>Ga0210409_10001011_pt1 | contig 39458 bp, 34 predicted proteins | sample IncBWH17MmetaG_FD_161649 | JGI IMG/M metagenome (GOLD analysis project Ga0210409, IMG submission 161649) | Forest soil microbial communities from Barre Woods Harvard Forest LTER site, Petersham, Massachusetts, United States - Inc-BW-H-17-M | ecosystem: Environmental > Terrestrial > Soil >... | reverse complement strand
TGGAGGTCACGATAGTGACCGGTGTGCGAACTCGCCCGCATGGTCGCAGGGCTCAGGTTTCGGCGCTGGCCACGTACCCGCTGTCTAACACTCGCCGACGAGCTGTGCCCCGTGCTGGACGAGACCTGGAACGGTCTGCCCGCCGGAGAGGACTGGAGGATCCAGCTGGTGGCGATCTCCGCTAATCCACTTCCACAGCTTCGTCGGCGTTGACACGGATGCCCTTGCCCTTGCCGGGGCCGGCCCCGGCCCCGGCCCCGGCGATACACGTGATCCGTTCGTCGCGACCGCACCGTCGAGGCCTTCGCGAACACGCCGGTTGATCCCGCCGCGCCCAGCCGAGCGCACGAGGCGGTCGAGCAGGTCCCCAACGGCTCGTCGGCCACCAGCCACTGCGAGGCGCCAATCTCTTGCAGCAGCCGTCGATCCGCGTGAGACAGGGCCAGCCAGGCGGGACGCGCCACCGCTTCGGCGCGTTCCAGTTCGCGGGCGCTCAGTTTTCGTCTCTGCATGCCGGCGTCGCGGTTCACTTCGTGGAGTCGGCGCGAGCGCTGCCTCAACCCCCTGTCGGTCCGAGTGCAGGTCGTACACAGCGAAGCCCCCACCCCCTGATGCGCCCGACGTCGGTCGGGCTGCCGTGGAGTGTTCGGGATACCTGTTCGCGCGTCGGCGGACCTGATCCTCTGTTCGGTCGCGGTGCTGCTGTGGCGGTACGCATCGTCTCTTGCCTCCTTGATTTCGGAGGCCCCGGTCGGGCGCGGGCGAGGACACGAGATGATGTCCCCTGGCGGGGAGATCGTCGTGTTGAAGTCGCCCGGTCAGGCGTGCCCGGCGCCGGCGAGTTGGCGGGCGGCGGCGTGCTCGCCGGCGTATTGCAGGACGATCATGCTCGTCAGGGCGGGCGCGATGTCGATAAGGCGGGGATGGGCAACGCCGCGAGTCTTGGCGCCGCGGCGGGTTTGGATGGCGGGGGGGACTTGGAGGGCGTCGTGGAGGATCGCGTGGGCTTTGCGCACGAGGGCGCGGGCCAGGGCCGGGGAGGGCGCGCGGCGCTCGGCGGCGCCGGAGTGGTCGGTAGCGACGGCGCGAACGATGGCACGATTTGGCGGTTGGTCGGCGGCGTTCAGGTTGGCGGCGCGGATGCCGGTGGTGTGGATGAGGTCGGCCAGGTGGTCCAGGGCGCGGGAGAGGCGCCAGGCGACGCGGGTGCTGACGGCGACGCTCTCGAAGAGGATGGCGCGGGCCGCGAGCGGATTGTGTTCGCACCAGTTCAGCGCCGCGCCGGTGGCGGCGGCGACCTGCCCCTCCCAGGGGTCGGCCTCGCAGGCGGTGTCGTCAGCGGCCTCGCCGGTCACCTCATGGGCGGGATTGCCAGCGGTCTCGCCTGTTGTCTCACTAGCGGGATTGCCAGCGGTCTCGCCTGTTGCCTCACGGGCGGCGATCAGCATGCGCAGGGAGACCTCGCTGCAGCGCTCGTCGAAGGCCTCAAGGAAACAGGCTTCCACAGTGGCCCAGCATTGGAAAAACGCGGCCCGTGGGAGTTCGGCGCGGGAAGACAGCGAGTCGGTGCTCGCGGCGGCATATCCGTGCAGGGCGACAATTTCGGTCATCGCAGCCAGTAGCCGGGCACGCTCGCTTCGGGAAGCACAGGCCATCACCCCTCAAGCTAGAAACGATTCGTTCGCGGTTCAAGAAGTCAGCAGAAGACGGGAACCGTCTCGATATGTGACTACTATCCCGTAGTGTCGAATGCCCCACGCGGGAGGTCGACGGCGTGGAAGTCCTCGATCGCGTGGGCCGTGCGCACCCCCAGCTCGGTCAACGACCAGGAGTTTGCCAGCCCCGGCCCATTTCTCCTCTTGTGGAGCAGTCCCATTGTGTTCAGACGCTGTAGCAGCGATGAGGCTTGGGTGTGGCTTGTCATCCCGACGCCGGTGGCTATCTCGCGGTTGGAGGCCCCAGGGTGCTCGAGCAGGTGGAGCAGGCAGGCGCGGGCGCGGTGGGCGCGTGGGTCGCGCAACGGCTCTGGCAGGTCGGCGGGCAGAGCCGGATGCGCCGGCCGGTGAGGGGGCGGGTAGGGCGCGGCCAGAAGCGCGCGCGAGCGCTCTTCGGCGCGAGCGACCTCGCAAGCGGCCTCTTGCGGGGAAAGGTAGTTGGCCATCACGATCCCGACCAGCGGTCCGAGCAGCGAGATCAGCGGTTGCGGCTGGCGTGTCAGCAGGTGGGTGTGGATCACACCGAGCACGGCGGCCATCACCCCCACCACCAGCGCAGAGTCGGCCTGCGGAGCGCACGCCTGATGATCCCGCGGCGGCTGCCAGTAGGCGACCACCAGCCTGCGCAGCTCCGCCACGTGGCGCTCGCGGCGCTCGACGGCCCAGGAGGCGGCCGCCAGCGACTCGATGAACCAAACCCGTGCCAGCTTGGGCTCGGAGTCAAATAGGACCAGCAGCCCGGCCAGCGCCTCGCTGACGCCGTCCTGCCAGCGCTGCTCGCGCTGAAAGGAGCGTGTCATGATCGCGTCGCTGTGGCGCAGCCCGTCGTCCAGCACCGCGCCGAAACACTCTTCGATCGAGTCGAAGCTCTCATAGAAGGTGCGGCGAGACACACGCGCCCGCTTGATTACGGCCTCAACAGAAGTGGCGCGGTAGCCGTGCTCGGCAACGACTTCCACCAGGGCCGCGATCACCCGCGCACGCTGCGTCGCTGCGGCGTCGGCGTCGGCGTCGGCGTCGGCACCGACGAGAAGCACGCCGCGGCTGTCCGCGTCGGTTTGCCCGCCGCTGCGGATCACTTTTGCGCCGTCGTGCCGCTCACGCAGCGACCATATGCGCGGCGTGGGCGATCTTCAACATGGCGGTTGCTGCCCGGTGGTTTATCTATCGCTCAACGGCTGAGCGGCACCGAGTGCGTGCGGGAGGAGCAGGACGGTCGTCGCGAGGGTCGAAGTGTGGGAGCTGGGACCAGGAGGCTCGCGGGAAACGTCCATGCTTGTATACATGCACGACGCGGCGATCTGTGACCACGCCTCGGTGTGGCCGCATGTGGCCCAGCTTGAGGGGGACATGGCGGTACTGGCGGCGTCGCTGCTTGCGGTGTCATTCACGGCGGCGATCGTGTGGTACTTGGCGGTGGGAGTTACGGGCGGGGCAGTCCGCTGGCGCCGCTCTCGTCGACGATCAGCTCGGCGGGGATGCTGATCGGGGCACTCGCAGATCCGCGGGGCTGCCACACTGTTCGAGTGGACAGGGATGCTCCGCACGCGAGGAAATACCGTTTTACAGGGAATATGCATCCGGGATACTTCCTACTGATGCTGACACTCGGCTCGGCCATCCTCATAGGAGGCGTCTGGGGTTTCCAAGCACTTTCCAGACACTTCCGCGTCTACGAATGGTCGCCGATGGACAGCATCGACATCAACGTGCGCAACAACACCGGGATCGCAGTTGTGGTCGAGCATTGCTCTTCGCACTGCCAGCATGGCGATTCGCTTGATGCGCGCACGCCTCTCAGGCCAGGGCAGGTCGATCAGGCAGGCCAGTTTGAACGTTGGCGGACGAACAGCTTCGTCATCTACGGCGAAAGTGGCCACCGATTCGGGTGTGTGAACTTCCTCGAGGGTTACCGCGCGAAAGCTGAATACACGGTCCCGATCTCATCGATGACACGATGCCGCTGAACTTGCCGTTTACTCGCTGAACCCGACCCTCTAGGCGGCCCGCTCGTGTTTGTTTGCGTGCGGGCAGCGTAAGCGCTCGTAGGGGCGATGCCAGGCGAAATCCGTTGGCCGGTTCCGGTGTCTTGCGGTCAAGGGGTACGTGCTCGATGAGGATCACACGCCAGGCGAGAGGGCCGACGGGGCTGAGAGCGCGCAGTCGCCGGGCGGGATGGCGGGGGCTCGCGGGCTCAGGGTGGGCGCGTATGAGGGTATGCGGGCGGGCGAAGCGATCGCGGCGGTGCGCGAGCGCGAGCGCCACGGCGTGTCGGGTGGCGGCGTACACGGCGGCGGCATCCGGCACGGCGCCCGGTGAGCGTGTCGCGCGCCGTCGGTACGGCGGTTGGCTCGACGAGGGCCGAAATGGTGGCGGCCCAGCCGAGCGCGGCTGAAGTGCGGGCGGCCGAAGAAGCGCGGGCGGAACGGGAGTTTGGGCCGTGAAGGGCGTGAGGCGCGGGAGCTGCGGAGAGTGGGCGCCGTCGTTGGCGGCAAGGGCTTGGTCGGCGCGGGTGCGCCGTCAGGCGCGCCGGAAGTGCGCGCGTGGTTTGGAAGTCGATTCGACAAGGAGGTTCGGTGATGAGTTTTTCTCTGGCGATGCCGGGGCGGCGGGATGGTTGGTCGTGGCGGCGGTATTGGAGTTTGGCGGCGGTTGGGGAGCTGGCGTATTTGGCGGTGCTGATGGCAATTGCGGGTGTGCTCGGTCCACATGTCGAGGCGCTGAGGGCGGCGGGTCTGGCGGGCGGGCCGGCGATCGGGGGTGTGGCGGGATTCTTCAGCGCTTTGAAGTCGGACCTCGTCTGGCTTGGAGTGACGGTGGTGGGGTTTGCGATCGTGTTGATCGCGATCCTGTTCCTGTCGGAGCATTCGCGGGCGCATGACATCGCGTTGAAGGTCGGGATCGGGGTTTTCTGCTCGTGGCGGCGCCCGGGATCGTGGCGTAGATCTGAGCCAAGATGACGTGGGAATGCCCGCATTCCGTTAGAGGTAAATGTATGGGAATTCACGGAAAGCGTGTATAATCATACGTATGCCTCAGTCAGTTGCTTTGAGCCTCATCGATGACCTCGCGGCCGACGGAATCGAGTCGTTCACCGCACGCGACCTCGCCGCGCGCGTGCAGCTCTCGCCCCAGGCAAGATCGAACGCGTTGCGGAGGCTGGTCGATTCGGGCTTGCTCGACCGGGTCAGCCGTGGCCACTACGTGCTGCGCCCGGTCGGCCGGCTTGGCACCAGCGCCGCCTCCGAGGACGTGGCGCTGGCGGTCGGCGCGCTGCTGGCGGGCGAGCCGCACAGGATCGCCTACCGTTCCGCGCTCGACACGCACGCTCTGATCGCCCATCCAGCACGCTCGATCCAGGTGGCAGCCGAGCGGCGGGTGCAGGTCGCCCGTCTGAGCGGCCGCCAGCTGCAGATCGTGCACGAGGCCGCAGTCAAGACCCGGATCGGAGCCGAGCCGCTCGCGGGCGGCGCTTGGGTGTCCGGGCACGAGCGCGCGCTGATCGACGCCGGCGCACGGCCGGGCCTGGTGGGCGGTCCGAGCGTGCTGGCCGAAGCGCTCGCCGCACGGACTGCCGACGCCGACGCCTTGAGCGAGCTGGCCGAGCAGCTCGGTACCTGGCCGGCGCTGCGGCGCCTGGGATCGCTCGCGGACGCGCTTGAGATCGGATGGCTGCAGCACCGTCTGAACCCCCCCACGCACGGCGGCGAGATCGCACTGGACCCCACCACGCCGGGGCAGACGCTTTGGCGCGACCGGCGCTGGCGCGTACGCTGGCAGGTGGCGCCGCAGGAACTGCGGGCGGGATTGCAGACATGATCAACCGAAATCGGCTAATCCGCCACGCCGACGACGATGGCGTGAGCGCCGCCACCGTCGAGCGCGACTACGTGCTCACGCACGCGCTCTGCGCGATCGCAAGCCAACCGGAGGCGCAGAGGATGATCTTCAAGGGCGGAACCGCGCTTCGGATGTGCCACTTCGAGGACTACCGCTACTCCGCCGATCTGGACTTCAGCCTGCTCGACGGCCTCGACAGCGCCGCGGCACGCGAAGCGGTCGCACGCGCGCTGCGGAACATGCGCGCCAGCATCGACATGCCGCACGCCGAGCTCGATGAGGCCGTTCCGCCGCGCATCCGCTACGTGGGCCCGCTCGGCCGCGAGCGACAGATCAAGCTCGACCTAGCCGAGGACGAGCTGGTGATCGAACACGAACCACGCACGCTGCTAGCCCGCTACGCCGACCAGCCGGGCGACATCCAGATCGACGTGTACACGCTGCGGGAGATCGCCGCAGAGAAGCTGCGCTGCGTCATCCAGCGCCAACAGTGCCGCGACCTGTTCGACCTTTATGAGCTGCTCGAGGGTCAGCACGTCGAGCTGTGGGAGGTCTGGCCGAGCCTCGAGCGCAAGGCGCGACATCGCCACGTCGACCCGGCCTTGTTCTCCGAGCGCTTGGAGCAGCGTCTCCCCAGCTACGAACGGTTGTGGGAACAAGAGATGGCAGAACATGTCACCGGGGAGCCGCCGCCGTTTGACACCGTCTCGCGTGTCGTGCGGCGGCATCTGCGTAAACAACTCCGCCACTGAGCGGCGGCACCGCGGAAACTGGTCTTTGGCGAGAAGTCAAGTTTTGTCGTGGCGGGCGTGGTTCTTCGCGCTGTGGGGCGTGGTTGTGGGGTGCTGCTGGCTGCGGTCTCGTTCTTGGTTTTGGGGAGCGGTGTGACGGCACGGGCACGCCGTGGCCTGATTAGGCTGGGATGGCTGATGCACCTGATGCAGAGTCCTCTCCCCTATTCGCTGTCGGTGCATGTGACCGGGACCGACCGTTTGCGGGAAAGCCAATCGACCTGGGTGTGGCCGGGTACATGCACCGGCTGCAACGGCCGCACGAGCACGCGAATAGTCGCCTTCCAACTGGCCCAGTGTCACGGTCACCGCTCCTACAACGCGATGGAGTGGTACTTCCCGCAGTACGGCGACACATTCCGACGCGACCGATACGTAGACACCTGCTCGCCCGGCGAGGCCGAGCAGGTCGGCGAGCAGACGAGGGCGCCCGCCAGTTGCCCGTCTTCGCAGCTCGCGGGCGGTGGAGAAGCCACCGAAGTCAACATCGAGCAGATGTCCTGCGAAGCGGCGGCGCAGCTGATCGCCGGCGCGCCGCGCGGGCCCTTCACACACGAAACGCGGTTCCTCACCGGAGGCTTCCGTTGCGGGACGGAGGGATCGGCCAACTTGCCCAGCATCGTCCAGTGCGCGCTTGGCGACAAGTCGGTGCTATACCCCCAGCCACTAGTTCCAACTACCGGACGCTGCCTCCAGGGGCATCGAACGCCGGGTTGCCGGTAACTTGACCACTCCACCACTACATCGCTTCAAGCCAGTTGCCAGCCCAGCGATGATCACCGGTACGCTGGCTGTCGGTTTCGGCGTACTGCTGCCGCTCGACGGTGCGCTCAATCGCACTACGTCAGCCTCGCGCAAGGCGAGATATACCCACTCTCGCTTACCGTGCAGACAGAACTCCAGCGCCTGCCGTCAATGCTCCGACCTTCAGATACTGGTCGGCGCAGTGGGGGCAGACGAACTCAGCATCACTTTTCAAGGCGGACGCCCTTGCACCAACACCAGCACGGCGCACGTTGCAGAAATAAACGCGGGCGAGAAGGTCCCGGTGAACACGGACCTCGGTCCAGTGCGGATAAGCGAAACCTCGGGAGGCCTTCCGACAGGGCTCGCGCGCATCGCTACAGTGGTCCCCAGGACTCCCGCTACTACAGATCAATGCTCATACTCGGCGACGAGCCATGCGATCCCAACCAGCCCGACAGGCGCCGCACAACGGCCGGAGAACTCGCGCCCGCAGGCATCCTGGAAGTCGCAGAGAACCTCAACAGCGACACGATGACCGGCGTAACGGTGACGCCGTCCAGCGGCCCGTGTCACAGGTAGCCGTTCGCTGACGCGGGGTAACCAGACACCGGGCACGGAGGTTAACCCGGCCGTGGCATTGAATCTGCATTCACCGCCAAAATCGACGCTGGCGCCCTATCCAGCGTTGGTGGTGTCCAGGAGCGCCTGATAGAGCGTGTAGTCGCCATCCAGTCGTTTCACCGGAACGAACCCGGCACGGGTGATCAGGCGCACCGACTTCTCGTTCTGATCGGCCGCCATCGCGACGATTCGCTCGTAGCCCTCTCGCGCCGCCAGTTGAGCGGTCTCTTCCAGCACCGCGACGCACAGGGGCCGCTCAGGCGTCTGCTCGATCCATGCGCCCCGCAAGCGTGTGCGGATCGCGAGCACCACGAGGTCGGCCGTGCGGGCCGTAGGTCCGCGCTGTAGGACCGATATCGCCACAAGCTCGTCGGCGTGCTCGAACAGAAGCACCCGCAGTCCGCTCGGAGCGGCGTCGAGGAGGACGGCCGACTTGCTGATCACCTTGGCGGCCTCCTCCACATACCAGGGCGTGCGCCCGCAGCGAAAGGCCGCGACTGTCGAAGCGTCCGCCGGTTGCGCAAGGCGCACCGTAGGCGCTGCCACACGCTGGCGCTCCACGCTTCAGCGCCAAGCCAGGCGTGGGCCGACCAGGGCCAGTGGGCGAGCGGGCGGGGCGTCGTCGAGCACCTTCTCAAGTTCGGCCGGCAGGGCGGGCCTGAGATCGCCGAACAGATCCCACGAGGACTCTTTGGGAGCGTCAGACCAAGCCGGCTCCACCAGCGTCCAGAACGACCCGTCGCCAAGCTGCTCGAAGCGCACGCTGAGCGCGGCCTCGAGCGCGAGGTCATAGTTCCGCGTCGAGAAGATCGGCAGCCAGTAGCGCTCGCCGTTAAGCGAGTCGATCTCCGTAGCGTCAGCGTCGAGACTCGTCACGGTCCCGTGGATCGTCGTCACGCGCAGCTCGCGAAACGCTTTCTCCCAAGAGCCGCGAGCGACCTGGACCTGGCGGGCGAGCTCATCCGCTGGACGCCGATCGATGTCGAGAAGGCGCGTATACACGCTGTCCAGATCGAAGCCCTGGGCCTCGTCGTCGCTCGGCCGGCCGAGCAGCTCGACAAGCCGCCGGGCGGCCTTGCTGGACTCGATCTTGCGCGCCCGCGTCGCGATCCGACGAGCCAGCTCGGGCTCGTCCTTGCGGTAAGCGGTGGCCGCGTCGCGGTTCAGCGAGCAGAACATCACAAGCGTGCCGTGCGCGTGCCCGTTGTGGCGCGGCTTGACCTCCACACCGGCGGTTATGAAACCGTCGCGCTTGAGGCGGCGAAACGCGCTCTCGCCGGCGTTGCCGGTCGGATCGAGGGCGTTGAGGATGTCGCGCTTAGAGATCAGCGGTCGCTCGGTCAGCATGCTTACAGTATAGATGGTCTGAGCTGTCGATTCAACGTGTCAGACCACGACCGGCGCCGTTCAGCCGAGCCACCGGCCGGTTCAAGGCCCGCATGAGGTCAGCTGGCGCTGGGCGACCTCGCCGCCGGCGCCATCAGGGCCTGTTGCTGCCGGGCGTCGAGTTCGATCCGGGACCGTGGATGACGATGAACCAGAAGGAGAAGGCGGCGGCGCAGACCGCGGCGGTGGCGGCAAACACGCGGCTAAGGGCGCCTGCGCGCTGATCGTGGGCTGTTTGTGGGGTAGGCGCGGGCTTTCCTCGCCTTTCGCTTGGGACAGCCGGTGACGGCGATCTTGGTGGACTGGGTCAGCATGCCTCTGGCACCGCCAGAACGGGCACGGCCGGCCCCACCCTTGCGAGTGGGAGCCGGCCGTTGACCGCGTGATCGCTGGACTCGCGCACGCGGCGCGGCCCGTATGGCTCAGGGCACTTCCACTTCGAGCGCCGACCCCGAGGTCGCCGCGATCAGCTGCGTGCCTTCGAGTTTCCCGGTCGCCGCTTTGGTGGCGCTGCACGTCATCTTTTCGCCGTCGAAGGACCCTTCGACGCCACCGGTGACGTTCGTCGCGCTCATCCTCACGGAGGTCGCCGTGCATTCGTCGACGACTTTCATCACGCCGGAGACCCGGCATTCGATCGAGAGCACGGGCGCGCCTTTGCCGCCCGAGACCGACACGTCGTGGCTGCGCTGCGCCGCGCCTGGCGACCACAGCAGTTCGGAGTGCCACGACAGGTGCCCGGCCACGATCTGAGGCGCCACGGCGGTTTCACACGACCCGTGAGAAACGTACGTGCAGGCCGAGAACGTCAGTTTGCTCAGTTCGTCCGAGCCGCCAGTGCCGGCCGAGCCTTCACCCGTGTCTTTGCATTCGACCGCAAGGCCTTCGTCGGTCAGCTTGACCGACCCGGTGGTTTTCGTCGCGACGGACCCGGTCAGCGCTTTGCCTCCCTGCCTCCAGTTCTCCGAGCGCACGACTTCGAGCGCCGCGCCGCTATTGGCCTGTATAAGCCCCGCGCCGGACACCGTCACGCCGCCGGTGCTTGGGGTGCCTTTCCAGCTGCATTTCCACGGTTCGCCTTCTTCGACGTCGTATTCGGCTTCGACGCCCGTCGTCTTGTCCTTGACGGTCGTCTTCAGCGTGCCCGAGCATTCGTCGACGACCCACCCTGAGACGCCCAGGTGCGTGCAGGTGAGCTTTATCGTGGGCGCACCGCTCCCGCCAGAGCTGATCAGATCGTACGCGGACCCTTTCGTCACCACCAGTTCGGTCTTCCAGGGCAGGTGCTGGATTTGTTGTTCGAGCGCGCCTTCGCATTCGCCCGTCGGCTGCGTCACTTCGCAGGTGGTAAAGGTGAAGCTCGACTCTTTGCCGGCGGCGCCGGCGCCGGCCGTGCCCGCTCCCGTGTATTTGCATTCGAGCGTGAGCGCGCCGACCGAGCGCCCGGGGTCTTTCAGAACGAAGTTGCCCGACGATTTATCTTCGACCGCGGCCGTCAGAGCGGCCCCACCCTGACGCCATTCGATTTCGGCCGCCGAAGCGTTGGCCGCCACCACGCACGCGAAGATCGATCCGAGGACGATCGCGAGCCCGACGTTGCGACTGAGAGCGGACAATCGATTCACCATCCCTATCTCCTTCATTTATTGGGTTTACACGCGCGGCGCCGCATCGTGGATACGTTCGGCGACCCAACTGTCGTCCAACCCCGTATCCCACTCGCATCGCCGCCCTCCCTGGATGTAGTTGAGCAGCAGCCTAAGGAGGAAGTTAAGGCCGGTCAAGATGTTTTACAGAACGGCCCTTGGCGTTTCGATGTGTAACAGGTACATGTGTTGAGTTCGCTATGTCGAACTCATGCGTTCCAGGCACATGTGTCGAGCTTGCCGGGGTGAACTCGACCTCCTGGATGACCGGCGACTGGGCGGCGCGGGGGTCGAGGGTCGCTTCGGCGCCTAATGCCAGCGCCACTTGCACGCCGTGCCCCGTGAGCGTCCACGCGTTCGGGAGCCCCGGGGCGCCGGGCTGCTTGGCCAGCAGGCCGGCGGCGGCCAGGCGGGAGAGCAGAGTGGAGGCTTGGTCGTGGCGGGCGATGCCGATGCCGTCGGCGATCTGGCGGTTGCTGGCGCCGGGGTTCTCGGCGAGGTAGCGAAGACAGCCGCGGGCGCGATGGGCGCGGGGGTCGCGCAGGACCGTGGGGATCTCGACCGGCGAGGCGGTCGAGCGCTCGGTGAGGATCGCGCGGACGATTGTTTTGAGGCGGGCGATGTTGGCGCGGGCGGTGTTGGCGGCGTCGTCGTCGGCGGCCTCGCTGCCCGGACGGTCGGATTCGCGGCGGACGGTGTGCACGTCGCGCAGGGCCTGGGAGGCCCGTCGCCTGATCTGGCGGTAGGACTCGTCGAGCAGCGCCAGCACGCACTGCTCGCGCCCGTCGAAGAGCGCATAGAAGGTGCGGGTCGACACTTTCGCGCGGGCGCAGACCGTGCCGACGGTGGCGCCCGCGAACCCGTGCTCGTCGAGCACGGCGGCCAGCGAGTCGAGGATGCGCGCGCGCTGGATGTCCGCCAGCGGATCGTGTGTCATACGTTCGAGGCCCCCCGCGTTTTTTTCCCGCTGTACCTCTCAGGCGCCGGGTCCAACTCCGGCGGATACAGATTCGACGACCAGGCGAGGGCGAGCTACGCCAATGTGCCAATTCGGGGCGCGAATTGCGCCCCTTTTGTACATTCCGGACGGTCGTCGGGATCGTCATCGGGGCTGTCCGGGCCGTGCAGCAGCTCGTGCAGGCGCAGGGCGACTTCCAGCTCGGGCAGGCGGACGCTCAGCGTGTGGCCGAGGCAGCACTCGATCTTCTCCAGACGGTGTGCGAGCGTGCGGCGGTCGATGCCGAGCGTGCGGGCCGCCGCCGAGGCGTTGCGCCCACTGTCGAGGTAGACGCGCAGGGTCAGGCGCAGCAGGACCCCTTTGTCGCGCTGAACATCAAGCGGGGAGAGGTACAGCTCGACCAGCCCGCGGGCGCGGTCGGGCTGGGCGAGCCAGGGCGCGAGCAGGGCGACGTCGGCGTAGCGCACGCACGGCTGCGGCTTGCGCAGCAGAACCTGCAGCGCGTCCTGTGCCTGGCGGTGCGTGCGGCGCCACCCGTCGATCCCACTGGCGGGCTCCCCCACGGCAAGCGACGCGGCCGCGCTCTCGCCGTGCAGGCGGACGAGGTCGGCCGGCACTAGCTTTCGAGCGGAGCCAATCCACCCCCACGCCGTCTCCTCGCTCTCTGAGACGACCAGCAGCCGGCCGAGCGGGCGCAGGCGCTCGAGCGTGTCGCTCGCGGCGGGCCCGAGCGCGATCGCGCCGAGGTGCCAGCCCTCGAGCTCGTAGCCGAGCTGCGCCAGAGCGCCGCGCGGCGGCGCCTGGCCGGCCAGCAGCCCGCGCACCAACTCCAGGCGCCGCTGCCCGGGCGAGCGCTCGATCCGGCGGCGCTCCTGTTCGTACTCGTGCTCGATCAGCGCCGCGAGCCGTTCCAGCAGCCGCTCCTGGGTCTGGCGCACATACAGCAGCACAGGCTGGTGCTCGGGCGCTCCAGCACCCCCCAGCTCCTGGGCGATCAGCTCGCCGAGGCGGCGGTGGCCGGCGACATAGCGGCGCAGGACCGTGCCCGCGCTCACACCGGCGCGGGCGGCACGGCGAGCCTGGGCGGCCGCCTCGCTGGGAACCGGCGCGCTCCACTCCGGCCCATGCTCGACGGCCTGCAACAGGTAGTCGAAGACCGCCGCGACCGCGGCCATCAACCCGGCCTGATAGACGGCGTCCTGCACCCCGGGCGCGTCTGGCACCGCCTCCTGGAGATGGGCATAGACGGCCTGGACGATCTCGTCGCGAGCGCCGCGCAAGCGATCGAGCGCCGCCGCGATGGGATCGCCCCCACGCGCCGCCGCGCATCCCCGCGCCGTATGTGTGCTCACCCGCACCATCCGCATCCGTGGCAAGCGCGCCTACTTGTGCTTCGGCGCCTTGTGCTTGTGCTTCCAACGTCGGGCGATCCCCCAACAGATGCGTAAGTTAGTGTGAATGTGCGTGGGGTTTCAAACCGTGTTTCTATAGGTGTTTCTATAGCGGCGGTTTTACCGGTTTGATAGTGAAAGGTTTCATGGTTTCACTGAATCGTGGTTCTGAGATGGGGGCGTGTCGCGGGCGGTGATGATGCGCTGTACGGCCCGTTCGGCGCCGAGGATGGGCGCCAGGACGATGTAGGCGGTGTGCTCGGAGAGGTCGGGGAGACGGTCTGCTTCGCCGCGCAGGGCCTTGTCGTGGACGAGGCCCCAGATCGCGCCGACCACCGCTTCGGCGACCAGCGGGGAGGGTGCGTGCGGGTCGGTGGCGTGGCGGATGTAGAGCGCCTCGACGCTCTGTAGGAGCTGTTCGCGCAGGCGCAGCGCCGGCTCGCCCAGCGCGAAGGCCTCGATGAAGGCAAGTGGGGCGAAGGAGGGTTCGCGCGCGAGCTGGTCAAAGAAGGCGCGGATCGCGAAGATGGCGGCGCCGACCCAGTCCTCGGCGGTGCGGGCGGCGCGCCAGGCGTTTGCCAGGGCCTCGGCGGCCAGCAGCTCAAGCGCCCCCAGGAAGCACTCTTCGGCGGTCTGGAAGCGCTCGAAGAAGTCCTCGTAGGAGACCTCGGCGGCTTCGATGATGGCGGCGGGCGAGAGCTCGCGATAACCGTCCCGGGTCGCAAGCCGGGCCGTCGCTCGCAGGATGCGCTTGTGAGGGTCCTGCTCGCGCGGTGGGGCGGTGGGCGCGCGGGGATCGAGGATGGGTTTGACCGCCCCCACGCGCAACGAATCGACGGCGGGCGAGCTGTAGGAGCCGACCCAGGCCAGCAGCTCGCAGCGCAGATCGAGCAGGTCGGCCACGCGGTCCTGCAGCAGACGGCGGCGGGCGAGCTGCCAAGCCCCGGCAAGCACACCGGTCAGGACCGTCGGGTGCAAGGAGAGGCCGGCAAGCAGCGAGCCGTCCTCGCGCATCTTGCTTTCGAAGGCGAGCCGCAGCGACTCGCCACGCTCCACCGCAGCGCGGCCGAGCGCCAGCACGTCGAGGAACACGACACGCGCGGCGGTGGGATGCTCAACCAGCTCACCAACGAACGCCTCGTAGGCAGCGCGCATCCCCGCCAGCGGCTCGGACTCGCGACTATAGGCAGCCATCACGCGCCCCGCCGCATCGGCGAGCACGTCCTCGTAAGAACCAAGCAGACACGCCTGCTTGGAATCGAAATGCTCATAGAAGGCGCGACGAGAGACACCCGCCAGGGAGATCAAGTCAGCGACGGTGACATCAGCCGCGCTCTTGTGCTCAAGCACCGCCACCGCCGCGCCGCGCAACCGCGCACGCTGGTGGGCGGCGACGTGCGCACGCGACATCGTGTTGCGCCCCGGGGGGAGCCGGGGGTAGAGCGGCGCGCGGCGCTCAGGGGCGCTGTTGGGGGTCGTTGGCATCGCTCACTTCACCGGCCCGCCTCACGGTTTCCCGCCGTGTCCGTGCGCCCCGGTGTGGCGGGCGTGCTTGGCTTTGGCCTTGTGGCGGGCGCAGCCGGTGACGGCGATGGGCGTGGACTGGTGGATGACGGCACCGTTCTGGGCGGTGAAGGCCGTGGGCATCTTCAGCTTCTGGTTGCAGAGGTTGCCGTTGGCGGCAAGCGCCGGGAACTTGCCCTGGGGCAGCGTCAGTTCGAACGTGCCGACGGGAACGTCGGGGATCGCGTGGAACGTGCTGCTCGTGATCCCCGCTTTGCTGATGAACGTTTCGGAGTGCAATTGCACCGTCACGCCGTCACCGGAGAGCACGATCACCAGTTCCGGGAACTTCGCCCCGCCGTGGCTGACGAAGTACACGGGGCCGCTCAACGCCACCGGCAGTATCGGAGTCGTCGCGTTCGCCATCCCGATCCGCGACGCCGCGCCGCACGCCGCGGGATTCTGGTTAAAGACGCGGTCCGGACACGCCTGCTGCAACGTCTTCAACTGCGACGGCAACTGTTTGGGAAGGTCCACCTTGACCGAACGAATATTCGCCTCAGAACCCTGAGGCGTTTTCGGATAGACCAGCTCGACATGCAGGCTCGCCCCGGTCCTGCGCGACGTTTTCCCTGAGGTCGACACGGTCAGCCTCGGCTTGAACGCCAGACGCGCACAGTTAGCCACCTGAAACGGGTCGGTCACGCTGACCGACCGATCATCGGCGGGATCGGTGAAGCTCAACCCCGACCCGATCACCGTCGCGCTGAGACGCTGCGCTTCACAGTTGGTCGGGTTGATCATGAAATTGGGACGGTCCACATACACGCGAATGTCGCGGACGTGAACCACGATCCCGTCGATGATGTGCGGAATCTGATCGGCGGCCCCGGCGGGGATGCTGACCGCCGCAGTGAGCGGATCGACCTGCAACGGCAGATGCACGACGACGGTGCCGAGGTCGAACGGACCGACCTTCGCGCTCGTGATCGCCACGACCGAGAACGGCGCGCCTTCGAACGGAGCGCCCAGATACAGGCGACCCGGCGCGTAGGCGAGCACCGACCCGGCGCCGGCGCCGACGAGCGTGTGCCCGATCAGGCTGGCGGCCGGACACGACGGTTGCGCTTCCTCCTGCGCGCCGGTCTTGGTGCGCGCGAGCGCCACGTCGGCTTCGGAGCACCGCGCGACGCCGGAGAGGTTGGCGGTCAACCCGGACGGCAGTTGCGAAGCGAACCCGGTGATCTCCTGTTCGCCGTCGTTTCGCAGGATGCGCAGGTCCATCGGGCTGAACGAGCCGGCCTGGTTATCGAGCGTGCCCGCGACAAGCTGCGGGGAGAGGGGCGGCACGCCGCCCGACGGGCAGGCGGACCCGTTGGCCCCGCCGAAGATCCCAAACGAGGGAGCGAGCACCGAGGCAGGTTCTTCGGGCTTGGCCAGCGGCGTCAGCTGCGCCTGCACCGCGTACTGTCCGCAGGCCGGCGGGGTGATCAGCGGCGAGGTCTGACCCTGGCGGAAGTCAAACGTGAACGTGTTGAACGGCAGCGGCGGCAGGCCCCCGTGCACGGGGCCGGCGTTGGAGGTGTCAAACGTCGTCACGAGCCGCCCCGTCAGCGGGTCGGCGCTGACCTGCCCCGCGACGCGCACGAGCACACCGCGCTGCGGGAACCTGGCGACGACGTACAGTGAGATCAGCGAGCCGAACGGGTTCGCGTAGGGTTGCGCTAGGAACACCGACCCGCTGCCTTCTTCCTTGATCGCGGGCGTGACGATTTTCACCGTGCCGAGCTTCGCCTCGGGCGGGCAGCCGCGACCGGGGACGTATTCGACCGCTTCTTCTTCGTACTGCGCCTGGGTGCAACCCTGTAGACCCGAGCCGGCCGACGGGTTGACGGTCATCCCTTCGGGCAGCGTCACCACGGCGCGCTTGAGCGTCGAGGTCGCGACACCCTTGGCGTTGTCGTAGGTTTGCGGGACGGTCATCTGCAGATCGAGACCGGTAGGCGAGGACGCAGCCGCGCTGGTCGCTTCAGCCATCAGCGTCGGTTCGAACTTCAGCGCGTCACAACCCGTGATCGGACCGAAGGGCATGGCGGCGGTAACGCTGTGCGTCGGGTCCTCCCACGAGGTGCTGAAGAATTCGGCTGCGACCGGTTCACCGGTGCAGCCGGTCGGGTTGGTGAGGTAGGCGGAGGGGTTGGCCGAAGAGGAGGCGCCCCCGAGGCGATCAGCACCGAGGCGTAGTGAGTCGTGGATCGGATCGGCCGGAATCCCCCAGATACTCAGCGACACCTGGTCGAGCTCGGCCACGCCCTCGATCGTGTTTTCAAACGTGGTCTTCAGGCGGTAGGTCGAGGGATCGACGCTGACGACGCCCTCAATGTTGAACTCGGGGGCCGCGATGCCGAGCTTGGCGACGTCTCCGGGGTCGGGTGCGAGGTTGAACACCGGCTCTTCGAAGTGCCTACGTCCCTCGCCTTGGACGTCCTCGTCCAGCTTGACCCAACCGATCTGCGAGCCGATCGAGCATTCGGCTCGAGGGAACTGCGCGACCGTGCAGCTGGGCGTGTCGACCAGGTCGCCCGCGAAGCCCGGCGGCAACAGGTCGGTCGTGTTCTTCGGGGCGCCCGCGAGCAGGCCTTTGTCGTCGACGGTGTTGAACGCGATCGTCGTCGTGAGGTCGGCATGCGCGCCCGCCTGGGTGCTCGACAGCGCGGTCGTCGCGCCGCCCGGGGCGATCCCGAAGCTAGCGGGGGTAGACGTGATCGCGGTCGGCGTGCTCATCGAAGCCCCCGGCGCCCCGCCGCCGCTGGCGCGCACCACGTTCGTGACCGAGCCCGGCGCGCCTGGCAGCACGTCGACCGGAAAGCTCACCGTCAGCGCTTCGTCGGGAGCGACGACGCCGTCGAACGTGCAGGTGTTCAGCACGCAGGTGAGCGGTTTCCCCGTCAGCGGCTGGATCCCCGAGGCGCCCGCCGGGTCCAGTGTCAGGCCCGCGGGCAGTTCGTCGGTGACGGTGACCGGGCTGCCGTCGCTGGCAGCGCCGCCCGTGTTCGTCACCACGACGCGGTAGTAATACTGTTCGTGGCTGGGGTCGCTCGGGGCGAAGTTGGTCGGTTCGGACACCGAGGTGACCGTCCACCGCGGCCGCGCCTGTTCGAGCGCGGCAGCCGGAGTCGCCAACGCGCACAGGCAGAGCAGCACAGCGGCCGGCGCGAACAGCGCGACCTTGATCCTCTTTCGATCGCGCAACATCAGCGGCCTCCCTTACCACTCGACTTGACCGGCCCGGCACTAGCCTTCGCCGCGGATCCATAGCGTTTATGCGCATGCCGTTCGCACACCACGCGCACGTGTCTAGACCTTTGTTTGGTACACGCCTTCAACGCCTTGGCAAGCAGCACGCGGCGCCTGGCCTGTCCACTCGCACGCGGAGCGGGCGCTGCGGGCGGCGCCGCCGCAGCGGAGACGTTCCCGGCGCCGGAGAAGCTCAGCGACGCCGGCGTCCGATCCAGCGGCGTCGCCGGCGGCGGCTGGCAGGCGTCGCCTTCGCACTGCGCCGTTTCGCCCAATGCCCGTTCGCCGCCGCCGACGCGCGCGTCATAAAGGTCTCCGGCGCTGTCGGTGTCGCGCGGCGAGAGCTGGGCGTGCGTGCCGAAGAACACGTTGCTCCCATCGGGGCTCGAATCGAGGAAGAACGAGCTGTAGGCATCGCTGCCCGGGCTGATCAACCCGAGCTTGCCTTCGCGCCACTCGTAGACGTTCAGCTTGCCGTTCGTGGCCTGCGGGACGAGCGGGTCGGCGCTGTCGAAGAAGACATAGCTGCCGTCGTCCGAGATCCCGCGCGGCACGCCGCCCTGCGGATTTTGCGGCACGCCCGAGCGGGCAAACTCGGCGTTGGAGACCGGCGCGGCGCCGCTCGGGTCGCACGATACGCAGATCAGGCTACCGCTGCTCGCGTCGTAGCGGTAGAGCTCCGTGCAGACGTCGATGCCAGATTGACTATTATGAATGTTGGGGCAAGCCGCGCCGGGCGCGGGCTTCGTGTCGTATCCGGTGAGCGACTTTTTGCTCCCGAATAGCAGGAAGCGCCCATCCGGGGTCGCGTACCAGTTCGCCTGCGGAGCGAACGCGACCTCTTCCGCCGGCCATTCCCACCAATGACCCGTCAGATCGCCCGGGTAGTCTCCCGGTTCGACGGTCGCGACGAAGCTCGTGACGCCGGTCACCGTGTCGTACCGGTACAGGTCGAGCAGACCGCCGGGCGGCGCCGGAGCTTTCGTGAGCTTGCCTCCAGCCATGAAGTAAACCGCCGATCCGTCGGCGGAGATCGCTGGCACGGCGTGCACGTCGCCCACCGCGTCGCCGCTTTCCCCGTGGGAGATGCGCGTCAGCGTTTCCGTTTCAGTGTCGTACTCGTAGAGCTCGGGATCGTCGATGCCTTCTCCGTCCTTAGTCAGTTCGGACTCGCTCATGAAGAACACCTTCGAGCCGTCCGCTGACGCGCCGACGTAGACGGCGACCTGCAGCGGACGCGTCGGGGTGAATCCTCCGGCGGGCGCTGAGACCTCGACCGTCTTTTCGCCGTCGAGGCGCATGTACAGCTCGGGCGGGTTGATCGTCGAGCCCCGTCCACCCCAGCAACCGGCGCCGCTTGCCTGCGGGTCGGGCGCGTTAAAGAAGATCTTTGAGCCGTCGGCCGAGACGGCGTTGTGCGTTCCTCTTTCGCCCTGGCCAAGGATGGCGCCGCACGCGCTCACCGGCGAGCCGTCGGACTTGACGTCGACGCGCCGCAACTCTCCGCCGCGCCATTCCTCCAGTCCAAGGGTGTTCGGGTCCTGCCCTTCAAGGCAGCGGCTCACACCCGGTTTACACCAAGTTGAGACGACCACGGTGTCGAGGTTCGCCGACGCCCCCTCCACGAGCGCACGTCCTTCAACGTACGGGCCTTCCGATATCGGCGCGAACGGTTCCGGTTCACCGCCGGGCGAACCCACCTCGTCGACTTCTTTAAGGGCGGTCCGATCCGCACCGCTCCCGACCCTATCGGAGATGGCGACACGCGAGAAGTCGGACATGTCCGGCACCGTTCCAAGCGGCGTCTGCACGGCGTCGATCGGCGGCGCGTCCGACCTGTACCGCCAGCCATCTTCTGAGCGCCTGAACACATAAGCGTTCGTGCCGGACACGGCGTCCGGCCCGAACGCCGCGGTCGTTAGCAGCATGAAGCCCTCGCCGTCATTCGACGCGTAACCCATATCGAAGTTCCTTTCTTCGCCCACGGCGCCCGCGGAGCCGAACATGTCTTCGGCGGAGCCCTTGTTCGGCGGGGTGAGCAGTTCGTAGCCGCGCCCGTCCGGCAGGCCTTCGACCGGAGCCGCCAGCGTCGTGAACATGCCGTCGGGGCCGGGGGTTTCGCCGACCTGGTTGACCGCGACGACGCGGAAGTGGTAGGTGGTTCCCGGGATGAGGCCGCCGGGTTTCTGCAGAACGCCGACGTCGCCTGCGCCCGAGCCGATGCTTGCCGGGGTCGCGGGTATCGTCCCACCGCCGGCGTACGGGTCGGCCGCGTGCGCGGCCAAAGCCGCTTCATAAGCGGCGGCGTCGACGTACTGGAACTGGTAGGTCGTCTGCGCGCCGAGCGGGTCGATCTGCGCCTGCAGATCGACGAACGAGGAGGACACGTTCGACGCCGCGCTGGAATCGACGCGCGGCTTTTCAAGCGCGGTGAACGTGCTCGAGAAGCTGTGGCTCGTGCCGCCGCCCGCGGCGGGATCAGTCGTCACCGTCAGGCGGTAGCGGTAGGTCGTGCCCGGCGTGAGCGGGATGCTCAGGCCGGCTTCGGCGTGGACCGCCTGCGTCGTTTCGTTCGCGAGCAGTTCGGCGGCGGAGGGCTGTTCACACGACGCCGTTTCTGAATGTTCAAAGGCTTCCGCTTCTGAGCCCGCTTTTTCGAAAACTTCCTGCGTGACGTATTCGAACGCACACGCCTGGCCGGCGACGCCTTCGGTATCGACCGTCCCGTTCAACACCGCCGTCGTGCGACTGGCCGTCCCGGGGAGCGTCAGGGCCGGGGTGGGCGGTACGAAGCCCGGGGAGAACTTGGCGACCGAGGCCGTGCCCGGATCGGCGACGTACAGCGAGCCTTTCGAGTCGACCACCAGGCCGGCGGCGCTCGACAGCGGCGGATTTGTCACCTGCCCGCGGTATTCGCCGTCGGCGCGGAACTCGTAGGTCGCCCCTGCCTTTTCCCCGATCAGGACATCCCCGTCGGCCGGGTCGATCGTAATGCCGTCAAGGCCGCGCTTGTCGAAATTGCCGTGGTCTTGAGGATTGCTGGACTTAGCGTTTTCTGGCCCGGTGAAGACCTGTATCAGTTCGCCACACGGGTTGAGCTCGTCTACGAAACCCCCACCACTGCCTTTCAGTGCCAGATACAGATCCCCGTGCGCGTCGGTCGCCATGGCCGACACCCGGCGTTCTCCACTAGTGAAGTTTTCTCCGGGAGCGGGTCCTGTCAACTCGTTGCCGGTGGTGTTTCCGGCGGTCCCACAGAAGTTGACCGGTTTTCCCGTGCTGTCAAACAGCTTTACTACTTCGGGGTATTCATCTTCGGCGACGTACACATCGCCGGCGCGACCGTCGGAGGGGCTGTTGTCGACGGCGATAGCGGCAAGTTCAAAAAACGTTTCCGGCCATGTTTCGATGAGAACGCCCGTCGACTCGTCGAAGGCAGAGACTTTACCACCTGAAGCGACATACAGCCGCCCCGAGGACTGGCTGGTCGCGATCGCCGACGGGCTTTCTGTGATTTCGCGAACAATGGCACCACTTGAGTTGAACTCGGCGATGACGTCCTTCGCCGGGTCGCCCACCCACACGTTGTCGGAGGAGTCGACCGCGACGCTGGAAGGTTCTTGGAACGGTCCGGTCAACGTTTCGGTCAGCGACGATTCGTAGCGGCGGGTGAAGGAGGCCGATGCAGCCGCGGGCGCGAGCAGCGCGACCGCCAGCGCCACGCACGCGAGGATCGCGCGAACGTGTTTGAACGCGTGGTGTGTGCGCGTGTCGGTTACGGCCCCGTGCGGATACGTGCTCATGCTCGGCTCCCCCTTTGTGTACCGGTGACTGTGTCCTGCCGCTCGCTCGCGGGCGCCTTGCCGGCGTTTTGCGGATGAGTGTTGGTGTGTGTGCGGATGCTGCGGACGGCCCGTTGTCCGCTGTTTGTCAAGGCCCATGCGTTTGGTCCGCCCTGGCCTGGGCCGAGGCCGGTGTTGGCGGTCAGGCCGGCGCGGGCGAGGCGGGCCAGGAGCTTTGAGACCTGGCCCTGGTCGCGTATGCCGGAGGTCTCGCCGATCGTGCGGTTAGACGCGTTGGGATGCTCGCCGATCGCGATAAGGACGCGCATGGTGCGGTAGGTGAGGCGCACGCCGGCGTGTTTGAACGGGTCGGCCAGCGCGTCGTTGTCGTTATGCGCGATCGTGGCGGTCGGGAGCGGACGGTCGAGCTCGCGGGCGGCGGCGGCCGGGCCCACGTAGGGCATCACGATCATCGCGGTGAGCGGGGCGGCGAGCTTGACGTAGGGTTCGCTGTGGCCGCTAGTCAGCAGGTTCTGCAGGATCGAGAGGATCCCGCCGACAGCGCCCTCGGCGTAAAGCAGCGGCATCTCAGCGGCGAGCTTGCCCTCGTGGCGGCCTTCGCGGACGAACTCGGCGAGCCGGCCGGTGACCCGCATGCGACGGTCGAGCACACGCTTACCGGCAACCAGCGACTCGCAGAGGAGCAGCCGCCCGAGCTTTGGCTCCTCGTCGAGAAAGCACGTGAAGGCGGCGAGGCCGGCACGAACGCGGTCGAGCCACCTGCGCTCGGCGTCCACGGCGGGCAGGACGCGCCCGGCGGCGAGGGAGAGCGCGTCCTCGCAAGCAGCGGCGAAGCAGTCCTCGCGATCCTCGAAGAGCTCGTAGAAAGTACGGCGTGAGACACCACAACGCGACGTGACATCGGCGACGGTGACACCCGCGGCACCGCGCTCGCAGGCAGCGCTGACCATCGCCGCGAGCAGACGCGCGCGCTGGATCTGGGCGAGCTGGGCCTCGGCCAGGGGCTCGTGGACACCGTCAGCCCGGTCGCTGGCGAGACCCTCCAGGCGACGAGCGCGAACGTCCCCCGCGAGCGCCCGACGTGGACGCTTGGCAGCCATCAGCATGCCCCAGCCTTCGTGTGGCGGGCCGGCCCGCGCGTGGTAAGGCGGGCTGGCCCCTGGGCGCAGAGAGGTCCGACGCCCAGGAGCGAGCCCGTACCGGAAAGGACGGCTACCGGGTCGGTGCGGACCGTCCGACTTGGGTGGGAGCCCAAGCTTGAGCGCGAGCCCAAGGTGATGTTTGTACGCCTACGCACACAAGTGTGTGACCGCGACGCAGGCGCGTGCTCGAGACGAGAGCGGGGGTCCGCCAAGCGGGCGGAGGACCCGGCCGGCCGGCGGCGGTGGCCGCGGCGGTTGTGGCTAGCGCCTAGAAGGCGGGATTGCCAGAGAGAGAGAGAGAGAGAGAGACGCGTCAGCGACGCTGACGCGTCCTATAAAGGACGCGTTTGTAGCGCACGACTCTCTATTTGCGCTGCTCTGAATGAAAAGCACGCGAACGACGACCCTTCTCTCAATTGCGACTCGGTCCCTCTCCCAGGGCCCCCGTCAAAACCCGGTTGACATCGATCGCGAAGACCGACCCATACCTGATCTTATGTTTGCTCGGCACGCACTGATGCCAATAGAAATAGCCTACACACAAAAAGGTCAGGATGTCAAGCCCCCAACAACAGAAAGCCACTAGCCGATTCGACAGGCCCACGATCAAGGCCATATGCACGGCCACCTTGCAGCGATCCCAGGACGAGGCGCGAGAATTCAGCTCGGGCCGAGGATCGGTGCCGGTGGCCGTGCTCGCTTGCGTAGTGGGCGTGGTGGTGCTGCCGGTGCTCGCGGCCGGGGGCGTGGCGGCGGTGTTCTCGCAGGTGACGGCGGGTGGTTGCGGGTTTGCTGAAGGGGCCCCGGCGGGCGGCGGGATTGCCGGCGGTGGCGGGGCCGCCGGCGTCGGTGGGATGTTCGCGGCGCCGCTGCGGATGGTGGCGGACGGTGGTATGAGGTCGGGGCGACGGAGTACGGGGGACCTGGGGATCCCGGGGCTGGGTCTTATGGGTCGATACCGGACGCCGGGCAGGCGTACCTGCCGGCGCATCCGGACTCGTTTGCGGAGCTCACGGTGCTCGATGCCAACCCGACGAACGGGGGCGTGTTTGGTTTGGGGACGCGCGAGCGCTGGGTGGTCTGCCTTATCTACTGCGACGAAACCCGAGGAAGGTCGAAGACGCAGCCCAGCGCTTGGAGCAGACAGATCCACAGAGGAACCCAACAACGCCAGCGTCCTTTACAGCTACGCGAGGTTCCTGGCATACGCGCGGAAAGACTACGTCCGTGGACTCAAAGTGCTTCTGCGCGCGCATTGGGTCATGGCCGAGAGCGGGCGATTTGCCCACTTCGTTCCTGGCCACAAGACCCCCGTACAAGACCACCACAGCGAACTCTCCGAGACCGCGAGGTTGGCTGAGCCGGGACCGCCGCATCTACTGCATGACCGTGTGACGGCGCGACGTGCACCTTCGATGATCCTGCGGAATGCCCCGACTGCAACGGCGAGAGGTACGTCTTCCTGTAGGGCTTGCTCATCGCTCAGTCCTCTGGCAGCGCTGTGGCTCGCGCTCGCGCCTGTTGCTCGTGGTACCGCTTCACGCGCTTCTTCCAACGGCGTTTGCGGTGCCGGTGTTGGGTCTCGCCAACGACCACCGCGATCGTGCAGGCGATGAGCGCAACCAGGCAGACAGCCCAAGGTACGTTGAGCGGGTCATTCTGCGCTCGCAGGCTTCGCGGCTGCGCCCGCGAGCACCTCGACGTGTCTCCGATGGCTCGGCGATCGCAGCGCCACAGGGTGAGCTACTCATCATTCTCGTCTCCTTTTGTATAAGGGTTGTCTGCTAACGCACACCCCTAGCTGGATCCGCGAGAAAGGGCAAGCGGCTACGAAAGTAGGCGCGCGGCTATTTGGTGTCGGTCCCGGATAGCTCGCGACTCTCCCGGCAAGCCGAACCACAGTGAGCGAGGCTCACCTCCGCTTAGCTATCGGGCGCTTGATGGCGCAGCATCTGGGTAACCAAAGCGCGAAGTGCAACCGAGACATCGAACCATGCATCATCTCTTTGACGCCAACGCGTCACTGGTACACCGTCCTTCGGTAGCGCTTGCAGGCGGCCGATTGGGGAGCTCTGCCAGTCGACAGGTCTCACGATGATCGGCACGACCTGCACTTCTCCTCGGGCGTGTCTGTCGAGTGCGACCTTCATCTCTGTGGAGTAGCAGAAGTCGGACGCGAGAAAGTATTGACTCACCAACAAGAGGATTAGATCTGCGGAGTGTAGATGTGCCTCTATATCACCTGCCCAGTCACAGCCCGGAGTGATCCGCCGGTCGTGCCACCCGTCGATGAGTCGTTGACGGCGCAAGAGCGTCAGGTGCGCCTCCAACGCATCTCGAAATCTCTCGTCCTTGTGTGAATATGAGTAAAACACGCGGACGGGGTTTGGCGCCCAGTCGGCATGCTTCGAGACGGGCATCTCTGAGCTCAAGCGCGAGCGCCCAGCCGCCGGCGGGCGATCGGGCACGGCACGGTAGGCATCAACGATAGGCTCGCGGTCTCCCTGGGACGGACTTGGCAGCTTCTCCCCGAGGCGTGATGCGATCCACGGGAGCACGACGTCGGCATCTACTCCGTCGTAGACGGACGCTGCCTGGTCGAGTTCATCCAACAGCGAGCCCTCGGGAAAGCTCTCGGGCCGGCGCTCGTGCAGGCACCAGATGACATCAATGTCGAGAACGCGCTCTTTATGACACTACGAAAGGCGCTGCTAAGGACGTCGTTCCACCGCCCGTAGCCGATGACGATCACGAGACTGTTCGTCATCAGTTGCCGCAGCGACGCCGCGAGTTGCGGTCGAGGGTCGGTGAGCCGGGGCGCGGCATGCAAGGTCTGCCCTTCACCGCCGGAGTAGCCGTGCAAATGCACGACACGAAGCCCGTCGGGGCCGATTCCCGAGCTGATGGCGCCGCTACCTCAACCGCCGCTTGAGGATGGGACGTGGATACGGCCACTTCGCGTCTTTCGGCCAATGTTCGACGCCGGCCACATGAGGCTCGCGGAGATGCGACCGCTTGAGCTGCTGATCGACGGGCTGCCGCCCGGCGCCGCCATAGATACGTTGCTCGAGTGTCTCGTTGCTCGAGTGTCTCGCGGATTATCCGAAGGCGGAGGGTGCGTATATGTGGCACACCCGAGGCATGAGCGAGGACTTCATCGTGACCCAGCTCGGCCCGGTGGGGAATCTCCCTGTTTTCTGCTGGCCTGATATTCCGACTAACGTCTTCGCTCGCGCGAAGCACATAGAAAGGATTGCTCCCGACTACAGGGGCCTTGGTACGCATCTTCTGCTTCCCCGCGTCGGGCGCAAGGATGCACTCACCGCTGATGCTGTGGTGGGCCCTTTTGTTCGGTTTGTGCAGCACCGCTCGCTACGAACCGGAGCTGTGGATTGCCGCGCTCGAGGTCGACGGGTCGCCACTGGCGGAGCGCACCACCCCGTCTTCGTCTATCGCGACCTCGCAGAATCACGATGGACATCCAACCCTATGAACCTCACCAGCACCTCCTCTCGTTGAACAAGAACGGTGGAGAGCTGGCGGGCAAAACGACAACTACGGATCCGTGCTCAAGCACACCCGTGCAAGTCGCGGGGGCGGCCAACTACAAACTGCGGGCTCTCAGCCCATAGAACTGCGACGGCCTGCCCAACCAGCGTTCTCCCAGAGCCCCCGTCCCGGAACCCCGCCAACCTACGACGACGCCCAGACACGACAAGCTCCAAGAGACATCCTCATGCCCCTACAACAAACAACCGCGTGCACCACGGCAGACTCACACAAGGACGCATCCCCCAAGACATCGTCTACCGTGCCCGAAAGATGGAGGCCAAATGAGCCGCACCTGTCGGCACATCCCGGAGGCCCCAGTCTAGGTTGCGGCTGCGCGGCGGCGGTGGTGGCCATGATCGTGGTTCCTTTCTGGCAGGCGGCGGGGTTAGAAGGTGAGCGAGTGCCCGATTGCTAGGCGCTCGGCCCGCGCACTCGAGCTCTCGCGCGAGCACGGCTACGGCGCCTTCGAGGGGCCAGCAGCGACTCTAGTCGAGGCGCAGTCGGCAGCCGAGACTGACCGGCGATGAGAAGCGTCGCCGACTCCGCTGCTCTGCGGGCTTAGCGAGCGTCATGCAGCGCGCCGACGGCGCGCCTGCGTTGGACGAAAGGCAGAAGCACGACGACGACCGCCGCCACTTCTCATTCGCCGGAATTACGAGCGCCCACTCCAAGCCCTCCCACGGTGTGCAGACGGTACACCGCCGCGCTCGCTCGCCGGGTACCGGGCTCGCCGAAGTCCGCCTTCTCGACGCTGTCCGCGGTCCTATGGCTTCGATGCGCTTGACCCCAGCGGGGCGATGGCGAGAGGCGGACTTGAACCGCCGACACCTCGATTTTCAGTCGAGTGCTCTACCAGCTGAGCTATCTCGCCGCGACCCCCGATCCTAGCGTTTCCAGGCCGTTGAATGAGCGCTGCGAGCCTGATCAAAAGGCCACCGCTAGGTCGGGCAGATGGCGGGAAGTCCGAGGCATGGTGCGCTGATCTTGGGGATGTTGGTGATCTGACCCGGTTTCTCAGCGCTTGTGATCTGTCCTGGGTTTGGAGCAGATGTGCGGGCATGAGCAAGAGAAAGATACGAGTCTTCAGCTCGTGTCTATGGCGTGGATGAGCGCGTGGGTGATTTCAACCGCTTCGTTAAGGTCGGTGATTGGCATGCCGAGGCTAGTGGCCATGGCGGTGTAGCGATCGCTCCAGTCGGGGTAGGTAGTGATGTGCGGTGGTCGTAGTGGTGGCTCGGTGACGGCGTGCAGCTTCTGGGCGATCTGCCAGCGGACGGCGAGCACCGGAATGATGTCGGGACCGTCAAGGCCGACGGTGCTGAGATCGTGGGCGGCTATCTCTTCGATCTCATCGCCTCCGGCCTCGACAGGTGCGACCTCAACGACGAGCGTCATGAAGGGCTTAGTGCGGAATGCGACCTTCACTCGGATCCTGCGAACGTGTGGGCGCAATTCAAGCGGTTGGGGCTCGTTGCGCTCGAAGGAAAAGTCTTCGTAGCCATCTGAGAGGGAGGCATCGAGATGCGCGAGCAAGGACTCGGGATCACCGCGCAGGACGAGATCCACATCGCCGGTTACACGCGCCTTTTCGCCGGCTCGTAGCTCCATCGCCACGCCGCCCCTGGTGACAAACACGACGGCTCCGTCATCGTCTACTGCGCGTCGCAGTGCGCCTGCCAGCATCATTGAGGCGACCCTGAGGTTCAGGCGCCGCACCGGCTGTCCAGACTCCCGCTCCCACTCGGTGATCAGCTGCTGCAGTCTGTTCACCGTCTTTGGACGCTTGGGCGGCGGGCTCATGCTCTTCCGCTGACGCCTTCGAGCGCGAGCTCCCGCACCAGCGCCTCGTGTTCCTGGGCACTCAGCAGCCCACGGGCACGGCCGTGGCGAGCGGCCTGCTCGAGCAGATCGCGCCCGAGGTGCTCCCGGGCGCACTGGCGCAAGGCGCGAGCGAGCTTGACGACAGGGATCCCCTCGATCGCGGTGACCTCAGTCGGATCGAGGTCCTCGCGATGGATTACGTACGCCTTGGGGATCGCTCGCTGTGGGCGATGCCCGCGTGGCACCGTGATATGGATCTTTGCGGGGTTCACGTCGCTGACATCCCACAGATCTAGTGCTGTGTCATGCGTGAGCACACCCTGTATGCCTTGGGGCCACAACGTCGCCGCCATGTAGGCCTGCATCGCTCCGCCAGGCATGAACGGGACGCGGTAGACACCTCTGCTCACCCGTTCCAACTGTCCTCGCCCAGCCAGCTTTACGAGCGTCTTGGGCCCATAGCCGACCTCCCGTGCATCGTCGATCGTGACGAGCCCGAACTGGTCTGCCGCAGTCTCCGCCAGCTCACTGAAACGCCTGGTAGGCATCCGCTCATTATAACCCAAAATGTCTACTTTCAAGCACTTGCAGGTGCGGGTTTGCATGCCCGCACCCTGAGCGCGGTTGCCCGCCGCATGGACGCGATAAAATCGCTCCACGAACACGGTCGCCGAGCGGCGCGTTGCGTCCTCGGGCCCGGGACGACAGGAAGCAGGTCCCGATGCACAAGTACCGTAGCCGCAATCGAGCAGTCGGTGTCTGATGGCACCGCGAGCGACTGGGACGCTCGACAGGGAAGTACTGGCCGATGGCACACTGGCGTTCGGTCTGCGATTCCGCGCGTACGGCGAGCGGCAGTCCGTGTTCCTGCATGAGCGACGCGACTGCGACTGCCGGCACAGGTGCGGCGGAGGCTGGAACGAGCGGACCGCCCGTGTTGAGCTGCGCAAGATCATCGCTAGGGTCGAAGCTGGCATCTGGCAGAAGCCCACACGCCGTGAGGTTGCGAGGAGCGCCGCTCCAGCTGAGATCCCCCTCTTCGATGACTACATCGAGTACTGGCTGACGGCCAGGTTCAACGGCGTCCTGGGGGAAAGCCGCTCCATACGAACACTCGCAGCGACTACCGCTGGCGGGCAGGGCATCTCAAGCGGTTCTTCGGTCGCTACCGTCTCGATGAAATCGACAGTGACCTGTGCCTGCAGTTCAAGGCACACAAGCTGCGTGAGGCGCAGGACCTGCGTGAGGCGCTGCAGACCGGCGCAGACCTCAGAGATGTGCGAAACCGCCGAGTGGTGCCACTGGGAGCGGCTTCGCTGAAGAAGCTGCTGACCATGCTCGCCGCTGTCCTTGGGGATGCGGTCGAGGACGGGCACCTGGACGCTAACCCGGCGCGCAGCCGGCGGCTGCGTATCCATGTCCCCAAGCCAAAGCGTACGTTCCTCGAGATCGACGAGCTGGCCTGCCTGGAGGACATCGCGCGAGCGCAGGACCCGCCGCTTGCCCGCTTCAGGCAGGCAGCGATAGCGGCACCCGCGGACTCGACGCGAGCCATGGTGGCACTGGCCGCCTCTGAAGGCAAGAGCCAGGCAACTGTCGTCAGGGAGCTGGGGCTGACGCAGGGCAGCGTCAGCTACCACCTGCAGCACCTGAGCATTGGTGGCATCAAGTACGTGGGGCGTGGTGCGATTGTCTCCACCCTTGGCCGCTCGGGCATGCGCGTCAGCGAGCTGTGCGCCCCGCCTGCGGGTCGGCCGGAAAGGCCGTCGGCTCAACCGCCGGGCGTGTGATCCCACGCTTCCAGGTAGGGCAGGGGGTCGATCGCATGTCCACCTGCGGCCTGCCATCCGCCAACCCAGATCTCGAAGTGCAGGTGAGGGCCCGTGGCGTCGCCGGTCTGCCCCACGTTGCAGATGGCTTGGCCGGCGGCGACCGCCTGCCCTGTGCTCACGGCCAACGACGAGGCCTTGCAGTGGGCGAAGAAGAAGTCGAGGCCGTCCACTGTGTGCTCGGCCGCATACCACCCTGCGCCGCCCGCCTGATAGGCGGTCGTGATGATCGTGCCGGCCAACGGTGCCACGACTGTCTGTCCTTCGCCTGCGAGCACGTCCTGGCCCTCGTGGATGTGGCCGGTGCGCACCGCTCCAAAGCGGTTTTCGGCGTTCCCGAAGCTGTGTGGTCCGAGCACGGGGAAAACTGCCGCTTCGCCGGCCGTTTGCGCGGGGCTCGGCACGCCGGCTTCGCTCACCGCCGGCGTCGTGGGGATGGACACAGGGGTGCCGGGTTGCGGCGTTCTTGCTCTGGGCTTGGGTTTGGGCGCGAGGCGTGGATGGCGCGCTTTGTGGACCGGCTTGCGCGCCGGGCGAGCCTTCGACCGGGCCGCCACATAGACGGTGCCTCCAGTTCCGCGGGTGGCGACCGCCGCCACCGGCGCGGATGCACCGCCGCTGGCGAGGATGGCATGGGCGTCCTCCTCGGGGGAGAATGCAAAGGTCGCTGAGAGCAGCATGGCCAGCGTGGCCCGTGCGGCTGCCTTCCTGGCATGCCTCATGCCCTGATCTTCGGCCTCTCGGCGGCGTCCTCAAACCGCTGGGCGCTAGCTTGCGAGTTGGAATTCCTCCACGAGCGCGACGTATGTGCGCATGAGCCCCTCCTCGATCGGCACGGTTGCACGCCACCCCAGCTCGCGCTCGGCGCGGCCACAGTCAAGGCAGCTGCGCTCGAGCTCTCCGGGCCGAAGGTCTGCCAGCTGCGGCTCGACATGCGAGCCGGCAGTCGCCTTGAGCATGTTCCACAGCGCCAGCACGTCGGTCTCCACGCCGGTGGCCACGTTGAACGTGCCACGCTTGCCGTTGGCTGCAATCAGGGCAGCGACCACGTCCCCGACATAGACATAGTCGCGCGTGGGCTTGCCATGCCCGAACATCCTGGGTGTCCTGCCCGTATGGAGGTGCTCGGAGAAGATCGCCACCACCCCGGCCTCCCCGTGCGGGCTCTGGCGTGGGCCGTACACATTGCCGAGCCGGCACACCGCGTGTGGCACACCTGAGGAGAGCGACCACGTGTTCACGTAGGCCTCAGCCGCCCACTTCGACGCACCGTAGGGGGCAAGCGGGGCGGGGATGCGGTCCTCGGTGGTGGGCAATGGCGCCTCGTCGCCGTAGAGCGCCCCGCCGGTGGATGTGAACGACACCGGCGCGCCGAGCCTCGACGAGGCGTCCACCACGTTGAGCGTGCCCTGCACGTTGACCGCACAGTCGCGGCCCGGGTCGGCGACCGACGCAGTGACCGAGGCCTGGGCGGCGAGATGGTAGACGGCGCTCGGCCGTACCTCCTCGAACACCCGGTCGAGGGCGCCGCGGTCGACGATGTCGAGCTCACACAGCCGCGCGCTCGCAGGCACATTGGTGGCGCTGCCCGAGGAGAGGTCGTCGACGACCGTAACCTCGTCGCCCGCGGATAGCAGGGCGTCGACGAGATGCGAGCCGATGAAGCCTGCGCCGCCGGTGACGATCGAGCGTGAAGACATTCGCCGAAGCCTATCCGCGAATCGCGACGGCACCCGGCCCCGAGCGTGCAAACCCTTGCCCCACGTGTACGCGTGGGGCAGGCCCAGTGTGTGAACTACCCCTGCGCAAGCATGTAGCGATTCATGGTCGCCATGACGCGACGGGTGATGGCATCCGCGCGGTGCTCGGTGGCCAGGTCGATCTCCTGCGTCTCGCGCAGCTCGGCGATGCGGCGCATGGCCGGGTCTACGACCTCGTCCTTGAGCGTGGCGGGATCGATGCCGTCCTCGATCGCCTGCGCGATCGCCTCCTCGGCAAGCTCGGCGTCGCCGAGGCGCATCGCGTCGGTGTAGATCTCGAGCGCACCCGCCAGCAGAGAGCTCGGGTCCGAGCGCTCGCGCGTTCGTGCGTCGGCGCCGGAGGAGTCGAGCACCTCCATGAACTTGTGCAACAGGACTGGATCGAAGTGACGCTCGGACTGGTCGAGCATCATCTCGACCGCCTTCTCCACCGGGAAGGCGGCGCGATATACGCGGTGACTGGTGAGCGCGTCGAAGACGTCCGCAATAGCCACGATGCGTCCCTCAATCGGGATCTTCTCGGCTGCGAGGCCGCGTGGGTAGCCGCCGCCGTCCCAACGCTCGTGGTGACTGAGCGCGATCGTCGCCCCCATGTCGAGAATCGAGGAGGAGGAGCCGCGCAGCAGCCGGTGGCCCTCCTCGGCGTGAGTCTCGACGATCGTGCGCTCCTCCGCGGTGAGCGAGCCGGGCTTGAGCAAGATCGCGTCGGGGATCGCCACCTTGCCGACGTCATGCAGCGGCGCGGCGTGACCGATGCGCCGGCAGAACTCGGGGCTCATCCCGATCGCTTCGGCCAGCAGCATGGAGAAACGGCCGATGCGCTCGATGTGGGCACCCGTGTCCTCGTCCCTGAACTCGACGGCCATCGAGAGACGGCGAACCGTCTCTGCCTGGGCGATCTCCAGCTCGGAGAGCGCACGGCGCAGGTCGTCGTTGCGTTCGTCGATCTCACCCTGGAGGGCATTGCGGCGGTCGTCTCCGAGCAGCCAGCCCGCCGTCGCCGCAACGCCGGCGAACAGGAGCGCGCCGAGCACGGTCAGCGCCGGGCCGCCGGCCGCTAGCGCGGCGATGACAGCCAGAATGGCGAGTGCCAACAACGGCGCCCGTCCTCGCGGGGGCCGGCGACGCAGGCGCGAGGGCTCCGCCGTGGCGGAGCCCGAGGCCAGATCCTGGTCGGGGACCGCGCCGGCAGGGCCGCCGAGGACAGCCTGCTCGTGTGAGTGCGGGCCGTCGTCGATCGGCGCCTTGGGGGGATCGCCCGTAGCGCCGTGCGCGAGCGCCACCCCATGGGGGGCGAATCGTTGAAAGCCAACCTTTGTGACTCCACGCACGAAAAGCACTCCGTTCTACCGCTCCATCGTCTATTCGGCCGATTTCGGTTGTCGCTTGAGCTACCCGCGAACGAGCTACACGAATCAGAGCGTATCTTCGATCTTAACGCGCTCGACCATCCAAAACGCCTGCCTCCAGGCGGGCCTCGGTGAGAATCCTTTCAAGGCGAGCCCCACCAACGAGACGAGCGCCGCTCACAAGGCGAGCGCCACGTACTTTGTCTCGAGGTACTCGCCGATCCCCTCGAAGCCGCCCTCGCGACCGAAGCCCGACTGCTTGACACCGCCAAACGGGGCGGCTGGATTTGACACGATGCCCTGGTTGACGCCGACCATTCCCGCCTCGATAGCCTCGGCGACGCGAAACATGCGATTCAACTCGCGCGTGTAGAGGTAAGCGACGAGCCCGTACTCGGTGGCGTTGGCCGCGCTCACCGCCTCCTCCTCCGTGGAGAAGGTTGCGATCGGAGCGACAGGACCAAATATCTCCTCGCGCAGAACGCGTGCGCCCGACGTCACACCGGCGAGGACCGTGGGGGCGTAGAAGTACCCTGGATGCGAAGACCGGGGCAGTGGCTCGCCGCCCGTGAGCAGCCGAGCCCCGTGGTCGACGGCGTCCTGGACGAGCTCCTGCACGATCCCGCGCTGGCGCTCGTCGATCAGCGGGCCGACGTCGACGCCGGGCTCGGTCCCGCGGCCCACCTCGAGCTTGGCCATACGCGCCGCCATCCGCTTGGAGAACTCCTCGGCGAGCGACTCGTGCACGTAAAAGCGGTTGGCGGCAGTGCACGCCTCCCCCACGTTGCGCAACTTCGCCGTCAGCGCTCCCTCCACGGCCGCGTCGAGGTCGGCGTCCTCGAACACCAGGAACGGAGCGTTGCCGCCGAGCTCCATGGACACGCGCAGGATCTGGTGGGCGGACTGCTCGATCAACGTGCGACCCACCTCGGTGGAGCCTGTGAAGGAGAGCTTGCGCGTGCGCGAGTCCCTCAGCAGCGGCTCGATCACGGCGCCGGAGTGGTGGGCGGTGATCACGTTGAGGACACCTCCAGGGAGCCCCGCCTGCTCCAGGACGCCGGCGAGTGCGAGCATCGACAGAGGGGTCTGCTGGGCGGGCTTGACGACCATTGTGCAGCCGGCGGCTATGGCAGGGGCGATCTTGCGCGTGCCCATCGCGGCGGGAAAGTTCCAGGGCGTGACGAACACACACGGGCCGACGGGCTGGCGCATCGTGAGGATGCGCCCGGCCCCGGTGGTGTTTGTCATGTAGCGCCCGTGAACGCGCACAGCCTCCTCGGAGAACCAGCGCAGGAACTCGGCCGCGTAGGTGAGCTCGGCGCGCGATTCGCCGAGCGGCTTGCCCATCTCGAGCGTCATCACCAAGGCGAGCTCGTCGATGCGAGCAAGCAGAAGCTCGTAGGCCCTGCGCAGGACCTCCCCACGCTCGCGCGGGGGGGTGGCGGCCCACGAAGCCTGCGCCGCGACTGCCGCGTCGAGCGCCGCGAGCGCGTCCTGGGGGGTGGCGTCCGCGACGTCTGCGAGCGGCTCCCCGGTGGAGGGGTCCTCTACGGCGAGCGTACCCCCACCGCTTGCCGGGCGCCACTCTCCCGCTACATAGAGGCCTGCGGGGACGCTGTCGAGAGCCGACTGCTCGTAGCTGGCGCGCTTTGGGATCTTGCTTGCGTGCTTGTCACCCCTTGTTGGGGGCGTACCGCTATGGGGTACACCGGCCATTTGGAGCTCCTCTCAGTTGCGGGACTCATGCTCGATGGGCGTCCTTCCGATTCAAGACAGGTGGAGTGTCCCATCCGACGCACTACCCTCGCTGCTCTCGCGGTAGTCGTGCTGTGCGCCGCATGGGCACAGGCACCGCCCTGGTCGTCTTCGATCGCGCAGGGCAGGCACGCGAGTCCGGCGGGCCCCTCGCAGCTCGTGGTCGACGGCGCGGGCAACGGCCATGGCGTCGGCATGAGCCAGGAGGGGGCGCTCGGGTACGCCGAACACGGCTGGTCCTACGCGGCGATCCTCGGCCACTACTACACGGGCACGACAATCGGCCAGGTGGCGCCGGGCACAGTCATCAAGGTCCTCATTCACGGCAAGGTCAAGCACATCGCGCTCGAAACCTATGTGCGAGGGGTGGTGGCGGCGGAGATGCCGTCGAGTTGGAACATGGCGGCGCTCGAGGCACAGGCTGTGGCCAGCCGCACATACGCGATAACGGCAAAGGCGGGGGGCTCGAGATTTGACGTGTACCCCGACGACCGCTCACAGGTCTACCGAGGCAAGGCGGCGGAAACCAGCAGCACAAACGCGGCGGTGGCGGCAACCGCCGGCCAGATCGTGACGTATGGCGGCCAACCCGCGATCACCTACTTCTTCGCCGGCTCGGGCGGGCATACCGAGAGCATCCAGGACGCCTTTCTCGGCGCGACACCAGAGCCGTGGCTGGTCGGAGTCGCCGATCCCTACGAGACGGGGCCGCTGCACCGGTGGACGGTGACGATCCCCTTCGCGTCGGCCGCGTCGCGCCTGCGTGGGCTTGTGAACGGCGCCTTCGAAGGCATCGAGGTGCTCATGCGGGGCGCTTCACCGCGGATAATGTCCGCCTATGTCCTTGGGTCAAAGGGACGCACCTTCGTAAGTGGGCAGGAGCTGGCGAGGCGTCTCGGGCTGTATGACACGTGGGCGTACTTCAGTGTGAGGGACTCACTCGGGGTGCACCCGGAGCCAGATGCGAGCGGCCAAGCGGGCGCCACGCCCCCGCCAGTGGCCATGCCGTCGAGCGTCGACGGCTCAGGCGGCTCAGCCGCAGCTGCCCCGACGCTGAGGACTCTGCCATCCGGGGTAAACGGGCAGGGGGGCGTCTCCGCCGGGTAGCCGACTCGAGCGGCCTCGTCGGTCACGGTCACGGGAAGCAAACCACCGCGTACCCTTTGCGCAGTGAGCGGACCGCTTCTGATCGCCGACGTGCCGTGGCTGCTCTACCGTGCCTACTTCGCGCTGCCCAAATCGATCAAGGGGTCAGGCGGGCGGCCCGTGAACGCCCTGCTCGGCACCGTGAACGCCCTGCTCGCGACAAGCGAAGCCCACCCACCTCGGGCCGTGGCGGTGTGCTTCGGGGCAGAGGAGGCTCGCTACAGGGTCGAGGCCTATCCCCCCTACCACGCCCACCGCGAGCCGATGCCTGAGGAGCTGGCGGATCAGTGGGGGCGTGCGCCCGGACTGTTGGCAAGCTTCGGGTGGACGACGGTCAACGCGGCTACCCTAAAGGGCACCCTCCCTGACGGAGGACAGGCAGGCGAGCTCGAGGCCGACGATGCGATGGGCTCACTCGCTCGTGTGGAGGCACAGGCGGGCGGGGAGGCTCTACTGCTGACAGCCGACCGCGACCTCTACCAGGCCGTGGGCGACCGCGTAGCCGTCTTGGAGATGGGGAAGGGAGGGACATTCTCCGTTCTGAAGCCCTCCCAGGTGCTCGAGCGCTACGGCATTGCACCAGGGCAGGTGCCCGACTTCATCGCCCTGCGTGGCGACCCCTCGGACGGCATCCCTGGGGCGCCCGGGATCGGGGCAAAGACCGCCGCGGCCCTATTGCGCACGCATGGCACGCTCGAGGCGCTGCTCGGGTTGGCAGACCGGCAGGTCGCAAACGCCGGCATCGGCGACCTGCGCCCGCGCGTCGCGGAAGCACTCCACGAGAACGAGCAGCTGCTACGCACGTTCAAGCGAGTGGCCACGCTCGTGGATCTCGACGTGAAGCGCCCGCCCGACGCACCGACCGACTTCGCGGCAGGAGCCGCCGCAGCCCGCAAGCTCGGGATGAAGCGTCTCGCGGAGCGGCTCACCCCCACTCCTAGGGCGTGAACTTTACGGTGATTACGTCCCCATCGCGCATCGCGTAGTCGCGGCCCTCGAGGCGCAGGGTGCCGCGCTCGCGGGCACCGGCGTAGCCGCCGGCGTCGACGAGCTCGCGCCAACCGACCACCTCGGCGCGCACGAAGCCCTTCTGGATGTCGCTGTGGATCTGCCCTGCGGCGTGCCACGCGGTGAGACCGTCGCGCAGGTGCCAGGACTGCGCCGGCTTGGCCTCGCCCGCGGTGAAGAACGCGATCAGGTGCAGCAGCGAAAAGGCTCCGCGCACGATCCGCTGCAGACTCGATTCGCAGAAGCCGAGCTCGGCCCGCATCAACGCGGCTTCCTCCTCCTCGAGCTCCGCCAGCTCGGCCTCTATCCGCGAGGAGATCGCGACGGCCCCCGCGCCCTGCGCCGTGGCATGGGCGGCGATGTCCTCGGGAATCGCCTCGGAGCCCTCGTCCACGTTTGCCACGAACAGCACCGGCTTGGCGGTCAGCGAGCCGAGGTCGCGCAGCGCGTGGGGGGCCTCCTCGGGCGGTGTCACGCCACGCGCAGGTCGTCCCGCCTGCAGCTCGCCGATGACCTCGCGCAGCCACGCCTCCTCGACGATGGCGACGCGGTCTCCACCCTTGGCCTGCTTGACCACGCGATCGACGCGTCGCTCTGCCTGCTCCAGGTCGGCAAGCACGAGCTCGGTCTCGATCGTCTCGATGTCGGCAAGCGGATCGACGCGGCCCTCGGGATGCACGACGTTCTCGTCGGTGTGCGCTCTGACGACGTGCACGATCGCGTCGGTCTCGCGGATGTTGGCGAGGAAGCGGTTGCCGAGACCCTCGCCTTTGTGGGCACCCGCGACGAGGCCGGCGATGTCATGGAAGTCGATCGTGTCCCACACGATCGACGAGGCGCCGACGGTGCTCGCGACCTCGACGAGGCGCTCGTCGAGCACCGGCACTACCGCCACGTTGGGCTCGATCGTGGTGAACGGGTAGTTGGCGGCCTCGGCACCGGCCTTTGTGAGTGCGTTGAAGAGCGAGGACTTGCCCGCGTTTGGCAGTCCCACGATGCCGATACGCGTGCTCACAGCGGAACCTCCACGTCCGGCGCACCGGCCAACGGCGGCTCGGCGAACGGCGCATCGGCGAACGGCGGCTCAGGCTCACGGCCGCCAGCGCCATTGCCCGGGCCGCAGGTCATCGCAATCGCCGTGCCAAGCAGTGCTCCCGCCACAACGTCCGAGGGGTAGTGCACCCCAAGGTAGAGTCGCGAGAGTGCCAACCCGCCCGCGAGCGCATACAGCGGCCCGCCGGGCAACCCTGCGCGCCGGTAGGCGAAGGCCGCCGCAAATGAGGTCGAGGAATGAGCGCTCGGAAAGCTCGAGCGCGTCGGCGTACTCGTCAGCGGCGGCAGGTCCGCCGGTTCGGGGCGCGCCCGGCGGACGATCAGCTTGAGCGCGGTGTTGAGCGCGTAGACGCCCGCCACCATCGCCGTCGCGCGACCCCAGCGCGCCCGCTTCTCGCCTTTGGAGAGAACGGACTCGGCCGCGCCAAGCACAAGCCACACTCCCGCGTGCTCCCCGAGCCATGAGAAGCGCGCCACGGCCCGCTCAGCCGCAGGCGTGTGCCCGCACGTGCGCGCGATTCGCAGCAGCCGTTCGTCGAACGAAATGTCAGGCACCAAAGCCGACGCGCAGGTCGCTGTCCTCACAACGGACATATACGACCTGGCCGAGGTAGAGCCGCACGGGCCCTTCCTCGGTCTCGAACTCGTGCCAGCCGCCGTCCCCCAGTGCCTTGTAGAGCTTCTCGAGCTGCTCGTCGGTGACGCGCAGCGAGAGCACCTGGCCACCCTGGAAGCCGACGCTCACTCGCCTGTGCTGATGGGCCATCAGTGAGCCTCCACCGGTTGAACCAGCTCGGTGAGCACCCGCTCGGTGCCCTTGGGCTCCAGGAACGCGACCAGGGCACCACGGATGCCCACGCGCGGAGCCTTGTCGATCAACGGCTGTCCGACCTCCTGCAGAGCGGCCATGGTGGCCTCGATATCGGACACCTGGTAGGCGACATGGTGCAATCCCGGGCCACGCTTGGCCAGGAACTTGCCCACGGGCGTGTCCTCGGCAAGCGGCGCCAAGAGCTCAACATGGTTCTCGCCGACGTCGAGCAGCACAGCCTCCACTCCCTGCCCCTCGACGATCTCGCGGTGGGCTACCGACATCTTGAAGACGTCCCGGTAGAGCGCGAGCGAGGCCTCGATGTCCTCGACGGCCACGCCGACATGGTCGATCCGGTTGAACACTCCGGGCAGTCTAGTGTCTTGTGTGGTGAGTCGATACAAAGCTGTGGGCGAGTCACCACAAAGCGTCTTGGTCGATGCGAGCGCCACCTACAACGGGCTGGACTCTCAGCGGTCCTCGCGCGTGACCGGGGGCACCGTGGCGGGCACGCCGGTGGGCTCGTCGGTCGGC
>Ga0210409_10001010_pt1 | contig 39504 bp, 37 predicted proteins | sample IncBWH17MmetaG_FD_161649 | JGI IMG/M metagenome (GOLD analysis project Ga0210409, IMG submission 161649) | Forest soil microbial communities from Barre Woods Harvard Forest LTER site, Petersham, Massachusetts, United States - Inc-BW-H-17-M | ecosystem: Environmental > Terrestrial > Soil >... | reverse complement strand
GAAAAATTACCGGCCTGGCCATACAGTCGTATTGATGAATTGCTCCCGCTCAGACCCCAACCAGCTGAAATTTCAATCCGCAACGTGGCGCCGTAGCACGCTTACACTTTAAAGAAGGGACGAGAAGATGATTCACCATAGCTTGTCTGAACCAGGTTTTCCGATGCGAATTTCGTGACACACGTAATTTCTTGGTTCATTCCGCACCGCCTACTACTTCTAGCTCAGTAGAAACATCGGCTTTCGCGCAAAAACCTGTCGCGACGGGGGAATGCATCGCACTCATTGTGCAGCTCCCTGAATGAGCGACTTGACCCAAGTATCAATCGCCGCTGCAGGCCACGCAACAGCGCGCGCGCCCAACTTCAGCGGTTTGGGAAATGTGCCATTATTAATTCGACGATAAATTTCTGATTTGGATAGGCCGGTTTGCGCGACGACTGTCGGTAGACGCCATAATGGATTGGTAGATTGCTGTTGCTGCATAGTTCAATACTCCTTTGTTTGCATATGAGACCGTGCGGTACTGCACGGGATGCATAGAAGTATTGGCCTTAGCGAATCATAATAAAATTACCCCTGATCGGGTAAAAGGTAGTTTGACCGGGTCACCCCTAGTTATTTTTTTGGCCTGCCGTTGCTCAACGCTACCGTCGGCATGATTTTTTTGTACCAACCCTTGATGGTTTGCTCGGTATATGTCTTCTGCAATGGCAATTGGGCATTTTGAAATGCCGCCATCAACTCAGGCAGATTGCGGACAACGATGTTTGATGCCGCCACCCATTGATTAAAAATCTGCTTGTCTGCATAACTTGCCGCCGCTTTAAAGCCGTCCTTGATTTTTTCCATTTTGTCGTCAAGGCCACGCGCTTCAATCTGCAACATTTCAAATTCACGAGTCACTTGTGCCAACTCGGCTTCCTTATCTTCACCGGATTGTTTTTGTATCCGGACAAGTTCAACAAGTGTCATGCTGCAAAACTCAGATTTTTGCATTAACTGATCGATTGCATCACCGTCTTGCACTTCGATAGCCTCAATCAAACTCATCGCTAGAAAGAACTGGCAATTCTCTTCGTAAAATAATTTTGTCTTATTACGAAACACTTCTGCCGCACTATCGTCAGGCGACAGGATACTGGTTAGAGCACTCAAACGCTCAATGGCTATCATTGAGTCGGCGAGATTTTTAGGCAAATCCAAGTCCTTGCGTAAATCGAGCGCATTCAATATGTTCATAGCCGGGATATCGAGCTTGGCAAACTGACGCAGTTCAGCTAGTGGCTTCAGCCTAGCCTGCAGTTCGCGAATTGGCTGAGTGCGCTCGGCAAGCTTTTTTGCATTGGCAGCAATTGCCTTCATGGCAGGCGATTGGGATGGCAGTTGCTTGCTTAATAGTTCCATTATTTTTCTACGTCTTTGCGCTTCTTCGGCTTGCCGCCCTACGGTTTTATTTGCCTGTAACTCTTCCAAGCCATTTTCTGGTACGTCGTTTTTTTTCATATCTTGTCAATTATTTTGTCCGAGCGATGAGCGATTTCATGAGCCGCATCGCATTCATATAATCGGATCGCAGAATTACTGTACATACACAATAAGCAATTTCATCGCGCCAATTCGCATCAAGTAGCCGCTAACTTCAGATCGCCCCCGACATGCCTCCATCCCGCTCCCATCATTATTACTATTTCTGGAAGCAATAATTATCTATATAAACAACAGCTTATTGTATTTGTCTATGCTGCCTCCATGCCTCCAACACCTTGATAGTGGGGAAAAATAAGGACATGATGATATGGGATGTGAAAAGCCGCGCTGCGGCGCGGTCTCGAGATGGCAAACTACGGTAGTCACGCCCGCTTAAAATTACCTACGATGACCTTAGCGCTGCCGATGTTATCCAGATAATCGGCGTATTGCTGCATCATCACCCGCCGCTCTTCTTTGAATTCAGCCCGGTCATAGGCTTCACCGTAAGTGTCGCCAGATTGGTGTGCCAATTGACGGTCCACTACTTCATGACGGAAGCCCAGGCGCTCTTTAATGATGCCCATCGCCAGTGATCTGAAGCCATGACCTGTCATCTTGTTTTGATAGCCCATGCGCTTCAATGCCGCCAAAATTGCACCGTTGCTCACCGGTTTACTAGGATCGCGTTGATTCGGGAACAAATAGGTATTGCCGCCTGTGAGTGCGCGCAGCTCTCGTAATAGCTCCCAGCCTTGGCGCGGCAGGAACAAGTGATGATCAACTTTACGAGGACTCAGCTTCTTTTTGCCCATTTTCATGCGCTGCCAGGGAATCACCCATATTTCGTTCTCTAAATCGATTTCAGTCCACGGCGTCTCTATCAGCTCACTGGTGCGTACGAACACCATCAGCATAATTCGCATCAGCACCCGCGTCGGCATAAACATGCGGGCTTCATTGCGCTCTAGAATGCGCATGAATTCAGACAGTTCGTCGGTAGTAATAGCGGCATGATGACCACTGACGCTAGGTTTCAGGGCACCGCGCAAGCTGGGGACGGGATCATATTCGACAGCACCAGTCGCGACCGCATACCGAAATATCTGTCCGCACACCTGAGCCTGACGTTTAGCTATTTCCAATGCCCCACGTTTTTCAATTTGGCGCAGTACGTCAAGGATGACTGGCGCTTTGATCGTCGCAATAGGCAACTTGCCAATCAGCGGAAACACATCCTTTTCCAGCCGATGCAAAATATTCGCAGCGGTCTGTGGCTGCCATGTTTCCAATTTATTATCATGCCAAGCCCGTGCCACCGCCTCGAACGTGTTGGCATTACTTTCTGTTCGCAGCAAGGCTTCTATGCGCTTGACCTGCGCCGGATCCTGACTCTCCTCCAGGTGAGCCTTGGCTTTGTCGCGCTTGGTACGTGCTTCGGAGAGGGAGACTTCAGGGTAGACGCCAAAGGAAAGCAACTTCTCTTTGCCGTCAAAGCGGTATTTCATGCGCCAGTAACGCCCGCTGTTGGGCTTCACCAGTAAATGTAAGCCGCCGCTATCGGCCAATTTATAGGGTTTCTCTTTGGGTTTTGCGTTTTTACAGGCTGCGTCTGTCAGTGCCATCAGTTCATTGGATCAGGGTTGATATGAGTACCCCCAAGGGGTGCTTTTGATACCCCCGAAAGTACCCCCGATTTTTTGGGATGTCAATGAACCAACTGAGACGTCATGAAACGAAAAACCCGCATTCTCATAGTGAGATATGCGGGTTCTGGGACTTCTTAGATCTATTTGAAACTAATATCTGGCGGAGAGGGTGGAATCAACATATCTATTAGAAACAATCAGTTAAAATTAAATACCACAAAACATACCACAAAGAAAATAACCAGTGTTTCACTACCCTGGTGCCACCAAATCCTTGCCACCGGGGCTTGAATTCGAATACATCCCCCGGATTCGAATTCACGGTTCGATAAATCCCAAGGATCTCAATGTGGGCTTTCTTCAGATGGCGAAATGGTCTTCCATCTAACCTCACGGCTACCGGACAGGCTATGTCCTAGAAATGAGTCGTGCAAAGCCACTTCCGACGACAACGTGCCCATCATGCAAATTTATGCTCGGTGTGAAACTGCAGTTTTGAATAAATGCCACTGCGGAATCGATCGTGACTTGATCAACCGCGCTGTCCTCAATTTTAATTCCAAAAGGCCGGCCATCAACACCTGTTAGAAAGCGGACCAGCAATCCGTCTCCTTCCTTCGAATTTCTAAAGTCGATAAATCGCTCGGATTTAGCGCAGCTGCCAGTAATGATATATGAAGGAGACGAAGCTTGAACGTTATTCAATTTCCAAGAAGTTTTGATCTTATGTGTCTTTGCCGGAGCGTCATTTCCTGAACCAACTGGAAAGTGCAAATTTCTTGTTGATGCCACAGTCGCGTCGTCTAATATTTTCCACCCGCTACTTTTCGTAACCCTAACATTTTCTGCACGCCCTTCGTTGTTAAGATAGTACTCGACAACTACATCACCTTCTAACCCATAGCGTAACGCCTCCTCAGGATACGGAGGAGCTTGAGAGGTTAGTACTTGAGAAGACGTGCATGAAGCGAGAACAGTGCAGAGCAACACCAATTTTGAAAGTAGTATTCCGATATTTTTTTTCATGTATTTTCCTGAGTAAGCTCACTCTCACGATTGGACTCGAACCAAGTAGACGGGGGTATCACGGGGAATTGTGGGCTGAATTTGTCTATGACTAGATTCTAATCATCCCCCTGAAATCCCCTAATTCTTCCCCCGATTCCTCCCCCAAGCTTAATTGCTCATCGGCTATTGCAGTCAACTACGCACTAGGTGACTCACGATGATGAATATCATAGTAAAGATAGCGAAGGCGGGCATATGGGGCGGCGTCTGGCTGGATAGCAGGAGGAAGCAGATTTGCATCAGATACCCTTAGCTCCATCGCATGCCGCACCAGCCGCAGGCGGGACAATAGCCTGTTCCGCTCAGTGGTGAGGTCTGAAGCCGACTCGAACCACTGTTGCTCTATCTGCTCCACGATTTTCGTGAGCCTCGCGTCCTCCTTGTCAAGTTCCGGGCCCGACAATTGCGAGTAGTACATCGATACAGGGTAATCTAGTGCGCAACTCGCGGGCGCGAACAAATATGTCTGCTGCTCGCCCTTAGCATAGTTCCATTCGTCCCAACGTGCGAAGGCAATAGACCACATTATTTTGGCCTTGGATGCTTCAACACGACTGGCAAATCGAGCCATAATCTGCGCCACCGGCCCCGCCGCCGCATGGGAATGCCCCAAAGACAGGGCCTGTACGAACGCAAACCAATGCCCTTCCTCTAAATCTACAAGTGCGTCGGCCAACGCACTCCCCGCGTTCGACTCGCTGTGAGGCGATCTGTACAAAGCCAGCATCCATCCAACCCAATCCGAGGTTTCAGCAACTTGTACGAGTATTTGCCGTAACAGATCGCCCCAGACCTGTGTCGTACGGTCGATCTTTGGACCGCATGGAATGTCTGAAATACTGACGAACTTGAAAGACCCGAGTGGGACGTCGAGCGCGAAATGGGCGGCGTTCTCCCTTAAGCTTCGGCACACGAACATTGAAAAAAGAACCTCGTCTTTCTTGGACACTGCTATCGCCAGCTTACCTGGCACCAATTTCCACAAGAGGATGACAGCCGCCGACAGGTCGGAACGAAATTCTGGCATCACTTGTGGAAGAATGTAACCCAGCCCTCTATATTCACCTTGCTGCGTTGCCACTTTTAGATCCTGAGCCAAATTAGGAAAGCGCCGATCAACTCCCCCAAATGGGCCGACATTCGCATTCTCAACGAGTCCCAGCAAAGCATCCTCCATCTCGTCGCCATCTAACAGGGCAGCTATATTTTCAAGCCCCGCAGAGTCGGCATCTAGGGCTTGTACCGATGTCAGCAAAGCCTGAAGCTCGATGAGCGCGTTAGTCTTGTTCGAATTCCAATTGCGCAAGCCGGTCAAAATCCAGCGCACGGCGGCTTCCCAGCGAGCCATCGACGCGGAGTCTGGCATGATCCCGTCTCGAACTAGTGGTCCAAGAAATTGGAATTCTGCATAAACTGATTGCGCTAGCGATTGAGTATCCAGAGTACTTAACGGCCCGTCCGTACTGCGCACTTGGCTAACGAATTGCTGGAGGGACTTGGGCTGCTCGGCGGGACCGACTCCGTTGGCCATTCGGAACGTGGCCCTGGCTAGCTCTTTGGCTTTCAACGTCATGGTTTCTTCCATACAAGATAGTCAGGGGCTGCAAGTGTGTTCCAAAGTTCCAGAAACGATTGCCGAATTAGCTCGCCGTCAGAGACCTTTTGCAGGATATGATGCTTCTTGCCCAAGCTGTTGACGGAGGCTCCAAGGGACCATGCGCTGGCGCCACCAGCTGCTCCCGGAAATATAAGGAAACGGTCATGGAAAGACCACCCGGCCCTTCCTCCGCGGCTGCGGAACTCCAGATTCAAGCCTGCGCAATTGCCCTGTGCTTCTTCCATGAGCTCCTGTTGTTCTACCTTCCAGGGACGACCAACTTTCCCTTCAGTAGCTACACCTTTCCTGCAGCTTGACACTTTTTTCCCTGATGACAGTGCCCTCAGATCTGCGCCTGGATGTGGACAAAAGAAGAGCGTATTTAGTACATCCTTAGCATTGAGAAAAGGGTCCCAAATCCAGGCACCATTCATTCCGTGTTGTTCAAGTAGCCAGCGAATATCGGCAAAGGCTTCAACGGGGCCTGCATTTGACGGCCTTCCATACTGAACGAATTCCTTGCGCTGCTGGAGCGCGTGAAGGCTTTCTCTGAACACTCTTCGAGAACGCCAAGGTTCACGTGGATTGCCGGTCGGCATGTCAGTTACGACCCCACGCGGATTCGACTCGTGAAGGATCTTGCTGATCGGCTCGAGCTTGCCATCGACCCCAGGCACCTTAAAATCACGCGTTTCAGAATTCATCCCCGAAATCGTCACGCTTACCATCCCGCGACCGCCAAAGAAAGCTGTCTGCGCTGAGGCGCCGAGAATCACCTTATTACAGTCGTCCCATACAACATACCGCGCGCCCATACGCTGCGAGTAAAATGGAAACTTGGCAGGCCCACCGTCAACAGCGGTCGATGCGAAGTCTTCCATCGTGCCGTCCTCGTACATCTCCCAAGATATTCGCAACGGGCGCGGTTCGGCGTTTGGATGCCAGGTCGGCTCAAGCGGAAAGTCACTTTCTTGCTGGCCACCTACTTTTGTCACGACTACAGTGACTGGTAGCTGGATTAAGACATTTCCCAACCTGTCCGACAACCCGTCAATTCCTATCGGAACGCACGGACGAATGAGCGCTGCGAGTTCGGCGAGCAACTTCGGCTTATCCAATAGAAAACGTACATCGTTCTTTGTAATATCGAACATCTCGAGGACATGCGAACCATCCCAGTAGTTATTTTTCAGTACACCGTTCCAAGGATGTGGCCGATACGAGTCCGCAGGTACGAACTGCGGCGGCACCGCGATGAGATTTCCTACTTCCAAGGTGGCGGCGCCAGGTTTCCAAGTTCCGCTCGTCCCGAAGCGACGAAGGGCTTCCAGCACCTGCTCTGGCGCTACGCGGTATCTCACGACGCCAAACTGCCAAGCGGTCCCACGTAGTTTAATGGGCGCCGAATTGATAAAGGACGGTGCAGTTTGCGATGTCGCAGATGGTTCACCTGGCTCAGCGACTAACAAACTTAGGAAATTTCTAGCTGGAGTGCCGGCCTGGTAGCCGACAATCTCGGTCACCTCAAAACTTCGATACATCCCAACCACGCCAGGGACAAGTAACTTCTCCAAATGGTCAATTTGCTCCTTCATTCCCCAAGCCATTACATTTTCCCCTTACCTCGTTGGTTCAACCCTGTTGCACTATGTGTATTGGACATTGTAGAACAATGAAGTTTATAGCCTAGTCCGAACTGAATGCATATAGTGGAGCCAAGGCGCGGACCGGGCTCCCCATTTTCGTATCTCGAGGCCCAGATCGACCAGATTGGCGAAAAGCGCTACATTCCATCCAGTAGGGTGAACGGTACTTCCGTAGGCGACACCGTCAAGTCTTCCATTTTCAAAATCAAAGTCACGGAAAAACTCTGTCACTACTTGAGACGGCAGGTAGTCGACATGAACTCGTTGATCGCGTTCGACCGGAGTCATAACGTCTCTGGCAAACCGATGGAGGAAAATCAACTCAAGCCGCTCGTTCCTAGCGGTATCTGAAAAAATTCCTGGCACGTCTGGTAGATCACGCAAGTCAAGCACCCGCAGCGGCCTTGCGGCCACCCACTGGCCGACTCGGGCTTCGCGTGCCCGCGTCTCCTTAAGCGCCGTCTTGGCGGAAGATGCAAGATAGAGCATTGGAATACCGGGAGGATTCATTCGATTGCTTTGCAGAGCGAACTCCTCGGGCGGCGGACCAAAACTAGCTGCGCAAACCCTTTTCCCTTTGGCGAGATCAGGACGAGCCCGCCATAGCTTGGTGTTTATAGATAAATCGCGAATTAGTCCAATTCGCTCACTCGTTATCGCAATCGCTGCCAGGAGAGACAGTGCAGTATAGGAGTCACGATCATCTGCACCTTCAGAATGAAAGAAAAATCTCCGCTTATGCTTAACAGTCTCGCAGAAGCTTTCCCAACTGGCTCCAAGCGCGACATCATGATCTAAGGTTAGCCAATCGTAGTCGCACCATGCCTCGTCAGTGAGTCCACCTATAATTGCGTAAAAAAGACGATTGCGATTGTCACGGGGAAGGAACAGCCCTACTTCGTCGCTTAAAAGTTCGCCCGTGTTCCATGTGGTACCTTGATACCCTCCTTCAGCGGATTCATACGGCAGTTGTTCGACTGCAAATCCCCAGTAATTTTTCAAACAAGACTCAATACGCTCGCAAATTTCGGATAACTTGCAGGTCGGCGAATCAAATTTTCCACACGCATCACATCCCCTACGTCCGTTGGCCTCGCGCACCCAAGAACGCAAGTCTTTATCATCGAAGCAGGAAGAACAAACTCGGTTTATAGCCACTCAATATCCTCTTGCAATCAGTATCGAAGTTCAGCAGCGATGCCCTAGTTAAGTGCATACCTATCAGTTACGCGAGACGGAGGAATCAAAATAGATCCAGGTTGTCCGGTAGGGCTTCTCTTTTTTGTTTTCTTTCCTTCGGTGCGGGAACTGCATTCATCAACTCAGCCGGAAACTGCTGGAGATATGCACGGGCTCTCTCTGGATCCCGGCATGAAAGCCAGTCGTCATACTCGCTTGGACATAGGATCACCAATGACCGCTTCTCGTCATTCTTTTTGTGAAATCGTTTCATCAGCGGATGCTCGTCGGCATTGATCGTTATTTGCGTAAATGCCCAGGAGGTCCCGCCATCGTGCTCCTGCCATTGGCGATAGATACCTGCCACCGCAAATGGTGATTCGTCAGCCATTCCGATCTTCCAACGGACGTGCTCCTCACCCTCCCAATTCGGCTCATAAAATGCGTGCATAGGCACCAGGCAGAGATTGCCGGCGGTCCAGTATGGTTTATAGCTTCGCAGCTGGCCGATCGTTTCGGCTCTGGCATTCATAGTGCTAAACGCCTCGCCCGGCCGCATGTGCTGCTTAGGTAGCATGCCGTAGTTCGCAAGCAGTCCCTGGCGCGCTCCGTCAGCATTGTGGACAATTATCGGTCCCAGGTAGTCCTTGTACAGCTCGCCACGCCACTCCACGTCGGGGTCCATCTGGACATCGAAAGTGTCGTATAGAATTTCTCTCGATACTGTTTCGTAATTTACACACATAGGCCACCTCCCGCTGCAGGTCACAGTCGGACTAGGAAAAGTCCCGGCTGTGGGTTTCCAGCTCGCCCAGTAGATGCGACAAATCGACCAGCCGCATCGCCACCAGGTGCCGCACATTGCTATGGCACTGCCATTTACCGTATACGCCCAACAGGGACGCGTTCAACAATTCCTTGCGCTGCTTCTCGACCAGATTCGGCCAGACGATGACGTTGACGTTTCCTGTTTCATCCTCCAGCGTGACGAAAATCACCCCTTTCGCCGTCTCCGGGCGTTGCCGTACCGTTACAATACCGCATCCGCGGGCTAGTCGGCCATCCTCGAATTGATTCAATATCACTGCCGGCAAGAAGCGCATCTTTGCCAACCGAGTGCGCAGCAAGCATAGTGGATGTCGTCCGAGCGTCAGCCCCAGGTGGTGATAGTCCGACACGATCGTTTCAGCCTCAGACGGTGCCTCCAGCAGCAGCGGCTCTTCCAGAATCGGCGCCGCCCGCAGCAAGCCTTTGTCAGGCACGCCGGCCACAGCTTGCCAGACCGCCTGCCGTCGATTCCCCACCAAGGGCTCTAGCGCGTTAGCGCCGGCCAACGCTTGTAAGTGACCGGCATTCAACCGAGCACGCCTAGATAAATCACCAATATCGCTAAAATACCGTACTGCCCTCGCCTCCTCGATGCGCCAGCCAGCGTCGCGCTCCAGACCCCGAATGTTGTTTAATCCGAGCCTGACCGCGGCTCCGCTACCCGCGATTGGCTCCAGCTTTGCGTCCCAGGTGCTATTGCAGACGTCGACCGGGCGAACCACTACCCCATGCCTGACCGCGTCTTGCACCAGGGATGATGGCGAATAGAACCCCATGGGCTGAGAATTCAATAGTGCCGTGAGAAAGGCCGCCGGCTCATGGCATTTGAGCCAGCTGCTTGCATAGGCGAGCAGCGCGAAACTTGCCGCGTGCGACTCCGGAAACCCATATTCTGAGAACCCCCGAATTTGTCCAACGATCGAGGTTGCAAACTCGGTCGAATACCCTCGGTCGGCCATGCCGGTCATGAGCTTGTCCTCGAATTGTTCCAAGCCTCCTTTTCGCTTCCAGGCGGCCATTGCGCGGCGAAGTCGATCCGCCTCACCAGCTGAAAACCCAGCAGCCACCATGGCAATCTGCATTACTTGCTCTTGGAAAATTGGAACTCCCAGCGTGCGCGAGAGAACTGCCTCCATTTGGGGGCTTGGGTAGGTCACCGGATCAATACCTTGGCGCCGCCGTAGGTACGGATGGATCATGCCGCCTTGAATCGGGCCAGGCCGTATGATTGCCACCTCGATTACGAGGTCATAGAAACAGCGCGGCTGCAGCCGCGGCAGCATCGACATCTGCGCCCGACTCTCGATCTGGAAAACGCCCACAGTATCTGCTTGCGAGATCATCTCGTAAGTAGCCGGGTCCTCCGCGGGAATGTCACGGAGTTCAAACGCTTCCCCGCGCTGCTCAGCAACGAGCTCCAGGGCGCGGCGAATGCAGCTCAGCATACCCAGCGCCAGAATATCGATTTTGAGTAAGCCGACGGCGTCGAGGTCGTCCTTGTCCCATTGCACAATAGAGCGCTCAGGCATCGCCGCGTTTTCGATTGGCACCAAGCGAGAAAGCTTTGTGTGGGATATGACGAATCCGCCGGGATGCTGGGACAGATGTCGCGGAAAGCGCATCAACTTATCGGCCAATGCACCCCACATTTCCGATATGTGGGAATCCGGATTAAAGTCGCACGCCAGCAGCCGCTCTCGCAGATCGGCCTTCCCACCCCAGCCATGGCCAGCCTTTGCTACTCTGTCGACAACCATGGGGTCAACGCCAAGTGCTTTACCGACGTCCCGCAGCACGCTGCGCGGCCTATAAGAAATGACGACCGCGGTCAGGGCGGCGCGCATGCGACCGTATTTTTTATAGATGTACTGGATCACCTCTTCGCGCCGCTGGTGCTCGAAGTCAATGTCGATGTCTGGCGGCTCGTTACGTTCCTTGGAAATGAAGCGTTCGAACAAAAGTGTGCCGCGCGCCGGATCAACCTCCGTCACACCAAGGCAATAACAGACCGCGCTGTTTGCGGCCGATCCCCGACCTTGGCAGAGAATTTGCTGAGCACGCGCGAAACGAACGATGTCGAAGACAGTCAGGAAATAGCTTTCGTATTGCATTTCCGCGATCAGCGCGAGCTCGTACTCCAGTTGGTTCTGAACGTTTGCGGGCACACCGGCCGGGTATCGTGCCTGCGCGCCAATGTAGGCTTCCTTACGCAGATAGCTTGTCGGCGTTTCCCCCTTGGGAATCAGTTCCTCTGGATATTCATATCGCAGCTCATCAAGCGAAAACTGGCAAAGCTTGGCGATGCGAACAGATTCATCTAGTGCTTCGCGCGAATATAGATTGCCCAGCCGAAGCCGTGAGCGCAAGTGCTGCTCAGCATTCGGAGGAAGGTGGTAACCGCATTCGGTGAGCGGAATACCCAACCGGATGGCCGTCATGGTGTCTTGAACGGGCTTAAATGAGCGCTTGTGCATACAAACGTCGCCGGTCGCCACGACGGGCAAGGCGAACTCTTCCGCCGCCGCAGTAACCCGCGCCCGGTGCCGTTCGTCTTGCGATTGAAGATGTAACGCAAGAGCGACACGCGCGCGGCCTGGTGCGCACTGAGCCAACCAGGCAACTTGGCGCCGAAGCTCCTGGCTGCCGACGCCATAACTTGGAGCCAAAATCAACTGGCAGTCCGGCAAACCCTTCAGGTGAACTAAGTCGTCAGAGGGTTCGGTGAGATCCCGCGGCCTGAGCAAATAATGGCCTTTCTCCGCCCGCATGCGGGCGACGGTGATCAGTTCTGAAAGGTTTCCGTAGCCATTGCGATTCGTCGCTAGAAAAATCACCGTGAACGCCGGGCTGCCGTCCTCCGGCGTGATGAGTATCTGGCTACCGACCACCAAGTGCAACCCTACCCGCTTGGCCTCCACATGTGCTTTCACCACGCCGGCAAGCGTACATTCATCCGTCACGGCCAGGCCAGCATATCCCAGCTGGGCAGCACGCTGAACTAAGTGCTCCGGCGCCGAAGCTCCTCTTAAAAATGTGTAATGACTGAGACACTGAAGCTCAGCATAGTCAGGGAGAACTGGCGGGACGGTAGACATAACGGCCAATTGCATATGCCACTTGCCAAGGTTATGTTCCCTTGGCTTATTATGACAACAGCAACATCTTTATACTGTATGGATATACAGTATAGCGCACTGCAAAGAGAAGACAAGTAGACCTCAAAGCCACACCATAAATCGGAAAAATGTTAATTTTTGCAAAAAACCATCGAACCGCTCAAAGTTGCTCGCAGTTATGATTTAATAAGATCTTATCAAGTAGAATGCCCTGTCTACATCCAGGCAAACCGTTTATTGGGAACGCTTCAATTTCGAGGTATCGCGCATGAGTAGCTTGCTGCAATCCCTGTCCGCCTTGATCCAGGGCCGGCAGAACAACCGTGTTCTCCGCCTCTCCTTCCCGCACGACGACGGTCCGCAAGCGCAGCTGCTGGTCAACAAGCTCGATGCCGTCGAAAGCCTGTCGCGCGATTTCGGCTACACCGTGGAGCTATTGTCCGATGAGGCCGAGCTGGCCCTGAAGGATCTGCAAGGCAAGCTGTTCTGTGTAGAACTGGTGAGAGCCGACGGCAGCCTGCGCTACTTCACCGGCTACTGCTTCGAGTTCCGCCTGCTCCGCACCGACGGCAATATCGTCTTCTATCAAGCCAAGCTGGGACCCTGGACCCAGTACCTGCGCCTGCGCAAAGACAACTACATCTTTCACGGCAAGACCCTGCGCGAACAGATCGACAGCATCTGCGCCGATTACGGCACCTTGCCCGATTGGGATTATCGTGTCAGCGGCACCGATCCGGTCATGACGGACGCGATCCAGTTCGATGAGAGCGACCATAACTACGTCCACCGTCGCCTGGAAGCGGCCGGCCTGCTGTACTACTACGAGCACAGCGACAAGGGCCATAAACTCATCATCACCGATGACTCCACCCAGGCCGCGCCCATCGACGGTGGCGCAGAGATCCGCTTCCAGCGCCATGGCGGCGCCTTTGAAGAAGACGGCATCGGCGAGTTTTCTCCGGTGCGCCAGATCGTTCCCGGTTCCGTCTCACTCTCCGGTTTCAATTTCAAAAGCCCGGTGCCGATCAATGCCGGCGTGCCAACCCTGAACAAGCAGGGCAATGTGCAGGATGTTGAATCCTACGAATATACCGGCGCTTATGGTGTCAAAGGTGCTCAGGATGCCGACAAGCTGTCACGGCTGCGCATGGAAGAGATCGAAGCCGCAGGCAAGCACTTTGAAGCCGCAGGCAATAACCGCTACGTGCTGCCAGGACGTTGGTACCGCCTTACCGGCCATTTTTCCAACAGCCCGTTCGCCAGCCACGAAGACGCCGGTAAGAATGAATTCCTGATCATCTCGGTGCACCACATCGCTAGCAACAACTACTTGCAGCAGGCCGACCAGAAGGCCGAATACCGCAATGAACTGACCTGCCTGCGCAAGACCATCCCCTGGCGTCCGGGCCGCAACTATCACAGTGTCAACACCAAGATCCAAGCTCCGCAAACTGTCACCGTGGTCGGTCCTTCCGGTCAGGGCAGCGTTCACACCGACGAATTCGGCAGGATACGCGTGCAGTTCCACTGGGACCGCATGGGCAACAACGATGAACGCAGCTCGGCCTGGGTGCGTGTCGCCAGCGCATGGGCTGGCGGGCAACTGGGCGCGAAGTCGATCCCCCGCGTGGGTTCGGAATGTCTCGTCCAATGGCTCGATGGCAATCCCGACCGTCCCATCGTCACCGGCAGTGTCTACAACCAGCGCAATATGCCGCCATGGAAGCTGGCGACCCAGCAGTCCCTGATGGGTTTCAGAAGCCGGGAACTGACGCCCAACGGTGGCAACCAGGCTGGGGGCAGAAGCAACCACCTGATTCTGGACGACACTAATGGAAAAATTCAAGCCCAGCTGAAGAGCGATCACCAGCACAGCCAGCTGAGCCTGGGCAGCATTACCCGGATTGAAGACAATGCGGGGCGCAAGGATGCGCGTGGCGAGGGCTGGGAGCTACGCACTGACGGGCATGGCGTGGCGCGTTCGGCCAAGGGCATGTTGATCACCACCGAGGCACGCAGCAATGCGGCTTCGCATATCAAGGACATGGGGGAGACGGTCAGCCGCCTAACTGCGGCGCGCGACCAGCATGAAACGCTAGCGGACACCGCAGAACAAGCTGGTGCTCAAGATAAACAGGGACAGCAGGCAGACGTTGCAAAAGTCCTGAAGACGCAAAATGAAGCGATCAAAGGCAGCGGCGCCGGCGACGACGGCGCCTTCCCTGAGTTGTCGGAGCCGCACCTGGTGCTGGCCAGCCCGGCCGGCATCGAAACCACGACCGCTCAATCGACCCACATCACCAGCGGCGTACATACCGCCATTACCTCCGGCAAGAGTCTATCGATCGCCAGCGGTGATAGCGTGTTTGCCAGTATCGGCAAAACCTTTCGATTGTTTGTGCAAAAAGCCGGGATGAAGATGGTAGCTGCTGCCGGCGACGTCGACGTCAAGGCTTTGAAAGACAGCATCAACCTGCTGGCCAAACTTAATATCACCCATACGGCAAACCGCATCACAATCACGGCAAAAGAAGAAGTGGTGATCAACGGCGGCGGTAGCTATGTCAAATACAATGCTGGTGGCATCGAGCATGGAACGAATGGCGCCTATGTGGCGCATGCAGCCTCACACAGCCTGCCAGGGCCGAAGAACTTGCCCTTTGTGATTCCTGATCCCACGATAGGCGGCCCGCCCTACAGCCTGCGTTGGAAGGCTGTTAGCGCCGTTGACAGCGCACCTGGCCAAAGTGTCGATGTAGTCGCGCGCGAATTCGGAGCAACCGGCGCTGCGATTGTGGCCAATACCGGCGGCGACGGAAGAAATGATCGACATAAGGACGAGGATACACCGACGGTGTATCAAGCACTGCTGGGCAGCGGTGACTGGGTAGTACATACCAGCCTTGCAGACGACCCGCAACAACTAGAAACGGCAGATTGGCACGACCAAGAAGCTTTGGACCCCGATGAGGATTCAGCATGACCACCAGCTATACCGTTCGACGAGGCGACACACTCACGAAAATTGCAAAGCTGCACCACTGTACTCCGCAGGCCATTGCGGAGTTGAATGATTTATCCAACATCAATTTGATTCACGTCGGGCAGCACCTGCAGGTACCTGCGGCACAAACTCCAGAACCTCACCCTGCGTCAGGACATCACGAGCAAACTCCCCAGGAGCGCACACTGTTCATGCAGTTTGTGGACGTGCTCAACCAACCGATCAAAGATCTAAAGGTGATGTTGCATTTGGACGGAGAAACGGTCGAACATGTCACCAACAGCGAAGGGGAAGTACCGCCCGTCGATGTAAAAAGCGAGTCCAGCAAGGTGAAGGTCGAGGTCAAGACCGTCACCGGGAAATCCAAGCATATCGCCACGGTCAGCCCCAGGGGCGATAACACCTATGTGCGATTGCACAGTCCCAAGCTGGCTGTACAATCGCAACTACGTACCCACGAAGGCAAGCCCCCGGCTCCCGTAACACCGCCATCAGCGGTGCCAGTCCCGGCTCCTCCAGCAGCCACTGCTACGTCACCCGCGACCGACACTCCCGCCAGCTCAGCAACAAAAACGACCACGCCACCTGGCACCGTCACCGACACTCGCTCAGCGGCAGGCCATCCAGTGCAAGAAGTTTCGCTGGAATGCCCAAACAAACTGAATTTGAGGTTAATACAGAACTTCACTTATCACGACTACATTGTCGCTGCGGGCAATCGAGCCGGACTCATTCCCCAGGCCATTGCGGCAATCATGAACGCCGAGGCAGCCACCATTTTTGAGATAGTGGAAGAGCCACAAAAAGATAAAAAAACCGGGAAACCTCTACTTGATAAAAAGGGAAAGCCTGTCGTCAAGAAGAAGCGCAAAGACACTTTTGTGTGGGATCCCAACTCAGCATCGTCACTATCGTCAGCTCGTGGCATGACGCAATTCTTGGACGCGACCTGGATCGATTTGGCTTTGACCGAAGGCACATTTTTAAATGCCCGTGCAAAAAAGGAAGGATGGGTGACCACCACTACGGTGACCATCAAGCATAAGAAAGGCGACGAGACCAAAGAGATTCAAGCATTCAAACTCGAAAATGGATCGCTTGTCACGCCAAAACTCACGCCCAAAAAAGGCACCATAAGCATCGCTAGACAACTTTCCTCCAAGCCGTATCTAACAAAAAGAGCTACGGCCAGCGATGGGAATCTGCAAAAAATCCTCGACTTGCGATTTGAAGCCGAATACGCAATTCACACAGCAGTAGACTATGCCATGCAGAATCTGGCGATGTTGAAGAAGGAAAAATTTAAGCTCGACGCTCTCAACGACGGCGAAAAGGCCAAAATAGCATATCTGGCTCACCACTTGGGACCGACGGATGTGAAAGCGTTTATCAATGACACCATGACGGCTGCGCATGCAAAATATTTGCTAGAAAATCAGGTTGGTGTAGATGGTGCAGCTGACAAAGCTGAAAAATCCAACGATGATTATCTGTTAGCACACAGAACCTGGCTCAATGGTTTTATCAACGATCGAATAAGTATAATTAAATACATGTGCAAGACGGACGATGCTCCGAAAGTTAGAGAATTATTGGAAATTACAATTGCGATCAGGGCAACAGCATGAAATCGATGAGAGTTCTTATTTTTATATTTATTTGTTCTTTGACGCATATCGGTTTTGCAGAAGATGGTCAAAAATCAAACCTCAAAGACAGTTTAATCAAGGATGAATATCCGTCCCAATTTGGGATGATTCAACTTACCAATGATGGCAGCGTTGTTTTAAATGGGAAAATACTACTGAAGGGTAATTCTGAAAAGGACGACTTTGGGACGACGATCGACTATTCGGCTGTAGATTTCCAAGTTAATAAAAATTCTCCAGCAATAGAGACGAAGCGATATGGCGACAGAAAATACTTCAGCAAGCAAGTCTATCGGCTAGTTTTAGTCGGCAGGTCTCAAAATCCAGTTTTTTATAGAATAATGGATTTAACAGGCAAGGAACCGTATATTTCTGACAAGTTCGGAAAAAATGATCATTGGGCCAATAACTATAAAAGTACAAAATGGGGGAAAAAACAATCCTTGATCAAATTAGATGGGGGATATGAATACACATACACTGCTGGCAAAGGTGTCGAAGAGAATTGATCCAACGCTTCAAAGACTTGACACTGCGCAGCGCTCCCTGAACGCGCCGCGGAAACCCTGGCTTGCTTCGGAATCGGCATCTACACGTGGTTCGCGCAAAGCGTCGGAGGCTCGGTGATTTTACTTGTTATTTGCGTTAGTGACCGATTGAAGTTGCCGATAATGCTCACGCAGCCCCAGAGCTAGCTCCCGCCAGGCGCGGCAACCGGTGGCGTTGGAGACCTCGACTTCAGCGACTTGAGCAAGCGAAATTCCGGCGGGTTCTCGGTCAGAATCGGCGGCAGATCCGGGATCGATACCTGACCAGGCGGCGTCGTAGAGGCGCACGAAGCCAGCATTGACAGCAAAACGAGCGGCGTCAGCCGACGTAACGTAGATAGGCACTTGCTTTTCAATTGTTTCACCTTTGGCATAGACGGTTTTGATGCGGTCGACATACTTGATCTGTGTTTGGGTGATGACCAGCTGCTGCGCTTTCGCAATCCCAACGCTGCGCTGAGCCTGTTCGGCGAGGTAGGCAAGGTGCTCCTCCCCTTTCACCTGCTTACCCTTGTTGTAGCAAATGGTGCCGAACACCGCCGCAGCTGAAACCAGCACCAGCCAGCGCGACCACCACGGCAAAACCACGTTCAAGAGATTCATGCTCCCCCCAATGCTGACCTGCAGCACGTCCACCGCGCGCGCCGCGCGGCCAGGCTATCGGCAGTGATGCCGGCGCCGTTGATTCGGGTCGACAGGCCATCGAAATCACCGCGATCGACGTAAGCGTTGCCGCCGATCGACAGCCAGAACCAACCGGCCGAGCGTGCAGCTAACTTTTTATCGGTCACGAGCAGCTCCGGCTGTACCAGAAGATTGACGCCCAGCGCCGCAGAGCACGCGGCGTAGTTGTCGTGAAACGTGATCTGCTTCAGCCCGCCGCCGCGATAGCGCCAGCCATCACCACTTGCCGCATCACCGTTGCCGTAGCGGCTTGCGTAGACGATATTGGCAATCCGAATCTGGCGTTCAATAGGAACGGCCCTTTCACCTGGCTGCCGGCCCAGAACTGCGGCGTTGGCAGCAATTCGTTTCCCGAATGTAGTAATCAGTCCTTGCACCGAGTAATCAAAGGACTCGGACGTCCGCGACAATGCGGCGCTTTCATGTCCGATTTGGGCAATGAAAGCCGCTGCCCTGGCTGGGGTATTGATACCAAACTCGATCAGGGCTGCGTTTAGCGGCGCAACCCAGTCTGTTGCCCGCGCAATCGGGGTGAGCAACGCCATTGAGAGCTGAATAGGTGTCAAGATCATTTCCTTCCCTTGCAATTGCACTTGTGCCACCGGCGCCAAAACCACACCGCCAGAATGGCGACAGCAACGTTAGACAGCACTTCAGATTGTTCCGCCCAGAAGCCAAGCGCATCCGGCCGCATGACGTTCACGAAAGACGTGATCGCGACCAGCGACAAAGCGAATGTGCCGAACACATGAGTTTCCAAGTGCTTGTTCAGAACTGCCCACAGGCAGAACGCCACAAGCACCAGGTTGGCCACCGTATTAATTAGTTGGATCATTGCTCGCTCCTAGGTAACGGCGCTTGAGCGCGCCGATGATGTCGGCTTCGTTGATTTCTTTGAACACTTCGCGTGCTGTGGCGAGCGCAAATAACCCCACCAGAAATTCGACACCGGAATGCGTACGGCTGCCAGTAATCGCGAACCACTCGATCAGGATAGGCGCGACGTAGATGGCGCATGCCAGGCCGGCGGCAAAGCTCGACAGCTTCTGCCACCAATTCAACCCCTCTCCTAGAAATTTCAATGCAACGGCAGATCCAACGGCACCGGGCAATAGCGGTAACAAATATTTAGTCACCGCCATCCAGGTTGCCGCAGCAAAGCTAGTTGGTTCTGGCATGTCAGTCCTTAAAATGCGAAAAGCCACCCGTAGGTGGCTTTTTCATGGTTGGAATATTGGAACTACACTGCTTTTACAATAATGCGCGCGCGCCCATCATCTTCGATCGCCACGACTTTCCCGACTGCAATCATGTATTGATCAATGTTCGGACTTCGCACCGCGATGCCTTTAATACCACCGGCATCTGCAACCGGAATAATGTAGTCACCCGGCGCAGCACCGAGCACATTGACAGGAACTTGACCGCAGAAAGCCATTCGGTCGACCTGCTTTCGAACGGTCTCGATCCGCTCGTGGAAAATTGCCATCTCTTGATCGTATTTTTCCTGTCGCGCGCCCCAATCCGCATCTGACTCAGGGGCTTTGGCTGGGAAATCTTCAGTAGCCTCTGCTCCTTCCATCCGAAAAATTGGTGTCGGCGGCACACCAACAATTCCAGCGTGGCCCCAAGTATCGCCCCCGACATAGGACGGATCAGTAGATTTCACCAGGAAGCTGAGTGCCTCAGAAAATGAATTTGTCAGTTGTCCGGACGCATTGAGGCCAGCAATTGCACCTTTCTCAATGACAAACTCTCCGGCCTTCGTCATATATTCGGCGTAGTCGGAGCCCGATGCGTTGATCGTCGAGGACGCACTGATCGATCTCCCTGTGCTGCCGCCAACATATAAACACGACGCTGATTGATTTGCCGCACCTACACCCTGCGATACCGCCGGAACAACGGCAATGGTGTTGTTCACCTCGAACATGCTCCCGCCCATGACTCGGCTTGCATTCGGAGAGATGACAATGCCTGGAGCATTTGTATCGATATGCATAATGCATGTGTAGGCATTCGCATTATTTCGGTATCCAAATTGCAGCCACCTGTTGACTGTGGATCCGTCCCATCGCGCTTGTATCTCAGGCCCCCAGCCGGTTCCGTACAATACCCGATAGGCATACTGGTTCACTGCATAAAATGTATCTGTCGCCTGAAGAACACCAGTCAAGGTAAGGTTGTATGCGGCCCCACCCGATTTTGGCACCGCCGCATTAGCGGTGTTTTGGGCAGCAGCGGCATTCGCAACCCCTAAATCTGCGCGTGCTTGCGCCGCCGTAATGGAAGCCAAAACATCGGGGAACTGCAGCACAATTCCTCCGTATGAATTGATCAATACGGCCACTTGCGTCGACAAGTCCGCAATGATGCCTTGCGTCTGGAAAATCCCATAATCCGCCACAGCCGCCGTAGCGCCTCGATATGGCGTCGCGAGTGTTACCGACGTTGCGCTGACGACGGCATCAATCTCGTAAAGCTGAAAGTCCGGCCCCAAGAGCGCAAATCCCTGTTTGATGTTGGACACGAAATCTGTCCCGCTCCCAGTGATCGCCTTGCTGCCGTTGGTAACTGCAATTTTTCCTACTTTGTACCAGCCCATATAAATCCTTTAGACGAAAAAAAGATCACTCGAAAGCGACCGTTGAAGTGACGAAATAATTTATCCAGTAGCGAAACCGTCAGAGCCCAGTTAAATCGACAAGCAACAAATCCCCCCCGACCGACTGGGTCATATTCTGACTGGCCACTCCCACGCTAACCTCGTGAATGTACACAGCATTGCTTGTTACTCGGCAGCTCTCAACTTGCGCGAATCCTGCCCCGCTGGGACTTCCCATATAACGCATTCTGGGATTTGTCATGACAAACCCCCAGTTCCCCGCCGGCACATTTGCATAGAAGAAGCCGTTGTTGGAATTGCCGCTGGACGCGACCCCGGGTAACAATTGCGCAATCTTCAGATTGAAGCTGCTCGAATCAAATGACAGGGAACCGTCCGGCCCAAACACTTGCAAACCGAAGTTTCCCGGTGATGGCGGCCCTTTGTCGAACAAGTACCACTGAAACGGCGTACCGGGCGGACTCACAGCGTCCTGAACAAACTCAAACGTAAACGCGCTCCCGGATTGGCTCACTCTCCAAATAGCGATACCTAAATTCTGACTCTTGATGACAACAATCGGGGACACCCCACCCACCGAAACTGAGACTGTTCTGCCCGCCACGGCATCCGGGAACGACAGCGCCCCAGATTGTTTGAACACGTAGTTAAAATAGTCCTGATCGATCTGGGCCACCCCAGAATCGCCGAACACTTGTAAGCCAGCTGCCATCAAAACACTCCGTAAATAATCATCGTGTTGAGCCGCACTGGCGCTCCACTGGAATATGACCAGCTGAGAGTCGTTCCACTAATCCCGATGCTGGCTGGCATGGCGCCACCGGTTTGCGTTGCGCGCTGAATAAAGAAAGGTGTTCCAGTCAAAAAGCCAGCATGCGCAATGCTCCCATCAACCGCGCCGGTTTGAACGATCCCGAGGATCCTGGCAAGCCGGTCGCTCACTTGCAGAGTCAGGTTGCCTGCCGCATCCCATATTTGAAGTCCTTGAGGCATTACCAGAGCCCCAATCGCACACGCAGTGTGCCATTGCCGTCATACACCAGCACTTGGGACGAATTAATTACCAGGCGCGCCTGTCCAGTGCCATTCATTTGAAAGGTCCCATTCTTATCCAAAATCCACACAGGTTGTCCGGTGTAGGAATTGACCGCGGTTGATTGAATCGTGTTTCCGATCATCGCATTGGTGATCCAGCCTGTGCCAATCAATGCCTGAGAAATGAACACCTGTCCGCCCTGCACGATAAACGGCGACGTCACGGTGGTTCCATTGACATCAAGGACTGCGAAACGATCGGCAGCCACAACAAACTGAGACTGAAAAACGCCACCATTGTTTTCGATACCCAGTCCGAAGCTCGCCGCATAAGTCTTGCCAGTCGGCGCATGCACCTGCATCTTGACGGTGTACATCGTCGTCAATTTTCCGTCAGTGGTTGCGCTCGCCGACAATGCCGTTTGTGCCGTAGCACTGGCACTGCCGGCGACAGCCTGCACGCTGTCAATTCGCGAACTAAGAGCACCGTCAGCAGTGGACCGCGCTGTGGACTCGGAAACGATCGCAGCTGCGTTCTTACCAATCCTTGCCTGCAGCTCGGTCCGCGTTATTGCTACGGCTGAGTTAGCCGACACGAGAGCCTTTATCTGCGTCGCCGCCAAGGCATCCGCATCAGCACCGGCATTTGCCTGGACAGAATCAATCCGCGAGCTCAACGCCCCATCTGCATTCGCTCTTGCCACCTGCTCGGAGAGAATGTCAGCCGCATTTCCTGATGCTTTCGCACTAACCGCATCAATCCGCTGTCCCAGCGCCGAATCGGCAGTGGTGCGTGCTGTGGTCTCGGAATTGATTGCCGCAGTATTGTCATTCGCTTTTGACACGACTGTATCAATTCTGGACGCAAGCGCCGAATCTCCGTCTGCCCGGGCGGTTTGTTCTGTCTTTACCGCTGACGCATTGTCATTCACAGAGGCGGTCAGCAATGTGATCTGATTTGCAAGCGATTCGGTTTGACTTTGCCGTATGGTCTGCTCGGTAGTGATGGCGGCGCCGCGCAGCTTAGCCTCCTGCAGCACCGCGTTGTTGGCTGCAATCGTCGCCTTCAATTGCGTGGCCGCTAGGCCATCCGCGTCACTCTCCATTCTGGCAACGATTGTGGGAATCTGTTGGATCGGCTTCAAGAGCTCTTTACCCAACTCCGATTCGGTGATTTGTCCTTTCAAATAGTCAAGAATTGGTGATGCATCGCTGCTGCTCTGACCGTTCACACCGGCGCCCGCTGGATAAAACGCACCCTCGTTTCCTGACCGATCAACGAGTCGTGCCCAAAAAAACAGCGATACGCCAGCGGCCAGCCCTGGCATCGTATTGGAGTTTTGTGGATACGCGAAGTCGGCCAGCTTCGCAGCGTCCGCACGGTCCGGTGTGCGGCTAAACCAGATTTCCGTTCGCTGCGTGTCCGATGCACCCTGCGCCGGGAAACCCCAGCTCAGGCCGATGCCCATCACCAGCGACGTGGCGATAAGCGAGGTCACCGTTGGTGGCGGTGTTGTTTTCCCGGTCAACTGGGTCTCTGGCGCATAGGCCGGCGTGGAACGCACGTCCATCGGGTTGATCGCCCGCACCCGCGCGTTGTACCGACCGGCGTAGATTCCCGGCACCTCGACCGTCAGCTGGCCAGTCCGCGGCAAGGAGATCCAGTTACCATCATCCTTCTTCCATTCTGCCTGATAGGCAATCGCTGCCCGCGCCGCCTCCCAGGAAATCGACATCATCGTCGATGCGATTCCCTGATGCGTGACCTGAAAGCTGCCAATGGTGACGTTCGCCGGCGGCGGCTGAACCGAAGGAGGGATCACCGTGATCGGTGGTGCCTCGATGCGCGTGCCGTTGTCGATATAGTCATATTTCCCGGATTCGTGCTGCACTGCGGTGATCTCGAAGGTCAAGTCGCCCTTGTCTTTGACACTTAGCACGCGGAATTTCTGCGCGACCAGGTCGATATTGTCGACGGACCAGACCGACTCTGCCACCGGCGTCAAGCTCCAGCTCTGCGTTACCGTCACGACATTGCCAACCACCGATTGCACGATTCTGGTTTCCGGTACCGCCGTCGGCAACATGCAGGTGATCTTGTCGCCAACGGCAATCACCGGCGCCTTGTCGACCGTCACCGAGCGGTCCGTCGCCGAACGGATGCGACCACCGTTACGGCGCCCCATCCGTACCGGATCTACAATGCGAATGATTTTTCCGGGCGCGGCACGCAAATATTCGAGCCCGGTTGAGAACGTCAGAACATCAGTCTCCGTATTGGAGGTCAGCAACGCCCATGATCCGTGCCGATGTGCCTGCGCCTGTGAGGTACATCCGATCGGCGCCAGCTCAATTTGCTGGATGCCGTATCGCCGCAATCCATCGCGGTCGACTACCGGTTCAACCTTTTGTCGGCCGCCGTCGGTATTGTCGTTCCAGCTCACCAGTGCGACGGTGTAGCGTTGCGTTTTCGGGCTGCCGGCGCGCGAGAACTTGCCGTCGATGACATTGGCTGCGGTATAGGTATAGACCGGATCGTCCGGCATATCCGCGCTGATGACGATGCGGCTGCCGGCCCAATAGGCCACGCCGTGAAAGATGCCTGCAATGTCCTGCACCAGCTTGTAGGCCGCGACACGTTGCTGCAGGTACACATTGCACGTATAGCGCGGCTCCTTCCCGCCCTTGCCGTCGGACACCAGCACGTCGCAATATTGGGCGATCCGGTACAGTTCATACCGGTCAACCTGGGCGGCCGTGATCCGCCGGCCGAGCCCGTAAATGTCATGCAAGATCAAGTCGTACAGGATCCACGCCGGGTTGTTCGTATAGGCCACCTTGAATGTGCCGTCCCAGATCCCGGTGTAGGTTCGTGCCGACGCATCGTAATTGGTCGGTACGCGGATAATCCGACCCCGCATGTGGAACGAGCGCACCGGGATATTTTGAAACTGGGATGCATCGATCTGAATACCGACAAGCGCCGCCATCGGATAGCGAAATTTGGCGTCGATGATCTCCGTCACCGACACGACATTGGTACGGTCCGCGACCGTGGCGCTATTGGCATTCGGCGTAATCCGCCGCACACGCATCGTCCAGCCAATACTGGCTTTCGGGAGCTCTACCCGATGGCTGCGCTCATAGGTTTGAGTTGTTTTGCCATCAAAGGCCGTCTGCAGCACCGGTACATAGCTACCGTTGTCGGTAGACAGCTCGATCGCATACTCAACACGATAGCCGTTGATGTTGCCGTTGCTGGTGTCCGTCTTGCTCAACCCCTGTACGGACAGGCGCACCCGCACCGCCGACAACTGCGTATTGGTGATCGACCTGGCCCAGGGTGTTTCCGATTTCAGCTCGACACTGACGCCGACTTCGTTCTCGACCGAAGGAAAGCCGGCAATCGGCTCCTGCGTTTGCGTCCCGGGCCTAAAATCGACTGTCACGTTACTGAAATTGAGCGAGCCATCCGGATTTTGCACTGGCGTGCCGCCGAGCAGCACCGATTGCAAACCGTTGACCGGGCCGACAATTTCCCCGGTCGAGATCAGATCTAGGGTCTTGGCCTTGGAAATGCTATGCAGGCTATCAGGCGATTCAATTGGCGCGCTGCTGCCGCCGCCGCCCTTGCCGCCTCCGGAGCCGATAATGTCCTGGCGTTCCAGTATTGTTGTCATTGTTGATCCTCTGCATAAATGCCCCCAGACACCACCACGGAACCTACAATCGCCTCCCCATATAGCAAGGGTTCTGGGTTTCCCTGCGCCTGCGTGTTGACCGCACCATTCATGTTGTACGACGCCCCGTTATTCGCGCTGTCCTTTGATCCAAGACCGGTTTGCTGAGGAGATAACATTTGCACGACACCCCCGAGCATCATTGCATAGCCCATTGGGGCCAACCCTTGAAGACCTGGATAAAAGGAGGCGACAACGAGAATGGCGCCCACGATGACCTGAAATATGCCTGCTCGCTTGCTGCCCTGCAAAATGGGTGCAATGCGGATCTCGTCGCTGCCAATGGGACAATCTAGTTGGTCTTTCGAGATATTTCGACTGCCTAAAAAACATGAATAGGCGATGCCGCGATCGGCACTGCTCATCAGCTCCCGTTCGAAACCCGGCAGCATTGAACACAGCGCGCGGATCGCATCACCGGTGCTGCTGACCGCAAAACAATGCACGCGACCAAACTGCGTTCCCAGCTTTCCGTACAGTCGGATAGTGCGAATTTTTTCCATTGCATTACCAAAAAAAAAAGCCAGCACGCGGCTGGCTATAGACATAACCGCTTACGCGGACTGGTTCCTGCTTGCTACCCTAACTCCCCTGGCTTCGATACCGCAGCACGGCACGCGTCACCTGCAACCAATGGCCGCCATAGACCACCTTGCAGGAAAGCTGGCCATACTCATGGTGGATCATCCATTGCCAGCCGCCGTCGATATAGATCCCGGCATGATTCGGATGATTTTTGGAGCGAATCTGCATCAGGATGACGTCACCAACCTGCAGGTCGGCGACACCATCGGGCACGACCTCGAAGCCCGCCTTTGCATAGTTATCCAGGTACAGGTTCTGGACGCCGTCGTCCCACCAGCCATCCCGCCGCTCGAAGTCAGGCAGAACAATGCCGCGTTCCTGCTTGTACCAGCGCCGGATCAGCGCATAGCAGTCATGGACGCCGTGCACGAACGGCAGACCCAGCAAGGGTGCCTCGTAGCCGGACGGTGCGAAGGTGTGGATCTCGCTGGCGACCACGGCGCCGGCATCGTCCTTGCCGACATGGACGATGTGCCACGGTATGCCCCCTTCTTCACAGGCATCCAGATCGGCCGGCGACGGCAGCGGCGGACGGTCCGGATGGCTATGCACCACCGCCAAGATCTCGCCCATATCCGCGGCCGCAACGTAATCCTCCTTCGCCAGCCTGAAATCCTCATCGTTCCTGGCAATATTGGCGCAGGGAACATACCTGGTCATCCGTCCTGCTTTGAGGATCAGGCCGCAACACTCGCGTGGATATTCCCGGACAGCGTGCGCTCGAATAGCGCGTTCAGTACCCCTGTTCATGATCGCACCAGCCCGGCTGCTGCATAGGAGCCCCAGTTGATAACCTCGAATTCGCCAAACCGCTTCTTGCAGTCAGAGGTCAAGCCGCCGCAATCATCTCTCGCGGGGTCATCGGTCGGGTTGCCATCCTTGTCAAACATCGCCGCGCCGGTATAGTTGCAATACGCGCCGCGATAACCATTGTTGCGTACCCACCAGCACAGGCCGGCGATAATCTGCTTGCCGGGTAGCATCTCGCCGTTCAGATCGAGCGCGTTGCGCAAGGAGAACGTGACCGTTTCGCTGGTTTCGCTCTTCTTTTGCTCGATGTAATACAGGTCGGACGGGAATTCCTCCCCGGGATCCGCACTAGGATTACCGCCCTCGAAATTGCGGGCATCGAGGTATTGACCCAGGGTTGTGCGCCTGGTCACCTTTGCGCCGGCCAGGTCGGCAAGATAGATGCACATCGAGGAAATCACACCGGCGACCGGCTCGCCGTTGGCGTCGAGACCAATATTTCCGACGGCCAGCGTTGGCGACGGCTGCTGGCCATCGCTGGTAACCTCAAACTCGGTTGCCTGAATCGCCCAAGGCGTGTATTCATTTCCCTGCCACCAGATGGGGCCGGCCTGCTGATAACCGTGAAACCGCAGCACGTCACCGCCAATTTCCGTGGCGTCGAGCTCGAATAGCTCCACCCGGGCGCCAGGTTCAAGGGATTGGATGTCGGCCGTAATCATGGGCTAAAAGATTCCTCAAAAGTCACTGCAATCGTAAAAATTCCGCCGCCGTGCTCCGTCGGCTGGTATTCGCCAGCCTTAAACCTCGCCTGGCCGCCAAGTGGTGGCGTCCAGTAGAACGAGCGGCTGCCCGCGTGCCGATCCAGAAATGCTGCAATTGCGCCGACCTTGGCGGCCGTACCGGTAAAACTGAGCGGCCAGGACGTGGATCGATTATTGATACCGTCTGGCGCAGTCTGCGCATAGCCGTCGCCAAACTGCGCCTTCAGGACCCGAAATTTCACTGCACCGGTCGATTCGATCTTCGGCACCCAGCTAAATGTTTCAATGGCCATCAGGCATATCCCATCCGTTGCTTTGACAGCAAGCCGCCGTCGCGCGACTCCTTGACAATCACCTCCTTGACCACCTGCGTAATCATGGCGCCGAGCTGCTTTCCGACACCGTTGTTATCACCGGTCGTCACCGCCTTGGTGCCGGCATCGCTGACGGTCACGTGGGTAACGATGTTCATACCGCCACCAGCAGCAGGACTTGGCATGCCCACGCCTGCTGGACTGGAACCGACCACCCCGCCGGTGGCGAAGCGGCCCAGCTTGGATGCGTCGCCGCCATTGTTGAGCCATTCCAGCAGGCCGCGATTTCTCTTGGTCGATGCGGCGTTATTGACGAATTCGCCATTCGACAGCCACGCCGCAATGCTGTCGGACGTCCCGGTCCCCTCGCCGGAGACAAAGCCGCCCGTCGCAAAGGAACCACCGGCGGCCGCGTCAATGAAACCGGCGCCGGCACCACCGCTGGACGGTATGCTCATACCCGCATTGACCGCACCAGTGCTCCCGACGTACGCACCGATAGCGTTCATCGCAAAATTAAACAAGCCTGAGATCGCGGCCTTGGCCTGCATCCTGGCAATATCGGCGATCACGGACTTGGCCAGATCAGAAAACGACAGCTTTCCGGTCGTCGCAAACTTCACAAGCGCATCTTCCATCCCCTTGGCGGCATTGGTAAATGCCGAGCCAGCCTGCGCAGCGACGTTCCTCGCCGCATCCTGATAGTCGTAGAAGGACTGCATGGCGCCGTTGCGCCAATCCCCCTGCTTATCCTTTAACTGATCGTAATAAGCCTCGTAGTCCTTCAGGGAACCATCCAGGCCGGCCTGGATGTTCGCCTGAGCATCAAGGAATTGCTGCGATCCGAGCAGGTCCTTCGGTGTGGCCTTGGTCAGTTGCTCCTGATAGCGCTGGTATTCCTTCTGGATCTGGTTGTAGGCGGCGACCCGCTCCTGCTCGGCGCGGCCCATGCCGAAGGCACCAAGTGTGCGACCGTATTGTTCCTGCTGGCCACCACGTTGCGAGTTAATCGATTCACCAATTTGCGCCGATCGCTCGCTGAGCTTCTGCTTTTCCTGCTTGAGGCGCACTTCCTCGGCGACAGCAACGTTTTTGTCCAGTTGCGCGCGGATCGCCGCTTCGTCATTCAACAAGCTTTTCTGATCTGCAGTCAGAACTTTCTTTTCTTTGAGATCAGCGATCTGCTGCTCAAACTTGATGCGCTCACGCTGCGCCTCGGTTAGCTTATTTTCACCACCCAGCTGCGCCTGCAGCGTTGCCTCCTGCTCGCGTAAGGATTGCAACAGTTTGGTGCCGGCGTCATCGTGGTAAGCCTTCGGCTTGGCAGCTTTCTTGTCCTGATACTGCTCATCAATTTTCTTCAGGTTGGCCTGATGGCGCGCGTAAGCGGTCTCGTACTCTTTCGAGCCCTCGATCAGACCGGCAGTAGCGTCGGCAAAATCTTTCTTTTCCTTGTCCTTGTCGATCCGCTTACGGCTGTCCTTATCCGCATATTTCGTATCGTTCAAGTAGCTGCGCAGGGCCATCGCCTGGTCACCGCTCTTACCCAGCGCCTGACTCTCCTTCGTCTTAGCGTGTTCTTTGAGAATCAGGTCGTTGATGCGGCTGAGTTCCTTTTGATCGGCGTCGACGGCCGCTTGCACCTGCTCGATGAGCTGCTTATTGCCGCCATCCTTGGCGGCCTTGAGATTTTCCAGGCGTGCCGTGCTGCCCAGGTATCGTTTTTGCGCCACCTCCATCTGGCTGGCGTAAGTGCTCGGGCCAATGGCGCGCCCAAGCAACTGATCGACCTCGATAATCAGGCTTTTCCAACCTTGCCAGATCGTCATGACAAGGCCAATATCCTTGCCGGCGTCCGTCGTCATGCGCTGATGCGAGTCGTGCAAGGCATCGATCACGACTTTGGCGGCGCCCGCCTTGTCCCCAGTTTCCGCGTACTGGACGGCCAGCTGATATTGGGCTGCACTCATGAAATGGTGCTGCTTCTGATACTTTTCAGCCCAGGCGACGGCGTCGTCCGCCAAAGCGCCAAGATCGGCAGTAACGTCGGCAATGCTCCTGCCAGTGTCCTTCGCCATCTCCAGCGCCACCTGGCCAAAGCTGCCCAGCTGGTCGCCCCCGATACGTCCCGTATTGACCAGGCCGACCAAGGCTTCATTGGCCTCGCCGATGAATCGCGAGCTACCGGCAAGCTGAGTAGCCATGCCGGAGATCTGGTCGGCGGTGAGCCCGGAAAAGCTGCCGGACGAAGCAATCGACTTGTTCACTTCCTCCAGGCGCTGATGACTGGCATACGCTTCGTAGCCCAACACGGCAAACGCGCCAGCCACGGCACCGACCGCCAATCCCAGAGGCGACATCATCATGGCGGTCAGCCCCGTGCGTTCCGACAAGATCGACATGGATCGGGCGGCGGCACCGAAATCGCCGCGCGCCAGCTCGCGCGCCACCACGCCCAGCTCTCGGCGGGCGCTGCCGCTCTCCATACTGAAACTGTGCAGTGCCTTCTCGCCGGCGCCGATCTTTTCTATGAACGGTGCTGCTTGTGCAGTCACACCCAGCTGGGCAGCGCGATACTCCATCAGCTGCTTGGTCGTCATACCCGCCGTGGCTGCCTGGTCCTTCAGTTTGGCAACAAAGGCATCCGCCTTGGCGGCCGCGTCGGCGGTCGACTTGGCAAGTCCTGCCTCCGAGGCGTCCAGACGCTTGACAGCCAGGTCGTACTGCTCTGCCGAAATCCGGCCGCTCTGCCACAAACCGAGCAGCTTATCGGTTTGCGCCTGCACTTCTTTCATCGAACTGGCTCCGCGGCCAATCGATGCCAGGGCGCGGTTGACCTCAGCAATCTGGTCGGCGGTGGCCTGCATGCCGCGCTGCTGCGTCGAATAATCGACCTTCGCTCCTGTATTGGATCCGGCACCGCTGGTCAAACCCATCTCTCTGGCAGCCGTGGCCGCCTCCCTGGCAGCGACGGTTTGCTTGTTCAGCGCCTCGGCCTGCGCCACGGAGGCGGCGACCATGGCGCGGATTCGTGCGGCTGCCTGATCTTCCGATTCGGCGAACGCGGTCGCGGCAGCCGATGCCCCTGTAAAGCTGCCTGATACAGCATCGTTTGCCGCGGACGCGGCGCGCTGCGTCGCCTCAACCTGCCGCATTCGATCAATCAGCGGCGCGGCGGCGCCGGCCAGCCCCATCTGCTCAGCTTTCAGCGACAGTGCTGCCAGCTTCCCGCCCTCCATGGCTGCCACTTGACGTTGCAACGACTGTATATAGCGCTGCTGCGTTGCGGTCAACGTGCCGGCAGCCTGACTGGAGGCGTCGCCGATCGAAGTCAGCGCCGCAGACGACTTACTCGCCGCATCGACCGCGGTATCGGCAAATTTAGCGACCGTCTGGGCGGATTTGACCATATCGGCATTAAAGCCGCTCTGGTCAGCCACCATCATGATGGTGGCTTTACCGAGTACGTCGTCGCTCATGCACTATTTCCTTTCGTCTTACCGAACATCATTGCTTTAATGAGGTCGGACTGGGCCTTCGCGTCTCCCAGGTCAACCGGCTCATTCGATGCAGCGCCAGCCGGCGACGCATGCCACCACGACAGAAACTCAGTCGTGGTAAATGGCTCCGGTCGCGCCTTGGTGTTGCGGTTGATATTGGCCATGAGGCTCATCATCTCCGCGTGGCGCCAGTCGTCGTCGCGTTCTCGGTCCGGCGTCATCGCGTAATACGCCTTCCATTCCGAGAATTCGGCCGAATCTACTTCTTGCTGGACTTGTCGGACGCTTTTACCGAGGTCTCTGGCGAGCCGGAGCCAGACGCGTCGCTCTGGTCGGTCTTGGAGTTTTTTGTGGCGGCTTCATCTGCAGCCGGCCCGATGGCGTTGATACGAAAAGCAGCATCGGCCAGGCGGCCCAGCACCTGACCGTTTTTCTGCTGCAGCGCCTCGATGTCAGCTTCAGTAAAGAGGCGTTTGCCATCAGGGTCGATGATCGTGGCGGCCAGAATGGAGGCCTGAAAGCAGCTTAGGGAGATGTTTTTTTCGCGTCCGGACAGGAACTGGTCGCGCCCGGCACCTGACATCAGGCCGATTCGTACAGAACCACCCCATTCCGGTACCGGAATATCTTCGGTCTTAATGTCCTGGGCGCCCAGGATGGCATCGCGATTGAGGATTGTCATAGTCTTCATTTCCAATCCACGTCGCCGCTGATGCGGGTGGTCACACTGCCGGTTTGCACGCCGTCGACGGCGCCCTGCAGCGGCACGGATTTAACAAGTCCCTTCCAGGTGGCGATCGAGCCATCCGGCAGCGTCAGCTTGAACGGCGTCAGCGCGCCAGTTTTCTTGGCGGCGGTGAGCGCCAGCTGACCGGGATCTGCATGATTGATGTGCAGTTCGAAGTTGAAGTTACCGCTGTCCGCCAGGCCCAGCAGGAATTCCTTCGACGTGCTGTTCAGGTCGGTGGTGTCGATCTCAGACGCGGAGCCGTCAAAGCCCGTATAGGACTTGAAGCCCTTGATTTGCGTGAAGATGGGATCGGCGCCGGCGGCGCCGATTTCCAGCTTACTACCTTGTGCGGATAAAGCAACCGAAGTCATACTGTTCTCCAAAAGAAAAAGCCACCCGTAGGTGGCGAAATGAAAAATAAAAAATGAAAATGATGTAACACGGGTCAAACCCAGAAACTGAAATCCTGACTGCGCCGAAATACCTTGATGTCCGAGTTATAGGTGCTGATGGGCGCGCCAAGGGGAACACCCCGAAGTGGCGCGACGCACACCACGGCCGCAGCTGCCGCCAACAGTTCGTTTGCTTCCGTGCGGCTTCTTGCGAATACGTCTATCTGGATGCGGGGATTCCCCAAGGTATCCGGACCGTCGAGATCGTTGACACTGGCGCCACCGACCTGCTGCAGCGTTGCATAGGGCAGCGTGCTGCTGTCCGGTGCCACGTCGTAATGCACGCCGCCGGCAAACAAGGCCTTAGTCGCCGCCCATATCTGTTTTTCAATCATCGGTTGATCTCCGCAATCGCCTTCCGCACGTTCTCCGCCAGCTTGCTGCGCATGGCCGACAGTGCGGCCTCCTTCTGTGTATCGAATGCCGGCCGCAGGAATGGGTGCGCTGGCACAAACACATTGCGGTTGGCTGCCCGATGGTCCTTGGCGCGTACGCCCTTGGGCTTCTTCGGGACATACCAGTGACCGTATTCCACCCATTTACCATAGAAGGCGTCCAGCTCGGACGATTTGCCTTTGCGCCAAGACACGTAATAGACCTGCCTGTCGGCTCCGGACAGCTCTTCAATATGTTTCTGATAGATGGCGGATTTGAGAATGCCCTTGTCTTCCGGTGCACGCGCCATCACCTCGTTCTTGATGACCGTGGCGCCAGTATTGGCCGCGGACCGCAGCGAATCTGCGAACATGGCCGGAAGCCGCAGTAGATTCTGCTGGATCTGGTCCAGGCCGCTCCATTGGATGTTAGCCATTATTCAATCCTGACGAGCACATCAGCTGCAGCTCACGTTTACGACCATCGCGGTCCAGCACTGCTTCAATGTTGTAAATCACGCCATCGCACAGCAGCCGCATTTTTGCCGTGACACCCGTTCTGTAACGGATGCGGAAGCGAGTAGTCACCTCGCTTTGTGCCGCCTGCGCCGCAAACAGCTCGCGCCCGCTCAGATCTTCCTTCTTGGCATAGGGCTTACTCACCAACAGCCATTCCGTACGTGGATTGCCGTCATCATCCTGTCCGGATGGGGGCGACTGGATGACCGTTTTATGTCGTAACTGGCCGGCCTGCATCACACCCCCAAATTAGTTCTGTAAGGCGCCATCAATGCCTCAGCTGCGCGATTCTCGATCATCTTGTGATCAAACGATGCTTCGCGATTCTCCCAGAAATCGCCCAAAAACAGCAGGACGGCAGCCTTCAGGCTGGGCGGTATGCCGATGTCTTCCTGCGCACCGACGTCGGCAACGTTGCGACTCAACGGCGCCTGAATGTGCTGCTCGACACGATCCACGGCCGCTTCCATGTACAAAGCGATCATCGGATCATCGTCGTCTGGATCCAGGCGCAAGTGTGCCCGGGCCTGAGTCAGACCGAAACTATCAGTCAGCGGCGTCGCCATTCTTGCCCTTGGTACGCGGTGCTGGTGCCGATTTGTTGTTGGCTGCCGGCGCGACTTTCCCGTCGGTCTCAACTTCGACCACCAGCTCATTGGCCTTCAGATCGGCCATGCGCTGGCGAGAAACCGCAAACGGCTCGCTGTCGGGTGTCTTGAAACCCTCCTCGCCGTGAAACGTTTTTACGGGTTGCACCAGAAATTCGTTGTCTTCTGTACTCATGCATCTCTCCAAATGAGAAAGGGCAACGCTATGCGCTGCCCTTTCGGTAGATTTACTGTTTCGCCAGGTAGGTTTAAGGCTTTTGACCCGACACCGAACCTGTCACGAAGGCTTCCGGCCGATACACCGCCAGCGCCAGGCGCTCTTCCGCCCGGATCGTGACCATGTTCTTGACGAAATCGTCTTCGTTCTCCGTCGACAACAGCACTTCGACCTCCATGCGATCGAAGATCTGCGCGCCCAGGTTGAATGCCCCTGTCAGGAACGTGTCTTGCGCGATGGCTTGCGTTTCAGCGACTGGCAAGCCCCACAAGCGTGCGCCGGACCCGTTGACCGGCTGGGCGATGATGTAGCGGCCTTCCTTGTCCTTAGTCAACTCGATGCCGGTCCAGTCGATCGGATTCAGCACGAAGGCCGACGCCGGGTACTCGGCCAGGACGGCCTGCAGAATGGCCAGACGCAGGCGATCGATGGGCGTCGCATCCGCCAGCACCAGCGCCGGCTTGAAGGCAATCGCTTGCGGCAACAACCCCAGAATATTGGCGCCGGTTCCGTCACCACTCAGGAGCTGCAGCTCTTCCTTGAAGCGCAGACCGTACTGCGCACGGCCATCGATGTAGCTGGCCAGTCCTTTAGCATCGTCCAGCAGTTGGCGCGAACCTTTGAAATGGTGGGCGATGGTGCGTACCGGAGCGCTTTTCAGATCGAATTGGATGTCCGACTTTGGCTTCAACGCGCCTTCGGCGACAGGGGCGGCGTTATTGGTATAGCCGGTTTCGCGGACGTACTCGATCGAATTGGAACCGGTCTGACCTGGCAGCAGCAAGTCGCGAATGGTCAAAGTACGATTGATCGGCGCCACAATGCCCAGCTGGCGATCAGCCATCACCAAAGAGTTGCTGGAGCTGACGCCGGCGCCAACTGTGCCGGGCACGTTCATCAGATCCTTACGTTCCATGCTGACACGCAGGCTCTTACGTTCCGAGCTGTTCATGCCCTTGAAGGCGTCGCTTTCGACGACACGCTGGCCGACCGTCTTGAATTCTTGCTGCTCGTCATTGCCGGGGCGGCGGACGCTCTTCTGCTCCAGTTCAGCCATGCGCGACTTCAAATCGTTCATTTCGGTCAACGTCTTGTCGGTCGCGTCTTTCAGCTCTTGCGTAACGGCAGTACCGCTGGCCATCTTCTTGGCGATGTCCTCGCCGAAGTTCTTGACCTGGTCCATCACTTCGCCGAGCCGCTTGCTCACAGCACCGATGTCGTCGCCACCTTCGCCACCGCTCTTACGCAGCATGCCGGCACCGGCAAACGGCAGAAGCGACATCCAGCCACCGTCACCAAAGCTCGGGAAAAGCGCCGAATGCAGAGACGCGTGAACGGCCGGCCCAATCTCAGCGGCGAAGCCGGCGGCGGCGACCGTCGCCAAGACGGCGAGCAAAAATACATGTTTCAATTTCATATTGATTCCTTAAAGTTGAGGGAGAGAAAAGCTGGCAAGGCGTTGGCTCATTTCAGAAAGAGCTGCCTTTTGTTCGCTGTCGCCCTCGGACTCGCTCCGGAGCAGGTGCTTCAAGCCACGACTTGCGATCACCGTGGCTTGAGTCTTCGAAAAGCCTGCCTCGCGCAGGAGCTTTTCAAAATCAGGGAGATTCGGCAGGTTGCCGTGGGCAATCCGAGCCTTGATAGCGTCAATGCGGGCGTCGTCGTTCGCCGGTGTGGTGACAATGGAAATTTCGACCAGATCCAGTTTTTTGAGAGTCAAGATGCCGGTTTTTTCGTCGTAACTGGAATCCCGAACGTAATAGCCAATCGACAGACCGGTGATCGAGCGCGACTGCATGCCGCGGTAGGCGATCTTGGCGTAGGCGGCGTCAGTCAACCACAGCTGGCCGGTGCCGAACAGTCCGTGGTCGTCTTCCTTCAGCGAATTGATGTCCCAGTCGCCGATCGGCTCGCCGGAGCGGTGCTGCCACAGCACCGGGAACGTGCGGCCCTTGGCCTTGGTTTCCGCAATGCTGTCCAGGAAAGCGCCTGGCGCCACCACCTCGTTGTAACTGTCCACGGTACCGAACACCGAGCCGTACCCAGAAAAAAGGCCGTCCTCTTGGACGGCCTTCACTTGATAGTCGAATGATCGGATTTGCATCGTTCCGCTTTTACGTTTCATCGTTGTCCTCATCGTTTTTGATTCCTAGCCATTGCCGCAGTGCGTTCTTGGCCGCGCCGGCGGTGGATGTGATCTTGCCAAGCATGGTGAGCGGCACCAGATTGCTCTGCACGGTCAGCTCGTCGCCGCCGGCGAGCGGCGCGCGATTATCGTAGGCGCGCCCCTCGTTGCGCGTCATCAGCCCGTTTTGTGTCATTTTTGCCAGATACTCGGCGCGCGCGGCGCTGTCGGCGCGCAGCAGGCCTTCAATGGCAAATTCTGCAAAGAATTTGCTGCGCTCACCTGGCGACAACAGGGATTTGCGGATGGCCTGCTCGACCCTGGTCAGCCATGGCCGCAGGGAGAATGTCAAGAAACCAATCATCTGCTGCTCGATGCCAGTGCCCCAGTTGGTCGAATTGGCTGAATGCCCCACCATGAAGGGAGGAACGCGAAACCAGCGGCACATTTCCTCGACATTGAAGGAGCGCGATTCCAGCATCTGCGAGTCGCCAGGGTTCATGGTCAACTGCTGGTAAGTGGAGTCGTTCTCCAACACCATGACGTTGCCGGCTTCTGGACCGCCAGCGGCAAATTGTTTAATGCTGGCGCGCAGATCCTCGCGCTGGTCCTTCTTGAGCGTGCCGGTTACTTTGACAAAGCCGGCGGCCCGCATGCCGCTCGAAAACACTTTACTGCTAGCCTCATCCGTCGCCATAGCGGCGCCGAACACATTAGCGCCGTAGGACATGGGCGTCAGCCCATTGACGCCGTCGAGGCTGAAAGCCGGAATGTTGACCAGGTCGCCTTCCGCAATAGTCCGCTGCGAACCGTCCAGGTCGCGGTAGTTATATTCCATCGCGCCGGAGAGCAGCCGCCGCTTCTGCATCCGGCCAGGATGCAGAAAATTCAGGGCAACAATGCGTTTGCCGATCTTGGCCTTTTCTATATAGGCATTACCCCACAAAAGCATGCTGGCGATGATCGCTTCCCAGAACTGAACCGCGGTCATGTCTGCGTTGGGCTGGTTGTGCAATAGATCGTAGAGCGGGTGAGCCGTCGCCGGTTCGCGGGAGCCATCGGCGAGTTTTTCGTAAAACCCCAGCGGCAAGGTGGCGATCGTCTCGGACAGCAGGCGCACGCACGCCCATACGGTGGCCAGCTGCAAGGCAGCATCGACCGTTACCCGGCGACCAGTAAAAGAGCCGCCACCCAGATAGGCAGACCAGAAGTCCGTATCCGTCAGCGCTATCGGCACGCCGAGCCATTTCAGGACGCTCCCTTTGATGCGCCCTGCTGGCTTCGTTTTAGTTTGACTCATTGATTTCCTATTAGGCGATGAGGATGTCGCTGATCCAGTCGTCGCTTTGATCGGGTTCGGCCAGCATGGCGCGGCCGACTGCCATAATCGCGGCGACAACGCCGTCGATCTTGTTTTCCTGCTTTTCCTTGCGGGGATAGATGTTGTCCTTGGCGTCCAGTTTCGCCACCACGTTCGACATCATCCAGGTCAGCACCGGATTGCCGTCGTGGTGCAGCCGTCCGGCCTTGACCGCACTCTCCAGTTCCTTCATCGGCAGCGACATGTTCTGCACCGTTTGGCGAAACTCGACGGCAACCGCGCCTTCTTTCATGAGCTCCTGCGCCAGCTGCGCGGCGCGCCAGGGATCGAATACGACCTCCTGCGGCGCAAACACGTCCATGTCTGCCAGCACCAGATCGCGCACGATGGAAAAATCGATCTCGGCACCCTCATGCTGATCAAGAAAACCCTCGATCACCCACTTGGTATAGGAATTCTTGAACTTAGTCGCGGATTCGATGGCCGTTTCCGGCAACGCATATTTACCGAACAGGTAATAGTGGGTCTTGCCCTCGATTTCTCGTATGAAGCAATCGACGTCGGCACAAATATCGGAGCGGGAGGCCAGATCGAGCGCTTTCCAGTTTTTGTCACCTATGAACTGTTCACGGCGTAGCGTCGGATCCGCGCATTTGGCCCATTCGATCATGTTCATCCAGGCCGTCTTCGCCGAACACCAGATATTCAGGTGCTTGGTCTTGAATCGGGTCTGTTTGGCGGCACTTTGTACTGCCTGGCGCTGCTGGCTGAGCAGGAAATCCTGATCGACCGAGATTCCCATGTTCGGATTGGCCTTGCGCAGTGCCTTGGGATCGTCCCAGGCATCCTCTTCATCCACCGTGTAGATAATGGCGAACAGTTCATCCTGCTCCAGCGCGCCTTCCAGCACCTTCTTCGCGTCTAGTTCCTGGTCATAGCACGGTCCGGCGATGTTGTAACCGGCCGTGGTGATTTCGACCAGCAACGGCTGATCGCGTGCACCCATGCCGGTTTCCATCGTATCGACCAGCTCGGACGTATCATGCTCGTGGTACTCGTCGACGATTGCGCAGGACGGCGATGAGCCATCGCCTGGCTTGCCAATCACGGGCTCGAATTTGGAGCCGTCGGCCGGCGTCAGCAACATCTTGGCCCATACCTCGGCACCGATGGCGTCCGCCAGTTCCGGCGTGCGCTCAATCATTTGCTTGGCGGGCCGGAAAACCTCCCAGGCTTGCTTCTCTGTGGTCGCGCCGGAGTAGACCTCGGCACCAAACTCGCCATCGGCGGCGAACATATACAGCGCGATGCCGGCAGCAAGGATGGATTTGCCGTTTTTACGGGGAACCGCGATATAGGCTTTACGAAAGCGCCGCCGTTCATTCTTGCGAATCTTCCAACCG
>Ga0210409_10001009_pt1 | contig 39515 bp, 50 predicted proteins | sample IncBWH17MmetaG_FD_161649 | JGI IMG/M metagenome (GOLD analysis project Ga0210409, IMG submission 161649) | Forest soil microbial communities from Barre Woods Harvard Forest LTER site, Petersham, Massachusetts, United States - Inc-BW-H-17-M | ecosystem: Environmental > Terrestrial > Soil >... | reverse complement strand
CCTTCGCATCCGGATTTCTGGAGCGAGCGTTTCGAGAAGGACTTCATGCCCTGGGATACCGGCGGCGTGCCGCTGGCTTTGCAGCAATTTGTGAACCGCAGCAAGCCGGTGTCGACACTGATTCCCGGCTGCGGTACCGGCTATGAGGTAGCGTATCTGGCCGAGGCCGGCTGGGACGTCACCGCCATCGACTTTTCCGCCGCCGCCGTCAGCGCAGCGCAGGCCGCGCTGGGAAAATGGTCCGGCCGCGTGCTGCAGGCCGATTTCTTTACCTATGAGGCGCAGCAACCGCTGGGCTTCATCTACGAACGCGCCTTTCTGTGCGCTTTACCGCCTGAGCGCCGCAGCGACATCGTCAGCCGCTGGGCCGCACTGTTGCCGCCCGGCGCCACCCTGGCCGGATTCTTCTTTTTCGGCGACTCGCCTAAAGGGCCGCCGTTCGGCATGGCCCGGGCCGAACTGGAACGCTTATTGCATGCCGATTTCGAGCTGGCCGACGAACAGGATGTGACGGATTCGATTGCCGTATTTGCCGGCAAGGAGCGCTGGATGGAGTGGCGCCGCCGCCCGTAGCGTGGGCACGCCTTTGTGCCCACGCGTGACCCGCGATAACCGGAGTATTAACCGACCCGGCAGCGAAATGGCATGTACATGAAGGAAATTCACGCGTGGGCACGATGTGCCCACCCTACATGACTGCTTGCCGAAAAAAGCCAGTGTATGTCCGAAGGTACATACACTGGCTTTTTTCACATAATTTGCAGTCAGCTTGCTACAATTGGCGGTTTTTCGCCCTTCTGGAAATGACTAAATATGGCGCTGCTAGAAATCCGTAACGTCAGTCGTCGTTTTGGCGACTTTGCCGCAGTTGACAATATCAGTCTGTCAATTGAAGCCGGCGAATTCTTTACCCTGCTGGGCCCTTCGGGCTGCGGCAAGACCACCTTGCTACGCATGATCGCCGGTTTCGATCTGCCGGATTCCGGCCAGATCCTGCTGGATGGCGTCGACCTGGTGGGCAGTCCGCCGGAACACCGGCCGGTATGCACCGTATTCCAGAACTACGCGCTGTTTCCGCACATGACGGTCTCGGCCAACATCGCTTTCCCCCTGAAGATGGCCAAGGTGCCGGCCGACCAGATCCGCCTCCGGGTCGAAGAGGCGCTGGAAGACGTGCGCCTGACCGGCTTCGCCGCGCGCTTTCCGCATGAGTTGTCTGGCGGTCAACGGCAGCGGGTGGCGGTAGCGCGGGCGCTGGTCTCGCGTCCCAAGCTGCTGCTGCTGGACGAGCCTTTGTCGGCGCTGGACGCCAAGCTGCGCGAGCAGATGCAGATTGAACTGATCAATCTGCAAAAGGAAGTCGACATCACCTTCGTCTACGTCACCCACGACCAGGGCGAAGCGCTGGCGCTGTCGCACCGCATTGCGGTCATGAACCGCGGCAATGTCGAACAGCTGGACGAGCCTTCGCGTATCTACAGTTACCCGCGCACCCGTTTCGTCGCCGATTTTATCGGCACCTGCAACTTGCTGGATGGCGCCATCGCCAGCGTCGACGGCGCTGCCATGCAGCTGGACGTGCCCGGCCTCGGGCTGGTAAAGAGCGCCGTGCCGCCGAATGCGGCGGTCGGCTTGAAAGGCACGCTGGCGCTGCGCCCGGAAAAGATCCATATCAGCGCCGAGATCGGCACCGATACCGCGGAAAACCATTTCAAGGGCTTCGTCAAGGAGCTGCTGTACCTGGGCGATGTCACCGTGTACATCGTGCAGACCGAAGGCGGCACCACGATAGAGGCCTTGCTGGCGAACTCGGCCGCCGGCCGCGCCAAATTCTTCGAGGTCGGCGACATGGTCGACATCGCCTGGCAATTCGACGCAGGGCATTTCTTGTATGAGTAAGGCCGCAATAAACGACGCCGACAAACGCGGCCGCTTGGCGCGCTGGCTGATCAGCGGGCCGCCGCTGTTCTACCTGCTGCTGTTCTTCGCCATCCCCAGCCTGATCATGGTGTTTGCCTCGGTGCGCTATGCCGGCGACTACGGTGGCCTGGCGCCAGTGTTCGACGAGGCCGGCAAGCTTAACCTGACGCTGGAAAACTTCCAGCGATTCACCTCCGATTTCATCTATACCGCGATCTTCCTGAAATCGCTGATGTACGCGGTGATCACCACCTGCTGCTGTCTGCTGATGGCTTATCCGCTGGCGCTGCTGATCGCGCGCAGCCCGAAGAAATACCGCGACCTGCTGATCCTGCTGGTGATCCTGCCGTTCTGGAGCAACTTCCTGATTCGTGTGTACGCCTGGATGATCATCCTCGGTCCGCAATCCGGCCTGACGCAGGCAGTCAACTATGTGCTGGGACTGGTGGGGATCGAACCGGTGCGCCTGTTGTTTACCGCGTTCTCGGTGATTGTCGGCCTGGTTTACGTGCACCTGCCGTTCATGGTGCTGCCGCTGTACGCCAACCTGGAAAAGCATGATCCGGCGCTGGTCGATGCCGCACAGGACCTGGGCGCTTCCGCCTGGCAGCGCTTCTGGCGCATCACTTTCCCCTTGTCTCTGCCCGGCGTGTACGCCGGCGCGGCGCTGGTGTTCATTCCGGCGCTGGGGATTTTTGCGGTGTCCGATATCCTCGGCGGCACCGGCAGCGACATGATCGGTAACGTCATCAAACAGCAATTCCTGGAAACCCGCGACTGGCCGTTCGGCAGCGTGCTCTCTATCGTTCTCACGGTAGCGGCGCTGATCGCCGCCGGCATCGCCGTGCTGGTGGCAAGGCCAAGGAGAGAAACCCATGGCTAACCTGAACCGCATGCGGCGTCCGCTCGGCCTGTGGCTGGTAGCGCTGTTCGTATATGCCTTCCTGTACGTACCGCTGATTATCGTGGTGGTGTATTCCTTCAACGACTCGCAGCTCAATGCCGAGTGGGTCGGCTTTACGCTGGACTGGTATCGCAAACTGTTCCATAACGAGGAGATGCTGCGCGCCGCCGGCAATTCGCTGATGATCGCGCTGGTGGCCAGCGCCGCTTCCACCTTGCTCGGCACCATGGCCGGCTTCGCCATGCATCGCTACAAGCTCAAGCTGCTGCCCCTGCTGGTGCTGACGCCGATTGCGATTCCGGAAATCCTGGTCGGCGTTTCGCTGCTGATCTTCTTCGTGATGCTGAACATCACGCTGGGACTGCTGTCGATCACCTTGGCGCACATCGCCTTCTGCATCGGCTTTGTCGCCATCGTGGTGCGTTCGCGTCTGTCCGGCATGGATGAAAGCCTGACCGAAGCGGCGCGCGACTGCGGCGCCACGCCGATGCAGGCCTTCCGGCTGGTGACCTTGCCACTGATCATGCCGGGCGTGGTGGCGGGGGCCCTGATGGCGTTCACCTTGTCGATCGACGACTTCGTGATCACCTTCTTCACCGCCGGCGCCAATGCCTCGACTTTGCCGCTGCAGATCTATTCGATGATCAAGATTGCCGTCACGCCGGAAGTCAATGCCGTTTCGACCTTGTTGATGGGCTTGACCCTGCTGCTTATAATCATCGCGTCCAAGCTTGCGCCCAACGCTTTGCGCTCAAGCTAGACAAAAGCGGGGCGGCTTGCGGCCGCCCCTGGTATTGAGGTTAATCGAGTCACTTTCCTGTACTGGATCATTCATGCGGCGCTTTTCCATCCTGTTCTTTGCAGTATTCCTTTCAAGCGCGGTACATGCGGCGACGCCGAGCGATGCCTCGATAGAGGAGCTGCTGAATGCCATGCATGCGGAGAAGACCATGGATCTGATGCTTCCGGCTATAGGTAAAAGCATGCGTCAGTCGATGGCTATTGCGACCAAAGGACAGACGCTGTCGGCCAAGCAGCAGCAGATTCTGGATGCTGCAAGCGCAAAGATGGCGCAGACCATGAAAGATGATTTGAGCTGGGACAAGATGCATGCCATGTACGCGAAAATTTATCGTGACAGTTTCACGCAGGAAGAAATCGATGGCCTGGTGACATTCTATAAAAGCCCTGCTGGCACAGCCTACATAGCAAAAATGCCGGTCGTCATGCAAAAGACCATGGGCCTCATGCAGACGCGCATGGCGGAGATGATGCCTAAGATACAAGCCGAGATGCAGCAGACGATGGAAGACGTAAAAAATAGCAAATAGTGTGTGTGAGTGGGAAGCAGCGGGCGCGTCCGTCCAGTCGCCAGTCGTTGCTTCAGATTGCAATTTACTTATCAGATCCCGGAATAGCCATGAAAAAACTTCTTACCATCGCCGCCCTGTTGTGTGCCAGCGTCGCCGCCCACGCCGCCGACGAACTGCGCCTGTACAACTGGAACAATTACATTGCGCCGGAGACGGTGGAGCGCTTCGAGGCATTTTGCAAGTGCAAGGTGGTGCAGACCTATTACGGCGACAATGAGGAAATGCTGGCCAAGCTGGCCGCCGGCGCCAAAGGCTACGACATCATCGTGCCGACCGGTAACGCGCTGGATGCCCTGATCAAGCAGCAGGCCTTGCTGCCGCTCGACAAGGCGCAGTTGCCGAATCTGAAGAACGTCAACCCGGCCTACCTGAACACCGATTTCGACAAGGGCAACAAGTTTTCTGTGCCATACGCCTATACCGTCACTCTGATGGGCTATAACGACCAGAAGATGAAGGAACTGGGGATTCCGGTGGACAGCTGGGCGGCGATTTTCGATCCGAAGATCCTGGTCAAGATCAAGGGCAAGGTCACTGTACTGGATTCGGCCAACGAATTGATGGGCGCCGCCCTGAAATACCTGGGCTATTCCGCCAACGATACCGACGAGAAGCACTGGCAGGAAGCCAAGGACGTGATCATCAAGGCCAAGCCTTACTGGGCCGCATTCAACGGCAGCAGCTACATCAAAGAATTGACTGTCGGCAATATCTGGCTGGTGCAAGGTTATTCGAATGACATTTTCCAGGCCGATGTCGATGCCCAGAAAGCCGGCCGCAAGTTCCGCATCCGCCACGGCATGCCGAAGGAAGGCGCCGTGCTGGCGCTGGACAGCATGGTGATCCACAAGGCGGCGCCGCGGCCCGACCTGGCGCTGAAGTTCATCAATTTCATGCTGGATGGCAAAAATGCCGCCGAGCTGAGCAACCTGATCGGCTCGGGCAATCCTAACGCCGACGCCGCCAAGTACATCAAGCCTGAAATCGCCAATAACCAGGCGATTTTTCCGGACAAGGCAGGTTTCGCCAAGCTGGAAATGCTGAAAGACCTGAACAGCAAGCAGCGGCGCGCCATCAACCGCATCTGGACCGAGATCCGCGCCCGCTGATTTTTCGATGTAAAATTGGCAACGGCAGCGTCAATTCATGGCGCCGCCGCCACAAGCCGTCGGCCAAGCCCGTGTATACTGGAAAAAACCTTTATAATTCAGGGTTTTGTAAGATATTTGCGGAGTTTCACCATGCCGATTTATGCGTATCGCTGCGAAGCCTGTGGTTTTGCCAAAGATGTGCTGCAAAAGATGTCCGATGAGCCGCTGACGGTTTGCCCGTCCTGCAGCAAAGCCGAATTCAAGAAACAAGTGACTGCGGCTGGTTTTCAGCTGAAAGGCAGCGGCTGGTATGTCACCGATTTCCGTGGCGGCGCCGGGGCGACAGTGCCGCCGGCAGGCGCAGCAGAACCGGCGGCGCCCGCGGGTACCGTGGTCACTGCTCCGGCGACGCCGACAGCCCCGGCTGCCGCTGCCGCCAGCAGCACGGCGCCGGCAGCAGCCAGCACCGGTGCAGCCGGCAGCAGTTCCGGCGGCACGGCAGCGGCAAGCTGAGGTCGTCCACTTAGTCAACGAGTTGAACCCGGCGCAGCTGCTTGGCAGCTGACGTCCGACAAAGAAAGCCATGCGTAAATATTTCATCACCGGTCTACTGGTTCTCGTACCCCTGGCAATCACGCTATGGGTGCTGAACCTGATCATTGGCACGATGGACCAGTCGCTGCTGCTGCTGCCTGAGCAATGGCGGCCCAAGGCTTCGCTGGGCCACGATATTCCAGGCCTCGGCACCATCCTGACCTTGCTGGTGATTTTCCTGACCGGCCTGGCGACGCGCAATTTCATCGGCCGCCAGATCGTCCAGGTATGGGAAGCGGTGCTGACCCGGATTCCGGTGGTCAGCTCGATCTATTCCAGCGTCAAGCAGGTCTCGGACACTTTGTTCTCGTCGTCCGGCAATGCCTTCCGCAAAGCCTTGCTGGTGCAGTATCCGCGCCAGGGATCGTGGACCATCGCGTTCCTGACCGGGATCCCTGGCGGCGACGTCAAGAATCACCTGGCCGGCGATTACGTCAGCGTGTATGTGCCGACGACGCCGAATCCGACTTCGGGCTTCTTCCTGATGCTGCCGCGCGCGGACACCATCGAACTCGACATGAGCGTCGACGAAGCCCTGAAGTATATTGTTTCAATGGGCGTGGTCGCGCCGGAGCAACTGAACGGCAGGAAGCTGATCGTCGATACGCCGCCGGGCAGCGGCAACAAGCCCGGCGCATAAGAGCGGCGGGCGGCGGCATTCGGCGCCGCGCCGGACATCTCCGCGCTGCAAGCACCAACATTAATTTAAAACATCCGTACAACATCTGAACTGCGAAAAACTGAATATGTCCATGCGAACCCAATACTGCGGCCTCACTACTGAGGTACTTCTCGGCCAAACCGTCAGCCTGTGCGGCTGGGTGCATCGTCGTCGCGATCATGGCGGCGTCATCTTCATCGACCTGCGCGACCGCGAAGGCCTGGTGCAGGTGGTGTGCGATCCGGACCGCGCTGAAGTATTCAAGAACGCAGAAGCGGTACGCAACGAATTCTGCCTGCGCATCACCGGCGTGGTGCGCCTGCGCCCTGACGGCACCGGCAACAGCAACCTGAAGTCCGGCAAGATCGAAGTACTGGCGCATGAACTGGAAGTGCTGAACCCGTCGATCACGCCGCCGTTCCAGCTGGACGACGACAACTTGTCGGAAACCACCCGCCTGACGCACCGCGTGCTGGACCTGCGCCGTCCGCAGATGCAAAACAACCTGCGCCTGCGCTACAAGGTGACGATGGAAGTGCGCAAATTCCTGGATGCCAACGGCTTCATCGACATCGAAACGCCGATGCTGACCAAGTCGACCCCGGAAGGCGCGCGCGACTACCTGGTGCCGTCGCGTGTCAACGCCGGCCACTTCTTCGCGCTGCCGCAATCACCGCAGCTGTTCAAGCAGCTGCTGATGGTGGCCAACTTCGATCGTTACTACCAGATCGTCAAATGCTTCCGCGATGAAGACCTGCGCGCTGACCGCCAGCCGGAATTCACCCAGATCGACTGCGAAACTTCCTTCATGTCGGAACAGGAAATCCGCGACATGTTCGAGGGCATGATCCGCCTGGTGTTCAAGAACGCGCTGGATATCGACCTGCCTAACCCGTTCCCGGTCATGGACTTCGCTACCGCGATGGCGCTGTACGGTTCGGACAAGCCGGACATGCGCGTCAAGCTGGCCTTCACCGACCTCACCGCAGTGATGAAAGACGTCGACTTCAAGGTCTTCGCCGGCGCTGCCAACATGGAAAACGGCCGCGTGGTCGGCCTGCGCGTGCCTGGCGGCGCGGCCATGCCGCGTTCCGAAATCGATGCCTACACCCAGTTCGTCGCCATCTACGGCGCCAAGGGCCTGGCTTACATCAAGGTCAACGAGAAGGCCAACGGCCGCGACGGTCTGCAATCGCCTATCGTCAAGAACCTGCACGATGCCGCGCTGGCGCAGATCCTGGAACAGACCGGCGCGCAAGACGGCGACCTGATTTTCTTCGGCGCCGACAAGGCCAAGGTGGTCAACGATGCCATCGGCGCCCTGCGCGTCAAGATCGGTCACAGCGAGTTCGGCAAGAAGGCTGGCCTGTTCGACGACACCTGGCGTCCGCTGTGGGTGGTCGACTTCCCGATGTTTGAATACGACGAAGACAGCGGCCGCTGGAACGCCTTGCACCATCCGTTCACATCGCCGAAAGACGGTCACGAAGATTTCATCGAAACCGATCCAGGCAAGGCCATCGCCAAGGCCTACGACATGGTCTTGAACGGCTGGGAACTGGGCGGCGGTTCGATCCGTATCCACCGCGCGGAAGTGCAGAGCAAGGTGTTCCGTGCTCTGAATATCGGCGCCGAAGAAGCGCAGCTGAAATTCGGCTTCCTGCTCGACGCCCTGCAGTATGGCGCGCCTCCGCATGGCGGCCTGGCTTTCGGCCTCGATCGCATCGTCACCATGATGTGCGGCGCCGAGTCGATCCGCGACGTCATCGCCTTCCCGAAGACCCAGCGCGCGCAATGCCTGCTGACGCAAGCGCCGTCGGAAGTCGACGAAAAGCAATTGAAAGAATTGCATATCCGCCTGCGTACGCCAGAAGCGAAAGTAGTCTGATTTTCAGAGACAAAGCAGTCATTAAAAAGCGCGGTTTTCCGCGCTTTTTTTACGCCTCCCGAAACCGGTTTATAGTAGTGCTTTGCGTAGACCGGCTCATTGCAGCACAACCTTGCCCAGCCTGCTAAGCGTGGCCGGTCACTCAGCCGCTGGCGGCGGTGGTGTAGCATGGCTGGCATGATCTTGCGCTTGCCGGATTACGCTGACGCAACCTCATTTTTTTGCTTATTTGCATGTATAAAATTCCCGAATCGGTATTGGTGGTTATTTACACGGAAGACTTGCAGGTGTTGTTGATGCAGCGCGCCGACAAGCTGGATTACTGGCAGTCGGTGACCGGGTCCAAGGATTTCCCCGAGGAAGCGCTGGCAGCGACAGCAAGCCGTGAAGTGCAGGAAGAAACCGGCATTGCGATTGCCGACGGCGGCAGCGTACCCGCCGCCAACCTGAGCGACTGGCGGGTGGCGAATATCTACGAGATTTATCCGGTGTGGCGCCATCGCTACGCGCCGGGTGTGACAAAGAATACCGAACACGTGTTCGGCCTGCTGGTGCCGGCCGGCATCGCGGTCACGCTGGCGCCGCGCGAACATTTGCAATACAAATGGCTGCCTTACCGCGAGGCCGCCGATGCGTGTTTTTCGCCGTCCAACGCCGAGGCTATCCTGCAATTGCCGCATCACCTTGAACAGTAAGCCGTACCCTCCATGAAACTGCGTATCGCAACCTACAACATACACAAGGGCGTTTCCTCGCTCGGCAGCCGACCGCGCGTGCACGCCCTGAAGCAGGCGCTGGCGCGGATGCAGGCGGATGTCTTCTTCCTGCAGGAAGTACAGGGACGGCACGACTTGCTGGCGGCGCGTCACGCGGCGCACTGGCCAGAGCAGCCGCAGCATGATTTCCTGGCCGGCGATTCGCATCACGCCGCCTACGGCATGAACGCCGTCTACGACCACGGCCATCACGGCAACGCTTTGCTGAGCCGCTTCGAAATCGCCTCGCAAAGCAACCAGGACGTCTCCGACCATGCTTATGAGGCGCGCGGCATCCTGCATTGCGTCCTGAAAACCCCGACCGTCGATGTCCATTGCTACGTGGTGCACCTGGGTTTGTTCGGCGGCGGCCGCCGCCGCCAGACCGCGGCCCTGATCGAAGCGGTGCGCAGTTCCTCGCCGCCGGATGCGCCGCTGATCATCGCCGGCGATTTCAACGACTGGGGCAATCGCCTGAGCGACTTCCTGCGGGCGCGGCTGGACGTGACCGAAATATTCGATGAGCGCATCGCCAGCGCCGGCATGATGCAAGGCGTCGGCTCCTACCTGCAGCAGCTGATAGGACGCACGCCCAAGCTGAAGCCGGCGCGGACTTTTCCTGCCGCCTTTCCGTGGCTGCGGCTGGACCGGATTTATCTGCGCGGCTTTACGGTAGAATCGGCGGAAGTCCTGCACGGTGCGGAATGGGCAAAACTGTCGGACCACGCGCCTATCGTAGCGACGCTCAGATTGCGTTAAACACCGTCGCCTGCGCCGGCTTCAACCATGATTTCAGAAAGATCGTCCGCATGCCGTCTCTCTTCTTGTTCGCTTTTTCCATTGCATGCGCGCGGTAAGCTTCAGCGCGGATAATCACATCACGCTGCTGCACAATGGCGCCGCCTTTTTTCCGGCGCTGATTGCCGCGATCGATGCCGCCCGCGTCGAAATCTACCTGGAAACCTATATCTTCGCCGCCGACGCCACCGCAGACTCGGTGCAGCAGGCGCTGACGCGCGCGGCGCAGCGCGGCGTCACCGTGCGCGTGATCACCGACTGGCTCGGCAGCGGCCGCCTGCGCTCGCTGTCGCTGCAACGAGAATTCGAGGCCAGCGGCGTCATGTATCGCGCTTTCAACCCGTGGTTCCGGCGCGGCGTCGCCAGGATGCATCGCAAGATGTGCGTGGTCGACCGCCACATCAGTTTTATCGGCGGCTTGAATATCATCGACGACATGGTTTCCGACGACGATTTGCGTCTGCCGCTGCCGGCGCCGCGCTGGGATTTTGCGGTGAGCATCAGCGGCCCGCTGGTGGCCACCATCCATCTTGAACTGGAAGCGCAATGGCTGCGGCTGGGCGAAATGAAACTGCTGGCGCGCCTGCAGCAGTTCAAGCGCAGCCGCGCCCGTCGCCCAGGCAACGCGCACGGACCAGCGCTGGCGGGCCTGGTGCTGCGCGATAACCTGCGCAACCGCCGCACCATCCAGCGCGCCTATCTGCAGGCGCTGGGACATGCGCGCCAAAGCGCCTTGCTGACCAGCCCTTATTTTGCCCCCGGCCGGAAATTGCGGCGCGGGCTGGAGGAGGCGGCAAGACGTGGGGTCGACGTCACCTTGCTGCTGGGAGTAGGACATTATCGGCTGCAGGATGCGGTGAGCCAGTCTTATTATCCGAAACTGATGAAGGCCGGCGTCAAGATTGTGGAATACCGCAAGACCACGCTGCACGCCAAGGTGGCGGTGGTTGACGAACACTGGGCCACTGTCGGCTCCAGCAATTTCGATGGTTTGAGCCTGCTGGTGAACCAGGAAGCCAACGTGGTGATCAGGGATGCCGATTTTTCCCGCGCGTTGCGGCAGCAGATAGAGATCGGCATCGCCGACGGCGATGCCGTCGCCGTCGATGCCTTCGACAACCTGTCATGGCAGGCGCGTGCCTGGCACGGCACTGCTTTTTTCCTGTATCGCTTGCTGATGCGGGTGATCACCATCGGCAACCGCGAATGACCGCGGCCTGCTCACGCTGAGCCCAACCGCCGGAATGAAACGGGCCGCTGCATCTCTGCTGCGGCCCACATCGCCGGCAACCGCGATCGGCTAGATCTGCACCCAGGCGCCCTTGAACACGATGGGTCCGGTCGGGCCGTTGGGATTCGGCGAGCCGCCCTTCGGTTCCAGCGTCACCGCCAGCAGCGGTATCGACTGCGGCGTGGCGTTGGCCGGCAATGCCAGGCTGACGCTGCCGTCGGCGGCCAGCAGGCCGAGCGAGCGTGGCGGACCTTCTTTCGGCACGGCCCACAGTTCCAGGCTCTTGTCGGCGGCAATCGCTTGCGGCGCGATCACCTTGACGGTCAGGCGGCCGCCTGGGGCATCGCCGGTCACCACGGCAATCGGCTGGGCCTGGTCGTTGCTCAGCATCGCGATATACGAGGAGGCTGGCATGGGCGCCGGCAGCGGCTGTAATTGCTTGGTAAGCAGCAGCGAGGTCAGGATGATGGCGGCGGCGGTGGAGAACATGCCTAGTCCGCGCCAGAAGCTGATGTCTTCGCGCAGCTCGAACCAGAAAGAGCGCTGGCGCCGCGGCTTGGCGGACAGGCCGAGCTTGGCTTCGAGCGCTGGCCAGACTGCGGCCGGGGGAGGCACTGCCGGCGTCAGTTCGGCCAGCGGATGCAGCCGGTCCTGCCATTCGGCGACTGCCAGGCGCAATGTGTCGTGGCGCCGCAGCAGGCTCTCGAAACGGCGGCGCGCACCGCCCTTGAGCGTGCCCAATACGTACTCGGCCGCCAGCTTGTCTACCAGGGCAGGATTGGTCTGGATGTTCATCGGGCGCCCCCCAGCGTGCCCAGACAGGTCTTGAGGCGCTCCAGGCCGCGCCTGATCCAGGTCTTGACGGTGCCGATCGGCAGCTTCATCTGTTCCGCGACTTCGCTATGCGACAGGTCGTGATAGAAGGACAGGGCAATGGCTTGACGATGCAATCCCTCCAGGCGCCCCAGGCATGCTGCCAGCGCCTTCGCATCCGTGGTGAGTTGCAGCGCTTCCAACGGTGTCGGGTCAGCGCTCTCCATTGCGTTCATGACTTCCTTGTCGAATGTGTCGGCATCGATCTCGACGGCGCTGTCGCTACGGCGCAGGAAATCGAAGGCTTTGTTGCGCACGATGGTGGTCATCCAGGTCATCGGGGCGGCCAGGCTGGCCTGGTAGCTGTCTGCATTGTTCCAGACGTTGACGAAGCTGTCCTGCAGAACCTCTTCTGCCCATTCGCGCTTGACTAGTATACGCAGCGCGAAGCCAAACAGTTTCGGCGCAGTCGCGTCATAGAGAGCGCGGAAGGCAAGGGCGTCCTTGCGGGCGACTGCAGCCAGCCAGATCTTCAGTTGTTCCGGTTGCAAGTCGGTGGAGGGCAATTCGGCTCCCTTTAGATTAGATACGGCTGCGTCGCCTTGGCGGCGTGTCTTGGTTTTGTTGTTGCGCAAACAAGCAGCGCCATGTGCAGATTACCGCATGGGAACTCGTGACGCAACTTGCAGGCGGCGCTTGCTCAAGCGGGGCTGGCGGACGGGCGTAAAAAAGCCCGCTGTCAGGAAGCGGGCTCTTGGCTGCGGCGTTGTTGCTTGCCGCAGGGTAGGGCTATTTCTTCAGCGAATCGCGGATTTCGCGCAGCAGCACGATGTTTTCCGGATCGGCCGCAGGCGCAGGCGGGACTTCGCCGCGCAGCTTGTTGATGATGCGCACCATCTGGAAAATCACGAAAGCCAGGATGACGAAATTCAGGGCGATGGTGATGAAGTTGCCGTAGGCCAGCACGGCGCCGGCTTTCTTGGCTTCGGCCAGGGTCAGGCCTGCGGCCTGGCCGTTCAGCGGGAAGTAGTGGTTGGCAAAGTCGAGGCCGCCGAAAATCTTGCCGACCACCGGCATGATGATGTCCTGCACCAGTGAGTCGACGATCTTGCCGAAGGCGCCGCCGATGATGACGCCGACCGCCAGATCCATCACATTGCCTTTGAGCGCAAAGGTCTTGAATTCTTGCATCATGCTCATATCGCTATTTCTCCATACTAATGTTGACAGTCGGGAAGATACTGCGATCGCGACCGGATTAAAAGGACAAAATTGTCAATTCTTGTTATTTTCCACCATCTTTTCAGGAGCGCCCAGACTTGCTGCGGTGCAAGAATGAGCATCTGAAGGGAATTGTGCCAGATTTAACGGCAGAATCGATGTAATTAAGTGATTTTGTACTTGACTGTACGTATTTCCTTTAAAACAGTCTCCGGCTTCGATATAATCTAGGGTTGCTAGAAGTTCCGTGCAATTTTCGTATTTTGACTGATTGGGGTTGGTATGAGTATCGAAAAGCAGGTCGATTCCGGTCGGCGTGGTTTGCTCGTCGCTACATGCGCGGCGGGTGGAGTGGCCGGTCTGGCCACTGCGGGGGCTTTTGTGTCCACGTTCCAGCCGTCCGAGCGCGCGAAAGCAGCAGGAGCGCCAGTGGAAGTGGATATTTCCGGCATTAAACCAGGCGAGATGCAAGTGTTCGAGTGGCGCGGTAAGCCCGTCTGGATCATGAAGCGTACCCCCGAGCAACTGAAAGGGCTGGAACATACCGCCTCTGAAGTTGCCGATCCCGAGTCGCTCAAGCCCTACACCATGGACTTGCCCGACTATTGCAAGAACAAGTCGAACAACCGCGGCCATGTCGGCCACGAAGAAACCCTGGTGCTGGTCGGTATCTGCCCGCATCTGGGCTGCTCCCCATCTTCGAAATTCACGCCAGGCGCGCAGGCTTCGCTGCCGGACGACTGGCAAGGCGGCTTCCTTTGCCCTTGCCATGGTTCCACCTTCGACCTGGCCGGCCGTGTCTTCAAGAACAAGCCAGCGCCGAACAATCTCGATGTGCCACGCTACATGTACCTGTCCGATACCAAGATCGTCATTGGTAAAGACGAGAAAGGTGAGGCTTAAACCATGGCATTCCACGAAAAACAGCTGCCGGCCGATGCCCCCATCGCCGAGAAAGCCTTGAACTGGGTCGATGCGCGTTTCCCCGTGACTTCCACCTGGAAGGCGCATCTGTCGGAATACTACGCGCCTAAGAACTTCAACTTCTGGTACGCCTTCGGTTCGCTGGCGCTGCTGGTGCTGGTGATCCAGATCGTCACCGGCATCTTCCTGGTGATGCACTACAAGCCGGACGCTACCCTGGCTTTCGCCTCGGTGGAATACATCATGCGCGACGTGCCGTGGGGCTGGCTGGTGCGCTACATGCACTCGACCGGCGCTTCGGCCTTCTTCATCGTGGTCTACCTGCACATGGTGCGCGGCCTGCTGTACGGTTCGTACCGCAAACCGCGCGAGCTGGTGTGGCTGTTCGGCGTCGGCATTTTCCTGTGCCTGATGGGCGAAGCCTTCATGGGTTATCTGCTGCCATGGGGCCAGATGTCCTACTGGGGCGCGCAGGTGATCGTCAACCTGTTCGGCGCGATTCCTTTCATCGGCCCTGACCTGTCGCTGTGGATCCGCGGCGACTACGTGGTGTCGGACGCTACCCTGAACCGCTTCTTCTCGTTCCACGTGATCGCGATTCCGCTGGTGCTGATCGGCCTGGTGGTAGCCCATATCATCGCCCTGCACGAAGTCGGCTCGAACAATCCCGACGGCGTCGAGATCAAGGAAAAGCTGGATGCCAAGGGCATACCGCTGGACGGCGTGCCTTTCCACCCTTACTACTCGGTGCATGACGTGATGGCGGTTGCGGTGTTCCTGATTGTCTTCAGCGCGGTGGTGTTCTTCGGCCCGGAAATGGGCGGCTACTTCCTCGAGTACAACAACTTCGTCCCGGCCGATTCGCTCAAGACGCCGCCGCATATCGCACCGGTCTGGTATTTCACGCCTTACTATTCGATCCTGCGCGCAGTGACTTCGGACTTCATCATCTACCTGCAAGCCGGCGTCGCCGCCTTTGTCGCGCTGCTGTGGTTGAAGTCGTCGCTGAGCGGCATCGTCAAGATTGCCTCTACCGTGATCGGCGTGGCCATCATCGGCGCCATGTTCATCTTCGACGCCAAGTTCTTCGGCGTGGTCCTGATGGGCGTCTCGGTCATGATCCTGGCCGGCCTGCCTTGGCTGGATCATTCCAAGGTCAAGTCGATCCGCTATCGTCCGAGCTGGCACAAATACATCTACATCCTGTTTGCGATCACGTTTGTGGTGCTGGGCTACCTCGGCGTGCAACCGCCATCGGCCATCGGCGGCTATGTGTCGAAAGTCTGCACTTTCATCTACTTCGGCTTCTTCCTGCTGATGCCATGGTGGAGCGCGGCGGGTACGTTCAAGCCGGTGCCGGACCGTGTTGTTTATCACCCGCACTAAGCCAGAGGATAAGAACATGACATTGCTTAAAAGCGCATTGATAAAAAAATTAGTGGCGACTCTGGTGCTGCTGCCTGCGCTGGCTTTCGCCAGCGAAGAAGGCGGCTATCCGCTGGATACCGCTCCGCCGCAGGGGAATAACCTGTCGGCGCTGCAGAACGGCGCCAAGCTGTTCGTGAATTACTGTCTCAACTGCCACTCGGCATCGTCCATGCGCTACAACCGCCTGCGCGATATCGGCCTGACAGAAGAGCAGATCAAGGACAACCTGCTGTTCACCACCGACAAGGTCGGCGGCCTGATGACCATCGCCATGGCGCCGAAAGACGGCAAGGAATGGTTCGGCGCCGCGCCGCCGGACCTGTCGGTGATTGCCCGCGCCAAGGCATCCGGCGCCGGCAGCGGCCCGGACTGGCTGTACACCTACCTGCGCACCTTCTATAAGGACGATACCCGTCCAAGTGGATGGAATAACATGGTTTTCCCTAACGTCGGCATGCCGCACGTACTGTGGGAACTGGAAGGCATTCGTACTGCCAAATACGAAGACGTAAAAGATCCTCACGAAGAAGGCAAGATGGAGCACAAGTTTGTCGGTTTCGAGCAGCTCAAGCCAGGCAAGATGAACAAGGTCGAATATGACGTTGCAGTCGCCGACCTGGTTTCCTATCTTGAATGGATGGGCGAGCCTGCTCAGAATACCCGCAAGCGCCTGGGCGTCTGGGTACTGCTGTTCCTCGGCATGTTCTTTGTTCTGGCATGGCGCCTCAACGCGTCATACTGGAAAGACGTTAAGTAGTTCATATCCGCGATTTTGCGGATATGCGTTTTGGGGTGAGCCGTATGGGTCTCACCCTTTTGTTTCTAAGGAACTATAAAAATGATGGTTCTCTATTCGGGTACAACCTGCCCATTTTCACAACGCTGCCGTCTCGTTCTGTTCGAGAAAGGCATGGACTTTGAAATTCGCGATGTCGACTTGTTCAACAAGCCGGAAGACATCTCGACCATGAACCCTTATGGTCAAGTGCCGATCCTGGTCGAGCGCGACCTGATTCTGTACGAGTCCAATATCATCAATGAGTACATCGACGAACGTTTCCCGCATCCGCAGCTGATGCCGGCCGATCCGCTGATGCGCGCCCGTGCGCGTTTGATGCTGTTCAACTTTGAGAAAGAATTGTTTATCCACGTACACACGCTGGAAAACGAGAAAACCAAAGCAGCAGAAAAGAGCCACGACAAGGCACGCTCGGAAATCCGCGACCGTCTGACCACGCTGGCGCCTTTGTTCCTGAAGAACAAATACATGCTGGGCGACGAGTTCTCGATGCTGGACGTGGCGATTGCGCCATTGCTGTGGCGTCTGGATCACTACGGTATCGAGCTGTCGAAGACGGCTGCGCCGCTGATGAAGTATGCTGAGCGTATCTTTTCGCGCCCGGCCTACATCGAAGCGCTGACGCCGTCGGAAAAAGTCATGCGTCGTTAAGATGCAGTTGTTTGCTGTCCTGTATTGCCGTTGGCGATGCAGGGCGGCCCTTGCTTAATCTTTTGTACCGAACCAAGTAGCTGCCATGTCCGAAACCTCTACCAAACCGTATCTGTTGCGCGCCATTTATGAATGGTGCACCGACAATGGCTACACCCCCTATCTGGCGGCCAGGGTAGATGCGCACACGCGCGTGCCGATGCAGTTCGTCAAGAATGGCGAGATTGTATTGAACATCAGTTTCGAAGCCACCAGCGGCTTGAAAATGGATAACGAGTTCGTCAATTTCAGCGCCCGCTTCGGCGGCGTGTCGCGCGACATCTCGGTCCCTGTCGACAATGTGATCGCCATCTATGCCCGCGAAAACGGCCAGGGCATGGCCTTCGAACCGACGGTCGCGGCCGACTCCGATATCAGCGACGCCGCCTCCGAGCAGGACGTCAGCAGCGAGCCGCCGGCCTCGGTGACGCCGATTTTGACTTCCGTACCGTCGCCAGGCAGCGACACAAAACAGAATTCCCCCGGAACAGACCCGGAAAAAGATCCGGAACCACCAAAAAAAGGCGGAAGACCTACCCTAACGCGAATTAAATAGGTATAATTGCGGTCTTCGCAGTTTAGCTGGCTTAGCTCATCTGGTAGAGCACCTGACTTGTAATCAGGGGGTGGCGGGTTCAAGTCCTGCAGCCAGCACCAATATCTAAAAGGCCCACCGTCCGGTGGGCCTTTTTCTTTTGCTCCGCAAATTAACTTTTGCTCCGCAATCAGCTTTTTTGCAAATGGAAATCGGTGTTAATTCCAGATGGTTTTTTGCTCCCAGTCGGGAGGAAATCCAGCGTCCTGTAAACTGACTATCGGATTTACTGGAAATGTTTGGCATAGTGCGCGAAGACGTTCTGTCCAGTTGTTATCAGGCGACGCTACCCTTAGCATTGACTTAAGAATACACAGCGATCCATATACTCGCGTTTGTGCGTGCACATCCTGTGTCAAGTGATGTAAATGCTCGTGAGGTTGAGTTTTCTGAAAGGTGGGACGTTCAACAATATTACGGTTCCAAAGTCTTGAATGGTGCGCTGACACGTTTCTAACGAAATTGATTGACCGAAGCCAGGACGCTAGATGTTGGCCTTGTTGCAGGCCGTAACGACGCGCAATGTGTGTCTGATCTTTGAACTGCATTCCCGCAAAAAATCTTGAAAGCAATCCGAAATCCCAGACCTCAATGATGGTCCAGATTGGCATTCGCCCACCATATTTATTGATGTGGTGTTTAACGAAGTCTTCTCTTCTTGCGCGATGTACGGCGGCAGCTAATTTGTCTCTCCATTCAGCATACTCAGTTCTGCCGGTTACTGGATCGATCGTAACGCCAAACTTGGCATCTAACAAAGAAGGTTGTTCATGTGCAATTCTATGTTGCACACCCAGCCTATGAGCAATATCGCAACGCACTGCGACCTCAATACAGGCTGCTGCATCCAGTACCATTAGCCGGAGCAGACGATCAAATTCGGCAAGTTGTTCCACGATAGCAAAACTTGTTCCTGCCTGAAATTCGTCTTGCCGCCCTGGCGTCCCTCTAGGATTTGTCTTGCGAAAAGAATAAAAATAGCCTGCAAACCGATAGTAGCCAAGGTTTAACAGTGTTTTTTGCGCGGATATTTCATCTGTGAAAACCATGCCCCGCTCTTTGAGCAAAGAAATTTGTTGCGAAGCGGTTAGATGAAACTTGATATTGGAATATGAGCCAACTGGCAGCATAAAGAGAAATCCCCCGCTTGATTGACCGGCACATGATTAAATGACCGGGAACAGAGGCGGGGGACGTATTAAGGCAAATATTAATACAAAAGCTTCTTAAAGTACACCCCCAGCCCAATTTTGCAACATTGTAACGACAAATCTGGTTTACGATGCCGCAAAGTGAATATGGCTTGATTTGCAACCTATTTGGTTGGTGTGACTTTGTCCCCGCGCCTCTTTCTTACATAGTGTTCTGTCATCGTCACGCTGGCATGGCCTAATTGTTTCTGCGCCTGCCGAATGTCGCCGCTGCTATCGGTCTTGTCAGTCCCAGCTTTCGCGCGCAGGTCACGGAACTGGAACGCGGATTTTTCAATTGCGGCGATGTCGCGCGATTTGTCGAAACGTGAACGCAAGGCGTAATAGGTCAAAGGTTGCCCAACTTCGTTGACCAACAGGCGGGTGGAGACTACCGTCCCGTTGATAGCGCGCTTACGTTTCAAAATCCGATCAATCAGTATGGCCAGCTCACCTTGAATTGCAATACGCTGTTTTTGCGTAGTCTTATTTTGCTGGACCTCGATAGAGCCTTCACGTAGATCACGCTCGTCGATTTTAAGGACATCCGCCGGCCTGGCGCCGGACAAGTACGTCAAATCCATTGCCTCCTGCAGCGGCACATCAGCTACATTCCAAACTGCCGAATACATGTCGTCGTATACATACACGTCGCGCCCGCTTTCCTTGTATGCCTTGATACCGGCGCATGGATTCGCTTTGTCGGTCAAGCCACTGTCGCGCGCTGCGTTCCATACATGAGAAATAAGTGCTTTTTCACGGTTTGCTGCGACTTCGCCCTCATGACCCGCGACAGGCTTACCTTCTTGGCGTAACTTGTCCTGAGTGAGCTTAATGCGCCAATCCATGAACTGCCGAATATGAATCGGTTTGATGTCGTCCAAAGGCGCCGGCGGATTATCGAAAAATAGATACAGCGTTTCCAACTGCCGCAATTTTTCGATGCGCGTTTTCCGTTTGTTCGCCGGCAAATATTTTTTCTGATAAATCTCGCATGCGTAGCGGAACGTAACAAGCTTGGACGGATTTACCTTTGTGTCTATTTCCAATTCCGACCACTTGCGCACTGCCTCAACATAGTCGCCGCCGAGTGGTATTTCGCGGCGCGGTTTGTCTCCTGTGTCATAGTAAAAATAAATCTTTCCGCTGCGCTGAGTACGGGCGCGCATGCGCGGAGGTAGATTTGAATGTGTTGTTGGCTTACGTCCCATACTATTCCCCAATGACTTTTGGTTGCCATGCTGTTTTCGGCGCCGCTGTCGCGCGACCACCTTCGATAATCGAACGGACCACAACCGGCCGGCCGCGAGCGTTTTCGATAAACGCAATCCCGCGTGTGCGTAGGAACTCGACCTGCAATTGATATTTGGACTTCTTTTTCCCATTAATTGTGATGCCACGCTTAATACCGGTCAGCTCGTCTACGTGGCAATCCCTCAAAAATATATCGTCGGACATAGGTATGGTGCTCATGTCGTGGCGTCCTCAGAGCTATTCGTAAGCAGAGCAGATGCCGGCACCGCCTGGAACATGCCTGGCCACTGATGATCGATTTCGATCCATGCGTGGACCTCGCCGTTGCCAATGTCTCGTCGTAGGTCGACTACATAGCCGGCCTGAATGCCGTTGTCGCTATCAAATGTCACTCTGGAGCCGACCATTGCTGCGGATTTACTCATGATTTCCCCCTATGTTTTCTTGATTCGTTATTTCTTGGCGATAGATATCTGATCGATCTGGATCAGTTACTAAAATTCGTGGGTAGGGGCAGGCATTGATTGCCGCCCAGGCTTGGATGACCTCGCATTTCGCTTGATCATCCAACGTTGGAGACTCATAAAACGTGCGCTTCGGTCTATTCGCGGAGAAGTCATCGGTGGGTCGCGTACAGTTATTTACACGAGTCCGAGGAAGAGCAACTTCAACCCCACCAGCCGCAGACCTCACAGGTGTCCAGGTGTGACGAACAGATTTAAAGACAACCCCGGCCAGTGCCGCGCAATGCACGCCATAGGGTGTTACTTTGACGGTCTCGCCGTAGCGACCGATAACTGTTTTCTCATCCTTGGCGAGGGTAATTTGCAGGTTCTTACGCGGCACAATCGGGCCACCCTGTGCACGCATGTACTCGGCAAAGTCCGCGCGCTTTTCGCCTTCGATCTTTTGCGCTGCATCCCAGGCGCGGCGCATTGGCGCCGGCGCCTGATTGACCATCTCTTCCTTGATTCGACGCAGTTCACGCCAAACGGTGACAGGCGCACCGCCCCATTGCTGAAACTGGCGAATACCCCAACAGGCGGCCCAGGCCTCAATCCGGGCAGACGGCACCAGCTCAACACCGCCGACGCAATCGGGAACGATGGTGTAACCGTCCTTGGTCTTGTGATCGCCCACGTGGGCACCGTCGATATTTTTAGCCACATATTTGGCGATATAGCCGGCAGCGCTGCCCAGGCTCCAATCGATACGGACTACCTTGAGGCGACGCTTAAACGCGCCAGGTTCGCCACGATCTTCTGCCCAGGCATAGCGCTTCATCAGGCGTGTGGCACGCCCGGCAATGTCGGCAATGTGTGGCGTGGTGTAGTTTTCCTTGGCGCGAACGAACAACAACATGTGCCAGTGCGGTGTCGCGTCGTGGTGTGGTTCGACGATGCGAAAACCGTACATACCGATACCGCGGCGGGCCAGGGCCGCCCGCAAGGCCGCCGTCGCCTTCTGCAGGTAGGCGTTGGCCTCACGCGGCGTGGCGCCGCTGTACTTAGGGTTCGGCTTGCCGTTGTGCAGCGTCGAGTGAAAGCGCGATGGGCAAGTTTGGGTAACAAAAATACCTTCGTCGCCCAATTCCTTGGCGATGCTTTCAAAGCCATTCATGCGCAACATGAGTTCCCCGCGTCGTATAGATTTGTTGGCAGTACTAGTGCCGGCCAGCTCTGCCAGCGTGAATTGCTGACCGTGTTCGTTTTCCAGCTTGTTGGCTTCCAGCGTCCGTTCGTTGCGCCGGTTCTGCGCCAGGCGCGCAATCACGGTGTCATGGCTGGCGTATGGTTCGCCGTGGTAGTGCACATAGCCGAGCCGGATATTGCCGGCTTCAAACGCCCGGCATACGCGCTTGCGCAGCTGCGCCCGCCACCAGCGGTGATCGAGCGCGCGGGCGATGACGTCGCTAGGGTTGTCCAGCTCAGGCGCCTCGATGCCGTATTCCTCGCATTGGCAATGGATGATTTCGAGGACGTTCTTATCTGAAATCGCAATCTGCAGCGATGCGTAGACGTGGGCCGCCGCCTTCTTGGCGGTCTCGACGATATCGGCATCGTGCTGCGACAGGTCCACGCCGGCCGGCACGTAGCGCTCAGCAAAATCGCGCACAAAATCGGTGGCGATGGATTCGTAAATTTTGTACCACGACGACCACGACATTTTTTCCAGCACCTGGCCTATGACGCGCTTGCGCCACTTGTACGGCAAACGGGCCAGCTCTGGCGCGAAACGCTCGGAGTTGAGGAACGACTGGTGCCGTGTTTTGTTCGGCAGAATGACACGCTTAGATTGCATCGAACACCTGCCGAAATACGCGCTGCGCTTCTGCTGCCGCTGCCTTGATAGCGATGCGCTCGGATTCGCTAAATGAATGTATCGGGCAATTCCAGCGAGCGGCATCCAGGCCGGCAGCGCGCAGCACCGAGCGACGTGCGCCCTCTTTGGTTGCGCCCCAGGTTTTGGCGACCTGCAGCACGTCGCCGACTTTCGGCTGGCGCACCTTGATCAACTTGCGGGCTTTCGCCAACTCGGCGTGCGCACGGTCTGCCGGCGTCATCGTGGCCGCCGCAATTTCGCGACTGCGGATGACCTCGGCGGCCGACTGGAACGACAAATGATTGTCGATCAGGGATACGTCCATCACCAGGCCTCCGCCATACCGCCAAGTTGGTCAATGAAAACGGCGATCTGCTCGTTCAGCACTTCGCCCACCGTTGCCGCATGGCCGGGGTTGATATAGTGCTTGCGCGAGATGAACCAATTGCGCAGCTCCAACTTGTCGATCAGCAGGGTGCGGGTATTTTTTGCAAACATGGCTTTAGCCCCCGATGACGCCGATGGCTTGCAGCAAAGGGCCAGCCATGATCAGTAGGCAGCCGAACGTGACAACGCACAGATCGAGAAGAATTTTTTTCATGTTGTTACCTTTGCTAAGGGTGAGCGAATCCCGCATGCCTGAAATCGGGCATTGCCGGGTAAGATGTGACGGAGGAAAAGGGGCTAGCGGTGGCTTATGGCGGCGCTAGGATGCGTGACGCGCTGTTCATGGGCGGCTCACAGCGTTAGCGCCAGCTGATTGATGCAAGCATTGCGCACGTTCTGGGACATTGGGATGCGCACCGCGGAATCGGGGACTGCCGACAGTGACACGGTGCGCAGCACCTCCAGGCCGGCTATGAAAATGTGCCCGCATTCGTCATTGGTGCAGCGATACGTGATTTCCTTGAACATATCGGACATCGTGCGGCTTTTCGTAGCACGTACGGGGCATTTGCAATGCGGGCAAGGCAGGCTAATCACTCTCACGATTGCTTCCTTTCTACGGGATACAGCGCACGGCCGCGGCCGGAAATCTGCCTTGTTTGCTTGCGCAAGCGCGACTTGGCAAGCCATTCCGCTGCCTGCTGTATCGAAGCCAGGCCCTGTTGCTGGCGCACGCGCTCCAGCAGGTCGCTTTCTGCTTCGTTAAGGGTGATTTCGTGATCTGGCATCTTTTCGTCGGCTCTTTGTCTGCTTATTGCGGTCTAGGCTTATGCAGCTTTTGCGCCTACTATTTCACTATCGGAAATGCCTAAAGCCATCGCAGCTTCCCGCAACACCAGCTGGCGCAGGAGGGTCGAAGGCTGTTCTCCCTGATAATTGGCCAAAGCCTTGATCAGGTCGTGTTCGTAGTCGTCAAACCGGAGAGTGAGCCGATTGTTACGGATACGCTTGGTGTCGGGGTACATGACGGCGTCCTTAGCTGTTATTGGTGAAGGGCAATTTCGCGCTCGTATTCTGCAAGGCCGCGCAGAATCAGGAAACGGAGAAACCAGGCGCGAGAACGTTGTTCTTTGGCTGCATGGCGCTCTACTGTCGCCTTCTCGTCTGGCATTAGTCGGGCACCGAGCGGCTGTGAAGTCGCTCCTTTGGAGATACGCCTGATTTTCGGCAATGTTTCCATGATGTTATGATGTGTAATCGCTATGGGATGGCGTAAATATATCCATTTAAATGGACTTAATCAAGGAATATTTGTGCATTTTAATGAACTTTGCTCGAATCGTCTTCAAGAGGAGCGGATACGGCTCGGCTTTACGCAGACCGAAATCGCCAGTCAAATTGGGATTCGAGGCGGCATGTGGGGGCGCTATGAACGCAACGAAGCCGCCCCCGGCGGAGATGTGCTAAAGGCGTTTGCTGATGTCGGTGGCGATGTTCAATATGTTTTAACTGGTGAGAAATCGTCACCGGCGCTCGCACCCGATGAGAAAGAGCTGTTGCTAAGTTATCGCAGCTTAGATGTTCGAGGAAAGGCGGGCTTGCTTGGCATGATTGAAGGCATCGAAAACGCCGAAACACAGCAGCTTACGATGCTGCAGCGGAAATCCATTGCAACGAAGGTTCATCTGGTGGCTAGTGCAAATAACATGCAGTCGCTTGATGTCTACCAAATTATTTTTGCGGACCTTGCTGTCGAATCCATCGCCAACGTGACGCGCGATCAATACTCAGCGGTCATGGCTCTCCTCGAGCAAGCGTTGTCGGAAGTCGACGCACCCTCAAACAAAGCAACTAAACAGAAAGACGGCGCGACAGTTGTGTTTCACGGAAAAGTCACTCAGCAAATTACCGGCGACATCACTGCGCCACAAACAAATGTTTTTGGCTCCGGCAAGAAAAAGGCCAAAGAAGAAAAGTAGTTTTTGATATGTCGTATAAGAACATTGCAGCCGGTGTGCTGTTTTTAAGTATCTGCCATCTGTCCATTGCTGATGATGACGCATGTACGCGATCCACGTGCGACCGGGGCCACGCGCTTACCTACTCACCAAAAGACGAACCAGCAATAGCCTGCGACAGTCTCGCGGTTTGTGACTATGTGCGTTTTTATCTAAGAGCAAAATTTCTGGAGAGCGAAGGCATTTTCCAACCGGGAGACAGTCGCGAACGGACAATGGAAAGGCTCAGGAAAAGAGCCAAGGTCGACAGCTTTGAGGATGCGTCCATTCATTATTTTCAACCCGCACATCATCAAAAAGTAGACATACGCCAGGTGGACTTTACAAATAGCTGGGCGAACGTAGCGCCGCTAGATGGCACGCCCTCGTATTGGATCGATTTTGAACAATTGGTCAGAGTTAAGAAGACAGCCGACTCCTTTGCCAACAATGAAGCGCCATCTCGCGGCTCTGCGGTGCTGGCGGCGTTGGTCAACGGGGATACGGGAATCTACGCATTCGACTACCTCGAGCGGAAGCCAGGCGCACTTCAACCACAGAGCTTTGACGAAAATATTGCGTTTGCAATAGATGAAGTTGCACCCCAAGGTGGACAAATTTTCATCTGTTCTACTAAGAGAAATTGCGATGCAATTTATGCCTATTACGATGCCTTGATCAGTCTTGCCGGACCGTATCTGTATCGATCAAGGGATGGAAAAGTCGTCGCTCAATTAAATAGTGGGCTAAGACCTGATACCGCAAAGGCATTTGAGAGCGCGCTAAAAAAATTGAAATAGGTTGGACTATCAGAATTACAGGTATCAGTAAAAAGCATTTTGGAGATGTAGCTAGCATGACGGAAAAGACAGCGTTTCACGGTGATGTTTCACAAGCAGTTGTAGGTAGCGTTCACGAAGCACCCAGGCTTAGCAATATTGTTCAGATCATCGGAGGGGCATCGGTCGAACCGGAGCCGCAGCCGCCAAAATTTCTAACTGGATTGCAACGCAAGGCAATTTTTGAAAAGGTTAAAGAGGTCGCGACAAGCAGCGGCATGAGCATCCATGATGTGTACAACGTCATCAAGAACGAACACGGTGTGATAAGAATTGAACAAGTTCCGCTGGAGAGCTATAAAGCGGTCATGGCGCTACTCAATAATTCGCTGGCTGAAACTAACGGAACGTCGGCACCCGAAATCGAGGAAATCGAGACTATGCCTGCAGCCGCCAATATTCCTGAACTACCCCTTTCGTGTATCGCCTGCGCGGAAAAGGCCAGCGCCAATAAAAAACTGACATGGACAGCGCTGGCATTAACGGGGGGACTAATGATGTTAGCGGCTGGCTGCGGTTGGTTATTGTATAAAATGCCGACCGATATCCCGCAGGCAACCGCAGTACCGACTGAAACCATTTGCCACAACGATGGAAAATCCTACTCGGTAGGAAGCACTGCCAAGATTTTGAATGTCGGGATAAGAGAGTGCGTTGTTGGTGAGACTGCGGGTACGCCGCGCTGGGATGATTTACAAAAAAATCGAATGCGTTAATCTGTCAAAAGGTGATCTCCGCTGAAATGCTCCAACTAGGGTAAATATTAGAATTGGCAAAAGGGGTAGCAATGGACGACAAATCAAGTTGCGAAATGCTAGTACAGCTTCTCCTTGCGAAAACAAAGAGAGACCTCGATAAACTGTGCCGAAAATCAGTTATTACACTTGGAGCATTTCATCAAGTCATCGAAGGTTGCGAAATGCGAGCTCTCCCTTGGATTCATCACATCTCATATCGTGATTTTATACCGGCGCACTTACGGTATACACCCGACAATATAAAAAGCCTGTTCCCTCAAATTCTTAAGCAACGACGCTATCTTGTTGGCCATATTTTCTATTTGCAAGATCATTCAAATTGGCATTTCTTTTACTTTGATCAACGCGACCTCGATCATAAAAACAATCACTTCAAAAATGGTCCTCATATTCATTTAGTCAATCATCTCTGGCCACAGCATAGTGCGGAATCGATTTGGCAACAATTCAATGACGGTAATCCTGTGATGAAGGGAGCATTTCACATTTGCTTTGAACGGGAAATAAATGACCCTGAAAAAATATTTAATTGATTATTCGAATTTTGCAATTCTGGCAAACTCAGTGAGAGTTAGCGCTACTGTCTGCGATGAGCAATTTCCGGATAGAGGCACCATACCGAGAGCGTCAGGTTAAAGCTAAAGCTGAGCTAACGAAATTGGCGGACCACTCTACTCACTGTTATCTCTTATTATGTTTCTACGTTCAATGATTTTGGCCCATTCACTTTTTGCAGCGTGCTGGGCAGTTTGCCGATTTGCATAAATATGGGTCAGCGTTTTTGGGTTGGCCGCGGCGCCTGCTACTGGCTTTCTAAGCTTCCCTGTTCCTGTCGTTGGCTCCAGTTCCCGGCCAGTTTTATTTGAAATAATATCGCGCCACTTGGCGATCACACCAGTTACGCCGGGGTCGCGGTCCAGCTCGTCTTCACGCTCTACCTCTGCTTCCTCCGTTCGCGTCTCCATCTCAATGCGTGAGGTATAGCCCGCGTCGCTAATGCTATGCGTGACCTTGGTGGTCAGCCAATCCATATTATCGATGGAGACCTTGAATCCCGAGACCTTGACCGGCGATTGAGGTATAAGCGCAGGATTACCCAGAGCAAGCGACAGTTCGAATGATGCCAAGCCGCGTTGAATGCGCTGCCATTCGGCGACGGCGACGGTCCGCGCGTCTGCCTCGCTGGTGTATGTAGTTCGCAGCCGCTTGGTGTTACCAGGCACGCCAGCAACAACGCTGCGGCGTAGGCCACCATAATTGACGTCGTGCCAGAACGCTCGCACTCCCGTTGCCATAACACTGCACTTGATTCATTACCTTCACTCGCACCGGACCCGTAGTCATAGACCTGGCCGCGTTGCTCCCATGCCCCAGGCAATCCGCTGGTGCTCTTGTTCTTGATCAATTCATAGTTGCCGATACCACCGCGCCCCAGACCCTGACCGGAAAGCTGATTCGCATACATCGCCGAGACGCAGGAGCCAACGGCCACCTGGGTACGGGTAAACAACGTCAACTCCTGGTTGCCGGCAACGACGCCATACAAGTAGTAAGGCTGCACACCATTGTTTTCTGCCCATCGCATCGGCACGCCGCCGACCCTGTCGGCATTTCCCGCGCTGCTGGCGGTGCCGGCGCTATTGGCATAATTGACGCTGAAGTTGGCAGGGTTGTAGACGTTGATGGCGTTAGGGTAGTTACCACCCAGAAGCCAGGTAGGCTGACCGCCTTGGCCCGCCCAATTCATGACATAGCCGTTGCCTGTTGCTTTGCTGCCAGGATCAAAATTGTTATTGCTCCAGCACAGCGCCCAGGCGGTCCATACGCCACCGCCCGTATTGACGCGCGTGTAAATTTGGTTATCGGTAGACAGGGCGCGCTGCATGAGCCAATTGCCGTTCGTGCCTAGCGAATTTCCGGTGAGCGATGACGTAAAGAGCTGACCGTAAGCGCTCGGGCGATTAGCAGTTGCCTCCTGCGTGTAGGTGGCCCAACCGAGCGGCGCGCTATTGCAATCCTTGATAATCACCATGCCGTTATCCGGCAGCGTTCCGTTCTGACCCTGCGTCAGGAAGCGCTGCCAGCCGGCCCATTTGTCGGCGCTGCCAGTCCGATGATGCAGATTCCCGTTCGCAGTAAAGCCGAGTTGATGCGTTGGACCGCCGGAGAAGTCGCCACCTGCGCCCCATTGTCGGAAGGTGATTTCACCATGTTGAACCCCGCCGTCATTGAGACCGCCAGCATCGTTATTTTTAAAATCGAAATAGATGCCCATGTCCCGGTCTTGCGGTGCGGGACTAGTTGCACGATTATCGGCAACGGTCACACTGTTGAGCCAGGTGCCGACCGCCTGGGGAGGGCGGTAGCCCAGCGTATCCTGCTTGGCCGCAGGGTTGAAATTACCGGCGTGCCAGAATTTATAAGACACGTTCCCCATGGAATAGCCGCCGGCTGCAAAGTCGTTATTGGCATCCAGCCCAAAATGCGCAGCAAACCGACCGGCACGGCGAAACGTCATGTAAGCGTCGCTTGTCACTGCGTCGTCGGAAGACACTTCCATAGCAGGAGTTTCTGCGCCGGTGGTTGCAATGCTTCCAACAGAGCCGACCACCGTTAATTTTCCTGATAGGCGGCCACCCGACAGCGGCAAGTAATTTTTCAGCGCAGCATCCAGATTGGCCTGAAAGACAACCGCACCGAGATCGTAGTCATCGACGGTGACTTTCAAAACATCACCAGTCCAGCCGATTTTGACGACATTCCATTTCTGCCCATGGCCGGTGCCTTGTTGGACAGGCGTAAAGGGGAGCTTGTCTTGCTTGGAGGCGGGGTCGAACGTCACAGAGTCCCAGAGCTGCTTCCAATCGCTGCCTTTAAAGGGTTGTTCGGCGCCCAGATAGCCGGATCGCTGCCAGGTACGGTGTCGGATAGAGGCTTCTGTATAGACCTGGTGCACGAACTGGCCGCCGTTCTCGGTGGTCAACGTGCCATAGCCATCGGCGCCCATGGGCAGTCTGGTGGCGGCGATGACGCCGCGATCATTGGCGACAGAGACATCGCGCACGCCGGTGTCCAGCAAGGTGTCGCAATTGGTATCACTATCGGTATAGGCCGGCAGCTTGCGGAAATACAGAGCATTGCCGCGTTCCGGCGTCAGGTATTGCTGATGCGGATCGACTACCGCCAGGTGTTTGGCGATGGCTTGCGCCATGGCCGGCGAAAGGCCCGCTGGTGTGACGGCGCGGGTGCCGTCCGTACCGGCGACGGTTTCCGCCGGCGTCGCCAGTTCGACCACGCCCTGGCGGTCTACGGTGGCCGGCGGGTTCGTGAAATTGGCATCGCCGAAGGTCAGCGCCGTGGCCTTGACGGTGGTGAATACGGCATCAGCGGCCAGCAGCATCATCGACTGTGTCGATTTTTGCAATATCGGATCTGGCTGGCTGTAGACGCCAAACAAGACGCCGTTGTTGAGCCAATAACCGATACCTCGCACTGCATAGGTGTCGATGCCATCGTCGCGGATGGTGACGTGGATCGTATCGGCGGCGACCACTTCGCCGGAAATGGTTGTCAGCCGTTTAATCTCGCCTGGCAAGGTCGTCGTGTCTTCGTTCGCTGTAAAGACGGCGGCAGTAATGCCGATTGCAGATATTTTGAGCGGCGCCGTGCCGTTGTGTTCGGCATTGACCAGGGCGGCGCGGCCGGCCTTGGTGATAATGATTTGGAGTCCTGGCATATTATTGAGCTTCAGTCAGATTTAAACGGGCATAGATCACAGGGCGAATGGTCGCTGCCACGGCTATTGCGGCTTGCGTCTCGATACCCTGGGTAAACGTAAAATGGCTGCGAATGGATTTCGTGCGGTTGACCTCGGCGATCACGTCATCGACAAACTCAGCCGTGGCCGACTGGCCGCCGGCGCCGGACAGCGTCATGACCAGATCGAAGGTGTACGGTTCTCCCATGGGGGTCTTTTGCCACCACTCGCGCAGCAGGATGGAGCCGCCAAAAGCTGCCACCACGTCCTTGACGGCCTTCGCGGTTCCCTTCTGGCGGTGGATCTTCATGGCGTTGCGCACGCGGGCGCGCCGTACCTCTTCCGTCCAGTAGGACTTCCAGCTATCGACCGACCAATGCCAGGCTAACCAGGGCAGCAGATCAATATCGATGGTGTCCGGATTGTGGAGCGTGCGCAGCGGAACCGGTACGTCTGAGATTCGCGCCATGGTCGCTTCCAGTGCACGCTCCAGCGGCGTCGAGTTTGGCGGCAACAGGGATTTGATTTTTTTCTTGGTCATACCTTGCCCCAAATACCGCCGTACTCGATATTGATGTCATCGCAGTAGTACGCCACCAGCTTCGATATTTCTGGATCTGCGGTCGGCGACACCAGGATGACGCGCTCAACACCTGGCACGTGGACCGCTGCGTCGATGCCGGAATGGGTCGGCACGCGCCCCAATTGGTGCGCTTCCTTCGCATACTTCTGCATGCGCTTGTTCGCCTCAATCAACACAACGGTCGGATCAGGCCCAGAGAAGCTGTACAGCTTGGCGTGTACCTGGTAGCGGACAATTTGCGCGGCAACGACTGTGACGTAATCAGTCAAAGGCCGAACGCCATCGTCAAGCATACGGACGGCGACAATATCCAGCAGTTCCTGCGAGGGTGTGCCGTCGCCTTCGTGCGACAAGATCGCTACCACCACGTGACCAGGTGATGGGCTGGTGGCTGTCGCGTTGCGCACGCGACCGTCTGCGCTCAGGGCGTGGAAAACATACGCGCCTTCCGGTCCGGCCACGGACATGCCTTGGGGTGCCAACTGGATGCGACGGCGGTAATCTTCGTCCGCTTCCATGACGGCAGCAGTACCCTTGTCTGAATCTGCCGGCCAGATCTGCAAGCGTGGGACGTCCATGTTGGCGCCGATCTGGTCCAGGTCGGCGCCCATCGCGTAGGCCAGCATCAAAGCGCGCGCGGCTTCGTTGATGCGCTGGCGCAGCTTAAGCTCACGGTAGGCACTCAGTTGCACGACCTTGATGGCGGGATCGGATTCGGTCAGTTCGTCAAGGTCAACGCCATTCCCTTCCAGGTCAACCAGGTGCGCGGCCAGGATGGTTTCATAGTCCAGCGGTTCGATGACGTTTGGCGCCGGCAGTTGCGATAGATCGATAGCGGCGCTCATGATGCAGCCCCTGAGCCGACCGGCACATCCAATTGGACGCTCTGTTCATTTGTGACGCCGTCCAGCAATAACGTAGCCTGTCCGTCAGCGCCGCGTTGTAACTGCACGCCGGTCAAGGCAATGCGACGTTCCCAGCGCAGGACAGCGTAAGCCGTGGCGGCATAGATGCGTAGGACCGTGGCGCCGTTCAGCGGCTGATCGATCAGCTCCGGTACTTCGGAGCCGTAGGTGCGGCGCATGACGCGGGAACCGATAGGGGTGGTGAGAATGTCGGCCAGGGACTGGCGGATATGGGCCAGGCGCGACATGACACGGCCGGTACGGGCGTTCATCATTTCGGACCACCTGATTCGTCTTCGCCCTTTTTGACGCCGCCGTGTGGGTGTTTAACCAGGCTGATGGCGCCGGCGATAACGTCTTCAGTAGCGCGCAAGATCCCCTGAATCACAGCCGCCGCCCCCCCTTTGCTGCCGGCCTGGACGTTCATGCCGGCATTCAAGGCGGACATGCCGTTGACGGTCAGGTTCTGATTGACGATCAGATTTTTTTGCACCAACAAGTTGCCGGTGCATTCCGTATTTTCGGCGTTGGAAGTGACTTTGCTCGGTGCCAGGGTGACGCTAGTGCCGTCCGACAGCGTGGCCGTCAAGGTGTGCGCGGCGCTGTCGTACTGGACGACCGTCCCATCCTTATAGCGGGTTGTGTTGTGTGCCGGGTTGGTCGATGGTGATGTGTATTTGTCGGAATAGATCGCTGGCAGGATCGCGGCATTGGCGAATTCGCCCTCGGGCGACAACACAATGACCTGTTCGCCCATGGAAGGCGGAAACCAGGTCTGCGCGTCGCCGGCGCGGAAAGTGATCCAGGGGCGCCATGTGGTGACGTTCTCACCGACCTTGACGCGCACGCGCTGGGCATCGTGATCGATGTCGGCAATGGTGCCGAATCGGATCAGATTCAAGATTAAACGCAGAAGTTCGGAGTAGTCAGCAGTCATGCATTGCATGGTGCCGGGTTGCCTGAGTTGGCGCACCTGGTAGCGGGTTGGTATCCGCGTTACTAACTGTTAGAGAATGTTTTGTTGCTAGCTGGCGTGACGCCATTCAGATCAAAAAGACGCGGTGACGGTCGATGCATCTTGCCCGACATTCCACCATACAAGCAGCTATCCCCGCTAGCACAGCCTAACACCGCGTCACCCGGGTACAGGCGTGACAAGGCTAGCATAGCTGAGCCAGCATCCCCAGCATGGCGTGGCTGGAAAAAGACACCTGTCGGGCGACAGAAGCCCGTTTTTTGAAAACAATCGTTAAATGCAATAAATGCCAATGGACAACTGGCATACGGATATCTAGGATGGTTTTCATCCTCTACACACCATGTTGCCCGCAATAGGAACTATGAAAACCTACGCTAACGATCCATTTTTGAAAGACAGCATCAACAAGATTTTAGGGTTGGCGACACTGACGCTATATGGCGTCAATGTCCAACCCGCTGTTGACGGTGTCATCGATAACGTCTTTCATTACTTGAACAAGGCCGCGCCACGCGATCCCGATGCTTTTTTGCTGGCGTTCAAGAACGCTTTGACGGCGTTGGCCGACCGTGCTGACGATAGCATGACGTCCTATAGAAAGACGTTGCATGATGCGGCGTTGCTTATACGGATGACGCGCATTCCTCCGCATATGAAGTCTGTCGACTCAACAAAAATCGTTAGCATGTTCCAGAAATTTCAGTTGAAGACGGGTCATGCTTAACTCAAGTCTCCAGAAAATGGTGAAAAAAAAGCCCGCAATTTGCGGGCTTTTTTCCAATGTATTACCTATGCCTTAATCGTATTTTGAATGCCAGTGCTATCTGCAAAGTGCTTTCAAACTCTCAGGAACCCGCGCTATCTGCGTGGTGCCCCCAACGTGTGTATCGACCATCGTATTCGGAATTACAGCTCCAAATTTGAGACGCAGTCACGTGAGTTACACAAATCACATTTTTGTCATCAATTTAGAAGTGGCATGTTTGCATGCAAACCTCAACCACGAATGCATACTAACACAGAGTTTGTTCGGCACAATTTATTTAATCGATGATGGATGCCGGCTATCACATGCTGGTGTTTTTTAAAATCGCCCAAGATGACGTAATAGAGACTCACGAATTAGCGCTTGATCGGTAACACTGAAACCAAGTAACGGTCGGGAAGGATAGTGATATGCCGGCCCCTTTTTTGCGACCTTGTCCGTTAATCCCTCCTGGTGCACGCGGGCAATCCGCGCCACGCGCCCAAAGAAACCGACCGATAGCTGATTTTCGTCCTGTTCGATCTTGAGATTTTTTAGCGTGCGGATCTTCTCAAACATGGCGGCTTTCTGCCGTTTGATCCTTCCCTTTTTGCCGCGCAGATTCTTGCGCTGCTTGCGCTTCTCGTAGGGCGCGCCGTCCGGCGCCTGTTGGCTGGCGATGCGTTGCGCCTGGCTGCGGCGTAAGTCCTGGGCAATCCTGCGCGTGATGACGCGGCGTTGACCAGGTTGGAGCTGGGCCAGCAGTGCGCCGGCCCAGGCTTCCAGGGCGTGCAGATCGTCGCTCATTCGGGATTAGCCGGCGTCTGCCATTCAGCCAGCAGCGCGTCGCCCGCATAGGCTTGCCAGAAATCAGCGGTATATGCTGGAGTGGGTTGCGGCTCGGCCAGGTGCAATACTTCCAGGCGCCCGGTGCCGGCAGGTTTTACTATCACCCGCTCGGTCAGCGCCAGCGTGATCGCCAGGTCTACCGACGTGTGGTTGTTGTAATCCACGTCAAAGCCGATACCGGTCTTGCGCAGCTCGGCATTGTCCAGCAGGTCGCGTTGGTGCACCTGGACCCAGGCCAGCAACGGGACCATGATGGCATCCTCGCAGCCAGCGTAGTCGGTGATGATGATGTTCAGCTTATAGCGATACTCAAACGACAGGGAAGCGGTGCCGGTCGCCACCGTGTTGCCACCCTCCGCAAAGATCAACAGTTTATCTGGGTTCTGCTGTAATTCAGCGCTGGCGGCCGTCAGATGCGTTCTAAGGCTATTTGGCTTGTACACGGTCGGCATCCTCCTGGTAATCGACAACAGCGTCTACCTTGGCCGCACACGTTCCCCATGCTGCCTCTGCGCGCTCCAGCGCCAGATTCATGGCGCCATTAGTTCTGGGCGCCGCCGCCGGCAACTGACAGCGCGTGATCGCTGGGCAGGCGTTGACTGTAAGCGTCGGCGCCTGTGGCGGCCGGATGCTCCCGCAGGCGGGCAACAGCGTCAGGCAAAGGAGTATCGGCCCAGTTGCGTACTTGGGGATCGTCATGTTGAAGTCTTTCAATCAGGTTTTCTCGTTCGGTGAGGGTTGCCGCGATATTGTCGCGGGCGGCTTGCAGCTTGGCGGCGGCCTTCTTGTCCCTGGCCGCTGCGTCGGTCAAGGTCTTGATGGTGCCGTCGCGGTCGCGTGTGATCTGTTCGGCCGTCTCGGCGCGTTCCCTGGCAGCGGTCAGACCGTCGCGCTGGACGTAAATCACCAGGCACAGCGCGCCGACTGCCAAGGCCGATATCAGACTTTTGACGATCAGTTCCATAGGCCGACCCGAGTGCCGCGGCTGTCGATGGTCAGCACCTGGCGGCGCGGCGTCTTGCCCTCGACCGCAATGCCCAGGTGTACCCATACCGCGCCGCCGACGCGCTCATAGATCAGCTGGTCGAATTGCAGATAGGATTTTTCCAGCGCCTGGCAGATCTCCATCGGTGTACCGAATGCCGGCGCCGTAAAGTCGCACGCCAGGCCCTCCAGGTGCGCGCTGTTGCCGGCGCCGCCGACTGCCCGGTTCAGCGACTGGCAGCGGTATCCGCTGGAAATGACCATCGCCGCGCCGCCCAACTCCAGGCGCACCAGCTCGTTAAACTTCGCCAGGCGCCGCAGGTTGGCGACGATGGCCGGCGCCGGGGTGTTGTCGATAGAGAGGGACCGCGCCCTGTCGCTGCGTGTGAATTCCTGCAAGGTGAAATGTTCGGTCAATGGTGTGGCTGTTGTCATTCGATACCCCTGATGATGTTGGCGACGTTGCCCTGGGCGCGGTACACCAGATAACACAAAGTTAAAGCGACGCCGGCTTCCCCGAAGGAGGCGCGGCCATGGTCGAGCAGGATCTCCAGGGCGCTGGTGCCGGTGGCGACAATCAGAAACCAGGCCACCAGGGAGATGTGCAAGCGGTGATTCGCCAGGCCGCGCCGGTAGCACAGCAGCCGCACGCAGGTGCTGGCGTAGGAAAGCAGCGCCAGCAAGGTCAAGGCTTTAGTCATGGCCGCCTCCCTTGCGCAGCCAGGCCGGCAGCTCAATGGTTTTAATCAGGTCGATGCCGTGCAGCGTCAGGGCAATGGCCGCGGCCGACGCGAAGAAGGCGGCGACGCCCGATTGCTTCAACGGCGTATTGCTGATGACCTCCGGCGCGGCCAGGTAGCCAATCGCCAGGGAAATGACCATGTACGCCAGGCGTTGCAGGACCGGCAGGTTTTTGCTGGAGATCGCCACCAGCGTGGCGCCGGCGAAAGCGCCAATCAGCGCGTTGCCGTCAATGCCAGGGAACAGCGTTGACAGGCCGATGCCGGCGGCGCTGGTGACGACCAGGGAGGTGGTGCTGGGTTCTGCCATAGGTAAATGCTCCAATCAATCCCAAAGGTTCACGACCTGGGCGGTTTTAGTAGGGGTTGCGGTAGGTTCGGGCAGGTTGACCAGGAGGCCATGCGGCAGGATCGGCCCCAGGTCGGCTAGGCCGGGATTCAGTTCGAGCGCCGCCTCGACCACGTTGGCGGTGGCGCCCAGGTGACGCCAGCACAGCAGATCCAGCGTGTCATGCTGTTGGGCGCGCACCTGCATCAGATCAGCTCGACCGTCATGTGGGACCGGCCAATGATGTTGGTAATGGCCCAATGCGCATTACGGCGCTGGTCGGAAGGTGCGTCGTCCAGGACATCCATGGTTTTCTTGTCGTTCAGCGATGAGGCGGTACTGTCGAAATCGCGGTAACGCTCGGTGAGATCGGCCTTGGCCCAGCAGTAGACGGCACGGCGATAGTGGGAAACATTGACGCTTTCGCGGTCAACACGGTCCGCCGGCACTGCCGCTAGTGAGGCATAGCCGGCGGCAATCTGTTCCAGCTTCCAGTCGCGCAGCTCTTTATTGACATGGAGAATGGCGGCGACGACCGCTTGCCGCAGCCGCACTTCGGTGACGGTGCCGTCCAGCCGCTCCGCGTCGCGCATCTGCGATAGCTGGATATCCACATACCAGCCATCGTTTTCGACAACGGCGGCGGCCGGTGCTGGCGAACTGGAAGGGGGCGAAGGTTCAAAGGCAATAAAGCTCATGCGGATTTCTCATTAAATCGGCGGTGGGCGGGCGTCAGAATGAAATCGCAATGATTCAATCATCGACCCGCGCCGCCGTGCGCCAGGGGTGCTCGTTAGTCCGGTACGGTTTTAGCAATGCGCGTGCGCAGGCGGTCCATGACCTGTTTAACGCCCACGCCGGGGAACAAGGCCAGGGCGCGCTCCATCAGTTTGTGGGCAGCTTCCGCCTGCGGTAGTTGTGACGCTGTCAGCAGCTCGTTGCCGGCCTGGTCCAAGACGGCGACCATCGCGTAGGCGGCCGCCTTGAACAGCTTGGCCCGCGCCTGGTCGGGTGCGTCGCAGTGTTCCGTCAGCTGCTGGACTTGCGCCAGGATCTCGACGGCCTGCGCCGGATCGTCGGCCAGCTTGCCGTGTGAGTACGCCATAGAGAACTCATCCAGCAACATCGTCGGGATGTCGCGGTTGAACTGGTCCGGCAAGGTCAGCTTGTGGGCGACGGCATAGCGCGCCATTTCTACGGCCCGCGCATACTCGCCGCAGTCGATGTGCCACACCAAGAGCGCGGCAAAGACATCATCCTGACCGCCTTGGCCCTTCGCCAGAACTGCGTCAATCCAGTCCTGGTACTCGGGCAGCAATGTGGCTTTGACTTCGATCTTGCGCGCCACCGACTGGATGCTGCCCAGGCTGCGGCGGTCGTTCGCCAGTTTATAAAGCATCATTTCGTAGGCGCTGCCGTGGGTGACGCCGCCGGGGGCGGCTGCTTCGGCGGCACGCTCGGCCAGGACACGCGCCTTGTGGCGCTGGGCGGGAGAAACGTTTTCCATATCAGGCCGCCAGGACGATATTTTCCAGCACGGCGCCCAGGCCCAGGTCCTCGACCACGTAGGCATCGTTGGACGATTCGTAGTTTTCGATGCGGTCGCGCTCTGGCTTCTCGACCACCCGGCGCCGGCGGGCCGACTCTTGCCAGTAGATCGACAGATTGTCGAGGCGGGTAGTAAAGATCGTGTTATCCGGGAAGAACGGGACGGCGATGGCCGGCAGGCCGCCGATGCGCTTTTGGCTGATGACGATGTCCGCCGCCAGCGTCTCGGTCGGCGCCTGCTTGGTGTTCACCAGGGGGAAATACTTGTCGTGCATCAGGTTGCGGCTGACGATCACCACCAGGCCGGTGTCCTTCTGATACCAGGGGTCGAGCAGATTGATTGCGTCATATACCGCAGCATCCAGATTTTCATAGTCGCCGCCGGCGCCGATGACGAGCTTGCCAGAATCCTTCTTGCCTTCATGCATGACGCGCTGCGGCGCCTGTTCGCGATAGTGCTGCAACCAGCCCTTGTTGACGTCCTGGAGCATCGGATTCTTGTCGATATCCGTATCGGCCGCTACGGTGCGGCCATGAAAGCCGATCATCATGCGGTCCAGCGCCTGGCGCTGCAAGATGGCGTTGGCCAGGCGCTGCTGGAAATCGGGGAACTTCGCCCAAGCGTCCAAGGTTTGATATTTGACGTGCGTATCGAAGTTCGTTTTTTCGCAACGATAACCCTTGCCGTCCAGGGCGGTCAGGTCGCGGGTCTTGCGGTCGCCCTTGTCGGTATTGGTGCGGCTGGCAGTTGGGCCGGAAATACCCAGACCGACCTTTTCGCCTTCTTGTTCGGATACGCCGATGACATTGATGCTTTTGAGGAATTCGCTAGATTCCTGGATCTTGGTTTCCAGCTTTTGCTGCACGGTGGGCGCGACGCCAAAAGTCTTGGCGACGTTGCCGGTGTCGTTCAACTGCGCCAGGCGGGCGGTGTATTTGTCGAAGGCGACGCGGGTAATTTTCTTCATACGGGTGACTCCTGTTTGTATAGGGCGATGTTCGTGTAGGGGAGAGGTGGCCGGCGCCGATTAAAAATCGGTTTCCGCCAGGTTGTCGCCGCCGGTGGCGGCAGGCCGGTGCGAGCCATTCGCGTCGGTCGACTCGACCTTTTGGCGGAATGCTGCGAATTCCTCATTCGTCTTTTGCAAGGCCGCTTCCAGCGTATCGACACGTTCCTTCTCTGCTTTGAACTGGTCGGCGCTGGAATTGGCATAGGTCGCCAAGGTTTCGACGGCGCCGACCAGCTCGGTGAAGCGCGCATCGTCGCCGGTAGTCTTGGTGGAAAAGCGGCTCAGCAGGTTTTTAACGGTATCGGACAATTTGATTCCTTCGGTTTCAGGTTGGGGGGCTTCCTCGAATTCCAGCGTCGTTTCTTCCGCCGCCGAAAACAGGTTGCCGGTGTTCTTGGTGGCGAACGATAAAACCTCAGTGCCAAGGCTGGCGGGGCTGTCGGTAACAGCCAGGCCGACCAGGTAGGCTTCGCCGGTATCGGAAAATTTCGGATTGATTTCGATGCTGGTGTAAATTTTTTGGCGTGCCTTGTTCATGGCGACCAGTTCCGGCGTGGGCGAGATCTGCGCATACAACGCCAGTTTCTTAACGCCGCCCAGCTCGACTTCCTCGGCTTTCACTGCCGTCACATCGCCATAGGCCTTAAAGGCGCCA
>Ga0210409_10001008_pt1 | contig 39583 bp, 36 predicted proteins | sample IncBWH17MmetaG_FD_161649 | JGI IMG/M metagenome (GOLD analysis project Ga0210409, IMG submission 161649) | Forest soil microbial communities from Barre Woods Harvard Forest LTER site, Petersham, Massachusetts, United States - Inc-BW-H-17-M | ecosystem: Environmental > Terrestrial > Soil >... | reverse complement strand
GATAGGTTGGCACGCCTTCGAAAATGATCTGGGTGGCGCCGACTGCGGTCGGGCCGTAGGCGATATAGGTGTGGCCGGTAATCCAGCCGATGTCGGCGGTGCACCAGTAGACATCGTCCGGCTTGATATCGAACACCCATTTCATGGTCAGCGCCGCCCACAGCAGGTAGCCGCCGGACGAGTGCTGCACGCCTTTTGGCGTGCCGGTGGAACCAGAGGTGTACAAGATGAACAGCGGATGTTCGGCGCCTACCCATTCCGGTTCGCAGGCCTCGGCCCGGTTGGCTACCAATTCATGCAGCCACAGATCGCGGCCGGCGACAAAATTGATGGCGCCGCCGGTGCGCTGGTAGACCACCACGTTGCGGATGCTGTCGCAACCGCCCAGCGCCAGCGCCTCGTCAACAATGGCTTTCAACGGCAGGCGTTTGCCGCCGCGCGCCTGTTCGTCGGCGGTCAGCACGGCAACTGCGCCGGCGTCGATGATGCGTTCTTGCAGCGACTTGGCGGAGAAGCCGCCGAACACCACCGAATGGGTGGCGCCGATACGGGCGCAAGCTTGCATCGCCACCACGCCTTCGACCGACATCGGCATGTAGATGACAACGCGATCGCCCTTCTTGATACCTAACGATTTCAAGCCGTTGGCGAACTGGCAGACTTTTTTGTGCAACTCGCGATACGTGATCTTGCTGACATCGCCGCTGTCGCTTTCAAAGATGATCGCGACTTTATCGGCGTTGCCATTGTGCAAATGGATATCGAGACAGTTGTAGGAGACGTTCAGCTTGCCGTCGTCGAACCATTTGTAGAACGGTGCATCGGACTCGTCCAGCACCTTGGTGAACGGCGTTTGCCATTGCAGGTTCTCGCGTGCCAGGCGGCCCCAGAAGCCCTCATAATCCTGCTCGGCTTCGGCCGCCAGAGCACGATATGCGTCCATGCCGGATATCGCTGCAGTCTTCACAAAGCTGGCCGCCGGCTCGAAAATCCGGTCTTCTTGCTTGAAGGTCTCTATGTCTGCCATGGTTTTTATTCCAATATGATGTGATTAATGATTTGTTGAGAGTTTCATGAAACATGACAATGCGCATGACAATGCCCATGCCCGGTTTGCGCTTAACAGACGCAGCTAACTGGGGTCAGAGTGAACTTTCTGCGCGCCTTTTGCAGAAACTTCACTCTGACCCCACTTAGCGGGCAACGGAGTAGCTGCCTCATCGTTAAAAAGAACAAAACCGCGTTGTGCGCTCTGCCTTTCCCCGAATCCGTCATGTGGGGTCAGAGTCAAGTTTCGCGATGAAGCACTGCGAAAGTTGACTCTGACCCCACATGACTCCAGTCGTGGCGATGTCATGAATTATGAAACTTTCATAATTGAGCCTGCTCACGTGACAGCAAAGCGAGCAGCGTATCAATCCGGTTGTTGTCGCAGCAGAGCGCCTGGCCATCGGTGAATACCGACGCTGTCAGATTGCTCAGTATGGAACCGCTCGGCATTTCCAGCGCCAGGCGCGCACCGCGCTCCCAGGCAAGACGGGCGGTGTCAAACCAATGCACCTGTCGCGCCATATTGTTGGCGAGGTCATCGCTAATGCTCCGCGGTTCGAACAGAGCACGTGCGATGCTGCTGCTCAGATAAGTCAGCTGCGGACGCTGTACTGGGACTCTTGAAAAAGCCGCTGTCATTTCCACTGCCGCCGCATCGAACAGTTCGCAATGGGACGGCACGCTAACTGCCAGACGCTCCGCCTTGGTCGCGCCTTGTCCGAGCGCGAGTCGCATGACCAGGCGCATCGCTTGGTCAGCCCCTGCAATCACCAACTGCCGGTTCGCATTCAGGTTGGCCAGGTAGACCGGTGCAGCAGGGCCATGAACGCGTGCTATCAGCGGTTCCAGCTGAGCGCGATCGAGACCGACTATCGCCGCCATGCCGTAGCCATGCGGATAGGCGTTCTCCATCAGTTGCCCGCGCCGCGCCACCAGCCGCACCGCGTCGGCATATTCGAGGGCGCCGGCAATCACCGCAGCCGGGTAGGCGCCTATCGACAGGCCCGCAACCATGTGCGGGCCGGCATTGTGTGCGACGAAGAATCTGGCCATTGCGACGCCTGCTATAAGCAGGCACAGCTGCACGGCAACTGTGGATTCGAGTGCTTTGGCAGTATCCAGAGTTAAGGGGTCATCGCGGAGTGCGTCAGAGGTCTCGTCGAGCGTACGCGTGACCGCTGGATGATCAGGCAGCGCACGCAGCATTCCAGGCCGCTGCGCGCCTTGGCCGGGAAAGGTGAACAGAATCATGATGGATTCACGCTTGTTGCATCCTGCCAGTTGTTCGTGCGCCAGGGATCGGTAGTCAAGACCGGGCCGGCGTCAGTTTTGAGCAGCACCCGCCCATTGCCGTTGGCCCATTGCGCATTGACCTTGGCCCATTCGCAAAATGAAAATGCGCCATGGCCGGTGTCGATCTGAATATCGATACGGCATATTGGAGATGAACATATCGTCCGCAGCCCCAGCATCTGTTCAGCACTTAGAGGCGTGCGCGAACGCAGCAGAATGTCGAGATCGCTGTCTTCGCGGACCACCGGCAGCCGCGATGCAAGCTGAAAGCCGACGCCGCCGGTTGGCCCCCAAGGCAAGCCGATTGCATCAAGCGCCGGCGCCAGAACCGCAAGTGCCTCGAAGGCCGGCAGCCGACTGCGTTGCTCTTCGATATGAGCTGGAGCATGCTCAACCATCATCTCCGGCCTGATGCAGCGTGCCACCGCATTGCGATCCAGATAGGCAGCAAAGCGCTCGCTTCGTGTCTTGCCACGCAGGCCAACCGGGACCAGGCGGGGATCGCCGACTTTCTCACGCCGCACTACCACCGGCGCGCGTAAGAGTAAGAGCCGGTCAGCGCTCGCCCAAGACGGCAGTGGAGTGAGCGTCGTCAGCGCCTTGGCGTCTTCGATCCAGAGCAAGTCGTGCGGGCAAAGCATGCCCGCGCCGACGCCCTCAAATGCGGATGTGCCCACGGTTTTGTCCCCTGCTTGCTTGAGCGATACGGCTTCCATGATCAGCCCATCAGCCCACGATTGCCTTGGTGGCAAAGAACAGCACGGATGGCCCTAGCAGGCAGCCGATGCCGGTATGGAATGTCGCCACCAGTGCGCCGTACGGCACCAGCTTGCGGTCGGTCGCGGCGAGGCCGGCTGAAACGCCGCTGACGGTACCCGCAAGACCGCCGAACACCATCGCAGAGCGCGGTGTTTTCAGGCCGAGAAAGCGCGCTGCGATGGGGGTGCCGATCATGACGATAATAGCCTTCACCAGGCCGGTAGCGATGCTCAGCGCCATCACATCCGAGCTTGCGCCAATTGCCGCGCCGGTGATCGGACCGACGATATAGGTGATCGCACCGCAGCCGATGGTGGTCATGCTGACCGCGTCGGAGTAGCCAAAGGCGCGGGCGATGCTGGCGCCGACGATGAACGGCAATACCGTTCCCAGCAGTAATGACACGACGCCGATCAGTCCGGCCTTGCGCGCCTCGGTCGCTTGTACCTCGAAAGCGGTGGCGACGATGGCGAAATCGCGCAGCATGGCGCCGCCCATCAGGCCAATACCGCTGAACAGCGAAATGTCAGTCAATCCCTTGCTGCCGCCGCTCACTATGCCGCCCCAGTACGCCAGCCCCAGGCCGAGCATGATGGCGATCGCCGAACCATGGACGCGGCCGAAGGTGAGTTTGCGCGAGATGAATCCCGACAACAAGACAATGATCCCGATCATCGCGAAGGCGGTGACGAGTCCGTTTTGATGGACCGCTTTTTGAAATATTTCTAACATGATGTCTCCTATTCGGCCAACGGCGCCAGGTCGCTCATGGCCGCGTCAATCTCAGCCTGACTCTCCGTGCGATTGATCAACGCGATGCAACAGGCGCAGACAGCCGCTGCGCCAAAGGCCGACAGCAACGCCACAGGCCCGCCGCGCAATGCGGCAACCACATTCTGCTGGGCCGCCATGGCGACCACCACCGGGATATACATAGCGGCCCAAAAGCCGACACCAGCTTCGGTTGGCTTGGGCAAGAGTCCCCTCGGCTGCATGTACAGGCGGGCGAAAATTAATAGCAGCATGGCGATGCCGACACCGCCGACATTGGTCTTGACGCCGATCAGCTGGCCGAGAAGATCGCCAAGGAAAATCCCCAGCAGGTGGCAGCAGGCGAGTAAGGCGGTTCCGTAAATAATCATGATTTTTGTCTCCTAATTGATGACATCAGCGGCTTGTCAAATCTTGTTTTTATAGCGTTACAGAAAAATGGTGTTTGCTCCTTCTCAGGTTAAGGTTGGCTGGCCCTCCACTGGATGCGCAACATGTCGCGCACCTTGCTCGACGCCTGACGGTGTTCTGCCCCCAGCCGGCTAGTCAGGTCGCGGCTGTTGTCCGCCAAGATGTCTTCGAGCGCGGCGTGCAGGCTGCTTTCGACGGTATCGATGTCGGCGGCGGACGGCGCATCCGGCTGCGCCACTTGCAGGCATCGCCACAGCAAGCCCAGCGACGCATAACTTTCAATGTCGTAGGCCATCGGCGGTATGGTCGAGGCCAGGGACTCCAGTGCATCGACCGAACGCATCGTGATACGTGCCGCAGACGCCTTACCCATCGCGTGCACCATGACTTCCGGATCGCGGATGGCGATCAGGCGGTTGGCCTGATAACCGTGAGCCAGAAAAGCGCCGGACATGGCTTTGCCGACGATCAACCCGATAACCGGATGACCCGCCAGCCGCGCTTCAGCGTAGGCGCCGGCGGCGCCGGCAAGCGCCTGGTGGATGCCGAAGCCTTCCTCGCGCCGGCCATAGGCCTGGCTGGTGACATCGATCACCGCGACGATCGGCGTCTTGGTTTTGCTGCCGCGGTCGGCGGCCATCAGTTCTTGTACCGCGCGTGCGAGTTGCCAGCCTTCTACCAGGCCGACCTCGCCGTCGCGCGCGCGCGGGAAACGGTTGTCCGGGTCCGGCACTACCGCAATGTAGCGCGCTCTTTTACCTGCAAGATCGGCGTCGGCCACCAGCACCGAAGCTGGATATCCGGCAATTGGCGTTGCCTCGCCGGTCAACCTGGAGAACCAGACCGCGCCGCGGCTTTGCTTATTGGCCGAACTCATAGCCGAACTCATGGCTGCGCTCATGATGCGAATCCTTTCTGATAAATCGTGCGAATCAGTTCAGGCGTTGCCTGTATGCTGGCGTCCACTTCGATCAGGCGGGCCAGAAAGCCCTGCACCATGTCGCTACGGTTTTGCTCGGGCATGCCGCGTTGGAACAGTTCGCACACCATATTTCTGATCTGCATGGCGTCGTCCTCGACGTAAGCGTCTACCAGCCCCGAGCGATAGCGCTGCTCGCCGCCGGTAAAGCTCCAGATAAACGGCTTGTCGCGCGAATCGTATTCGGCGATACCGGCTTCCTGTTCTATCACCGCCGGGCCGTTCAACCCCAGCCGCGCTTCGCGGGTCACGATCAGATAGCTGCACAGGGCCGCCGCGATCGACATCCCGCCAAAACAACCCACGGTGCCGGCAGTAATGCCGATCACCGGCTGGTAGCGACGCAGATCGACGATGGCTGAATGGATTTCGGCAATCGCCGCCAGCCCGAGGTTGGCTTCTTGCAGGCGCACGCCGCCGGTTTCAAACAAGATGACCGCCCGGGTCGGGACGCCATCGCGATTGTCTTGCGCCGCCAGCTCCAGCGCCCCGGCAATCTTGGCGCCGCCGACTTCTCCCAGGCTGCCGCCTTGAAATGCGCCTTCGATCGCAAGGACCACGGTTGGCTGGCCGTCGCAGGTGCCCTTGGCCACTACCACGCCGTCGTCCGACTGCGTGACCACGCCTTGCAGCGCCAGCCAGGGCGATGTCACGCGATCGAAGGGGCCGATCAGTTCGCGCATGGAACCGGCGTCGAGCAAGGCGCTGGCCCGGCTGCGCGCATTGAGTTCGATAAAGCTGTCGCGTTGCAGCAGTTGTTCGGTGTTCATGGTTTCCTTACTTTGTGCTTGCAAACTGCAATTCTTCGAACGCCTGCTCGATCCGCATGCGCACCACGCCCGGCGTTGCGCCGAAGTCATTGATCTCGATTTTGGCGGCCGGCAGCGACGACATGGCAAAAATGCGCGTCAACAACGCCGCCCATACCTGACCCATGCCATCGACCGAGGTGTTGACGGCGATGGTGGTGAGGCCCGCAGTGTGGGGTTCCAGCAGCACTTCCAGATCGCCGGAGCCGACCACACCAGTCAACGCCCGTGCTTTGGCAGGCGAGCCTGCCGGATATTCATAGAAAATCTTTTCCATGGTTTGCCTCTTTCGATTTAAGTCCTGATGCTATCCAGGAACAATGCCGCCGCCAGCAGATCCGCGGCGCCGCCAGGTGAGACGTGCAGTGTCAGCAGCTCCTGTTCGAATTGTTGCAGCGCGTTCCGGCCATCGCTGCTGGCGGCGCCGCCGGCGGCCATCACCCGTAGCGCACCGGCTTGCACTGCCGTCAATGCCGCCTGTCCGCCGCGCGCCAGGATGCAGGTGTCGTCGAGATTGGCGATCACCGCCAGCAGCGCGTTGAGCCGGGCGGTGTTTTCATCGTCACCGCGGTTGCGGCAGTGTTCCAGCCAAGGCAGCGCGACCCAGATTACATGCGGGAATCTGGCTCGCGCCTGCCCCCGTGCGCCGTCGACGCTGTATTGCCGGCAAGCGAGTTCGCCCTTGTTGCCGGTCACGGCTGGCGCAAACCTGTCGTGTCGCCACGCCAGCGCGGCAGCGCGCGCGGCCACCGTTGCCGGAGCCAGTGCGTTATGGTCTTGCGCCGCTGCCGTGACCAGCAAACCGAGCGCCCAGATCGCGCCGCGATGGGTGTTGACACCGCCGGTAGCGGCCATCATTACCGCTTCGCCCTGGCGCCCGATGAGGCCGATCTGTTCGCGCAATTGCTGTGGATCGGCGATGTGTTGCCCGGCAACCGCCATGGCATGGAAAGTCGGATGCAAGGCCCAGGCCGAATGGCACATCAAATCCCAGTTCAGGTCGCGATGAGCGCCGCGGCCGCGCATGTCGACCAGGCCCGGTTTAGGCGTCAGCGTGACCTCGTCGATCAGCGCCGTCACGACTGCATCGGCCAGGTAGTTGGCCAATGAGTCGGCCGATGCGGCGGCCAATACGGTGGGTGCGAGCGGCTGGTTTTGTTCAAGAACGGCTGTCATCACCAGCTCCGGAATTTGGCAGGCGGTTCATACAAGCCATCGGACCAGCTCACCAGGTCGGCAACGCTCTTGGCTGCCAGCAGTGAACGGGTCGCCTCGCTGCGGTTGACGCCCATGTCCTCTGGCAGCGCAATCAAACCTTCTTGCCGCAAGTGTGCAGTGCGCGCCGGATCATGGGTCATGCCGATCGGTGTTACGCCGGCGACTGCAGCCAGCATGGCTTTGCGCTCCTCCAGCGAGCGTGCTTTATAGAGATAGGCAATGCCTTCTTCAGTGAGCACGTGCGTCACGTCATCGCCATAAATCATCACCGGCGCGATGGGCATGCCGGATTCGCGCCCGACCTCTACTGCGTCCAGGGTTTCGACGATGGTTGGCTGGCCGCCGCCTTGAAAGGTTTCCACCATTTGCACCACCAGCTTTTTGCCGCGCGCAAGCGGATCGTCGGTCTCGATCAGATCCAGCCAGGCCGGGCTGGCGTGACGCCGTCCACGCGGATCGTGGCCCATGTTGGGGGCGCCGCCAAAACCTGTCAGGCGGCCGCGCGTCACCGTGGATGAATTGCCCAGTCCATCCATTTGCAAGGTGGAGCCGATGAACAGGTCAACCGCGTACTGGCCCGCCAATTGGCAGAAGGCGCGATTGGAACGCATGGAGCCGTCTTTGCCGGTGAAAAACACATCGGGGCGGGCGGCAACGTAACTCTCCATACCCAGTTCGCCGCCGAAGCAGTGGACGCTTTCGACCCAGCCGGTTTCGATCGCCGGGATCAATGTCGGATGCGGATTCAGCGTCCAGTTCTTGCAGATCTTGCCCTTGAGCCCCAGCTTTTCGCCATAAGTCGGCAGGATAAGTTCAATCGCAGCGGTGTTGAAGCCGATGCCGTGATTCAGCGACTGCACCTGATGGCGTTCATACACGCCACGGATCGCCATCATCGCCATCAACACATGGACCGGCTTGATCAGCCGTGGATCGCGGGTGAACAGCGGTTCAAGGAAAAACGGCTTGTCGGCCTGCACCACAAAGTCAATCCACGAGCCAGGGATGTCCACCCGCGGCAGATCGGCCGGATCGTCAACGATCTCATTGACCTGGGCGATCACGATGCCGTCGCGGAAAGCTGCCGCCTCCACCAGCGCCGGCGTATCTTCGGTGCTTGAACCGGTGTACAGATTACCTTGCCGATCCGCCTTGAAACCGGCTACCAGCACCACGTTCGGCGTCAGGTCGACATAGAGCCGCGCATACAGTTCGATGTAGGTGTGAATCGCGCCGACTTCCAGCAAGCCGTCTTTCAAAAACTGCGAAATGCGCAGGCTTTGCGCGCCGGCATAGGCAAAATCGAGCTTGCGAGCGATGCCGCGTTCGAACAGGTCAAGATGCTCCGGCCGGCTGACGCTCGGCATGATCAGGTGCAACTGGTTCACTTTGTCCGGATTGACCTGCGCCAGCGAACGGGACAGGAAATCAGCCTGTTTCTGGTTATTGCCTTCAAGCACGACGCGATCGCCAGGCGCGATCAGCGCTTCGAGCACAGCGATGATGTCGCCGGCAGGCAGGACCGGGCCGTTGGCCAGGTGGCGGACCAGATCGAGGCGGCGATTTTTTTCCGTCCGGCGTTTGCTCCACTGCGGGTTAAGTTGAGGTCTGGCTTGCATCGTTACTCCGGAAATCGATCATCACGGAGACACAATAGAATTTTCAAAAAGCGTCTTCAATCAACCTTATGCACAGTTCATTACTGTGAAGTTAATGAACGCGGCCGCGATTCATTAACTTCAAGGTAATGACGCGACGGCTTGGTTGATTGAACCAGGGAAATCATCAATCTAATCTACGGACGCTCCGGCTCAAAATTCCGGAGTGAACCGGAGTGAACCGGAGTGAACACTGGTGAGAACGATAAAAATCAACCTTGGAGAAGACGATTGTGAGAATCAAAAAAAATACCCTCATGGCTGCGGCCATGGGGATGGCCCTGGCTGTGGCGGGACCGGCAAGCGCTCAAAGCAGCCGTTCCACCCAGCAGGTGGTGGAACAACTCCAGCAGCAGATTCTGCAGCTCCAACAGCAATTGCAAAATCTGAGCGTTGAGGTGAAGGCCAGCACAGATGCGGCGAAGAAAGCCGATGCGACGGCCACGCAAGCGCAGGCGACGTCGAGCAAAGCTGCTGAAGCTGTCGCTGCCGCCCAGCCAAGCGCCCCCAACAAGGACGCCGTAAAGTTAACTGAAACTCCAGGCGGCTACCGGCTTATCGACACAGAGACCACGTCTCTTGGATTGTTCGGTCTGATTGATTTGACTGCTGCGGCATCGTCGTCCGGCGGGCCAAACGCCAATCCCAATAGCGCCACCAACGGCAGGACCAACAGCCACTGGGTTGGCCTGGATGTGTCGTGGATGAACGGCAATCGCTGGGGTTTGACCGGGAGCCATGTGATCGACAAGGGCAGCAACACCGAGCTTGTCTTCAGGCTGGAAAGTGAGTTTGAACTCGCCACCGGCAACTTCGACGGCGGTTTTTCATCGCCGGTTCTGTTTAATCGCGATGCATGGATCGGTGTGCAAAGTCCTACTATCGGAAAACTGACCGTTGGACGGCAGGACACGCTGGGGCGCGACGTCACCATGATTTGGGCCAATCCCTTCAGCACCGCCAAAAACGGCTACGATGAAGGCGGCTGGATGAACAACCAGGTCATGTACCAGATGATGGAATATTCCGGCTCTCCTACCGGCAACCGATGGGATAGCGCCGCGGTCTGGAAGAAGAAGTGGGGCGACAACTGGGTCTCATATCTCGGTTATCAGTTCGGCGGACTGCAGAATACGCAACCCGCCAATGGCGGAACAGATGTGGTTGATACCGGCCACTACAAGGGAACCCAACAGGCCGGAGGCATCGGCTACAACAGTAGCGACGATACCTGGCATGCCAGCGCATCGATTACCCACGCCAACTATGACGGCTTCGGCAAAATGGTGGAAAGCATCGGCGGCAACATCCGCCCGCTTCAGTGGCTGCGCCTGAACGGTGGACTTTTCCATGCCGATATCGACCAGCCGCAAGCAGTCGGCAAACGGACCGACAACGCGTTTACGGTATCGGCCCAGATTTATCCCAAAGGGAAGTTTGACTATGCCTTGGCTTACTATCGTATCAAGGCCAAAAATGCCGGCACCTCTGGCGGCAATACACTGCAGCCGTTTGACCTGACCAGCGGTCTCACTTCGGCAGCGAGCGGAACCTGGGACACGCTATACGGTGCGGCGTTTTACCGCCTCGACAAGCAGACTGACCTGTATCTGGCTTTCGACTATTCCTATGTCGGCGGTGGCTACAATACCAGCTACTTTAACGGCAACCGGAAGATTTTCCAGGCCGGCCTCGGCGCCCGCTACTTTTTCTGATCAATCCGGTCTCCCGTTGCCGTGACTTATTGCCGTGACTTTGTGGCTCCCCTCAAAGGAGCCACTTTTTTTAAGCAGTTGAGAAAGTGTCGATATGCAAGCAGGAGGTATGCATTGCCTGCCTTGGCTCATATGTTTGTGTCAGACTGTTACTTGTACCGCGGTGTGTTCAAATAATTTTCCGGAGGGAAAATGGCAATTGATGATGCAATTACGCTGAAAAAAATGGAAGTCTTTCTAGCCTTCATGACGCTTAACAATATGGCGCGGGTATCGGAAAGCCTTGGACAAAGTACCGTGAGCGTGCACCGTGCCTTGCATTCGCTTGAAGAGGCGTTGCGCTGTCCGCTTTTCAAGCACGAAGGACGCAACCTGATTCCTCTCCAGACCGCCTATACCTTCGCCGAATACGCGAAGCGGGTAATCGATGAATGCGAGGAGGGTGTGCGCAAGGTACGTGATGCAGGCGGATTTAACGCCCCCCGGCTCAAGATAGGCACTCTTTATTCCTTGACGTTAAGGTGCATCCCGCAACTGGTGATCGGCCTCAAGTTGCGCAAGCCTGAACTCGATATCGATCTCACCATGGGCTCAAACCGGGAGCTGCTGCAAAGTCTCGTGGATGGGCAGCTTGACGCAATTGTTATCGGTCTGCATGGCGAGAATGAAAATAGCGGACTGGTTTCGGTGCCATTATTTTATGATGATATCTTTTTGGCGGCGCCGGTCGGTTCGCCATATGCCGGTAACAAGCAGATCGATCTCCAGGATTTTCGCGCAGAAAAATTTGTCACGCTGAGTGACGGATTTGCGACCACTGAAGACTTTCATCATTGCTTTGAACTCGCGGGTTTTCTTCCCAATATTGGCATGCGGGTACAAGACATTTTTTCGCTGATTAACCTGATCAGCGGAGGAATCGGCTACAGCCTGCTGCCTGGACGCGTCGGCGAATTCAGCTCTCGCATCGAGCTGATTCCACTTGAAGAAAGGTACGCGTCCCGCCAGCAGATTACTCTGCTGCTACCTAAGAACAGGGAAAGGGATCCCAACCTGTTGGCGCTGGCTGCAGAATGCCGGATGTATGGCCGACGCGATAGCGGGAAGGATGGCTTCCTGTAGAGAAGAATTGTCGCTGTGGAAAATGCGATTTGGGTAAAACTATTCAGCTGCTGATGGCCCCTATATGTCGCATCGACGACCGGCGAATTAGCGATAGCGATTGGATGCGAACTCAGCGTAGGGAAAATTACTCGCGTCTAAAACTGAGAATAGCCCTTCCTATTGAATTTCCTGATACTAACGGATTCGGCATCCAGGCCGTAAAGACGTCGAGCGTGTCTCTATCAAGCTTGTAGAATCGTTCCTGTTCAGTGCCGTTCCAGGCTTCATTCCAAGATGAGTCAACCTTTGTGATGAACCTATCCCCATCTATCCGATACCGTCCTGTATAGGCCATCACAGTACGGAAAAGTGCCACCAGTTTCTCATCTGTATTCCCTGGCTCCCGCGCCTTTGCGGAAATTAGTACCATCATTCGCCCATCAGAGCCGAAAATAAGGTACCCATTGGGGTCGGCGCCCCACGGTTGAGTGCGCTCCTGTGAATCCTGAAGCTCAGTATCAAAAGAAACCAACCGCCAGCAACCGTGGAGCTTAGTGTCGCGCTCAGACATAGTCCCTCCTGTAGTAGTTCGCCTAAATGTACCCGCCTGTCGAATATTGAGTAAGTTGCCATGCAAATTGCAATAACACCATCAAATTCGCGGGATGCGCCACGGACCGCTAGCTATGCCAGAGCTTATCGGAGGGAGCCGCTTTGATGGGTGCGCCAAGACTCTGAATGGATGGGAGTGTCGCGTTGTGGTGCGCCACGATTTGCTGAGCCGAGAGATGAGCTTTGTCGTGAGTTGTGTGAGCGTCAGATACAAGAGTGACCTCGTACCCACCAGCCAAACTACTGCGCGCCGAAACTGCGATTCACTAACGCGACCTTCAATGACATCATCAGTCATGCCCGACATGTGTGGGTCAATAAATACCGCCATCATGACGGTGGCCCCTCCGTTAATGATTGACGAAAGCGTACTGGATGTTACTCGGACACTCGGATCCAGAACGCCGGCATATAGCGCAGCAAACACACCCACGGTCCATAGCGCAACAGCAGCAACGTTTAGTGAGGTCATAGATGCGGAGACGCTACCGCTATCGCGAAGTCCTGCCACGTTTGCAGTTCGCGGCATGATTGCGACGTCTTTGATGTAGGATAGCCCGCCCTTGAAAAACCCATGCAGAATCAATTTTGGTACCGAACGATGAACTTGAAAATGCTCGACTGCTCGACAAAAACCCCGCTGAAAAGTTGGAATTAACAATGCTCCGACGATGGTCGCAAGCGATGCGGAGATAAGTAGCCAGCGGAAGTCAGAAAGCAAACTTTCTGCTGCAAACTGCCTGCCGATATTTGATTCCACGCGTTTGGCCAGGAATGGCCCAAGAAATGAATTCGACGTCCGTGAGACAAGAACAAGAATACTGAATAGAGCAAGCGAAACCGCAATCCGTCTTGTCCTAATCCCGGCGATGCGTACGGAGTACGCCAGGGTGCCAATGATGTGGATGACAAACGTTAGGAAGCAAATGAATACTAGTTGCTTGTCCATGGAAACCTTGAAAATGTAGAAAAGTCGCTGGATGCGGCCATGAACATGCCACTGCTAACAAGGACGGATTAGGCCAAATGCATAGCAACTGCCGATTGCCATGCCCTAGAAGAACGTCTATAGTTTGCCCGTCCCTGCAAAAAACAGGGATCAGGTCTAGGAAGCCTGAATTGCAAAACGCGCACTGACCGCGCCATGCGGTTTTTTTTCGTGCGTACACCGTTGCATGCTCTCCACGGGCGGCAATGGTGGGGAGCCTTCGGGCTGCCGGTTTTCCGTTTTGCGCCGGTCTTCCTACCCTGCCATCTGCCGCCCTCCCGTTAGGAAGCGGAACGCGGCTTAACTGCAACTCTGGAGATCACTATGGCAAGCATCAACACGCCCACTCAATCCCTTCGCACTCCAACCAAAGCCGATCACAAACCGTTTTCCTGGTTAGCCGCAGAACTGCACATGAACACATCAGCGCAATTCATGGCAACCACACTGGATATCAGCCGAGGTATTCAAACTTGTCTCTCACTGGTTTGCGCCAGCGATCTTGCGCGTGAGCAGCGCGACGATACCTGTCCACCGCCTTTGAATGTGGCCGACACCGAAAATCTGGCTCGCATGGCAATGGCCGCTGCGGGTATGTTGTCGGACCGAGCGGAGGGCTATATCGATGTGCTCAACGACATGCATGCGAATGCAGAGGAGCGCAAGCCAGGTATGTGATGTAGCCCGGTAACCCGGCCCCTGTCGCAGAAGCCCCGGCTCCATTTTCATTTACTTGAGCCGGGAGCCAGAAAGCGCTTGATCAGCGTGGTCAGCATATCCAGTTCCTTTTTCATATCAAGATCGGGGTTGCGGATCGTCATCTTGCCGACGCCTTCAATTGTGCCTAGCAAGATGGCGGCGGCGAGGTCTGCATCGAGTGCCTGATCGACCTGCCCGCGTTGCTGGGCAGCTTTCAGAAGCGTTGCCAGCATGCCGTTTATTTTCGCAGAATGCTTTCTTACAATGTCAGCCATTGCAGGATTGCGGCCGGCTTCGGCAAGCATGTCCAGATGCAGTTGTTTCTTGGCGCGCATTTCGGCGTGATGTTGCTGCTTCATGCAGCTACGGCTGCTGGCTTGCGCGATCTCCGCTATCAGTCCTTCGATGGGATTGTCGCTTTTCATCAGATGATTAAAGCGCGCTTCCGCATGTTCCAGGCCAACTTCGGCCATGGCCTCGATGATCGCTTCCTTGCTGACGAAATAATGATAGAGATGCCCGGAACTGATTTTCGCTTCAGAGCAAATATTTGAAATGCTGGCGCCGCGGAACCCGTCTTTGGCAAAACAACGGCCTGCGGCTTCGAGAATATCGCGCCGCTTTTGCTCATGTTTAACCGGGTCGATTTTACGCATGCCGTCTCCTGATAACCAAATAGATACAAAATAGAGTGATCAATCTAACATAATTTGACGGCCGCTCATTCCTGCATATAATAGATAGATTGTTCGATCTATTATATGGATCGGCATCGACAGAGCCGATTGGGCTCCAGCTAAAGCCGGAATGGATTGCTACGAATATGCCTAGATCAATGCCAAAATTATTTGCACTACCTGGATCTCGCATGAGATTGTTCGCCGTCGCGACGCTTGCCCTGGCGTTGACGGCGTGCGCGACCCAGCCCGCCTATTCGCCGCCCAAGCCGCCGCTTCCTTCCGACTGGGAAAATGTGCCGCACCGCGGAAAGCCGGAGAGTGTCGCAGCGACGGGGCAGTGGTGGACGCAACTGGGGGATCAGGCCATCGATAAGCTGATTGCGTCCGCGTTTGCCGATAACCCGACGCTGGCCCAGGCAGTAGCCAGGGTAGACCAGGCCAAGGCCGCAGCCGGTGTGGCAACTGCACAGCGCCTGCCTGCGCTAAATGGCAGCGCCAACGCTACACGCGCACAAAGCCAGAACACCGCAGGTGTCGGCAGTTCTACCACCATGCTCACGAGCTCTTCATCCATAGGCGCCGATTTCAGTTGGGAGATCGACCTCTGGGGACGCATCAGGGAGTCGGTCTCCGCGGCACAACGACGGCTGGATGCACGGACCGCGGATGCGCAAGGCGCCCGGCTCTCGCTAGCGGCGCAAGTCGCCAATACCAGTCTCTCCCTGCGCGCCTGCGCCTATTCGCTGCAAGTGCGCGACGCCGACATCGCGTCGAGGGAAACCGAACTGGCCCTCACGCGCAAGCGGCGTGAAGTCGGCTATATCGCGCCCTCGGCGGAATTTAGCGCACTGACCAACCTGGCCAACGCGCGCACCGCACGCATCAGCCAGCAGGAGCAATGCACGCGTAATGTCGATGCCTTGGTGGCGTTGACCGGGCAGCCGGCGGCGGCGGTGCGCCGCATGCTGCTGCCGGCAGCGAGCAGTGCCGATTCAGAGGAAAGCAGCGCGATTCTGGATGACGTCGCACATGTCATGCCGACCCCGCCAGCGATGCAGCCGGCGCTGCCGGCGACAGTGCTGCGCGACCATCCGAGCCTGGTATCCGCCGAGCGCTCGCTGGCTGCAGCATGGTCTGATATCGCCGTGGCTCGCGCGCAGCGACTCCCAACCATCAGTCTCAGTGCAATGCTGTCGGGCCAATGGCTGCGCGCCGTCGGCAATTCGGTCAATTTCACCAGCTGGTCGGCCGGACCGGCATTGACCGTTCCAATATTCGACGGCGGCGCCGGAGCGGCCAATGTGGACGCGGCGACCGGGCGCTACCAGGAAGCGGCCGCAACATTGCAGGCGACTTTACGTACCGTGGTGCAGAACGTGGAGGATGCGCTGGCCTTCCAGACATCGGCCGAAGAACGCGTGAAATCGTCGCAGGATGCGGTGGACGCCGCGCAGCGCAGTTTCCGCGCCAGCCAGGCGCAGTGGCGGGCCGGCGCCATCAGCATGTTCGAGCTGGAAGACACCAGGCGCCAGCGCCAGACCGCCGAAGAGAATTTCATTGCCGCCAAACGCGACCAGGGCCAGGCCTGGATCAGCCTGATGCAGGCGACCGGGCAAATCGATAGCCCGGGCTAGCGACCGGCTGTACCTATGCACGCAACCGTAATCCACAACAATACGACACAACAATACGATCGCAACACACCAGGAAATTCATCCATGAATGCGTCTGAACCATCGATAGTGCAAGTCAAATCCCCTCCGCGGCGCAAGGTCATCGCGATCGTCGTCGCCATCGCATTTGCCGCTGCAGCGGTCGGCGCCGGCGTGATCATGACGGTGAAATCCGGAAAGGCTGAAGCCAAGCCGGTCCAGACCACGCCAGCGCTGACAGTGACCATCGCCCGGCCGACCCAAGTCAGCTGGGCCGAGACCCTGAACGCATCCGGCGCCGTTGCGCCCTGGCAGGAAGCGATCATAGGCAGCCAGATCGGCGGCTATCAACTGGACCAGGTGCGCGTCAATGTCGGCGACCATGTCAAAAAAGGCCAGATCCTGGCGCGCCTCAATCCCGATCTGCTGCGCGCCGAAGAGGCGCAATTGGTCGCCGCTTACGAGCAAGCCGAAGCCAACGCCAAGCGCGCGATCTCCCTGCAAGGCAGCGGCGGCATCAGCGACCAGGATGTGCTGCAATCGACCACGCTGGCGAAGACGGCGCGCGCGCAACTTGCGTTCAAGCAGCTGCAACTGCGTTATACCGATGTGATCGCTGCCGACGACGGCGTCATCAGCGCGCGTTCCGCCACCCCCGGTTCCGTGGTCTCGACCGGACAGGAATTATTTCGCATGATATTGAAAGGGCGTCTGGAGTGGCGCGGTGAAGTGACGGCGGAACAACTGACCCGCATTGCCGCCAGCCAGCAGGTGGCGCTGGCGCTGCCGGACGGCGGCACCGCGTCTGCCGTGGTGCGCCAGACCGCACCGTCGCTGGACAGCGCATCGCGGCTCGGCATGGTCTATGCCGATATCGCCGACGGCCAGGCGGTGCGGGCCGGTATGTATGCAAACGGCTCGATTGCGCTCAAGCCGACGCCGGCGCTAGTGGTTTCGGCGCAGAGCATCGTCATCCGCGACGGTCATTCTTATGTGCTCAAGCTGCGCAGCGACGGCAGCAATAAAGTGGAGCGGCTGGCGGTCGTCACCGGGCGCCGGCAGGGGACTGATATCGAGATTGTCAAAGGCGTTGCGCAAGCGGATGAGGTGGTGGTGCTCGGCGCCGGTTTCCTCAATGAGGGCGATACGGTGCGGGTTGCCAGTACTGATGCAAATACGGGTACAGCGCCGGCAGCAAAGGAGACCAAATGAATTTCGCAACCTGGTCCATCCGCAATCCGATTCCGGCGATCCTGCTGTTCGCCTTGCTGACGATAGCCGGCATCATGGGTTTCCATAAACTGCCGATTCAAAACCTGCCGGACATCGATCTGCCAACCGTCAATATCACGTTGACGCAGCCGGGTGCGGCGCCGGCGCAGCTGGAAACCGAGGTGGCCCGAAAAGTAGAAAATGCTCTGGCGACCATGAGCGGGCTCAAGCATCTGCGGACCTCGATTACCGACGGCCAGGTGCAGATCACGGTGGAATTCGTGCTGGAGAAAAATATCTCGGACGCCTTGATCGACGCCAAGAACGCAGTCGACAGCGTGCGCTCCCAATTGCCGACCGACCTGCAGCAACCGACCGTCAGCGCGGTGACCGTCGGCGGCGATGCGGTGCTGGTGTACGCCATCGCTGCAGGCGATATGGATGAAGAATCGCTGTCCTGGTTCGTCGACGATACGGTCGGCAAGGCAATCCTGGCGGTGCCGGGCGTCGGCCGCATGGATCGGGTGGGCGGCTTGACGCGCCAGGTGCGTGTCGCCGTCGATCCGGTCCGCATGGCGGCGCAAGGGGTGACTGCCGCTGACGTCTCGCAGGCCTTGCGCAATATGCAGCAGGAGTCGTCGGGTGGGCGCGGCCAGTTCGGCCTGGAAGAGCAATCGGCGCGTGTGATCGCGACAGTGCGCCAGGCCTCCGAGCTGGCGGCATTTCCGGTGGCCCTGTCCAACGGCCGCAAACTCAGGCTCGATCAAATCGCTACCATTAGCGACGCCAGTGCAGAGCGGGCCCAGATTGCCTTATTGGACGGCAAGCCGGTGGTCGGCTTCAAGGTGTTCCGCGCCAAGGGTTACGACGAAACCGTGATTGCGAAAAACGTCGCGGCGGCGCTGGAAAAGCTGCAAGTCAACAACCATGCCTTGAAATTCACGCGCATTTCGGGAACGGTCGGCTATACCAAGGAGCAATATGAGGGCTCGATGGATATGCTGTACGAAGGCTCCATCCTGGCGGTGCTGGTGGTGTGGTGGTTCTTGCGCGACTGGCGCGCCACCCTGGTCGCCGCGTCGGCGCTGCCCTTGTCGATCCTGCCGGCCTTTGCCGCCATGGCATGGTTCGGCTTTTCCCTGAACACCTTGACCTTGCTGGCGCTGGCGGTGATCGTCGGCATCCTGGTGGACGATGCGATTGTCGAGGTCGAAAATATCGAGCGCCATGCGCATATGGGCAAGCCTATCTTGCAGGCTGCCGGCGATGCGGTGACGGAAATCGCACTGGCCGTGATCGCCACCACCATGACACTGGTCGTGGTGTTTCTGCCGACGGCCATGATGAGCGGCATTCCGGGCCTGTTCTTCAGGCAATTCGGCTGGACCGCGGTGATCGCCGTCCTGACCTCGCTGCTGGTAGCGCGTATCCTGACGCCGATGATGGCCGCCTATCTGCTGAAGGCTAAGCATGCGGTGGAACAGCAGGACGGCAAGATCATGCGCTGGTATCTGCATGCCGTGCGCTGGTGTCTGGCGCACCGCAAAACCACCATGCTGGCGGCAACCCTGTTCTTTGTCGCTTCGGTTGCAATGATTCCCTTCATTTCCAGCGGCTTGATGCCACCGGCCGACCGCGGGTATACCACGGTCAATGTCGAACTGCCGCCGGGCAGCTCACTGAAAAATACGCTGGCGGTTGCCGAGAGGGCGCGCGGTGCGCTCGGCAGCGTCGGCGGCATCGATAATATTTTCACGACGGTGGGCGTGTCGCAGGTAGTCGGCGGCGGTCAGCTTCAGGCCGGCGAAGTACGCAACGGCTCGCTCACCCTGTCCTTGGCGGAGCGCGCCAAGCGTCCGCTCCAGACTGAAATCGAAAAGGCTGTGCGGCGGGCCTTGCTGAATGTTCCGGGCGCCCGTTTCACGGTGGGCGCGGGCGGCCCTGGCGAGAAGATGCAACTGATCCTTGCTGGCGACAATGAAAATGCGCTGAAGGCCACTGCCCAGGCGATGGAGCGCCAGTTGCGCGGCGTCGGCACGCTGTCGAATATCAGTTCCAGCGCCAGCCTGGAGCGCCCGGAAATCATCGTCCGGCCCGACCTCCAGCGCGCCAGCGAACTGGGTGTTTCGACCGCCGCCATCGGCCAGGTGGTGCGCATCGCCACCGCCGGCGATTTCTCGGCAAATCTTGCCAAGCTTAACCTGGACAACCGGCAGGTCGACATCAATGTCAGCATGCCAGACGCCGACCGCCAGAGCCTGAGCACCTTTGCCAATCTGCACGTGCTGGGCCGTAACGGCCTGGTGCCGCTGGCCTCGGTGGCTAGTTTGTCGGTGGAGAGCGGGCCGTCGAAAATCGAAAGATACGACCGCCGCCGTTACGTCACGGTCAGCGCCGATCTCGGCGGCATGCCTTTGGGCGAAGCCTTGGCGGCAGCGAAGGCGCTGCCGGCGGTCAAGCAGATGCCGTCCAGCGTGCAGCTGATCCAGACCGGCGATGCGGAAATAGCAGCGGAGCTGGGCGCCGGTTTTATCATGGCGATCATTATCGGCGTGCTATGCGTGTTCTGCGTGCTGGTGCTGCTGTTCCGGGATTTCCTGCAGCCGGTCACGATTCTGTCGGCGATTCCCTTATCGCTTGGCGGCGCCTTCCTGGCGCTGCTCATGGCGCATAGCGAACTGGATATTCCGTCGATGATCGGTCTGGTCATGCTGATGGGTATCGTGACCAAGAACTCGATATTGCTGGTCGAATACACCATCGTCGGCAAGCGCGACCGCGGCTTGTCGGTGTTCGACGCATTGATAGACGCCTGTCATAAGCGGGCGCGGCCGATTGTCATGACAACCGTCGCCATGATTGCCGGCATGGCGCCGATTGCCCTGGGGTTTGGCGCCGACGCCAGTTTTCGGCAACCGATGGCGGTTGCCGTTATCGGCGGTTTGCTGACCTCGACAGCCTTGAGTCTGTTGGTGGTGCCGGTGGTATTTACCTATATCGATGAGTTCGAGCATTGGCTCAAACACCTGTTTGCACGGAAGGGCGACGCCCGGTTCAAGGAAGTAGAAGCGAATACCTGAAATTATGTTGCGCCTTGATCAGCTTTTCTGAGCTGTCTACACAAACTATTTCCTCCTGGCTTAATGCAGGATGGAACAAGATCAGAGCTTGCAACCACCTATTGCCGGATACCCGAACGCCGCCGCAGGCGCCGTTCGGATTTCGATCAATAGGGGGATGGCATGTCAAAAGAGAGTTACCGTCAGCTGCTTGGGCATATCTGTAGCCAAGCCAATCTTACCGACACCGAGTCGGTATACGCGAGTGGCAATATTGTCGTCAACGATATTCCATTCACCCTGATCCATGACGAAAATGGCGATGATGACGGCCTTCGCATGTACTGCGATTTTGGCAAGCCGGCGCCGGAACGGCGAGCGCTGGCCCTGCAACGCCTGCTGGAAACGAATTTGTATATGTTCAGTGCGGCCGGCGCACCTAGTTTTGGATTCAACCAGGAGAATGGCCGGGTCGTGATGATGGCGCGTATGGCGCTATCGCAGGTCAGTGCGGCCTCGCTGCTGCGGGCTATGGGCGAGTTCTCTTCGTATGCAGCGCAATGGCGCGAAAAATATTTTCTACTCGATACGGAACACGAGGCCGGCAATAGCGCGGTCCACGCTAACGCCCGGAATGCCGGAGCGGCGCTGATCCGGCGGGCATTGTCGGCGGCCGCAACAGATGCGCCTGCAGGCGGCTGAATCATGGAAAACATTCATGCTCCATCTGTCCTCTCCACGCTGGACTATCAAGCGCAGATCGATCAACCCACGATCAATCAACCGACGCTCAATCAACCATCTTCATCAGTTGTCTCGATCAGGATTGCCTCGGACCCTGACCTCAGCACGCATCAGGACAGTGTCGTCCCGGATACCGCACGACAGGACCGCAGCGGCTGGACCGTAGCGCATGGCGTGGCAGTGGAGGCGGCGCGTCAAGGAGTGGCCGCCTACGTAGGCTGGGGCTTGGCTAAATGCAGTGCGGAAGCGCTCTATCTGCACATAAAAGGCGATGCATATGACCCTGGGTCTTATGCTTCGAATCTTGAAAAGGCTGCGTTTGTTGCGCCATTTCTGACAGTCGGACACTACGTCGGCAATGTGGTGCTGGCGCCGGCGGTGCAATGGGCTTTGCGCGGCAGTATTGCGCCGGTTGACCCGCAACAGGCATTTCCGGATGCGGTACGGGAAGAGCATGAATCCGATCATGATTTTGCCGCCCGCCAGGCAGATATCGACAAGAGTCGCCAAGCCATGTCGAAGATGCAGGCTGTGGGCCGGCCGGGTCAGTTGACCGCCAATCTGATCGGCGATGCAGGGTTCGGTCTGGCGTCCGCTCTGCAGCCGTTCATCTATACCGGCGCCAACGCCAGTTCGCCACCGATACGCGCAATGGCCTCTCTCGGCGGAGGTACGCTGATGGGAGCAGGATGGGGTTTGCTTAACATGACGACCAGGGTCAACGGCCAGCTTACGCACACCATCATCCCGGCCAAAAAACTGGGCGACATGCTGCTCGATTCGCTCAAAAAAATACCGATTTTAAAAGACCTCGGGATGCGCGCGGTGGCGAACGGTTCTGCCCTGATGTCTCTGGCCGCGGTGCAGACAAAAATTGCCCATAACGTCCAGGCGGAAAATCCTGGAAAGCCCTTAATCAAGAGTCCCGGCGTCCAGCCTGCGGCCAGTCCGGAGCAGCGCTTCGCAAATGGCATGGCTGGCGGTGTCACGCCGCTGGAAGGGGGATTTTTTGCCAATTTGGGATTGGCTGCCAGAGGAAGTCCAGACAGCCCGGCCTTGGCGGAAACTCTGGATGCGCTCAAGAAGATCGATCCAAGAACCTCTCCAGGGAGCCTGGCAACCTTATTGGTCGGCGAGCCGGGCAGTGCTGTGGCGCAGGTGGCAAATGTGGTTCTGCAGGCTGTCGAAATGCCTTACCACAGTGCACAAGGTTTGCTGGGATTACCGGGACATATTGCGTTTGATATCGCCAACGGTTTGCACAGCGGTTTGAGCCGGGTTACCGGCCATGCCGATTCTCCGCAAAATCTTCCGCAGAATTCTCAGGAACGGTCCCAGGCAAATTCCCAGGCAAATTCATCGTCGTCGGATATTCATCTGGCCGAACTCGGCATGGCGCCGCAACAGGCAACGGAACCGTTGCCCGCCGCCGCGCCACATACCACGGTGCACATCAGCGATCAAAACTCCATCGAGTGATCGGGATGATGCATACGACCAGATATTCATCTAATAAAACAAGGAGGTTCCAATGTTGAACCCAGTATCACCGAATAATCCCGGCATATCCCATGCCGACCATGAGTTGCAAGCGCCATCTGCCGATAAGCCGCTGCCTCAACTGCCAGCATCGAACCTGGACCATTTTCTGAAGGCCTACAACGGCCGGGGCGTGGCCAATTTTTTTAACCACGGCGGAACGGAACAGGCGGCGCAAGCGCTGATCGCCGCCAAACATGTGATGTTGTGTACCGGTTTTAACGTGGCTGAAGGCATGCCGGAAACCGATGGGCCGGTGGGTACCGCCGCCTTGGGGAATGCGCTTGCCGAAATGGGAAAAGTGGTGACCTACGTTACCGACGGCCCCAACGAGAAGGTGCTCAGGGAGGCGTTGGCAGTACTAAATCCCGACAGAGCGAAATATTCCAGGATTGTCAAATTCTCTGCCCCCCACGAGAAAGACAATGATCCGGCGGCCAAGGCTTTGCTGGAGAAACTTAAACCGGATGCGGTGGTGGCGATTGAACTGCCGGCCCGTAATTCGGAAGGCGTGCGGCGCAATATGCGCGGCGTCGATATCAATCCTTTTAACCCGCCAGTCGATGGCTTGCTGCTGGAAGCGGCGAAAGCAGGCATTACCACCGTCGGTGTCGGCGACGGCGGCAACGAGGCCGGCATGGGGGGGCTGGACGGCATCCCGACGGCGCTCGATGGAACGGAAATGAAATCGGCGGTGCCGGCGCAGCATCAGGTGACGGCCTGGAACTCCAACCTGGGCGGCGAGGCCATTGCCGCGGCCTTCCTGGCCAAGCATGGCGAACTCGACAAGCTGCATACACCTGAGCAGCAGACCGCCATGATAGGCGCCATGCTGGACGCAGGTGCGGTCGATGGTGTCACTCGGAAGAAAGTTGCCGGCGCGTTGTCTGACGACGGTAAAACAACAACCGGCGTCGACGGTTTCTCGCCGATGGTGCACGCCGCCGGGCTGGAAATGTTGAAAAACGTTGTAGGCGGCATGAATCTTGGCATCGTCGCCAAGAAGACGCCGCGCGACGGTCAGCCTTTTTTGATCGGCGCCTTCGACTCCAGCAATGGCGGCCTGATCGCCGCCAAGAACCTGGCCGGATTTATAGCAGCACGTTCACCGCATACGGCGCGCTTTGCGATCGTGGTCGATCACGGCAATGCACCCTATGGTGAAAAATCTCGCGACGCCCTGATCAAATTGGTAGGGAATGGGTTGCAGACTTCGGAAAAAATCGGTGTCGATGTCATCGCCATGGCCTGCAATACGGCTTGTACGGCTTTTCCGGAAGCACTGGACCAGTCACCGCATACCAAAGTGCTTGATCTGATTGAAGTGACGGCAGGCGCGATTGCCAGGCTGGGAGGAAGCAAGCCAGCGATTCTATCGACTCCGGCAACCGCTAAAGGAGAAGGAGATTCGTCGAAAAACATGTATGACGACAAGGTCAAGCAAGCATCGGAAGGCAGAGTGTCTTTACCGCCGGATTTCCGCATCGGCGCAACGGAGTGGGCAGGCATGATCAACGATCTCGATCATTTGAGCGAGGAAAAGGAAAAAGTAGAAAAAGTACGGATCGCGGTCGAGAAATACGTCGACAAGATTCCTGTCGACGCCACTTCTGTATGGCTGTGCTGTACCCATTATCCGGCTCTGAAGGGGCAGATCGAAGCAGCGCTGAAAAAGAATAACCGGGATATCGAGGTGATCGATCCAATGGAGTATCAAGCCGAGATGATCATTGATCATCTGAACTCCATCCAGGATCTCGATCGCTCCAAACGCCGCGAAACCACTGATCCGATCGTGGTCACCACCGGTGTCAAAAGCAACGTGGATGTATCGGCCAGGGCATTGCTGGGCAGTGACAAGGCGATCGTCTTGCAGAGCGAATTCGGAAAAAAATTCTCCCTCGAATTGCTGGCCGATCACCTTGTCAAATCACCGGAAACAAAGTCGGCATCCTCTCTGCCGCCCAATTTCCTACCGTTCAAGAAACCCGACGACGGCCAATCCCCAACCATCAACTAATTTCATATAGTCAATCATCTGGAGAATCATCATGACAACATCGAACTATCAACGCGTGGTTAAGGAATTGTGCGAACTGGTCGGCTTCAAAGACCACGGCCTGCTCGTCAACGGCGGCAAACTGCGCATCCAGGACTACCGCGTTTCATTCATCTACAACCAGGCCTACGACCCGAAGAACATGCTGGTCTACGTCGACATGGGCGTCCCGTCCGGCGACCTGGAACAGACCTACAAGACTATGCTGAAGATCAACTTCCAGCTGGGTATCGGCGAGCGCGGCGTGATCAGCCTGCATCCTGAAACCGGCCATCTGTTTTATTCGTTCGGGTTTGAGCTGGACGATGAAGCGCTGGGCCGCAGCTTGCTCGATACGCTGATCCGTTTTGTGGGAGATGTCGGGATTGAAGCATTGCGGCTGCCCGGCGATGACAACGCAGCAAAGCAGGCAGGCGGCGTTGCCGGCCGCAATCGTGCCGCACGCTTGTGGAACGATCCGGCTTAATCTTTAAACTCTTCAAACTGCCCACGAAATTCGCGAAAAGTCATCTGTTCGAAATTTTTCTAGTATTTCGTGGGCCAAGCAGTTTTAGCGATCAACTCACCGCATCAATGAAACGCCGGTCGACCTTGGCGCAATAGGCTGCACATGCCAGCCGCGCCGCGTTTGCCGCAGCATGGACGAACATGTCGGCGTTTGCGTGACGGCACATGGAAACGATGATCGAGGGCGGAATCGGCTCTATCGGCAACTCCACGAACTCACCGCTTTCGACATAACTCTCTACAAACAGGCTGGGGATGGCGGCAACGCCGTAGCCATCCTTCACCAACTGCACAATCGCAGCTACCGAAGGCGAGCAGGTGATCCGCGTTTGCGAAATGGGGATGCCGACCTGGTTGCCGAGATTGGCGACGATATCTTCCAGCGCGCGTTGCGGCGAGGTGCCGCGTCCGAAGGTCAGTATCGGCAGCTGCAGCAGGCGTTCGAGCAAGCCGTTCTTGGCCGCGCCGTTCTTTAGCAAACCATTCTTCAGCACCGGAAACAAACCTTTCCTGGCAATCCATCTGACTGGATAGATGGCCAGCGCATCTGACACGATTTCGCTGCTGTTGATGCCTTCCACCCGAATCACAAGATCGAGTTCCTTTGCCAGCAGACGCTTTTCCAGGACGTTGCTCATATCGACCGTCAGGTCGATTTCCAGTTCAGGGTAATCGTCATTGAGCCGCTTCACATATTGTGCAAGCCAGCTATGCACCACCGACTCGATCACTCCCAGCCGCAAACGTCCGCGCACCACGCTTTCCTTGCTGGCCGCTACCTGCATCCGGTGCGCTGCATCGAGCACGGATTTTGCATAACTCAGCAGATATTCTCCTGTGGCGGTAAGCCGGAACTCTTTGGACGAGCGATCAATCAGCGTCGTCTGCAGTTCTTCCTCCAGGCTTTTCATGCGTAAGGAAATGGCGGCCGGGGTCGCATGCAATGCGCGCGCGGTTGCGCGGAAGCTGCGCAATCGCGCCAGTGTCACAAACGTTTCAACAAACCGCGTATTCATGGCGTGTGAGGGATAGCGTGGGTGTTAAGCAAAACTATACAGGAATGCCTCAATAAAACTAGATCGCGCAAATTTTTTTTTGTGACTATTCTGTGACGTCGGCTTTTTTTAACTATGCATATTCAAAAGACAAATTTATGACGCCATTCGAATTACGGAAAAAAGTACGCGCCGGCGAGTTCAGACTGCCGACGGCCGGCTATTGCGGCGAATTCGCCCAAGCCAACCTGGTTATTGTTGCGAAAGCCTACGCCGATGCCTTTCTGCGGTTTTGCCTGCTGAACCCCAGGGCATGCCCGTTGTTATCGGTTGGTCAACCTGGGCAATGGGTGATGGAGGCGCTGGGGCAGGATGTCGATATCCGGACCGATGTGCCCGGCTACTATATTTATCGCGACGGCGAGCTGGCGGAAGACTTGTCGTCGCTGGCAGGGCTGGCGGAAGCGGATCTGGTGGTGTTTGCAATCGGCTGTTCATTCTCGTTTGAACAAATGCTGTTGCAGGCAAATATCCGCTTGCGCCATATAGAACAGAAAAAAAACGTCGCCATGTACCGGACCAATATCGCCAACCAGCCGGCCGGGCCGTTTGGCGGCAATCTGGTGGTCAGCATGCGCCCGATGAAGGCAAGCGATGCGATCAAGGCGGTCCAGATCACCAGCCGGTTTCCGGCAGTGCACGGCGCACCTATCCATATCGGCGAGCCGCTGCAGATCGGCATTGCCGACCTGCAAAAGCCGGATTTCGGTGACGCTATCTCGATTAACGCTGACGAGATCCCGGTGTTCTGGGCCTGCGGCGTGACACCGCAGGATGCGATCCGCAGCGCGCGTCTGCCGCTGGTGGTCACCCACAAGCCAGGCCATATGCTGGTCACCGATATTCCCAATTCGACATTGGCGGTGTTTTGACGATCCCGGGTTCTTGTGCGCAGCTGAAATCGCTTCAAAAAAGCCACGATGAAATAGATGGTTCCGGTTTATAAATTACATCAACTCAGGAGGCAAGTATGGATGGCAAAGCAGAAATCGTTTTAGGCGGCCCGGAATCCGATAGCGGCAGCGGTTTCTTTTCCTGGTATCGCGAAATATCGGCCGGAGAACGGCGAACCTTCTGGAGCTGCAAGATCGGCTACATGCTCGATGCGATGGATACCCAGTTCCTGAGTTTCGTGATTCCTACCCTGATCGCGACCTGGGGCATCAGCAAGGGCGACGCCGGACTGATCGGCACCGCAACCTTGTTGACTTCAGCGCTGGGCGGATGGGTTGCCGGCATTCTTTCCGATCGTATCGGCCGCGTAAAAACGCTGCAGATCACGATCCTGTGGTTTGCTTTTTTTACCGTCATGTGCGGTTTCGCCCAGGATTTTCATCAGCTACTCATCTCGCGGGCATTGATGGGCTTCGGCTTCGGCGGTGAATGGACCGCCGGCGCTATCCTGATCGGCGAAGTGATCCGGGCCAAGGATCGCGGCAAGGCGGTCGGCATGGTGCAGGCCGGATGGGCCTTGGGCTGGGGCATGTCCGCCATCCTGTATGCATTGATGTTCTCGCTGCTGCCGCCGGAAAAAGCCTGGCGGGCGCTGTTTTTGCTGGGCGTGCTGCCTGCCATATTCGTTATCTTCATCCGCCGTTTCGTGGAAGAGCCGGAAGTGTTTCGCCAGCAAAAGCGCGATGAAGAAAACGGTGCGGCAAGGGCGCCGTTTACAGAGATTTTCTCTCCCGCCATGATCACTACGACGCTCCGCGCTGCGTTGCTGACAACCGGCGCGCAGGGCGGTTACTACGCCATCACGACATGGCTGCCGACATTCCTGAAGACCGAACGCAACCTTACCGTGCTTGGCACCGGCGGTTATCTGGCGATGGTCATTTTCGGCTCCTATGTCGGCTATATCGTCAGCGCTTACCTGACCGACCGCCTCGGACGCAAAAAGAATTTCATCTTGTTTGCGCTTTGCTCGCTGTGCATAGCATTGGCGTATACCCGCTTGCCGTTGACCGATCCGGTGATGCTGGTGCTGGGATTCCCGCTGGGGTTTTTTGTCTCCGGCGTATTCAGCGGCATGGGCTCCTTTCTGACCGAACTGTTCCCGACCAGGATACGCGGATCGGGGCAGGGATTTTGTTACAACGTGGGCCGCGCCGTCGGTTCTTTGTTTCCTTTCCTGATTGGCCTGGCCAGCAAGAACATGCCGCTGGGATATGCCATCGGCATGTTCGCAGCAGCAGCGTACGGCGTAATGATCATCGCCGCGCTGACCTTGCCTGAAACCCGCGGCAAGCAACTTGAATCCTGACGCTAACCTTGACAACAAGCAGAGAGAAATCAGCATGAATCACGCAACACCTATTTCAGATCCCCGCTGGCAATTCTGGATCGATCGCGGCGGCACCTTCACCGACATCGTGGCGCGCCGTCCCGACGGCCAGCTCATCACGCACAAGCTGTTATCGGAGAACCCTGAGCAATATAAAGACGCGGCGGTGGCTGGCATCAAGCACTTGCTGGGGCTCAAGCCGGCTGACAATATTTCCCCGGAATTGGTAGCGGCGGTAAAAATGGGTACCACGGTGGCGACCAATGCGCTGCTGGAGCGCAAAGGCGATCCGACCGTATTGGTGGTGACCAAAGGCTTCCGCGACGCCTTGCGCATCGCCTATCAGAATCGGCCGCGTCTGTTCGATCGGCAGATCGTGCTGCCGGAATTATTGTACGAAAAAGTAGTGGAGGTGGATGAGAGAATCGGCGCCAGGGGCGATATATTGAAAGAACTGGATCCGGCGGCAGTGCGACGTGAACTCTCCATCCTGTATGCAGCCGGCTATCGTTCGGTCGCGGTGCTGCTGATGCATGGCTACCGTTTTACGGCGCATGAAAAACTGATCGGTCATGTCGCACAGGAAATCGGATTTACGCAAGTGTCGCTGTCGCATCGCGTCAGCCCCATCATGAAACTGGTGTCGCGCGGCGATACCACGGTGGTTGACGCCTATCTGTCCCCCATTTTGCGGCGCTATGTGGATCAGGTGGCTAGCCAGATGGAAGGCGTCAGATTATTGTTCATGCAAAGCAACGGCGGTTTGACGGACGCCCATCGCTTCCAGGGCAAAGACTCGATTCTGTCGGGGCCGGCAGGCGGCATTGTCGGCATGGTCCGTACCGCGCAATCCGCTGGCTTTAACAAGATCATCGGATTTGACATGGGCGGAACCTCAACCGATGTTTCGCACTACGCAGGGGAATTCGAGAGGCAGTTTGAAACGCAGGTGGCAGGTGTCAGGATGCGGGCGCCGATGATGAGCATTCACACCGTCGCTGCGGGCGGCGGCTCCATCTTGCATTTCGATGGCAGCCGCTATCGCGTCGGCCCCGACAGCGCCGGCGCCAACCCGGGACCGGCAAGCTACCGGCGCGGAGGCCGGCTGGCCGTTACCGATTGCAACGTCATGCTGGGCAAGATTCAGCCGCACCATTTTCCCAAGGTATTCGGGCCGCATGCGGACCAGGCGCTGGACCGCGACGCAGTGGTGCAGAAATTCACCGAGCTGGCGGACAGGATTCATGCGGAAACCGGCAACCGTCGTACGCCGGAAGAGGTCGCAGAAGGTTTTATTGAAATTGCCGTTGGCAACATGGCTAATGCGATCAAGTTCATCTCGGTGCAGCGCGGGCACGATGTCACCGACTACACGCTGACCACTTTTGGCGGCGCCGGCGGCCAGCACGCCTGCCTGGTGGCCGATGCGCTCGGCATGACCAGCGTCTTCGCTCATCCCTTTGCCGGTGTGTTGTCGGCCTATGGCATGGGCCTGGCCGATCAGACCAGCATGCGCGAACAGGCAATGGAGATCGTCCTGTCCTCGGCTGCGATGGCAAGCTTGCAAGAAAATCTGAAATCCCTGTCCGATGCCGCGGTTAGCGATCTGCTATCGCAAGGCGTGACGCAGCAGCAGATCCATGTGATGCAACGCGTGCATCTGCGTTATGCAGGAACCGATTCGGTCATCGTCACGCCGTTCTCTACTGTCGATGAGATGCTGATGCAATTTGAAGTGGCGTACAAAAAACGCTACTCCTTCCTGATGCAGGATAAAGCGCTGATGGTCGAGGCGATCTCGGTGGAAGCGATCGGCGTCGCCGCCGACAAGGATGGATGCGGCGAGTTGCTGGCGCCACCGAAGCCACGTGAGGGGCCGTTGACAGCGCAAGAAACGGTACAGTTGTTTTCGGGCGGGAAGTGGCACGACACTGCCTTGTATCAACGTCATGAGGTCCGTCCGGGCGATGTGATTCACGGCCCGGCCATCATTGCAGAAAAAAATTCCACCAACATTATCGAGCCCGGCTGGCGCGCGGAGATCACGCCGCTGAACCACCTGTTGTTGAAACGGGTCGAGGCGCGGGCGCAGCGCACAGCAATCGGCACGCTGGCCGATCCGGTGATGCTGGAAGTGTTCAATAACCTGTTCATGAGTATCGCCGAACAGATGGGCTTGCGGCTGCAAAACACGGCGTTCTCGGTGAACATCAAGGAACGCCTCGATTTTTCTTGTGCGGTGTTCGACGCCGGCGGCAACCTGATCGCCAATGCGCCGCATATCCCGGTGCATCTGGGATCGATGGGCGACAGCATCAAAACCATCATGCGCGAGAATGCCGGCAAGATGCAGCAGGGCGACGTCTTCATGCTGAACGATCCATACCACGGCGGCACGCATTTACCCGATATCACCGTGGTTACGCCAGTGTTCGATCAAGCCGGGGAAACAATCCTGTTCTATGTCGGTTCACGCGGGCATCATGCCGATGTCGGCGGGATAACACCGGGATCGATGCCGGCAAACAGCACCGTGGTCGAGGAGGAAGGCGTCCTGATCGATAATTTCCAGTTGGTAAAAGCGGGCCGCTTCCTCGAACAGGAAACGATTTCCTTGCTTTCTTCGGGCCGCTATCCGGCCCGCAATATTCCGCAAAACCTGGTGGATCTGCAGGCCCAGATTGCAGCCAATCAAAAGGGCGTCGACGAGCTGCTGAAGATGGTCGCCCATTTTGGCCTGGCAGTGGTGCAAGCCTATATGGGACATGTGCAGGACAATGCCGAAGAGGCGGTACGCCGCGTCATCGCCACCCTGGCGGACAGTAGCTACGAATATAAAATCGACAATGGCGCCGTCATCAAGGTTCAGATTCGCGTCAACCAGGACTTGCGTAGCGCCGATATCGATTTTAGCGGCAGCTCGCCGCAGTTGAAGAATAATTTCAATGCGCCAAGTTCGATTTGCACGGCAGCGGTGCTGTATGTTTTCCGCACCTTGGTAGATAGCGATATTCCACTCAACGCCGGCTGTCTGAAACCGTTGAATATCATTATCCCGGAAGGATCGATGCTCAATCCGCGTTACCCGGCGGCGGTGGTGTCAGGCAATGTCGAAACATCGAGCTGCATCACCAATGCCTTGTACGGCGCGCTGGGCCTGCTGGCTTCCGCTGCCGGCACCATGAACAACTTCACGTTTGGCAACCAGCAGCATCAGTACTACGAAACGATCTCGGGCGGCTCGGGCGCGGGAGACGGTTTCTACGGCACGGATGTAGTGCAAACCCACATGACTAATTCCCGCCTGACCGATCCGGAGGTACTGGAATGGCGCTATCCGGTGCGGCTGGACAGCTATGAAATCAATCCCGGATCCGGCGGCAAGGGGCGCTGGCATGGCGGCAATGGCGGCATTCGCAAAATCCGCTTCCTGGAGCAAATGACGGCGTCCATCCTGTCCAACAATCGAATTGTGCCGCCGTTCGGGGCCGCCGGCGGAGACTCGGGGAAATGCGGCAGGAACTATGTGATTCGCAGTAGCGGCGAGCATGAGGAACTTGGTTTTGTGGCCAGCACCAGCATGCAGCCGGGGGACGTTTTCGTGATAGAAACCCCGGGTGGCGGCGGTTACGGTGTGGCGACGCAGCAGGCCGGCGATTAAGGCAGGCGATTAAGGCAGGCGATTGAGGCCGACAGCGCGGCTTTGCTGCAGATTGCACAGGCTGCCTGGTCAGATACCGGCCAGGCAGCCTGCCGAAATTCGAGGATCAGCCCTCGGCTCTAACGCTTGTTATTGATCATTTCGTGAAGTTCTATTCGATTATGTGCAGCACGCATTGCATCTTTGGTTGAAATCAGTTTCTTGCTGATCAGTTGCAACAGGTCTTCGTTCAGGCTGCGTGACATGTTGTCTTCTTTCCGCTTCATGAAATCAGCGATCAGATGCATTTTTCCTGGATCGACGATCAGGGAGGAAACCTGCTGGTTGTTATTAAAAATCATTTCGCTGGCCAGTACGAAGGTCTCGCCGCTTTCGGCTGGAATCAGGCTTTGGCAAATCACGCCGATCAGCGCATTTGCAAGGGAAGCTGCGCGCTGTTCACGCTGTTCGGAGGCAAAGAACGCCAACAATTTGGTGATCGCACTGACGGCGCTGTTGGTATGCATCGTGGCCAGCACCAGGTGGCCGGATTCGCCCGCATGGAGTACCGTATCGGCGGTCTCGAAGTCGCGGATTTCCCCCACCATCAGTACGTCCGGCTTTTGCCGCAGCGCTTCCCGCAGGCCCGAGGAAAAGCTGGGGGTGTCGGTCGGTACTTCCTTTTGCGATATGATCGATTGCTTGCGCTCCAGTTCATACTCGATCGGTTGTTCAATCGTGATGATGTGGGAACTGCGATGGATGTTGATGTAGTTCAGCATCGAGGCGATCGTCGTGGTTTTTCCGGAGCCGGTGGGGCCGGTGACGAGAATGATGCCTTTGCTTGCTTCGAGCATGGTTTTTACATACTGCGGCAGGCCGGTCTGCTCCAGCGGGATGGGATGCAGCGGCAAACGCCGGATCGAAATAGTGATTTTTTCAGCAGCGTTCATGCGGTAAACGTTGCAGCGCAAACGGCATTGGGTCAGCACGAACGGCCGGTCAAGCGCTCCTTCCAAAACCTTGTCTTCCCAATCTTCGTCAATCGCCTTGAGCACCGGACGCATATCTTCCAGCATCACCGGCCGGTTGTTGATCTCTTGCCATCCACGTGGCGTTTTGATCATCATCGGGGCGTCTTGTTCGATATGGATGTCAGTGAAGGTACGCCCACTGTTTACCAGATCGAGGATTTCGTAGATCAAATCACGCAGTGGGAAGTGGTCGTCGCTCATGATTACTCTCAAGTTAGAAATAGCGTCAAGAATAGCATTGTCATTGGTCAACCGGACATGACAAACGCCACGCGGAGCCTCCTGAAATGCAGTTCGACACGATATCGGGATTGTATAAATAGATTGCTTCTGCATGTCTCAACAAATATTACCTTTACGGTGAAGCGATTTTTGCAGCCGCAGAGAGATGGAATTAGCTTGAGAATTTCTTGTGTGTTGCTGTACAGTATTGTTTTTTATATCTCAGCTTCATCCAGAGGATGGTTGCGCTGGAGTGGCTCACGCAGTTTTTCTCATCCGAGTAAAAGTATGCCACTCATATCGATGTTGCCGTCACTGCCGCCGGTTCGATTTCCCTTCAGGGCGGTTGCCGCCCGCACCATTTTTTCAACCGGGAGCGGCGTGTGAATATTGCATGTTGCGTCCCGGATCGCCAGTCTTTTACGCAGTTGCAGGCGGTGCTTGCGCGCGCCGGGTTTGCCTGCGAACATTTCCTTTCAGAAGCGCTGCTGTTGCGGGCGCTGCGCCGTCATGCTTTCGATCTGATCCTGGTCGATGTCGGCGGCACGCAACCGGACAAGGAAAGCCTGCTGTCATGGCTCAATTGCCGTATCGATGAACACATGCCGGTCATCATGCTTTCACCGCCGGTGGCGGCCGAACAGGTCGCGTTCTCGCTGGACGCCGGCGCCGACGATTTCATTGAAAAACCGTATGAGGCGATTGTCCTGGTTGCGCGCATTCATGCCTTGCTCAGGCGGGTCAACCGGAAGAGCGTACGGCGCACCATTGCACTGTACGACTTTGTACTGGATCGCGGCGCCAACAGCCTTCAGGATCGCGGGCTGGCGATCGAGCTTACTCCGCGCGAATTCACCATGGCCTGGTTATTCTTTTCGACGCCGGGAAAATATATCTCGCGTGAGGCAATCAGTACCGCAATCTGGGGCGTTGGCAGTGATATCGCCGGCCGCACCATTGAGCAGCACATCTATAAATTGCGTAAGAAACTCAATCTCGGCAGTGAACGCGGCGTCATGATCCGTACCGCGTATACCCAGGGGTACCGGCTGGAACTTCTGGATTGATGCCGCTCGATTGATACGGCTGGACTGATTCAGATTGATTCATCGCTTACAACATGTTCAGCTCCTGCGCAGTGCGATCAACCGCGCGCTTCAATTTTTCGACCAGATCGTCTATCTCAGAATGCGTGGCAATCAGCGCTGGCGCTATGATTATGCGCGCCAGCACCGGCCGCACGATGAGTCCTTCCTGCTGAGCCATGTGCATGCAATACGCGCCGATCGCGGCCTCGGCGGCGAAGCGTTTTTTCTCTGCTTTGTTGCGCGCCAGTTGCAGCCCGGCTACCGCTCCCACGCCCTGAATCTCGCCCACCATCGGATGATTGCCGAATACCTCGCGCAAACTGTTTTGCAGGTAAGGACCGGTGTCGGATCTTACCCTTTCGACGATGCCGCCTTCGTCCAGCAAACGCAGGTTGGCGAGGGCGACGGCGGCGGCAACCGGATGTCCCTGAGAAGTCAGGCCATGCGCAAAAACACCACCTTGATCGGCCAGGACGTCGGCCATCCGATGCGAGAGAATCAGCCCACCCATCGGCACGTAACCCGAGGTCAGGCCCTTGGCAATCGAGATGGTGTCAGGCTCGAATCCGAAATGCCGATGCGCGAACCACTCGCCGGTGCGGCCAAAGCCGCCGACCACCTCGTCGGCGCACAGCAGCACATCGTACTTGCGGCAGATGCGCTGGATTTCCGGCCAATAGCTGGCGGGTGGAAAGATCAGGCCGCCGGCGCCCTGAAACGGCTCAGCGACAAATGCCGCCACCTGGTCCGCACCAAGCGCCAGGATTTTTTGTTCCAATGCAGCGGCAGATTGCAGGCCGAATTCCTGTTCGCTCAATGCACCGCCATAGCCATACCAATAAGGTTCAGCGATGTGGTGAATAGCGGGGATCGGCAAATCGCCCATTTCATGCATCGCCTGCATGCCGCCCAGGGATGCGCTGCCGGTGGTTGAGCCGTGATAACCATTGACGCGGCCGATCAGGATTTTTTTTCCAGGCTTGCCAAGCAGATCCCAATAGCGCCGCACCACCCTGATCAGGGTCTCGTTGGCTTCGGAACCGGAATTGGTATAGATGACACGGCCGTAAGCTGGCGGCAGCAAGCTGAATAGCTTGGCGGACAAGTCGACCACCGCCGGATGCGTGGTGTTGAAGAACTGGCTGCAAAATGAAAGCGTCTGCAGCTGGCCGGCAGCCGCGCTAATCAACTCTTCGCGGCCATAGCCGACGGCCGTGCACCAAAGGCCCGACATGCCATCGAGAAAGCGCCGGCCCTCGTTATCCCATAGATACATGCCCTTGCCTCTGACCATCACGCGCGCATCTTCGACCGCGATCTGTTTGTGATCGACGAAAGGATGCAAATGACGAGTCGCATGGATAGCCTGGTATTCCTTGGTGCCGCGTGTTTGATCAACGCTATCGTGCATGTCGAATCCTGGTCAGGAATGGCCGGCGCCGAGTCTGTGTCGCGCGCCTTGCGGTGTTTGTTTTACTGGGATTGTGATGCTTCCCATGTGAGTGACGTCAGCGCCGGGCCGGTTCCATGTATGCAAACAAGCAGGCGTGAAATGACGCTACACTGCCGACGATGCACAGTAGGAGAACACAGACGAACTTGATTCACCACTTGAACCATGGCGTTTCCTGAGCGAGCGCTTCTTGAAAAAGGATAAATGATGAAAGCAATTGTCACCGGCCACAGCCGCGGCCTCGGCGCCGCCATTGCCGCCAATCTTCTGGCGCGCGGGATCCCAGTGCTGGGCTTGTCACGCGCCGGTAATACCGATCTGCAACAGCGCTTCGCGCAGATGCTGGAGCAGCATGCGCTCGATCTGTCGGATCCCGCGCTATGCGCAGAATGGCTGGCCGGCCCTGTGCTGCAGAGATTTCTTGCCGGCAGCGACAGCATTGCCCTGATCAACAATGCCGGCACCATGCAACCGGTCGGACAGATCGAACATCAAGCCTGCGCTGCCATTGCGGCGGCAGTCGGCCTGAATGTAACGGCGCCGCTGATGCTGACCGCAGCATTCGCTGCCGCCGGCAGCGCCGCGGCGGAGCGGCGCGTCATGCATATATCGAGCGGCGCCGGGCGCAATGCTTACGCCAGCTGGAGCATCTATTGCGCGACCAAGGCAGCTCTCGATCATCACGCGCGCGCGGTCGCGCTCGATCAAAGCGCCCGGTTGCGCATCTGCAGCATGGCGCCGGGCGTGATCGATACGGATATGCAAGCGGATATCCGTGCCAGCCCGCTGGCGCGGTTTCCGATGCGCGAACGTTTCGAGGCGTTGCAGCGCAACGGCGAACTGTCCAGTCCGGCCGCATGTGCACAAGGCCTGGTTGACTATCTGCTAAGCGAGAATTTCGGTGCAACGCCGGTTGCAGACTTACGCGATTAAGGCTGATTCCAAGCGGCTCCCGTCGGGCCTGCGCTTGGAACAAAATTGCTATTAGCGTGTTGCAATTCCTCCTGGCTTGCTTTTGAAATTTCTGGAACCAGCTGCGCGGCAATTTCTACTTATGCATGCTTAAGCCGAGCAAGTTCATTCACGCCAGGAAAGAGGTGATATGTCGATAGAAACCTACCACGCCTTGATCGACCAGATTTGTGCGGAATTCAGTATTCCCGATCCGGGGGCAATGTACCAGGCAGCCCATTTGCACGTGTATGACGCGGATTTCACCCTTTACCACGGCGGCGTCATCTTGCCCGATAGCGTATTGATGTATTGCGATTTTGGCGAATTGCCGGTGCAAACGCGGGAGTTGGTGTTGTTGCGGCTGCTGGAAGCCAATATGTATCTGTTCGGCGCCAATAGTCCGGCCTTTACCTATAACTCGAAAAAAAACCACATCGTGCTGATGTGCCGTTTCCCCTTGTCGCAAGCGACGCTGGATTCGACGCTAGAGTTATTAAGCTATTTCGCGGCAATGGCTGCGCGTTGGAACAACGATTATTTTATTTTTGAGCAGAACCGCTGAAATCGGCATCGCGCTAATCGGCAGCTTGCGCTGCCAGTTAGCGCTTAGTGCTTAGCCGCCCTGAATATCGTGATTGCCGCTGTCACCGCCGGTGTTGCCGCCGCCTTTGCCTTTTGCCGCTTCCAGCGTAGTAGGGTCGACGCCGAGCATGCCGGCAAGCTGTTTCAACTCTGCATCGGTAATGGTGCCGTCTTCCAGTTTCTTCAAGAGTTTCTGGATGTCTTCGCCACCCGAGCCGCCGCCGCCGGCGCTCTGCGAGCTTTCCGCGCGCGTCTGCAGTTCCTTGCTGATGGCGTCCTTTTGCCACGGCTCCATACCGGGTTGCCCCAGCATCTTCACCAAATCGTTGGTCGAACTTCCTTTGAGGCCGGATGAAAACGCGCCCATTTCTGCAGGACTGGGGATGCCGGCGAGACCTGACAGACCTGAAATATTAATGCTCATGGTATTTCCTTTGAAGGGTGGGGGAATATTCTTTACTGCGAACATGGGTAACAAAAAAAAATGATGAGTTCCACGCCGACTGCGAAGCAACGCGTTCACGAAGTGATTTTCGCCGAGCTGTTTTATATTTTTTAATATTTGCTTTTGGATGCGGAACTGCAAGACTTCGGCCGTCCACTAATTGGCGACCGTCTCGATCACTTCGCAGGATGAGCGGCGGTTTTGTTTATCAACCACGGAGGTCATTATGGCAATAACTGGAATCATGGCGGGAATCGGCGCAGCCCAAGGCATCGCTGATCAGGAAGCTACCGCTGCAGCAAAAGAAGCATTGGATGCAGACAATGCAAAACTGAAGATGGCAAAGGCTGGCCGCGACAATTCGTTAGCCTTGATTTAAGCGGCCGTCAAACAACAGGGCGCAGCTAGTCCTGGGGATAAGCGATGCGGATGGGTGGCATCGCCTATCCCATCTCTTATTCCATCTGCATCAACGCCACGATAGCGCTAAGAGCGACCATGGTCGCCGCCGCAATGCTGTCGTTTTCATTCATCTGCATATGAGGGGCATAACGTGAGCACTTTTCAGAGCAAAATCGCCAGCGGTTCCAACGGCTATCCAGCGCCCGACAATCCTGGCGCCAGGAGCGGCGGCAGCGCCATGATACAAGGCGCGCAGCAAGGATCGGCGGAGGCGATGGAATTCCAGCTTTGGGTATCGCAACAGGCGACTTCACTGGCGAAGCTGAAGATTTTCAATACCATGGCAAAAAGCATTAACGACCAACAGTAAGCGTTGCGCCGGATGCGCAGCTTTTTTACAGGTAATCAAAGGAGACTGGCATGACAGCATCCATCGGAAGATCTGCCCGCGCCGGGGCCAATAAGGCAATTGCAGATGCGGAGGGCGTGAGCGCAGCGAAGAGCGATCTGGACAACGTCGCTATATTTACAAAATTCATAAAAAAGGCGGAAGAGGCTGCACAATCCGCGCTGTAACGCTTGCCCGGTTTGCGCTTAATCAACGCAGCTAACTGGGGTCAGAGTGAACTTTCTGCGTTTTTTTGCAGAAACTTCACTCTGACCCCACTTAGCGGGCCACGGAGTAGCTGCCTTATCGTTAAAAAAGAACAAAACCACCTGGGGCGCTCTGCCTTTCTCCGAATCCGTCATGTGGGGTCAGAGTCAAGTTTCGCGATGAAGCACTGCGAAAGTTGACTCTCGTATATTGAGCATACCGCATCGGCATCGGATAATCGGGATGTAGAAGCGGTCGGGCAGAGTGATGCCGATTAGACTGAGTGCAGTTAAGCACGTGGGTCAGATAGG
>Ga0210409_10001007_pt1 | contig 39598 bp, 32 predicted proteins | sample IncBWH17MmetaG_FD_161649 | JGI IMG/M metagenome (GOLD analysis project Ga0210409, IMG submission 161649) | Forest soil microbial communities from Barre Woods Harvard Forest LTER site, Petersham, Massachusetts, United States - Inc-BW-H-17-M | ecosystem: Environmental > Terrestrial > Soil >... | reverse complement strand
TTGTTTCGATTGCGGATGGGGCGTTGCAGCTTGAGTCTGCTTTGTTGGCGGGGGCTCCGGCGGCGGGGATGAAGGTTAGCCGGCTGGTGGGGTTTGTTGATCGTGAGGGTGGCGGGTTCTTTCAGGAGTGGTCGGGGTTGTTTTGCATGGAGGGGGAGCAGGGGGATCGGGTGATCTATCACTATCCGCGGCTGCAGGCTATGCAGGGGGCGGCGGAGAAGACGGAACCGCTTGCGCTGCCGCTTGAAAAGGTGCGGCTGGTGGGGGCTTTTCGGGCGTTGCCGGTGAAGGATGCGAATGATGGGGCTTCGGTGCTTTGTTTCAGGAGCTATTTGCCGGGGTGAGGGCTTGGTGGCTGGGATAGGAAGGCATACCCCAGGGGCTAAAGCCCCCCCCTTATTTGTTGCTCTCTAGATGCCTGGGCTAAAGCCCAGGCCTACCTCAGAGGCAACGGCAGATGCAACGGCAACCGCAACGACCACAGCAGATCCCTGCGGGATGACAAACAAAAGAACATGCAACAACAACGGCAGATGCAACGGCAACCGCAGATCCCTGCGGGATGACAAAACGAGAGACGCAAAAGCAACGGTGGGCCAGGCAACGCGGGCGAGGCTGCTATAAAGGCAAGGTGAAAGGGATGATGATGCATTGGAAGCTTAGAGGGTGGACGCTGGTGGGGATGCTGCTGGCAGTGGTGACGGTGAGTGCGGTGGCGCAGAGTTCCATTGCTACTACTACTGTTACAGATACGATTTATCGAGCGGATGGGACTGCAGCTACTGGCACGGTGCTCGTGAGTTGGCCGGCGTTCTCGAGTGCTCTGGGGCAGACGATTCCTAGCGGGAGCACGTCGGCGACGATTGCCGCGGGTGGCGTGTTAAGCGTGCAGCTTGCGCCCAATGCAGGGGCTACGCCGATTGGGAGCTATTACACGGCGGTGTATCACCTGGATGATGGGACGGTGAGCCGGGAGTTCTGGGTGGTGCCTTCGAGCTCGACACCTGTGCACTTGAGTGCGGTAAAGAGCACGGTGCTGCCTACTTCGGTAGCGATGCAGACGGTGAGCAAGAGCTATGTCGATACGGCGATTGCCACGGCGATATCGGGTCATCCGCTGGACAGCTCGACGCCTTATGTGCTGAAGAGCGGCGATACGATGACGGGTGCGCTGGCGCTGCCGGGCGATCCTACCTCGCCGCTGCAGGCTGCGGATAAACAGTATGTCGATACGAACGTGACGGCGTTGGCGAGTGGCCTGGCGCAGAAGGTGGCGACGCTGCCGGCCGCGACCCAGACAGTCGCGCAGCCGACGGGAACGATGCTGCAGACGAACCGTTTGAATGGCGTGGAGTATGCGAGCCAGTACACAAGTGGGCGAGGGAATAACGGTATTGCAAATGCAGTGACGAGTGCGGACTGCGGGAGCGGCTGCGAGGTGAAGGCGGAACAAAGTTATGCCTCGGGAGAGCTGTATACATCGACGCAGTGGAATGATCAGACGCATGTGGAGGACACGCGAGGAGGACAACGGCGGGACACCTATATGAACCCGGCCAGCGTTGTGGCACCGGGAGTTGAGGCCGGTCAGGTGATCGATGTGACATCGACCCACATCGATGCGATGCTGCAGCCACAGGTGGTGAATGGGAATCCCAGCTCGATTGGACTGCAGATCAACCACACGGTGCTGGCGGGTGGATCGAACCAGTTTCCGCAGAATATCGACAGCCAGCTTCCGTACTTCAAGACGGCCTATAGCGCGCTGATGGTGCGTGGAACGTATAACACACAGGGACAACATGTACTGGCGCCGATGACGACGAACTGTTACGGGGTGGGAGACTGCCTGATCGGGTCGCAATTTCTTACGGCCTCTGGAGGTTTTCGGGACAATGCGGATGAAGCTACGCATCCGATGGACCTGCAGGTGCGTGAAGACTCGCTGGTATTCCAGGGAACGTGTTCGACCGGATGCACGACGGGATCGACAAGCGTGAAGGTTGCTGTGAGTTCGGCACCCGGAACGCAGGGAGATGGACGGTTCCTGATTGATAAGAATCCGGCGAAGGTAATAACGGCCGGCGCGGTGGCGGGTGTTGGCGCGAGCGGGCCTCATGCATCGGCTGCATTCAGCGGGAGCGCCTTTCCGGTGAGCGTGTTCTTCCAGACAGCGCAGGCGATCCCTTCGCAGGCGAACAATGTGTCTCCGGGGACGGTGACGGTAGCGATTGCGACGAGTGGCGTGACGGCGGGGTTTGCGACAAATACAGCAGCGGCGCCGCAGACGAGTGGTGTGGCTTGCGTGAGCGATGCGATTAACGGAACGAACGCGCAGAACTACGAGATGGCGAACTATAGCGTGGTGGATGGGACGCATCTGCAGATGACACTGAACAAGGCGCATAATCTGCCGGCGACGGTTGCGATTGGCGGGTTGTGCGGCTATGGCCTGGAGCAGACGGTGGATACAGCTTCGGGGATACGGCAGGTGTTTCCTGTCGTTGGATCGTACTCTGCAACGGGTCTCTATTACGCGGGAGGCGCGACGGCGATTGTGGGCTTGATGAGCCAAACTTCCGGTTATCTGAACGTAAACCTGAATGTGGCTTCGATTGCGCGTAGCGGAAACGTGGTTACGGTAACGACGGCAGGAAATCTGCCGGTGGATGTGAACGGCCTGACCATGACAGTAAATGGCGTAACCGATAGCAGCTACAACGGCAGCTACGTGGTGACGACGACAGGGCCGAACACACTGACCTACGCACAGAGCGGAGCGAACAGCACGAGCACGGGCGGAACGATGGCTGTGTTGACGGGCGGATATGCGCTGTATCCGATGGCTGAGGTGCTGAGCGTACTGAACCCGGCGACGAAGAGCGTTGACGGGCAGATGACCCTGGCTCCGAATACAGTAGCGTGGGCCGCGAACGATGCAGTGGAGCAGCCGCACTACTACCAGGAGAAGGTGGGAGCGGATCTGACGTTTGTAGGGCAGACGACGCCGCGACCGACCACGTACATGCGAGCGGGCGTTCAATATGAAGGCAACAACGGGCCGGGACTGCAGGGATGGACAGTGACGAATGCTGCACCGGCGACGGCATACCTGGGCAATGGAGGGACGCATTCGGCTCCGGACTGGGCGTATGAGGCTAAGGGTGTGTGGAACCGGACGATGTCGCTGCAGGCAGGCGAGCAGAGTTTGTTTACGGTGCACTGCAACTCGCATGGGTGCGGCAAGTGGAACTCCGGCTACAACCTGTTTGAACTGGATAGCAATGTTGCGGTGGATACGATGTCGTTTCAGCCGACGACGAGCACGTTGACGATGACGCTGCGGGGGACACCGTATGGATTTAGTCCGCAGGGATTTACTGCGGGGACGGTGAATGCGGGGACAGTGAATGCAACGACTCTTAACGGAGCGGTGAGCGCGGCACAACTGCCGGTGTTTCAGGCTTCGGGAAGCGGACATGCACAGGGAGTAGTGCCTGATCCGGGAGCGGTGGCGGGGACGACGCGCTATCTGCGGGAAGACGGCACGTGGGCTGCGCCTTCGGGCAGTGGTGGGTCTGGAGTTGGAGTGTTGACGGGAGCGCTTGCGGATTACAACTTCCTGCAGGGATCCGGCACGGTGCTGACGGACAATAGCGGGAGTGGGAATAATGGGACACTCGGCACTGGTGCTCAGGCTCCTACATGGGCCACATCCGGCTTAAGCTTTACTCCGGGGCAGGGCGTCTCTCTGCCTACTTCGTTGAATGCTGCAAAGACGTTTTTCTTTGCGGTTTATATCAACCCGGTGACAACTGGGAACAGTACGGTTGCGACGACAGGGAACCAGTTCCCCTTGTTGCTTTCCAGTTCGCAAGGGGCCGCCGGCTTCAATGTCATGTATTTGAAGGCGTCACCTGTAACCGGCTTAGAGACTAGCTATGTGTGGACACCTACGATTTATAGCAATACCTCACCGGCGACCAGTGCGCCGAATCCTCTCCCTGGCTTTCATATTCTCGGGGTTGTAGCGGGGACCGGCAGTGGGAACGTCGACCACCTCTATCTGGATGGCGTGGAGGTGGCGACCTATACCATGCAGGGAAGCTCCGCCGGAACGCTGAGTGCCGGCAACTTGTGGCTTGGATCGACAAATACTGGCGTTTGGGCGGGGTCTGGATTGTTCGGCACGATGTATCGCTTTGTCGCCTATTCCGGCCAGTTGAGTGCCGCTCAGGTGCAGTCGGCAACGGTGGCGATACGGCAGGATGTGGCGTCACGCGGTGTTTCGGTGACGCCAACGACTGCGATACTCAACTCTCCGCAGCTACATACAATTGGTGATTCGATCACGTATGGGTCAGGTGTATCTACTCCGTGGCCGCTTTTGCTGACTCTGACCAACCAGCCCAGCTATACGATTAATAACTGGGGCATCCCTGGATTTACCTTACGGGGCATGGTGAATGTGGAGCCCAACCGTGTCGATCTTAGGTGTTCTACCGAATTTGGTCCGGCGACTGCGATTGTCTTTGGCGGGACAAATGATTTTGTTCAGGTAGCATCTACTGCGAGTAGCGTCTTCCAGACCATGGCGGCGGAGGTGCAAACGCTAAAACAGGCTGGGTGCCGCGTGTTCGTGATGACGATGCTGTCGCGGACTGGTAACGATGCCTCATCCGTGTCGCTCGACGCCGATAAAGACGCTTATGACGCATTAGTGTTGACGGGTGCAAAGGCGGTCGGTGCTGATGGCATTATCGACGTGGCAGCTAACCCTCTTCTTGGGGCGGATGGTGCTTACGCAAATACTACTTATTTTCAGGTAGACGGAACGCATCCCACACCTGTCGGGCATGGGCTTGTGGCAACTGCGGTCTCAAACTCGCTGAATTACTACTTCGGCTCGAAGGTTTCAAGCCCTACGGTAGTCACAGCGACGACCTATCAGATGCTCTCGGGCGATGGTGCGGTAACGGCTGCTCCTACGGCGAATGCTGCCTATACGATGCCGGACTGCACGGGGCCGAGCGGCGAGTCGTATGTGATAAGCAACCCGCAATCGGCCTTTACGGTGACGATTACGGGAGGTTCGGGACAACCGATCAATGGGCTGAGCTCTGCGATTACGATTCCGAGCAACAGCACGGTGACGCTGCGGGATGTGCCAAATCCGAAGAGCAGCTCGGGATGCCACTGGATCATGTGAAACGATAGCGGGCGCGGCCTTGTTGGGGTGAGGCTGCGCCCGCGCGGCTTAGCGGTTCATCTGGTAGGGGGATTTGAGGCGGAGAACTTTGAGGGTCGTGAGGACGGTGTTGCGGGCGAGATCGCGTAGCTGACGACGGCGGTTTGCACGGGCGACGATGCGGGCTTGCCGGCGGCGGAAGACGGCTTCGTCGGGTGGGCCGTGGTGGAGTGCGGCCACGGCGGCGGCGATGATGGCGTCGAACTCTTTTTCGGGGGCGAAGTAATTGAGCCAGACTTCGCGGGCGAGGCGGCCGCGTTCGGCGCTGGTGGCGAGGTGTGGCTCGATGAGCTCGGGGAGACGGGCGATGTCACGCTCGGGAATGCGGAGGAGGAAGGTGTCCCAGGGGACGTGCGGGGGCAGAAGGAAGTTGTCGGAGATGAGGACGGGGGCGATGCCGGCCTGCATGACCTCGAAGAGACGAATGCTGCCGTTGCCTGCTCCGCGAGGGCAGAGGACGAAGTGCGAGGCTGCAATGGTTTCGGCGTAGCGCTGCTGACGCTGATGGCGGTCGGGTTGGGTGAGGTCCCAGTGGTAATAGGTGCTGGTGTTTTCGATGAGGGTGGCTAATGCATCTTTTGGGCGGGGGAAGGTCAGATTGAAGAGGCGTTTGCGGAGCAGAGATGTACTGCCGCCCTGGAAGGTGAAGAGATATTTCTTATCTGTGACTGATTTGATTACGTATTGATTTGTGTAGCGGCCGGTGGAGGAGACGTAGGAGTAGGAGGAGGTTCGGCCGGCGCGGCTGTGCGTGTCTACCGAGGCGGAAGAGTAGACGCCGGGGGCGAGGGGAAGGTAGTTGTCGTCCTCGGTGTAGACGGCGCATTTGTTGGGGAATGCGGTGTAGAGAGGGTGGTCGAGGAGGCAGGCGGGGTCGAGGCCGAAGCTGCCGATGAGAAGGATGAGATCGGCGGCGGCGGGGTCGTCGGTGAGGGTGTGGACGCTGTGCTGTGCGCGCAGGGGCAAGAGGGTGGTTAGCTCGGTCTCTTTGACCGGGGAGAGGTGGATGATCATTCGGTTTCATTGTGAGGGAGGCTGGGTGCGCTGTCGAGTATCGAGGTGGGGACATGCGGGAGCTTAAGGATTTGCTGGAGATGGGCAGGGAGTTGGAGGCGCGGCCTGCGCTGATGACGACGTATGTGGAGGGTTTGCTGCGGGTGCGGGATCGTGAGGGTGTCGAGCGTCCGCTGAAGGCGAATGCTGTGCAGTTGGCGTTTGAACGGGCGCGTGGGCGGCAGAACATTGTGCTGAAGGCTCGGCAGATGGGGATTACTACGTGGGTGGCGGGGCGATTTTTTTTGAAGACGGTGACGAGGCCTGGGGTGCTGACGCTGCAGGTGGCGCAGACGAGGGAGGCCGCGGAGGGAATCTTTCGGATGGTGCAGCGGTTCTGGGAGCTTCTGCCGGAGGAGTTTCGGAAGGGACCGCTGCGGCGGAGTATCGCTAACTCGGGTCAGATGTGTTTTCCGGCGCTGGATAGTGAGTTTCGCGTGGTGAGTGCGGGGGATGCGAATGCGGGACGCGGGTTGACAGTGCAGAATCTGCATTGCAGCGAGGTGAGCCGTTGGCCGGGAGATGCGGGGGCTACGCTGGCGGGGTTGCGGGCGGCGCTGGCTCCGGGGGGCGAGATGGTGATGGAGTCTACGCCGAATGGGGCTTATGGGTGCTTCTATGAGGAGTGGGGGCGAGCGGAGGGAAATGATGTGGTGCGGCATTTCTTTCCGTGGTGGATGGAGAAAGCTTATGTAGCGGACGCGGTTATAGATTTGCGGGAGGATGAGCGGGCGCTAATGTTGGCGAATGGCTTGTCGGCGGGGCAGATTGGGTTTCGGCGGGGGTTGGAGGCTAGTTACAGGGGGTTGCGGTCGCAGGAGTTTGCCGAGGATGCGGAGAGCTGCTTCAAGGCTACGGGTGAGTGCTGCTTTGAGGTAGAGGCGGTGGAGGCTCGACTGTGGGAGGTTCCGGAGCCGGTGGAAGTGAGGCGGTGTGGGGCTTTGCAGATTTGGCTGCCGCCGGTGCCGGGTAAGGAGTATCTGGTTGCGGTGGATACGGCGGGTGGCGGCGCGAATGGAGACTTTGCTGCGGTGCAGGTGATTGAGGTGGAGTCGGGGATGCAGTGCGCGGAGCTGCAGCAGAGGCTGGGGACACTAGAGCTGGCGCGGGTCTCTGCCGATATAGCCAGAGAGTACGGCGGGGCATTGATTGCCGTGGAGAGGAATAATCATGGAGCTGGTGTGGTGGCTTATCTGGATAGCGTTGAGCGTTACGCTCGGGTTTATGAACAGGGGGGAGTCGCAGGATGGTTGACTACGGCGGGGAATAAACCGGGGATGGTGAGCAGGATGGGAGCCCTGCTGGTGGAGTCGCCGTGGTTGTTTTTTAGTAAGAGGCTGTTGGGAGAGTGCAGGACTTTTGTTTCGATGGCGGGGGGTAGGACGGGAGCGGTGAGTGGGGCTCATGATGATTGCCTGATGGCTATGGCGGTGGCGCAGGCGGTTAGGGCGGAGTTGGTGGGGAAGAAACTTCCTGGTGGTGGAGTGAACCCCACCCTTCGCAAGGTGCGCGAAGGATGGGGCACCCGGCTTTTTGGGTAGGGTGAGATATTCTGCTTGGGCGGGGTGAAATCGGGTTGGCGGTTTTGGCGGTGCAGGCGATTCGTCGGATGCGGGGTGGGGCGCAGAGCCAGCTGATGCTGGGGGCCGATGGGAAGCTTTGGGTGGTGAAGTTTCAGAATAATCCGCAGCATCTGAGGGTGTTGGCTAATGAGTTGATTGCTACTCGGCTGGCGGCGGCGGTGGGTCTTACGGTGCCGGTGAGCGATGTGGTTGAGGTGACGGATTGGCTGGTGGTGAACTCGGCGGAGATGTTTTTGGAGCTGCCGCGGGGGGAACGGGAGAGATATAAGGCTGGGTTGCAGTTTGGGTCGCAGTTTGTGGGTGGGTTGATGCCGGGGCAGGTGGTGGACTATCTACCGGAGCAGCAGTTGGATGAGGTAAGGAACCTGGCGGAGTTTGCCGGGATGCTGTGCATTGATAAGTGGGCGGGCAACTGTAATGGCCGGCAGGCTGTGTTTGAACGGAAGCCTCGGGAGCGGAAGTACAGGGCTACGTTTATTGATCAGGGGTTTTGCTTCAATGCGGGCGATTGGACGTTTCCGGACTCTCCGCTGCGAGGGGTGTATCAGCGGAACCGGGTGTATGAGCGGGTTACGGGGTGGGAGAGCTTTGAGCCTTGGCTGAGCCGCGTGGAGGCGATGAAGGCGGCTACTTTGTGGGAGATTGCGGAGGCGGTTCCGCCGGAGTGGTATGGCGGGGATACGGCGGAGATTGAGAGATTGATGGAGCAGATGATGCGTCGGCAGTCGAGAGTGCGGGAGTTGATTGGGGCGTTTCGGGATTCGGATCGGGCGCCTTTCCCGATGTGGGAGAAGAAGGCGATTGGAGTGGTGCCGAGGCAGTTTGCGGATGTTGATGTTGTTGGGAAGTTTGTAATGTAGGGATGGTTGTTGAATTGCTCGAAGGAAGAACAGGCAACAGCAACTACGAAATACAGGGATTCTTCCCCATTCAACTTCGCTCAGGGGTCAGAATGACGACGATATTGGTTACACGGTTATTTGAAAGGGGTAAGGCTTGAAGGAACGGTTGCCGTGCGAGTTCTTCCTGATTCGGTATGTGCCGGATGTGGTGAAGGGCGAGTTTACGAATATCGGTGTGCTGCTGCGGGAGGCAGGGCGCGACGATAGCGCGGTGGTGCGTTTTACGCGGGACTGGAGTCGCGTACGTTGCATGGATGCGGATGCGGATATTGGTCTGCTGGAGGGGCTTGAAGGGGAGATTGCGCAGCGGCTGCGGATGGGGACGACGGATACGAAGCCTGTGATGCAGGTGCTGGAGGATACGCTCTCGAATTCGCTGCAGATTACGCAGGCGAAGGCTTGCCTGGCGGAGAGTGTGCAGACGGAGATGGAGCAGTTGATGCGAATGTATGTCGAGCCCCTGAAGGTGAAGGCGGAGCGGAAGAAGAGCGGGCGCGCGGCGATTGCGGGGGCGATGCGCACTGAGTTTGAACGGGCGGGGGTTTGGGGGTTGATGCGGAAACGGATTGCGGCTTCGCTGTATACGCGGGCGGGGGATCCGATGAAGATTGATTGTGGGTATAAGGCTGATGCTGGTGGGATGATTCGGATGTTCCAGGCGGTTTCGCTAGAGGGGGATGTTGAAGGGGTCAAGGGGTTGGCTTATTCGGCTCCGCAGCTTCGCGAGGGCGTTGCGCGGGTGGAGAATGCGACGCTGGAGCTTACGGCTGTGGTGGAGTCGCTGCGGGCTGTTTCGGATGCGGAAGATGAGGCGGGAGAGCGGTATCGGTTTGGAGTGGAGGCTATGGAACGGCAGGAGATTCGCGTGGTTACGTTGAGTGATCTGGCGCGGGTGGCGGAGACGGCGAGGGTGGAGTTACGGGTTTGATTTGCGATGGTGGAGCGGACAGGAAAGCATACCCCAGGGGCTAAAGCCCAGATTATTGTTGATGGACTGAGAGACCCAAGGCTGAAGCCTTGGGGTACCTAGAAGCAAGAACAAGCAAAAGCGAAATGCGGGGTTCTTCGCTGCGCTCAGAATGACAACATTCGACAGATGTACCAAAGAAAATTGCGTGAGGCATGGCCCCTGGGCTGTGCCTTTTTCTTTTTGCAACAGAGATGGAAAGAGAGAGGTGAGGCATGGGTGTTCGGGCTGCGGCGAAGAGTGTTTGGGAGCGGGTGGCGGGGGTTGAAGTGACGGCGGCGGATGCGACGGTGGGTGAGCGGAAGACGGCTATGTTGCCAGCGATTTTGAGTCCCTATCAGGTGGGGCGTACGGGGCAGAGTGCCTTGCCGAAGCCTACGCCGGCGAATCTGCGGAAGTTGGCTGAGACGCCTGTGGTGCGGCGGGCGATCAATGTGGTGAAGGACAAGATTGCCAGCATGGATTGGCAGGTGCGGGTTCGCAGAGGCTTCGATGCGGCGACGGTGGCGGATGCTGAGGCGCGATTGAATGTGCTGCGGCGATGCCTGGAGGAGCCGAATGCTTCGGACAGCTTTCGCGTGCTGTGGGAGCAGGTGATTGAGGATCTGCTGGTGGGTGGGTTTGGTGCGGTTGAGATGGAGGCTACGGGCGATCCGCTGCGACCGTTTCATCTTTGGGCGGTGGATGGTGCAACGATCCAGATCGATAGCCGGTGGGATGGGGATCCGGCGAAGCCCAGGTATGCGCAGGCTACGGGGCAGTTGGGCAGGGAGGGTTTGGTGCCGCTGCTCGATGACGAACTGATGTATGTGCGGCTGAATCCGCGGAGCCATACGCCGTTTGGGCTGGGGCGGCTGGAGGTTGCGTTTGAGACGGTGAATCAGTTTCTAAGTGCGAACCGGTATGCGGGGCGGCTGGCTTCAAACTCGGTGGTGCAGTATGCGCTTTGGCTGAACGAGGCTACTCCGGAGCAGCATGACCGGCTGATTCGGTGGTGGCAGGACGAGATTGAAGGGACGGGACGCGTTCCACTGTTGAGCTGCGAGCAGAAGCCGGAGGTGTTGCGGTTTGCGGGCGGGACTGATGCTGATCTGCGGCTGCAGTGGCAGGAGGCTCTGATTCGCATGATTGCGAATGCGTTTGAGCTGCCGCCAATGTTGCTCGGGTTGCAACACGATGTGAACAAATCTACCGCGGGCGAGATGGCGGATGAGGCGTTTCAGAGTGCGGTGGTTCCAGTGGCGAAGCTGGTGGCGGAGCACATTACGCGCGATCTGTTTGCGAAGAAGCTGGGTTGGCGCGAGTTCGAGTTCTGCTTCAACGACCTGGAGAGCAGGGATGAGATGCAGGAGCTGCAGATTCAGACTGCGCTTCTAAGTGCGGGCGTGTTGACGGTGGACGAGGTGCGGCAGATGCGAGGGCTGGCTCCGTTGAAGACGGCAGATGAGGTGACGCAGTGAAGGTGACGATTGACAATCTGGATGGGCTGGGCGCAGTGGACTACAGCGGCGCGGTGTGCGCGGAAAAGCCGTTGAAGATCGATCGTGTGCTGAATTCTCCTTCGCGGTGCAGCGGGATGTTGGATGTGAGCGATGCAGGAGTTGCGGTGCCTGCGCGGCGGGGAAGGGTGGTCATAAGCTCCGATAGCGGAACGGTGTTGTTTACCGGATATGTGGCGACGGAGCCGGAAGCCGTGTATGCGGGGAATGGGACGATGGGGCCTGTCTATCGCTACGCGTTTAGTGCGGTGAGCGATGAGTGGCTGCTGGATAAGCAGTCGGTTGCGCAGGCTGGGGCGGGCCTTGCGCAGCCGGCGGGGCAGTTGTTGCAGACGTTGACCAATGGCGTGGATGCAGGATTGTTTACGACGGCGGGTGTTGCGAGCGGGCCTGTGGTGGGAGTGTTTGAGCCTTCACAAACATCGACGTGGTCGACGAACGCCGGAAATCTGGCGGCTGCTGCGTATGCTGCGTATCGCACGCTGAACGGAGCGCTGACGATGCAGACGGCAGGGACAGTGACTCATGCGCTGAGCGATAGGGATGGAACCATGCAGGTTGCGGCGTTGCAGCTTGGGCAGGTGAAAGAACTGGCGAACGATGTGACGTTGAGCGGCGAGATGGAGCCTACGGCGTACATCAGCGAGACGTTCGCAGGAGATGGGACGACGGCAGTGTTTCAGTTGGCGGAGGTTCCGTTTCGCTTGAAGGCTTCGGCTGCGAAGCTGCTGACGGATAGCTTCGATAAGAGTGCGTTCGATCATGGGATATGGAACGTGAATGACTCGGGGTCGCATCTTGGATTCAGTGCGGCAGGGTTGACGATGACGGGCGGCAATGGGTTCGATGGGCAGACTACGTTGACGGCGATCAATGCTGTGGAGCTTGGCGGATCGCTGGTGATAGAAGCGGGAAGTCTGCAGCTTGGAGCGGGAAGTGCGGGCGTGGTGTGCGGGCTTTACTCGGGCGCTACGGAGATGGCGAACTGCTTTGCGGGATATAACGTGCGGCAGAGCGGTGGAGCTACGGTTGTCGCTCCGATGGTGAATGGAGCCGAGGTGGGGACGGTTTATACGCTCCTGAGCGGGCATCGTTATACGCTGCGGATTCGGCTGCACTGTGTGGAGATGCAGAGAGTTCTGCAGACGTACTACGCCATGGTGGATGGCGCGGTGCGGTCGTTTGGCGGGGGGCTGGTGGCTGCGCCGATGGCTGTGGTGTTCGAGCTGCAGGACCTGGGAGCGGCCGCGAATACTCCCGCTACAGTGCTGTATGACGGTGTGGTGACAAGCTCGCCTGCTAGTTGCAGTTTTGTTGCGGTGAACTGTGTGCAGTTGTTTGGGTCGATGGGTTATTGCAGGGTAAGGCAGGCGGGGTCGGCGTGGGTGGTGAGTACGCTGCCCAGTGGTGCGAAGGAGACTCGACTGATTGGCATTGCGGGTGAAGGGGTGGACTGTAAGGTATCTGCTACTGGCAAGGTTACATTTTTAGCCGGGCGGATTCCTGTTGCAAATGAACTTGTGACGGTGTTGTATCGCGGCCGGCAGCGGTCTGTTGCTCGGCTGGAGGATGCGGCAAGCGTTGCAACAGAAGCGGCTGGTGGAATGCCGGGGACAGCGCGGTGGCTGGGTAAGGTGTTGCGGCCTGCGGCGCGATGCTCTGTTGACTGCGAGAGTGCGGCGGCGGCGGTGTTGAGTTTTTCGGCAAGCCGTGCGGCGGCGTTGGCTGGGACTTATGCTGCGGTGAATCCGGGGGATGTATGGCCGGGAGACGTGCTTGCGATAACCAGCGGCGGGCAGACGAAGAGTGTCGCGGTTCGCCGCGTGACCATCGAGAATGGTGCGGCGTGGCCGGAGATGCTGACTTATCGCATGGAGTTTGCGAATGATTGGGCTGAGGGGTTGGGGCTGAAGTTGTCGGAGGCGATTGCGGTGGATGCCTGGCTGCCTCAGACGGCGTTGAGTTCGGCTTCACCAAGTGGGGGTAACGTGCTTGCGAACCTGCAGCAGTTGCAAGTGGTGAGCGCGACGGGGACTGCGCTGCAGGTGGATGCCGGAATGGCTCCCCCTGCAGGCGGTGGGTTTGAGGTGAGGCGGCGGGATGGGGACTTTGGGCCGGGGGTGGATCAGGACCTTGTGCTGCGGAGTCCGGTGCGGAGCTTTTCGATTCCGCGCGAAGGACAAGAAGAGCGGTACTACGTGCGGATGTACGACGGTTCGACGCCACCGGTGTATTCGCGATTTTCAAGTGCGGTGTTTACGGATTTGCCGGTGAGCTAGCCGACGAAGGAGGTGGGTGATGACGGAGTTCGAGGGACAGGTGTTGGCAGACCTGAGTGTGCTGAAGAGCCAGATGGATCAGTTGATGGGGATCGGTCAGCCTGGTCGGTTGGCGCAGATAGAAGCACGGGTGGACCTTCACGAGCGGGCGGTGCAGCGAATGAAGGCGCTGGTTGGAGCGGCCGGAGTTGTGCTGACGGTGGTTCATCTGGCGATTGATTATTTTCGCGGTAGATAAGGATGGGGCTATGGATTTTCTGAAGGCGTTTTTGCGGGGGATTGCGCTGCTGCCTGGCGTGATTCATGGGACGGAGGCTATGTTCGGTGCAGCATCGGGTGAGCAGAAGAAGGCCGCGGCGGTGGAGATCGTTGGAGCTGCGATCAATATTGCCGATGCGGTGACGATGAAGCAGATTGCGGACTCGGGCAAGTTTACCGAAGGGCTGAGCGCGATTATCGATGGAGTTGTCACCTGCCTGAATGCGAGCGTGTGGGCGAAGCGGTGAGGCTTCGGCGTTCATAGGAAATGCGGACGAAACCGTATAATCGGGGTCTATGAGCGCCGAACCTTTGGTTGGAGTGGTGATGGGAAGCCGCAATGATTATGCGGTGATGAAGAGTGCAGTGGAGATGCTGAAGGAGTTCGGCGTGCCCCATGAGGTGCGCGTGGTTTCGGCGCACCGGACGCCGGATTTGCTGTTTGAATATGCCGAAACAGCGGCTGGGCGTGGGTTGCGAGCGATCATCGCCGGGGCGGGCGGTGCGGCACATCTGCCGGGAATGATCGCGGCGAAGACGGTGGTTCCTGTGCTGGGTGTGCCGATTCCCGCGACGGCGCTGCAGGGGATGGATTCGCTGCTGAGCATTGTGCAGATGCCGAAGGGGATTCCCGTGGGTACGCTGGCGATTGGCGCGGCTGGTGCGGCGAATGCGGGGTTGCTGGCGGTTGCGATGCTTGCGACTACGGATTCGGCGCTGCGGGAGAGACTGGTAGCGTGGCGGTCCAGTCGACGGGATGAGGTGCTGGCACAGGTGGTTGGCGATGAGGTTGGCGCGTGAGCACAACGACTTCGAAGGCTAAGCCGATTTTGCCGGGTGCGACGATTGGGATATTTGGCGGCGGGCAGCTTGGCCGGATGACGGCCATGGCGGCGCGGGCGATGGGTTATCGAATTCAGGTGCTCGATCCGGATCCGGCTTGTCCTGCGCGGTTTGTGGTGGATGCATGTATCGAGGCGGATTGGGCCGATTCACGCGAAGCGGCGAACCTGGCGCGGGGATGCGATGTGGTGACGCTGGAGATTGAGCAGATCTCTCCGCAGAGCATGGCCGCGGCGGCAAACTTCGCCCCGGTAAGGCCGGGCGGTGCGATGCTGGCGGTGATTCAGGACAGGATCGAGCAGAAGGACTGGCTGCGGAAGAATGGGTTCCCGCTGGGGGAGTATCGCGCGGTGCGGTCGCTCGATGAGCTGCTGAAGGCGGTGGCGGATTTGGGTGGCAAGTGCTTCTGCAAGAGCTCTACCGGGGGGTATGACGGGCGCGGCCAGGGAAAGATCGGATTTGCGCCGGGTGCGGATGCCGAGGCTGAAGTTCGGGGAGCGTGGGAGGCTTTGGGGGAACGGGCAGGCGTAGCGGAGAAAGCGATAGAGCTGGAGCGCGAGATCTCGGTGCTGGTGGCACGGGCTCCGAACGGCGAGGTGAAGGTGTATCCGGCGGCTTGGAACCACCATGAGGAGCAGATTCTGGCGTGGAGCGTGATGCCCGCTCCGCTGAGCTCGGCCATGGAGGCAGAGGCGCGAGGGATCGCTGAGGCGATTGCAGATACGTTTCAGCTTGAGGGGATTCTGGCGGTGGAGATGTTCTGCACGAAGGATGGGAAGCTGCTTGTGAACGAGCTTGCTCCGCGGCCGCATAACAGCTATCACGCGAGCGAACGGGCTTGCGTGACGAGCCAGTTTGAACAGCTCGTGCGGGCTGTGTGCGATCTTCCGTTGGGCGATGTGGACGTGGTGCAGCCTGCGGCGATCGCGAATTTGCTCGGCGATGTATGGATCGGGCCGGACGGCGAGCCGCGAGAGCCGCACTTTGATGCGGCGTTGGCAGTGCCGGGTGTGCGGCTGCATCTGTGTGAGAAGCATCGGCCGCGCAAGGGGCGGAAGATGGGACATCTGAGCGCAGTGGGGAAGACGGCTAATGAGGCTGTGGAACTTGTGCTGCGGGCCCAAAAGCTTCTGTAAGGCAAGGCCCGTCTTATTTTGACTAGCCTATAGGTCGGAATGGATATCCCAAGGCCGAGCAGTATCTCTATAAACGCGGTCTGATATCGTGCGCACGCCTCTCCACTCTGACGCACAAGCCTCTGTATCATCATGTATTGTGGGGAACGCTAAGGATTGAGTGGCATTCTTTGATAGCACTCAGGCAGATTTGTAAGGAGAATAGTGAAAATTAGCATTTGTAGTGCACTCGTAAGCATAGTGGCGCTGATCAACCCTTCCGCCGGTATCTCTCAGGCTCCTAGCTCCCAGGCTCCGAATGGCCGGCACTATCTGTCACAACCTTTGGTGACTTCCATCTACACCGCTGATCCATCTGCCCACGTGTTCAAGGGCAAGATCTATGTCTATCCGTCTCATGATGTGCCTACAGACATCCCAGACGATGATTTAGGCAGCGAGTACGCGATGCGTGACTATCGTGTCCTTGAGATGGACCGGATAGGCGGCCATGTGAACATAGGCCCCGTGGCGCTCGATCTGAAGGATGTACCGTGGGCGTCCAAGCAACTGTGGGCACCGGATGCAGCGTATCGAAACAATACCTACTATCTGTATTTCCCGGCCCGCGACAAAGAGGGCGTGTTTCGAATTGGAGTAGCGACCTCAGAGCACCCGGAAGGCCCCTTCAAAGCGGAGGCCGAACCGATGAAAGGCAGCTTCAGTATTGATCCAGCGGTGTTCACCGACGCGGACGGCCAGAGCTACATGTACTTCGGCGGCATCTGGGGAGGACAGCTTGAAAACTGGACTACGGGTCATTTCAAGGAAGGCACGACAACCGATCTACATCAAGACGACAAGCCCGCGCTCATGCCGAAGGTAGCGAAACTCGCGCCGGACATGAAGCATTTCGCGCAACTAGCGAAGGATGTTGTTCTGCTCGACGAAAGTGGCAAGCCGTTGCTTGGCGGCGATCACGATCGCAGGTTCTTTGAAGCCTCTTGGATGTTTCGACGAAACGGTGTGTATTACTTCACCTATTCGACTGGCGACACACACTTTCTGGCATACGCCACCGGCACACATCCTGAAGGTCCCTTTCAGTACAAGGGACACTTCCTGTTACCTGTGCAGGGTTGGACCACACATCACTCCATCGTCGAGTCTGATGGAAAATGGTGGCTCTTCTATGCAGATACACAGCTCTCTAACAAGAACCACCTGCGCAACGTAAAAGTGACGGAATTGCACTTCAATGCGGATGGCTCGATTCAAACTGTTGATCCATTTACATCGAATTAGTAACTTAGCAACGAGAAAAACGGCGGCTCCATTGAGGAGTCGCCGTTTATTTTGCTTAATGCGCTTTTTGCCGTTCGCTGCACTTAGCCGATGTCTTCGTTCCAGTTCTCGAGGTAGGCCTTGAAGTCGGACATGAATTTGCCGGCGTCGGCGCCGTCGACGATGCGGTGGTCGAAGCCAAGCGTGAAGCGCTGAATCGAGCGGATCGCGATGGAGTCGTTGCCATCCTTGTCGGTGATGACTTCTGCTTCCTTGTTGAGGCCGCCGATGCCAAGGATTGCGCTCTGTGGCTGATTGATGATCGGTGTGCCGAACTGCTCGCCGAAGATGCCGGAGTTGGTGAGGGTGAAGGTGCCGCCGGAGATCTCGTCTGGCGCGAGTTTCTTGTTGCGGGCGCGGTCGGCGACGTCGACGATGCCGCGCGCGATGCCGAGGAAGTTTTTCTCCTCGGTCTGCTTGAGGACGGGGACGATAAGGCCCCAGTCCAACGCAACGGCGATGCCGATGTTGATGTTCTTGTTATAGCGGATGGCCTCGCCTTCAACTGAGCCGTTGACGATGGGATGCTTGCGCAAGGCCACGATCGCGGCGCGGGTGATGAAAGGCATGTAGGTCAGCTTGACTCCGTTACGCTGCTCGTATTTGCTCTTTTCTTTTTCCCGCAGCTTGACGATGCGGGTCATGTCGACCTTGAAGACGGTGTGGACGTGCGGGCTGGTGCGTTTGGACTCGACCATGCGCTGCGCGATGATGGAGCGCATCTTCGTCATGGGAACGAGCTCGCCGGGCTGCGGCTGAGGCGCTGCCTTGGCTGCGGCAGGCGCTGGGGCAGCAGGTGCAGCAGCTGCGGGCTTCGCGCCGCCTTCCAGGTGGCCGACGATGTCGCTCTTGGTAATGCGGCCGGAGGCTCCGGTTCCCGCAACCTGCGTGAGGTCGACGTTGTTGTCCTTGGCGATCTTGCGGACCAGCGGCGAGGAGCGAGGGTGGTCGCCAACTGCAGCGGCTGCGACAGGGGCTGGCGCAGCAGCGGGAGCAGAGGTAGCCGCTGCGGGTGCTGCGGCTGCCGGAGCAGGAGCGGCTTTACCAGCCGCGCCGCCGATGACTGCAACTACTGTATTGATGGTGACGGTCTTGCCCTCGCCGACCTTGATCTCGGAAAGCGTTCCGGCCACGGGCGAAGGAATCTCGGCGTCAACCTTGTCGGTAGATATTTCGAAGATAGGCTCGTCGCGCTGAACGGTATCGCCTACCTTCTTGAGCCATTTGGTGATCGTGCCCTCGGTGATGGACTCGCCCATTTGCGGCATCAGAACTTCAGTTCCCGGGCCAGCAATGTTTGTGCCTGCGGCAGCAACGTCGGCTTCGGCGGGATTTCCCTGAGTTGCAGCCGGGGTATCAACAGCAGCGGGAGTAGACGTATCGGCGGCGGGCGAGGCGGCAGTCTCAGCCTTTGCTGGCGAAACTGCAGCAGCCCCGGACCCATTTTCTTCGATGGTAGCGACGACGGTGTTGATCTGGACCGTCGTGCCTTCCGTAATCTTGATATCTTTCAGAACTCCGGCGGCGGGCGAAGGAATCTCGGCATCGACCTTGTCAGTCGAGATTTCGAAGAGCGGCTCGTCGCGCTGGACGGTGTCGCCTGGCTTTTTGAGCCACTTGGTGATGGTGCCTTCGGTGATGGATTCGCCCATCTGCGGCATAACAATTTCAGTCGGCATGAAAGTCTCTTCTCCCTCAAGTGCAGGTACGGGGCTGAAATATCAGCCCATTATTGCCCGGTGCGCCGTTGAGCATACCCGAATGGGATTATACGGCGGCAAAGCGATTGCTTGCCTTGGAGATGTGCGGTTAGCGAACGAATTGGGCGTTGAACGGCCTCAGGCGCGCGTCGCGAGCAAAGAGTCCAACGACTCACACCACAACATCTGCCGCTCGAAGATGCGGCCAAAGTGTCGTGCGGTCGAGTTGATTGCAGCCTCCATCGTGGGCTGACGGTCTGGGTCAGCTTCAAGCTCAAGGCTGGTCACCTCGCGATCCGTAATGCCGCAGGGTACGATCCACTCGAAGTCGCGAAGGTCGGTCGTCACGTTGAGCGCAAAGCCGTGCGAGGTGACGCCCTGCGAGACGTGGACGCCGATGGCGGCTATCTTTTTCTCCTGAACACTGCCTCCTGCGAGCGTCCAGACGCCGGTGCGTTTGGGGATGCGCTGAGCCATCACGCCGAAGTCGCCGCAGGTGCGGATGAGGACCTCTTCGAGCATGCGGACGAAGTCGACGGGGCCGAGGTGTTTCAAGCCCGGGCCCTTCTTGCCGGGCCAGTCGCCGCGCAGATCGATGATGGGGTAGCCGATGAGCTGGCCGGGGCCGTGGTACGTCACGTCTCCGCCGCGGTTGATCTCGTGAATTTCGATGCCGCGCTGCTGCAGGAACTCATCAGACGCTAGAACATTGGCACGGCTGGAGTTGCGTCCAAGCGTGAGCACCGGGGGATGCTCGAGCAACAAGAGCGTATCGCCGATGAGGTTCTGCTTGCGTGCTGCGATGACCTGCTGCTGGATGGCGAGGCCTTCGGCGTAAGGGACGCGGCCGAGATGGAGAAGGTGGATGAACATTGAACAGCTTTCGCAGAGATAGATACTTTCAAACTCAAGGGCGATTTGCAAAAGCATGCTATCGGCGCAGGTATTTCAGCAGGCGTGGATCAAACTCCGCTCGCGTTGATCCCGCAATCCGAACACGTTTCGTATCGGGATGCAGCGGGTTCAGCAGGTAATTGAAGGTGTTCGGAAGAATAGCGGAGGGAACACGCGCCAACGCTGTTTGCTTTCGCAGCAACCACTCGTCTCCAAGCCGCCTGCTGAGATCGTGGTTCGTCCTCCATGCCTCGTCTCTGCGTATATTAATATCTTCAATCGCAATATCATTCGGCACTTCCACACATAGAAGAGTGTAAGGACGGGGCAACTCATCTTCTTCAAGCTCAAGATGGACCAGTACTTCGACCATTGCACCTGCCGGAGACTCCGTGAGGTAAACAATGGGACGGCCAGCGCTATGCCAGCGCGCTGAATACTTCAGTCCACCGGCGCCGGTGAGCGATTTGTGGTTGCTGATGCGCCACAGTTTCTGTACCGATTTCGGCACTACGCGAACATGCCTTCGTCGATCTGACCGAGCATCTCCTCAACCATGCGCCCACCGACGTCGGTACGAAGCATCTGCAGTGGAGTCCGCAGATCAAACCGCTTCTTCGGTTTGCTGAGCCAGCTGCGGGCCTGCTCGACAGTGCCGAAGACCGTCACTGCCTGGTCGAACACTCGGACCAGCCTGGCGAGTTTGTCGGACTCATCCGCCGACAGAGGTTGCACCAACCTTCGACGATGTTTCAGCGTGCGGGCCGGAATAACAATCTCATAGATATCTTTCAACTCCACTCCGGACGCAGAGACAAAATTGCTCATCGTTTCGACGGGAACCCCAGCCTCGACACTTTCAAGATCGAGATGCAGAGAAGTCAAAAACCGCGGCGCGTGCTGGGATTTTGAAGCCTGAGCCATAGGGACATTATGCCATATATTGATCGGCATTTTGTCCCTATAGAAATTTTGCCACCTAGACGTTTATCGGCATACCTTCAACGCTGCTGAAGCCGTCGAGCAACGCCTCGGCAACGGTCGGGTGAGCGTGAATGGTGAACATCATCGCTTCAACGGTTGCTTCCAGTTCGATCGCCGTTACACACTCCGCGATAATCTCCGTCGCGTAAGGCCCGATGATGTGGACGCCGAGGATCTCGCCGTACTTCGCGTCGGAGACTACCTTCACGAAGCCATCGTGCGCATCGACGATCGTGGCCTTGGAATTTCCGACGAACGGGAACTTGCCGACCTTCACCTGGAATCCCTTCTCCTTCGCCTGCGCTTCGGTGAGGCCGACGCTGGCAATCTGCGGATCGGTGTAGGTGCAGCCCGGGATGCGCGTGCGGTTCACCGGCTTGGCGTATTTGCCGGCCATCTTCGCCGCGACTACAAGCCCAGCCATCGAGCCGACGTGCGCCAACTGCGGCAGACCTCCAACTATGTCGCCAATCGCATAGATGCCCGGCTCCGTCGTCTCCATCCATTCGTTGGTCATAATGAAGCCGCGATCTGGCTTGATGTTGGTCTTCTCCAAGCCAATGCCCTCGGTTCGAGGCGCACGACCTACGGCAACCAGCACCTTCTCGGCCTGCTTGCTCTGCGGCTTTCCATTGGAATCGGTCCACGAGACGAGCGCGCCGTCCTTGTTCTTCTCGATCTTCGTGTCTTTGATCGAGAGATTCACGTCGATTCCACGCTTCTTGAAGCTACGGAGAAGCTCCTTGCTGATCTCTTCATCCTCGACCGGAACAACACGCGGCAGCACTTCGAGGATTGTGACCTCTGCGCCGAAGCTCTTGAAAATCGAAGCAAATTCGACGCCCACTGCGCCCGAGCCAATCACCACCAGCGACTTCGGCATCTGTTCGATCTTCAGGATCTCGTAGTTCGTCAGAACCGTCGTATCCGGCTTGTAGCCCGACAGCATGCGCGCATCAGAGCCAGTCGCAAGCACAACCTTCTTCGCCTTGATCGTCTCGGTCTTTCCGTCGGCCAGCTTCGCTTCAATGGTGTGAATGCCGTCCTTCGCCGGGCCAGTCAACTTACCGAAGCCCTTGAAGGTCGTGATCTTGTTCTTCTTCATCAGGAAGTCGAGACCCTTGGTATGTCGCGTAATCACGTCATCCTTGCGCGCCAGAACGCCCTTCCAGTTCACCTTGGGTTCAGTGACCTCGATACCGTAACGTTCGGCATGCTTCAGGTGGTCCCACAGTTCGGCGGAGAACAGCATCGCCTTGGTCGGGATGCAACCCCACAGCAGACAGGTTCCGCCCAGCCGCTCGTTCGCATCGATGAGCGCGGCCTTCAGGCCATACTGTGCCGCCCGAATCGCACAGGTATATCCGGCGGGACCGCCGCCCACAACTACTACATCAAAAATCGTATCTGCCAAGGGAACACTCCATTCCTGCTTAGAACTACAAACATTTTAGATTACGCCAGTTGTCAAGCGACTCATTGGCGGCCCTAAGTGCCTGATTTCGCGATACCCTTGCTGGCGTGGCCAAGATTGTTGCCTAATTTCGTATTCGTTGGACGGAAGGAAAAGATGAAGCGTAAAAGTTGTGGCGTTGCCCTGTTGTTTGCTGTTGCACTCAATCTCTCATCGCTTGTAAGCCGCGCACAAACGGCTACTGCACCTACAAAAGTCATCCTCGACACCGACATCGGCGACGATGTGGACGACGTCTTCGCGCTCGGTCTCGCGCTCACCAGTCCCGAACTCAAAATTCTGGGCGTTACCTCGGCCTGGGGAGACACAGCTCTGCGCAGCCGAATGATCGACCGCCTCCTCTGCGAGACAGGCCGCAGCGACATTCCCGTGCGAACCGGCATCGCCACGAAGACCACCACAATCTTTACTCAGAAGGCATGGGCCAGCCAGGGCATCGAGCGAGAGCATGGCGATGCGGTTTCGTTCCTATTGGAACAGATCAAGCTCAACCCGGACGAGATCACGCTAATCGCAATAGGCCCGCTCACAAACATAGGCGCGGCCATCGACCGCGATCCTGAAACCTTCCGCAAGTTGAAGCGCGTCGTCCTGATGGGTGGCTCCGTCTATCGCGGCTATGGGGATCTCGGCTACACCCCTCACCGCGAACCCATCGCCGAATACAACATCATGATGGACATTCCTGCGGCGCAAAAGCTGTTTCAATCAGGCGTTCCCATCTTCATGATGCCGCTTGACTCCACGCAGATTAAATTCGACGAGGTGAAGAGGTCGATGCTCGCCTCCATCAGCACACCGCTCACCGACGCCTTACAACTCCTCACCGCCGAATGGTCACTGAGCACCCAGCAAACGACACCGACTCTATTCGACGTAGTTGCCGCAGCCTATGCGATTAAGCCCGAGGTCTGCCCAACGACACCCCTCCACATTGAAGTCGATAAAGACGGCTTCACGCGAGTAAAACCCGGCACACCAAACGCCAACGTCTGCCTCGAACCCCAAACCGATGCGTTTTTCAAACTCCTGATGCCGCGCCTTATGAATCAGAATTTAACAGGAGATAAGGTCTGCATCTCGCCAGGAAAAAAGTAGGGACTATCCCAACACCTTCGCCGCATCCTTGGCAAAGTACGTCACGATAAAGTCCGCCCCGGCTCGCCGGATCGACATCAGCGACTCCATCATTGCGCGCTGCGGCTCCAGCCATCCTCGCTGGAACGCAGCATGCAGCATCGAGAACTCCCCCGACACTTGATACGCGCCCATCGGCAAGTCATATCGCTGGCGAGCCTCGCGGATCACATCGAGATACGGCATCGCTGGCTTCATCAGGATCATGTCCGCGCCTTCTGCAATGTCCTGATCGATCTCGCGCATCGCCTCGCGCAAATTAGCTCCGTCCATCTGGTAGCTGCGCCGGTCGCCGAACTGCGGAGCCGAATCCGCCGCCTCACGAAACGGCCCATAGAACGCCGATGCAAACTTCGAAGCATAGCTCATGACCGGAATCTGCTGATGCCCACCTTCATCCAGCGCATCGCGCATCGCTTCGACGCGGCCATCCATCATGTCTGACGGCGCAACAATATCCGCGCCAGCCGCGGCCAGTGAAACTGCCGTCTTAGCCAACAGCTTCACACTCGAGTCATTCTCGATCTCATAGTGATCGCCATCCCGCGCCACAACGCCGCAGTGCCCATGCGACGTGTACTCGCACAGGCAAACATCAGCGATCTGCACCAGCGAGTCCAGCTTCCTATTCTTCTTGAACGCCCGCAGCGCAGTCTGCACGATGCCATCCGCAGCCCACGCACCACTCGCCTGCTCGTCTTTCTCCGCTGGCAAACCAAACAGCAGCAGCCCGCCAATCCCAAGCGAAGCGCACGCCTCGGCTTCTTTCATCGCTTCGTCGATCGAGAGATTAAACACTTCCGGCATCGAGCTGATCTCTTTACGAACACCCTCACCGGGGCAGATGAACAACGGATAGATCAGAGCTCCAGGGTGCAGATGCGTCTCGCGAACGAGCGATCGCATCGCCTCCGTCCGGCGCAACCGGCGCATACGCGTGGCAGGAAAGTTCATTAGTCCAGTTTACGACCTCTCAATTCCACCTCTCAGGTACGGTCTGCAATCGAATCGTACTCCGCTCCCGAGTCCGCCGGCGCCAGCACCCACAGAGTGTAGATACCGAGCGCAGTTCCAAACGGAATCTTCAGCAGACTGAGTACCCCGACGATAATCGCCAGCGTTCGGCCCCAGGGCCTGCGAGTCAAAAGACTATATCCAACCAGCAAGGCAAGCCCCGCCGAGACCACAATCATAGTCGCGATAAACGGAAGCATGGCGCCCATCCAATGCGGGCCAAACGGGCCTCCCATTGGCCCAAATGGCCATTCACTGCCAAACCGGCCGCGCATAGTTGCAACCCGGAAGAAAAACATCCCAAACAGTCCGCCGACAATTCGATACACGCCAAACACGCACCACAGAACCCCCAGCGTCTGCAGATGCCGCGGCACCCTTGGGATCGGTACATACAGCGGCATCGGAGGTTGCTGATGCGCCTGATACATAGGAGAAGGCATGCCCACCACCTGCGCTCCGCATCTCGAGCAAAAGTGAACACCTTCCGCAATTGCTGCACCACATGCCTGACAGACCATCTGACACCTCCATACATCCGGGCGCACTCACTGCTACGCATTCCGCCAGCCAGCAGTTCCCTGCGAGATTACGATAGAAGAAGTGAAATCGCCAGATCTATTGCCGTCGATCCCCTCCCCTTTGCGAGAATCCAGCGCCGCCGCGCTCGAGTGGCACCGCCTTCGCGACCACATTGCCGGCCGCACCTCGTCACCACTGGGCCGCGCCTGGATTCTTGCACTTGAGCCCTGCTCCGATCAACCCTGGATTGACGAGCAGCAACAACGCACCGCCGAGATGCGCACCATGCTTGCACGCGGCGAAAGCTTTGAGTTCAACGGCCTCTTCGACCCCACGACGTTGCTCGACAAAGCTCGCATCGACGGCGCAGCCCTCGAAGGTACCGAAATCCGCGACCTCCTCAACGTGGTCGAGCGCATCGCTGCATGGCGCAACCTCATCGACCCCGCTCCCGGCAGCACGCGCTACGACTGGCCCGGCATCGCCGCTCTCTCCGCTCCACTCCTTCATCACGACCTCGCCCCACTCCTACGCACACTGCGCGGTAAGATCGAGCCCGACGGCTCACTCAACGACGACGCCTCGCCCGAGCTTCGCCGCATCCGCCGAGCCATGGAGCGCCAGCACCGCGCCATCGAAGAGAGCCTCCGCAAATCTCTCCGCGGGCTAAGCGAAGGCGGCAGCACACAGGACGATCTCATCACCATCCGCGGTGACCGCTTTGTCATTCCCGTCAAAGCGGAGTTCAAGCGCCGCATCCCCGGCGTCATCCACGGCTCATCGTCCTCCGGCCAAACCGTCTTCGTCGAACCCCTCGAAACCATCGAGCAGAACAACGAACTCGTCCGACTCCTCGACGAAGAGCAATCCGAAATCCATCGCATCCTCGTCGCGATGACCCGCGCCATCGGCGAAAACTCCACCGCAATCCATCTCGGCACTGCGATCCTCGCCGAGGTCGAATCTCACTCCGCCCGCGCCCGCTTCGCCAACGCACTCAACTGCACCCGCCCCGTATTTACGCTTGAACTTGCCCTCATCGCCGCCCGCCATCCATTGCTGGAGCTCCGCATGCGCGCCACGGCACTCGAAGCAGGCACAGAACCCACAACCCCCATCCCCCTCACCATCATCCTCCCACCCGATACCCGCCAGCTCATCATCAGCGGCCCTAACACCGGCGGCAAAACCGTCTCGCTCAAAACCCTCGGCCTGCTCTCGCTCATGGCCCAGGCCGGAATCCCCGTCCCCGCCGAAGAAGTCAGGCTCCCGCTCTTCCAAAGCGTCTACGCCGACATAGGCGACGCACAATCCATCGAGCGCAACCTCTCCAGTTTCTCCGCGCACGTCGTCAACCTCGACCGCATCTCCCGCGAAGCCACCTCCGACTCGCTCGTCCTCCTCGACGAACTAGGCTCCGCCACGGACCCCGAAGAAGGCGCAGCCCTCGCGGTCGCCATCGCCTCACACTTCCTGGCTGTCAATGCATGGTGCTGCATCACCACACACCTCACCTCGCTCAAGGTCTACGCCGCCAACCACGCCGGAGTGTTGAACGCCGCCGTAGGGTTTGACCAGCAGACCCTCACCCCCACCTACGAACTGCGCCTCGGCGTCCCCGGAGCCTCAGCCGGCCTCAACATAGCCAGCCGCCTCGGTCTCTCACCCGAGATCATTGCCGCAGCCCGCGCCCAAATGTCCACGCAGACCGCGGACATTGGAGCCTTCCTCGATCAGCTCCACGACCAGCTCACCGCAGCCGCAGCCGAACGCGAAGCCCTTCAGCTACGAGAAAAAGAACTCTCCCGCGAGCGAGCCCGCCTCGAAGTCGAAGGCCGCATGGAGCAGAAGGCCCGCACCAAAGAACTAGAAGCCAAACTCAATTCGCTCATCGAAGACTTCGCCTACCAGCTCCGCGAGACCGTCAAAGCCATCGACGACAAGGCCCTCGCAAAGAAGATCGCCCGCGACTCCGATCTCCGCATGGCCAAGCTACGCCGCGAGTTCTCCGAACAATTCAACTCAACCGTAGTCGCCCACAACACCCGCGCCGACAAAAATGATCCCGCCGCCCAACCGCACATCCCCAAGGGCATCAAGGTAGGCGATCTCGTCAAACTCAAATCCCTAGGCCGTCAGGCCCGCGTAGACCGCATCATCGACGCAAAGAACTTCGAAGTCTCCATGGGTCCCATGAAGATGCGCGCCGCCATCGACGACATCGCCGAAGTCGAATCCATCAAGGTCGTCACCCCGCTCGAAGCCGCACGCAAACGCGGCGGCATCACCGTCGCCACCGCAAACGATGACACTGACTACATGACCTCCGAGATCAACGTCATCGGCCGCACCGCCGACGAAGCCCAGGCCGAAGTCGAGCGCTTCCTCGACCGCGCCTTCCTCGCCGGCCTCCCACGCATTCGCATCGTGCACGGCACCGGAATGGGCATCCTGCGCCGCACCCTGCGCGACTACCTCCGCAGCCACCCCCACGTCACCACCATCACCGAGCCTCCACAAAACCAGGGAGGTCAGGGCGCCACCGAAGTTGAGTTGAGACAATAGCGCAATAGTGACTCTCTGCACAGCAAAGGGGACACTCAGGCCCCCTTCGTCGCAACACATTCCTCAAACGCAGCTACTTCGCTTCGCATAGCCATTGTCTTTCGCATCGGAATGCACGATCAGCTGCCAGATATCCCACAGCAGTTTCACCACACAGATCGCAAGCACCATCTTGAACCCAAGATTGATCGCAGTGTTTATCGTGGCCAGGTCTTTCAGCGACATCGTCTCCGATGTCGTTCTAGGAACGAAGTATGATCGCGCCTGCACCATGATTGTGATGATCAGAATCCCCATCACCTGCACCACTATCTCGACGCCTTTGCGCCATCGGCGAGCTCCATGGAGAAACAGCATCACGGTCTTCAGCCCCAGCTGCACCAGCAACAGACCAATAATCTGCCAATAGAAGATGTGCCACTCAGACGTCAGCCCGAACGGCATCGCGTGCAGGTATCCCACACCCGGGCCCAGCAACAAATACGGCTTATAGGGCACAGCCAGCAGCCACACAATCACCAGCGCGCTCACAATCACGTCCGCCACGCCACCCGCCATCGATGGCTGCTTGCCCTTCGCCTCCACCTTCGGCAGATCGTTCGGGTTCCATCCCTTCGAAAAATCCACCTTCTGGAAGTACCGCCCTTGCGCAAACTCGAAGAACGCAAAACCCAGCGTCATCCAAGCCCAAAAGGTTAAGGCGACACTCGGAAAGTGGCAGATCGCAGCTCCAATGTCGAAGTGGCCTCTCGCTCCCTCAACGAACGTCGTCGCGACCTGCGTCACCACATACGCCGCCACATACACCGCCACGACAAAGGGGAAGCTCTTCTTCAGCGTGAACCAATAAATCCCGAACCACGCCGGCCCAATCAGATACTGCTGCGGTAGGTATCGCGCGGCCACCAGCATAGGCCGGCCATGCTTTTCCAGCACATCGGCGACCTCACCCTGCGTCAGCGGCCGCCCCAACTCTTCTTCGCGACCCTCCATCTGGGCCAGCAGGTTCGCCCGCAACTCCGCCAGCGTGTCCATCTTGCTCTTCGTCGGCAGATACTGTCCTACGGCCTGCAGATAACGCTCGAGTAGCTCCATAGCCTACCTTCCTCTCTGGTCCTTCAGAATCTTGTGCAGCGAGTCGTTAATCCCGTTCCACTCCACCAGCAACTGCTCCAGGATCGCCTCACCATCGGCCGACAGCCGGTAGAAGCGTTTATTCCGCTTCTCCTCCTCGCGCCACTCGCTCGTCAGCAGCCCTTGTGTCTCCAACCGCCGCAGCAGCGGATACAGAGTGCTCTCCTCAATCGCCAGACCCTCGTCAGCCAGCGCCTTCCGTAGCGTGTAGCCGTAGTGCTCTACCCGAAGCTGCGCCAGAACGGCCACAATCAGGCAGCCTCTGCGGAGCTCCAGCCGGAGCGAATCAAACAAATCGTTTTGGAGTGCAGACGTCATACTGTTCCACACACACTGTATGACACATAGTGTATGGCGTCAAGTCTTATTTTTGAGAATTTCCAAAAAAATGTCCGACCCTGGCCAGGCATCAAAACCAAGCGTTTTTAACAAAACGGTGACAAAACTGCGACATCCCGGCCCGACGAGTGGACTATATTTTCCCCGAAGTTGACCGAGGCCCTAGAGCATCAAGGAGGCTCGCATATGAAGACGTTACTGCGCTTTTCATCCCGAACGGCACTGGCTCTGTCCATGATGGCGACTGTCGCTTTTGGACAGCACTACAACCAGACAAATCTCGTCTCTAGTGCGCCGGGAGTCGCACCCGTTACCGATCCGCAGCTGATCAATCCCTGGGGCATGGCCCGTGGTTCCGGTAGTCCCTGGTGGATCTCTGACAACGGAACGGGACTCAGCACACTCTACAACGGCGCAGGGAGCAAACAGGGTCTGGTTGTCACCATTCCGGCCGCGGTCACCGGCAAAAAAGGTACGCCCACCGGAACGATCTTCAACGGCAGCCCGACTGACTTTCTAATCGCTCCCGGCACGCAAGCCATCTTCCTGTTCAGCACCATTGACGGCACCATCGCTGGTTGGAACCCCGGCGTTGCTCTCAATCAGGCCGCGACCGTGGTCAAAACCAAGGATGGCTCGGTTTATACGGGTTTGACCAGCGCTTTCGTCCATGACAAGCTCTACCTCTACGCAGCTAACTTCGGCAAAGGCCGCGTCGATATTTACGACAGCACGTTCCATCGAGCACACTTCGGCGAAGAGTCGGGCGAGGAAGGAGGCGGGGAGCGCCGGTTCGAAGATGATCGGCTGCCGCCTGACTTTGTGCCTTTCAACGTACAGACCATCGGCAACGACATCGTCGTGACTTATGCGCTCCACGAAGAAGGGTCGCCGTTTGAAACCGACGGACCGGGATTAGGCTACGTCGATGTCTACACATCGACCGGACGGTTGCTGCTGCGTTTGGAACATGGAGATTGGCTGAACGCCCCGTGGGGAGTGGCGCTCGCTCCGCTCGACTTTGGACGCTTCAGCCACGACCTGCTGATCGGGCAGTTCGCTGGCGGCGGAAATACCGAGGCCAGCGGCTGGATCGCCGCTTACAACCTGACCACTGGCCACTTCGATGGCCTGCTGGAGGATGCGAGTGGAAAGCCGATCGCCATCAATGGAATCTGGTCGATCAGCCCCGGAAACGCCAGCCCGGGCAACTATGATGCCGCATCTACGCCCGCTGCAGAGCTGTACTTCACGGCCGGCCCAAACCATGGCTCTGGAGGGTTGCTCGGATATTTGACCGCGATTTCCTCGGACTTGATCAAGGGCAACAATCAATGACCCAACCATCCAGCCTTCGGGAGGAGGTTCATACAAGCTCGAATGACTCATTTAGCCCGGACTGCACTTTGAGCTCGCATCGCCACCCTAATTCGCGTACGCCTTAAACTTCTGGGAAATGGCATGATGGCTGTGCCAGTTTGCGTAGTAAGGAGAACTGCATGCGAGCCGCCATCCTGCGAAAGCCCGGACCTCTGCGCGACAACCCCCTCATCATCGAAGACGTCCCTACTCCCATCCCCCAAAAAGGCGAAGCTGTCCTCAAAGTCCTTGCCTGCGGTGTCTGTCGAACAGACCTGCACATCGCCGCCGGCGAACTCCCCCAAAAGCAGCAAGCCTTGATCCAAGGCCATCAGATCGTCGCAGAGGTTCTCGAATCACCCTCCGCGGAGTTTCCCATCGGAAGCCGCGTCGGCGTCTCCTGGGTTGGCGGCACAGACGGATCCTGCAGATTCTGCGCCTCCGGCCGCGAAAACATCTGCGACAACCCCACCTTCACCGGCTACACCCGCAACGGAGGCTTCGCCGAGTACACCACCGCCCGCACTGACTTCCTCCTCCCCATCCCACCTGGTCTCTCAGACACCGCAGCCGCACCTTTGCTCTGCGCCGGCATCATCGGCTTCCGCAGCCTGCGAGTCGCTGAGGTCTGCAAGGGTCAGCGCGTAGGCCTCTTCGGCTTCGGCTCCTCCGCCCAACTCATGATCCGTGTCCTCCAATCCTGGGACTGCCGCGTGTACGTCAGCACCCGTGACGCCGCCCACCAGTCCACAGCTCGCCAGCTCGGAGCCGAGTGGGTGGGCGAAGCCACCGACTCCCCACCCGTCGCCCTTGATGCAGCCATCACCTTCGCGCCCTCAGGCGACGTCGTTATCGCAGCCCTGCGATCCATCGCCAAAGGCGGCATCGTTGCGATCAACGCCATTCACCTCGACCGCATCCCGCAGTTCGACTACGACACGCTGCTCTGGGGAGAGCGCCAGCTCCGCAGCGTAGCCAACATGACGCGGCAGGATGGTCGCGACTTCCTGCTCCTCGCCGAAGAGATCCAACTCACCCCACTCGTCGAAACCTTCCGACTGGACCAAATCAATCAGGCCATGCAGGCCATCCTCATCGACCATACGAGCGGCTCAGCAGTCATTCTGCCGCATCATCCCTAATGAGGCTTACGCACGTGCCGCCGCGTCCGTATCAGCACCGCAACGCGTCATCGCAATTGTCTTGGGCAACAATTGAAAATCCTTTGGGGGGTATCGTCACACACCAGACACAGCCTTGTTCCGAATCGTATGTATCACCGGAAAGATCGCCCATATGACCAAAATCTGGAATTCAGAACTAGCACGGAAGGAGATCGGTTGGTGTCTGGCTCTCGCGCCTCTTCTCGCAGTACCATCCGCGAGTCAGCCAATCCTCTAGCGCGGACCGTACGGCACTCAGTCGAGAGCTTACGAATAACCTTGCGGGTTGACTCCTGAACAGGGGTCGATTACTCGCCCTTAACCCAACTCGCGATCTGTGAGCCGATCAGGAATGTAAACATGAAGACAATGGCGCGAGCCGTGGCAAGTGCGAACGTCGATTTCACTACAGAAACACCTCTCCGAACGTTTTCTACTGACGTGCTATAGAGCCTTCCTGTTTGACGTTCTATTTATGTCTTCGGTTCATGGATTCGCAGTTCAGGCGCATCCTACAGTCTTGCCCGCGTAGCGAGACTACCTCCCTATTCTTCTGTCAGTTATTGCCCATAAGAGAGCGTTTGAGTGACCTCAGTTCTCTAGGACGATGTTGCGGCTAAGCGCTGCTCCCTGGTGCCCATGATTACAAGCCAGAGCATGAACGCCAACTCTGCCAGCAGGACGGGTTGGGCGAACTTCCACACCCTGTCTTCGTACGCTGGAAACAGCAAGCCGGTAAAGCTGAGGGCCAGATAGCCGAAGCACGCGATCATCAGCCAGACGCCTAAGATGCGGGGGAGAAAACGCGATTTGTATACCAGCAGCCCCAACGGAATGAGCCACAGACCCCCAGTGATCGACCAGACCAGGTCAAGCTGGTGATGCAGATGGAGGAACACCATGACGAAGGCGTTGCGTTGCGGCTGGTCGAGAACTGACAGGAAATCGGCGCCGCGAGCGAAGAGCAGGGCGGCTGCATCATTGGCTGTGTTGACGAAGAAGATAGGCACGATCACCAGGCCGCCCAAGATCACCATCAGAACGGCGAGCGTCTGGTCGACTCCCTTAAGCAGCCTATACAGAGCCAACGTGACAAAGATCCAGAGAGTGCTGGAGATCAGATAGCTGACAATACCGAAGCGGAAGAGCAACTCGTGACCCGCGATATTGTTGGCCGTCGCTGACGCGTCTCCATCGACGATCAAGGTATTGGGAATGTAAATGAGGCGCACGATGCCAAACAGTGAGCTCACGATGTACAGGAGCCCTGCAACCCTGGCTTTCTTGCTGAGCGAAGTCATGTGTCCTCGTGATGAGGAGCCTGGGTGGTACTACGCGCCAAAAGAAATAACGCATAACGTGGCCAGATGGCCACGTTATGCGTTATTTGTCATACCTGGTAGTGGTGCCTGGCATCGTCCCTCAAATCCTCATCGGCATCAAGATGTACCGGTACTTCACATCCTCGTTGCCATCCTCAGGCCGCATCTGCCCAGCGCTCTGGGCATCCTTGAACTCCAACCTAACCTCGCCCGTATTTCCAATAGCCTTCAAAAAGTCGATCAGGTATTGGCTATTAAATCCAACCACCAACGGGTCGTAGTTATACGGTGTCTCAATCGTATCCTCAGACTCGCCAGCATCCGTAGAAGACGAAGACAGCTTCAGCTCGTTCTGCTCCAGCCGAATCTTGATCGCGCCGCTGCGCTCATCGGCAAACTGCGCCACACGCTGGATCGAACTCATCAGATCCTCCGAGCGCACAATCACAAACTTGTTGTTGTCCCGCGGCAGCACAGCCTCATAGTTGGGGAACTGTCCCGTCAGCTTTCGGCTTGTCAGCACGCGCCCGCCAACCTTGAAGAACAGCGTCTGGTCATCATCGCCAAACTCCAGCGACTCAGCATCCGTGTTGCCTAGTAGCGACGACAACTCAGCAAGCGCCTTCCGCGGAATCAGCGTCTTCTTCTCACCCGAGATCCCTTCCAACGTCTCGCCCTGCTTCTCGATGTGCGCCAGCCGGTGGCCATCGGTCGCGACCATTGCCATGCTCTCGGCCTTCAGCACCAGCAACGCGCCATTCAGCGTATACCGGCTCTCCTCGTTCGAGATGGCAAAGATCGTCTTCAACACCAGGTTCTTCAACGAAGCCACCGATAGCTTGAACGCGCCGCTTGCCGGAAACTCGGGAACCTGCGGGAAGTTCGCACGCGCCATCCCCACCATCTTCGTGTTCGAGCGGCCCGCGCGAATCTGCACCCAATGGTTGTCCATCAGCTTAATCGAGATATCGCCCTCGGGCAGCAGCTTGATGTAGTCGTACAGCTTGCGCGCCGGAATCGTGCAAGCGCCGGCCTTCTTCACCTTCGCCGCACAGCTCGTCCGCAGGCTCTGGTCCAGGTCGGTCGCCGTGATCGTCAGCTTGTCATCGGCCGCCTCGAACAGAAAGTTCGACAGGATAGGAATCGTCGTCTTCCGTTCCACCACCGATTGCGCCGCGGTCAGCTCGCGCAGAAGCTCAGCGCGGGAGACGGTGATTTCGAGGTTGCCGGTCGGGGCTGATGTTGGGGTCGTCTCGCCCATCGGGGGCTCCTGGGTAGCAGTCGTCACTGTCTGGTCTCCGGATATTTTGATTCGTAAGTCGCTGGCCAAACTGTACACCGAACCATGCCCATCGTGCACATTGCAGCACGCACATCGGCCCGCTCAGCCATCTGCTCGATTCTAGGGTCGAACCCGCCCCCGGCGCGACAGATTTCTTTGTGGGAAACTACGTCCGTTATGTGCGACGACTGCACCACGCTGCTGACCATGCCCAACGCCGCGACTGCTTCTAAAAAACAAGAATTAAAAGAGATAAATACCAGTAGCCTTAACCGTTGTCGCTTGAAAAGTGGATAACTCTCCCATCTCCTTATCTATCAATAACCTGAACACTGTCCCTGTTTTAGAAAACTCGTCCCGTCAAGAAGCAAAGATAGGAAGACCTTCCTCCCATCCCATTACCCTGTACCCGTTTATTCCACTTCTTCACAACCGCAATCCTCAAACCCTGAGAAGACACCACACCATTCGTGGGAATAAAGCTCAACCAAAACAAAATCCATATAGTTAGCCCAACCACTTTTTTCACAACTTCATCTCAACCCAGAGGATAATCAGTCCCAAACCAGAAAAGGCGACCCTTTATGAAGATTGCGCTCTTTGGAGCCAGCGGAGGCACCGGTACCCTCCTAACAAATCGTTGTCTGGACGCCGAACATCAAGTTACAGCCCTCCTGCGTTCACCCGACACCTTCCCCCTCCGCCACAAAGTCGAAGTCATCTATGGCGACGCCTGCGACCCCCACGCCGTCCTCGAAACCATCAAAGGAGCCGACGCCGTCTTATCCGCCCTCGGTGCACGCTCACTCGGTAAAGAGGACGTCCTCGAGCGCGGTGTCCCCAACATCATCGCCGCCATGCAGCAGACAGGCGTCCGCCGCATCATCGTCCTCGGCTCTGCCGGGGCGCTGACCGACTCCCTAAAAAAGCAGCCCTTCTACCGCCGCTGGATCGTCCAGAAGATCCTTTACAACACGCTCCTCAAGTGGCCCGTAGCCTCGCAGATCTCGCAATACGCCGCTCTCTCCGCAACCGACCTCGACTGGACCATGGTCATGCCTCCGATGCTCAGAAACAGCAACTCCCGCGGCCACTACCGCATCGACGGCGAAGCCCTCCCCCGCAACGGCAGCAGCATCTCCCGCGAAGACGTAGCCGACTTCATGATGCAGCAGCTCACCGACCCTCAATGGATCCGCAAAGGCGTCTACATCAGCCTCTGAAAGCGCTTGGCCCCACCCGGTACGGCTCATGTTGTACCTGTATAAAATCCATTATTCAAAACGGAGTATCTCTTGCAATTCAAAATCGGATTGGCAAGTCTGACCCTCGCGGTATCGTGTGCCACTGTGGCGCAAACTCCTGCCGGCAACCTAACCAAGGGCTTTGTAGGTAGATGGGCGGGTCAGGTGCAAATCCAGGATTCCAGCAATCTAAAAGCAATTGATCCCATGTGGCTGACGATTACCGAGACTCCAGACCATAAATCGCTGGAACTGGACGCTATCCCCTACGACTCCTCCGGTCCGGCGTCACACCGGTCAACCCTGATTACCTTCGACCGCGATACCGCGAAAGCCACGTTCGGCACGAGCGGAAAACCACTTTACACACCGGGCACATACAATCTTCAGGGTCTGGAGGATTTTGAGAAAAACGGCCGAGGGACACTCATCCTTACCGGCACAGACACAGAGAAGGGAGAGCCGATCGACGTCCGTATCGTCCTCACTCTGCAAAGAAATCTATACACGTTCACCAAAAAATTTGACAGGCACGGCTCTGAGGGACACAAAGACAGCACGTCCTACGAGATCTACTCATTCACCCGCGACAGCCCCATTTCTCCCAAAGGGAAACCGTTCGCAGCAAAGTCTGAAGCTCAGAAACCCGTTCAAACGCCAGGACCTTCTCAACCCCAGGACCTCAATGCGAATTTTGTTGGCAACTGGGTTGGCCACGTCGCTTACCAAGACGCCGACGGTAAACTCAAAAAACATCCCACTTACCTCAAGATGGAGGAAGTAAGGCGCGGCAAAACACTACGCATGGACTTCACCTTTGATGATGGAAAATCGGAGCTGGACCGCGATCGCCGTTTCATCACCATCATGCCCCAAAGTTCAGAGCTGAAGCTCGAATGGGACCACCAACCTCTTCTTGATCACACCTATAGTCTCAATGGCCTGCAGGACTTCTCTAAGACGGGATACGGCATCCTCATCTTTACCGGAACAATGAAGGAGTCCGGTGTCATGACTGACCTGCGTTACACATTGATATTGGAGAAGGAAGGTCTGCTCGTCTATCAAAGGGAGACGAGGCCTGAAGGCAAACAGCAGTTTGAGATTCGCAATCGATACCTCTTTACCCGCGACGACCCTCCCAGAAACATTGCAAGTTCGGCGCAAACACAAGAACTTGCCAAATAAGATGCCGGCAGTAGGAGTTCACAATGAAGCAACTCATCCTCACCCTCGCCCTCATCTCGGCCACAGCCATTGGGCAGGAGCCAAAACCCACCCCAGCACCCTCGCCCCAGCTCGGCGACATCGCCGCCCACCCCACCTGGCCCACGGCCAAACCCGCAGACGTCAACTCCGTCGACGCCATCCTCACGGCCCTCTACAGCGTTATCTCGGGCCCCAAGGGCCAGCCCCGCGACTGGGACCGCATGCGCTCCCTCTTTCTCCCCAGCGCCCGCCTGATCCCCGCCCGCGCCGCCAAGGATTCACCCCACGCCGACGCCCTCATCCTCACCATCGACGACTACATCGCCCGCAGCAGCGGAACCATGACCGGAAGCGGCTTCTTCGAGCGCAGCATCCACAACGAGATCCAGCAGTTCGGCAATATCGTCCACGTCTGGAGCACCTACGAGTCCCGCCACAACGCCGACGATACCACCCCCTTCGCCCGCGGCATCAACAGCATCCAGCTCCTCAAGGACGGCGACCGCTACTGGATCATCAACATCCTCTGGGACAGCGAACGCCCCACCAACCCGATTCCCGCAAAATATCTACCCTAGCAAACAGAAGAGGTCGGTGACTGAACACCGGCCTCTCTATCCTTAAGGCTTCGTAGCAAGCACCAACGGCGAAGGCCCAGGAACCTCCACCAGCCGGGCATTCGTAAACCCAACCTCCGTCAGCCATTCACTGATCTCTTCAAACGAATAAGTATCGCCATCGTCCGTATTCACCAGCATATTCGTCGCGAAAAAGAGCGACACAACCGGCCCCGTTCTATCTTCATTCACCAGGAACTCAGCGATAGCAATCGTCCCACCCGGCGCCAGCGCCTCAAACGTCTTCCGCAGCAAGCTCCTGCTTCTCGCCTCGCCTTCGCTATGCAGAATATGTCCCAGTGTCGCAACGTTATGGCCGCTTCCAAAATCTGCTGTTTGCAAGTCACCCGAGACAAACGTAAACCGGTCCGTCAATCCAAACCGAGCCACCATCTTCTCAGTCGCAGGCAGCACATCCACCCAGTCCACCGCCGTCACCGTCACCTTCTCAGAGCTCTGAGCCAGCGCGATACCCCAAACCCCCGATCCGGCCGCCAGATCCAGTACCTTAACTTCACTCTCTGAACCATCCAATCCAAGATGTTTCGCCAGCACTTGCGCCGACGGGTAGCTCATCGGAAAGATATCCGCCACTAGCTTCTGAAAGAAATCGGTGCCTGAACCCTCCTGATTGACCGCTGCCGCCGGCTTACCTGTGGCGACCACTTCATTCAGGTAAAGCCACTTCGGAATCAGCTGCCCGCTCGTGTGCCTTAATATGCCCCCTTGAAAGCTCGGCTTCGTGCTCACCAGGAACGCCTCACTCTCCGGCGTCAGCGCATAAAGCCCATCGGTCTTCGCAAGAAAATTCAACCCCACCAGCGTATTCATCACCGCTCGCAGCCCGCGTTCCGAGGCCCCTGTCGCCTCCGCCGTCTCCTTCAACGTCTTCGGCCCGCCATCCAGCACATCGAAGACACGATGATGGATCGCCGCTTCCAGCACCAGGGTTGGAACATAGCTCCAGGCAAACTGCATAATCCGCTCCGGTGTTACCGGCGCACTTGTACTCATGGTTGTGTCCTTCTCGAAACGAAATTTAATGCTCTTGGGGAGGAAGCGAAATTGTAGCCCACGGCAACACATCCTTGAGTTAAAAGAAAAGAGGCCGGCATCACACCGGCCTCCATCTGTAATCTTCCGCACCTGCGTATCGATGAACTGCCTCAGGCACTGCTGCGTACCGCTGCCTTAGCCTTTGCTGTTGTTTGTCCTTTTATCTGTGGGCATGCCCGAATCAAGCGTCTGAGTGACGCCTCCAGGTCGTCGCTACCGACACAAAGAAAAAGACAGCAATCGATAGATTTGTGGAACCCCCGACGATCACCGAGCCGAGCGGAGCGGGCACCATCGTAGCTAACGGCGAAAGAAGAATCAACACAGCTGGATTGGCCAGGACTGTCCAACGCGGATACCACGTCTTCCGCATCAGTACCAGACCAAGCAGGATCACGGCCCCCAGATATCCCGGGGCGGCTCCTATCTGGTACATCAAGCCCCAATAACTCCGTATCGCGCTGTGCAAGTCGGAACAAGGTCCGCTCCCGCCGCCGCAGTACTTCAGCGCAAGACCGCGGGCAGTCCAGAGCGTGTGTACCGCACTGCCCGTCACCATCAGGGCAAAGAAGGCCCCGAACATCACCTGTCCCCATATCCTGCTCGCAGGCCGAACGTTGCGGTACACATGCCAGAACCCCACGATGCATAGACAGGCTGCGGCTGGTCCGATCGCCCCGCCGGCAACGAGCCTGCCGGGCGCTCCCTGCATCACCGTTCGGCGCATCCCCTCCTCGAAGCCTGCGCCGGAGCCGAAGTATCCGTAGAAAAGCATGTCTCCTGCGAAGAACAGCAGGGCGCCCATAAGACCGCACAGCCCCATAAACCGGTGTACGATCAGGGCCCGCCCCGCTGGCGTGTTCATAGGCTCTCCACTTTACGAAGACATCGGAACATCGACAGTTAAAACAGGCCCGGAACCGTGGGGAACGGGGAGCTCTCAACCAAATGCAGTTCCGCAAAAAGCAATACGTCTGAGTCCTGAAAATTCCAGCCTATCCGCTCTTCTTCGTTATTAGCTCAGCGTCTCCATCAGCTTATTGATCGTGCGGTTCAGATCCTTATCCGCCCGCCGCTGCTCATCGATCTTCGCAATCGAGTGCATCACCGTCGTATGGTGCTTGCCCCCAAACTGCCTTCCGATCTCAGGCAGCGAAGCCTCCGTCAACTGCTTCGCCAGGTACATCGCAATCTGTCGAGGCACCACAATCTGCCGCGAGTTGTTCTTCTGCTTCAATTCAGCAACCCGCATCCCAAACTGCTCCGCAACAGTCCGCTGAATCGTCTCAATTGTGATCTTCCTTACCTGCGTATCGATGAACTGCTTCAGGCACTGCTGCGTCACCGCCAGCGTAATCTCCACGCCGTGCATGCTGCACCACGCAATCAGCCGAACCAGCGCACCCTCGAGCTCACGCACATTGGTCCGCACATTCGAAGCGATAAACAGCGCCACATCCGTCGGCAACTGTGTCTGCTCGCTCTCCGCCTT
>Ga0210409_10001006_pt1 | contig 39610 bp, 29 predicted proteins | sample IncBWH17MmetaG_FD_161649 | JGI IMG/M metagenome (GOLD analysis project Ga0210409, IMG submission 161649) | Forest soil microbial communities from Barre Woods Harvard Forest LTER site, Petersham, Massachusetts, United States - Inc-BW-H-17-M | ecosystem: Environmental > Terrestrial > Soil >... | reverse complement strand
TACCGAGGTCGACGCCGCCAACGCCAGCGCCAGCATCAAGCTGGTCAACTCGTCATTCGTACTGCAGCAGCCTGAAGCGCAAGGCAAGCTGTGCTACATGTTCGCCGGCTGGTTCGCCGGCGCCATGGACTGGGTTTCCGACACCACCGGCAATCCGCGCCGCTCGGTGTGCAGCGAAACCCAGTGCGGCGGCGAGGGCCACGCACATTGCGTATTCACGGTGACACCGCTTTCCGTCTAGGGCCAGATACCGACCATGCGCTATCCCACTTTGTTTTCGCCGTTGACCCTGAACCAGGTAACCCTGCGCAACCGCGTGGTCAGCACCGCACATGCCGAAGTCTATGCCGACGCGGGCGGCTTGCCGGGTGAGCGTTATATCCGCTATTACGAAGAAAAGGCCAAGGGCGGCCTCGGCCTGGCGATTTGCGGCGGTTCCAGCACGGTTTCCATCGACAGCCCGCAAGGCTGGTGGAAATCGGTCAACCTGACCACCGACAAAGTCATCGAACCGCTGGCGCGCCTGGCGGAAGCCATGCACCGGCATGGCGCCAAGATCATGATCCAGGCCACCCACATGGGACGCCGTACGGCCTGGCATGGCGAGAACTGGCCGCATCTGGTCAGTCCCTCGGGGATACGCGAGCCGGTCCATCGCGGCAACGCCAAGATCATCGAGATCGAAGAGATCTGCCGCATCGTCGCCGACTTTGCCGCCGCTGCCAAAAGAGTCCAGCAAGCCGGCATGGACGGCATCGAAATTTCTGCCGCCCACCAGCAGCTGATCGACCAGTTCTGGAGCCCGCGCGTCAACCAGCGCAGTGATGGATACGGCGGCAGCCTGGAAAACCGCATGCGTTTCGGCATTGAGGTGCTGACTGCGGTGCGGGAAGCAGTCGGCAAGGATTTCTGCGTCGGCCTGCGCATGTGCGGCGATGAATTCCATGAAGACGGCGTCGATCACGAAACCGCCAAGCAGATTGCGCAGGCGATGTCGGCCAGCGGCCTGATCGATTTCCTGAGCGTGGTCGGCTCCGGCGCCGATACGCATAACACGCTGGCCAACTGCATGCCGCCTATGGCTTTGCCGCCGGAACCGTTCGTGCATCTGGCGGCCGGCATCAAGGCGGTGTCCAGCGTGCCGGTGATGCATGCGCAAAGCATACGCGACGCCGGCCAGGCGGAACGCATACTGGCGTCCGGCATGGTCGACCTGGTCGGCATGACGCGCGCGCAGATCGCCGATCCGCATATGGTGATCAAGATTCGCGACGGCCGTGAAGACGAGATCAAGCAATGCGTCGGCGCCAACTATTGCATCGACCGCCAGTACAACGGCCTGGACGTGCTATGCGTGCAGAATGCCGCCACCTCACGCGAGCAAAGCATGCCGCACCAGATCGCCAGGAGCCGCGGACCCAAGCGCAAGGTGGTGGTGGTCGGCGCCGGCCCGGCCGGGCTGGAAGCGGCGCGGGTGGTGCGCGAACGTGGCCATGAAGTGGTGCTGTTCGAACGTAGCGAAGCGGTCGGCGGCCAGATCAACCTGGCTGCCAAGGCGCCGCAACGCGAGCAGATGGCTGGCATCGTGCGCTGGTTTGACATGGAAACCAAGCGCCTCGGCGTCGACCGACGGCTGGGCGTGAATGCCGACGAAGCCATGATCATGGCGGAGCGGCCGGATATCGTGGTGCTGGCGACCGGCGGCAGCAATTACACCAGCCAGGTGGCAGCCTGGGGCATCGCCGAGGGTTTGTCGGTCAGTTCCTGGGACATCCTGCAAGGGCGGGTGGCGCCGGGCAAGAACGTGCTGGTGTATGACGGCATCAGCACCCACGCCGGCTTCGGCGTCGCCGATTTCCTGGCCAGCCGCGGCAGCCTGGTGGAAATCGTCACGCCCGACGTCAAGATCGCCGACGATACCGGCGGCACCACCTTCCCGATTTTCTATCGCCGCCTGTATGCCCAAGGCGTGATCCCGACGCCGAATTACTGGCTGGACCGGGTCTATGCCGAAGGCGACAAGAAAGTGGCGGTGCTGCGCAACGAATACACCGAGGTGCAGGAAGAGCGGGTGGTCGATCAGGTGGTGATTGAAAACGGCATCCTGCCCAACGACCAGCTGTACTGGTCGCTCAAGCCGCAATCGCTCAACCGCGGCCAGATCGACGTCAACAAGCTGTTCGCCGCCGAGCCGCAGCCGGCCTTGTCGGAACCGCTGGGTGACGGCCGCTTCCTGCTGTTCCGGGTCGGCGACTGCATCTCCATGCATAACATCCACGCCGCGATCTACGACTCGCTGCGCCTGTGCAAAGACTTCTGACTATGAGCGCGGCAGCTTCTTCCCTTAATCTGTTGATCACGATTTTGTTCTGGCTTTCGGTGGCCGGGCTGACGGTGGGCATGACGCGGCGGGCAGCGCTGTGGCGCGCCGGCCGTGAAGCACCGGTGGCCTGGCTGGGGCTGCTGGCCATTCCCAAGCGCTATTTTGTCGATCTGCACCATGTGGTGGCACGCGATCCGTATATCGCCCGCACCCACGTGGCCACCGCCGGCGGCGCGATTGCCGCCATGGCGCTGGTGGCGCTCAACTATGGCTTGATGCTGTATGCCGCGGCGCTGAATACCGCAATCGGCTTGTGCGCGCTGCTGATGCTGGTTGGCGTGCTGTTTGTCTGGCACCGCCGCCGTACGCCGCCGGCGCGCCTGTCGCGCGGCGCCTGGATGCGGCTGCCGTGGATGCTCGCAGCATTTGCGCTGGGCTTGCTGGCGCTGGGCTTGATTCCGCTGCAGCTCGTTTCCGGTGCGAGCGCGCTGGCGACCGTGTTTTTGCTGGGTCTTGGCGCCTGGACCCTGACCGTCGGCGCCACCCGCGGCGGGCCGATGAAGCATGCGCTGGCTGGCTTGCTGCACCTGGCTTTTCATCCGCGCCCTGAGCGTTTCAAGCAGGCTGCCGGCGGCACTCCGACCACGGCGCTCAAACCTCTGCAGCTGGCGCAAGGTGAGCTGGGGGTGGGCAAACCGATCGAGTTTCGCTGGAATCAATTGCTGAGCTTCGATGCCTGCGTCCAGTGCGGCAAGTGCGAAGCGGCCTGCCCGGCGTTTGCCGCCGGCCAGCCCTTGAATCCGAAGAAACTGATCCAGGACATGGTGACCGGCATGGCGGGCGGCAGCGACGCCGCATTTGCCGGCAGTCCCTATCCTGGCATTCCGCTCGGCGGCCATCAGGGCAGCCCACTGGATGCGATCGTACCGGGCCTGATTTCCAGCGACACGCTCTGGTCCTGCACCACCTGCCGCGCCTGCGTGCAGGAATGCCCGATGCTGATCGAACACGTGGATGCCATCGTCGATCTGCGCCGTCATCAAACCTTGCAGTTCGGTGCGGTGCCGGGCAAAGGACCGGAAGTACTGGCCAATTTGCGCGAAACCGGCAGCGCCGGCGGCTTCGATCTCGGTGTGCGTTACAACTGGGCGCTGGACCTGAATGTCCGCCAGATCAGCGCCGGCCAGGCGGTAGATGTGCTGCTGCTGGTGGGCGAAGGCGGCTTCGACATGCGTTACCAGCGCAGCCTGCGCGCGCTGGTCAAGGTGCTGCAGGCCGCGGATGTCGATTTCGCCGTGCTCGGTTCTCTGGAAAGCGATTGCGGCGATGTCGCCCGCCGCCTTGGCGATGAAGCGACCTTCCAGAACCTGGCGCAGCACATGATTGCGCAGCTGTCGGCATTTACCTTCAAGCACATCGTCACTGCGGATCCGCATGTCATGCATTGCTTGCGCAACGAATATCCGGCGCTCGGGGGCCACTATGAAGTGCTGCATCACACCGGCTTCATGGCGTCGCTGGTCAACCAAGGAAAACTCAAGCCGCGCGCGGCCGTCGATAACGAGCAGCGCTTTACCTATCACGACCCATGTTACCTGGGCCGCTATAACGGCGAAACCGAGGCGCCGCGCGAGTTGTTCAAGCTGCTGGGCCTGCCGCTGCATGAAATGGAACGCCATGGCATGCGCGGCCGCTGCTGCGGCGGTGGCGGCGGCGCGCCGCTGACCGATATCCCCGGTAAGCAGCGCATTCCCGATATCCGTATTCATGATGCTCGCACGGTGCGTGCCGATACCGTGGTGGTGGCCTGTCCGAACTGCACCGCGATGCTGGAAGGCGTAGTGGGGCCGCGTCCCGAGATACGCGATATCGCCGAACTGCTTGCCGCTGCATTGGAGGAATGAATATGGACATGGCGATGGCAATGGCAACAGCGGGCGGCATCAGGCGGATAGATCCGCGCCGCCCGTTCACGCTCAATGCCGAAGGCTTGAAGCGCATTGTGCTGGGACAGGCTGGTAGCACAGGACTTGAACAGCATGCATTGTCGCTTGCGCAGGCGCACCAGTCGATCAAGCCGCAGCGCCTGGCGGTCAACGCTCGGCTGACAAAATGCTTGCTGGCGGTGGCGCACAGCGACCGCGGCGGCCTCGATGAACATACCCGCCAGGCGGTGGCTGCCGCAGCACTGCTGGCGGACGGCGCCACCGAAGTGGTGTTGCTGGTGTTCGGCGAACTGAACGACGATGCCGCTGCCCTTGGCGCCGATCGCTGCATCGTCTTGCCTCAATACGGCAGTCATCTGTTTGCACCGGAAGCGGAGCTGGCGGCCCTGATCGCCTTGCTCGAAGAATTGCTGCCGGCGCATGTCTTCATGGCCGACAGCGGCGTCGCCGACAGCGACCTGGGACGACGCCTGGGCGCGGCCATGAGCGCGGCCAGCATCGCCACGCATGTAGTGGAGATCAAACAGGAAGGGCTGGCGGTCTATCGGCAGCAGGGCAGCCTGATGGCGCGCCGCGAGCTGACGGCAATCGTGTTGCTGGAAGCTGACGCAGTGGATGCGCGCTTGCCATTTCTGGGACGCGGGCAGCGCGACGGGCAAACGGCCGCCGCGCTCGCCGTTGCTGCGGGTGGCGCTTCGGCCGCCGCCTTTGTCGATCTTGGCGTGAAAACCATGGCAGCGTCCCAAGTTGCGCTGGATGAAGCCGATTTCATCGTTTCGGCAGGCAATGGCGTCGGCGATGTCGCCCTGTTCAATGCGCTGGCGCAGGTGCTGGACGCCGCCGTCGGCGCCAGCCGGGTTGCGGTCGACGACGGCAAGTTCGAACGCGACAAGCAGATCGGCGCCACCGGCAAGACAGTCAGCGCCAGCGCCTACCTGGCTTTTGGCATTTCCGGTGCGGTCCAGCATCTGCAGGGCATCAAGGATTGCCGTCATGTGATCGCAGTCAACCTGGATGCCAGCGCGCCCATGATCAAACGCGCCGATCTCAGCATCATCGGCGACGCGCAAGAACTGATGTCAGCCTTGCTGGAACAGGTCCGGCAGGCGCGGGCGGTGGAGGTCACGCCATGAAACAGCCGGCTATCAGGCGGATTGCGGTACTGGTATCGATAGGCCGGCACCCGGTAAGCGGCGTGCCACGCTATAGCCGTAACGACGCTGCTGCTTTAGGCCTGGCCCGCGATCTGGCCCAGGGTAGAAACGTCGCGGCTGACATCAGTATCGATGTCATCCATGCCGGCCACGCAGACAATCCGGCGCTGTCCGAGTATCTGGCGCTGGGCGCAGCCAGGATCAGCGTGATCGAAGCGGCTGCGGAGCAGGACGTGTTGCCAGCCTTGCAGGAACAACTGCAAGGCTACGACCTGGTGCTGTGCGGCAGCCGCGCCGAGAGCGGCGAGGCCAGCGGCATGCTGCCTTATCAACTGGCGGCGCGCCTGCAATTGCCGCTGCTGGCCGGAGCGATTGCGATAACAGCAAGCAGCGGAGCCATCGTCGCCGAGCAATTCTTGCCGAAAGGACGGCGGCGTGAAGTCGCCTTGTCGCTACCGGCCTTGCTGACGGTGCATCCATTGACGCCGTCTCGCTTGCGTTATGCCTACGCCCGCTTGCGCGCCGGCCGGATCAGCAGCCAGGTTTTTCCGGCGGGGATAGAACAAGCCGGCACCGAATGGCGGATCGAAAACGTTAAAGCTCTGCCACGCAAACTGGCGGCGCCGGAAAAGCGTTCCGGCCATGCACGCATGCAGGCCGCCACCGTGGCCGAGAGCCGCGGCGGCAAGGTGCTGCAGGAAGGCAGCGCAGCTGACAAGGCGCAGGCAGTGCTGGCTTATTTGCGCGAGCATCACCTGGTCGACTATTGATTTGCAACTGAATTTGTAAAGCGGCGGTTCCATAAATGCGTCACATGGAGAGTAAATTGAAAGTATCCAAAGAGATTCAAGCACTGATCGCCGAACGCCTGTCAGGCCATAGCCTGGATGCACCGTTTTACCTGAGCCCGGAAATTTTCGAGATGGATATCCGGGAAATTTTCGGCAAGCACTGGATCCATGTCGCGATCGATCCGGATATTCCCGAGCCGGGCGACTATGTCACGGTCGAGATCGGCCTCAATTCCATCGTGGTGGTGCGCGACGACGACATGGCGGTGCGCGCCTATCATAACGTGTGCCGCCACCGCGGTGCGCGCCTGTGCTCTGAGCACAAGGGATCGGTCGGCAACCTGGTCTGCCCCTATCATCAATGGACTTATAACCTGAACGGCGAATTGATCTATGCCGAGCACATGGGTGAAAAATTCGATCGCTGCAAGCACAACCTCAAATCGGTGCATGTGGAAAATCTGGCCGGACTGATCTTCATCTGCCTGGCAGAGCATCCGCCCGAGGATTTTGCGGTGATGCGTGCAGCCATGGCGCCCTATCTGCTGCCGCACGGCCTGCAGGATTGCAAGATCGCCAAACAGGTCGACCTGATCGAAGAGGGCAACTGGAAGCTGACCATGGAAAACAATCGCGAGTGCTATCACTGCGCGACCAACCATCCAGAGCTGACGGCGTCATTGTTCGAATTTGGCTTCGGCTACCAGAGCGCGCCCGGCAACGCCGAACAGATTGGTGAATTCAATCGTCTGGCGGCAGAGCGTTGCGCCGAATGGGAACGCGGCGGCCTGCCGTCGGCTGAGATCGAGCGGCTGGACGAGCTGGTGAGCGGCTTCCGCACGCAGCGCCTGCCGCTGGACCGCGCCGGCGAATCGCAGACACTGGATGGCAAGGTCGCTTGCGGCATGCTGCTGGGACAGTTCGAACGGGCCGACCTGGGCGGCCTGTCGTTCTGGACCCAGCCGAATTCCTGGCATCACTTCATGAGCGACCATATCGTCAGTTTTTCGGTACTGCCCCTGTCGGCGGAACGCACGCTGGTGCGCACCAAATGGCTGGTGCACAAGGATGCGCGCGAAGGCATCGACTATCAGCTGGATAACCTGACGGCGGTATGGAACGCTACCAACGACCAGGACAAGCGGCTGGTCGAGCTGTCGCAGCAGGGTGCGCGCAGCAGCGCCTACCAGCCTGGTCCGTATTCGCCGTTTACCGAAGGGCTGGTGGAAAAATTCTGCACCTGGTACATCGGGCGCCTGCAGGCTGGGCTGGCCGCGCCTGAGACTGCCTCAGTGAGCGTGCTGCGGAGAATGGATTGAAAGCAGAAATATTGCCGGGACCGGACATGGATACGCATAAATTGAATCGCCCGAGTTTCTGGGACGCCATGCCGCCGCTGTGGGACAGCGATCGCGAGGATAGCCTGATGTGTTGCCAGGTGCGGGCAGAGACGCATGACGTGAAGAGTTTTTTCTTCGCTGCACCTGACGGCAGCGGCTTCATCTTCCAGCCCGGCCAGTTCATCACGCTGGAGCTGGAAATCAACGGTGAAGCCGTCAACCGCTGCTACACCGTTTCCTCGTCGCCGGCGCGGCCGCATGCCATTTCGATCACGGTCAAGCGGGTGCCGGGAGGACCGGTGTCCAACTGGCTGCACGACAATCTGAAAGCGGGCGACAAGGTCAAAGTGCTGCAGCCAGCCGGTGAATTCACGTGCGCCATTCATCCGGCGGAAAAATATCTGTTCCTGTCGGCAGGCTCGGGCATCACGCCATTGATGTCGATGACGCGCGCCCATCACGACCTGTGCGACGACCGCGACATCGTTTTCATCCACAGTGCACGGACGCCGGACGACATCATCTTCGAACGCGAGCTGGGCCTGATTGCCGCCAGCCAGCAGAATTTCAAGACGCGTTTCATCTGCGAACGGCTGGGGCAGCGGCGCGACTGGCCGGGGCCTACCGGCATGCTGTCGCTGGCGGCGCTGAAGCTGATGGCGCCCGATTTCATGGAGCGCGAAATCTTCGTCTGCGGCCCCGCGCCCTATATGAAAGCGGTGCGCGGCATGCTGGATGAAGCAGGTTTCGAGCGCACGCACTATCACGAAGAAAGTTTTTCCTTTGAGACTTTGCAGCAAGAGGCCGGGCAGGCAAGCGCGGCAAATGGAGCAGAAAGCGGCGCAACACCGGCAAGTAGCGAAACGACGGCGCTGACCGGCTTTGAAATCAACTTCCAGAAAAGCAACCGCCAGATCGTCTGCGGCCCGCAGCAACATGTACTGGAAGCCGCCCGCAGCGCCGGTGTGCGCCTGGCCTCATCCTGCGCGCAAGGCATGTGCGGCACCTGCAAGGTCAAGCTGATTTCCGGCAGCGTCGACATGCAGCACAAAGGCGGTATCCGCCAGCGCGAAATAGATCAAGGCATGGTGCTCCTGTGCTGCAGCAAACCATTAAGCAACCTGGTAGTAGACAAATAAGGCCGCGCACCAGAAACCCAGTCAATCGGGGTCAGAGTTTTTTTACGACAGTTTCATCGTCGTAAATTACTCTGACCCCGATTGACGGACCAAGGAGTACAAACAGTAGTGCATCGAATTAATTTAATTCGACTTTGACCCCAATTGACGAATTACGGAGCAGCAGTCGTAGCAAACCGATGTAAATAAATTCGACTCCGACCCCAATTAATTTCAACTAGCTTGCTACGGAGCACGAACAGCAGCAAGTCGAAAAAAATCAATTCGACTCTGACCCCAATTGTTTGAAAACGCCGAAAGAGTCAAGCCATGAACCCATTACGAAAACTATGTTGCCTTGTCCTCACACTGACATGCCTCGCAAGCATGGGCGCGGCAAGTGCTGAATCTAAGCCGGTCATCAAGATCGGTTACGTGGAAGGCTGGTCCGACAGCGTGGCTACGACTTATGTCGCGGCGCAAATCATCAGGCAGGATCTCGGCTATGAGGTCAAGCTGATTCCGGTATCGGCCGGCCTGATGTGGCAGGGCGTGGCGCGCGGGGATCTGGATGCGACCATGTCGGCCTGGCTGCCGACTACGCAGGGCGCTTATTATGAAAAACTGAAAGACAAGGTGGTCAATCTCGGCGTCAATTACCCTGGCGCCAGGATAGGGTTGATTGTGCCTGCCTATGTCAACGTCGGCAGCATCGCTGACTTGGCGGCACAGAAAGCCGCTTTTGAGGGACGCATCGTCGGCATCGATGCCGGCGCCGGCGTCATGACCAAGACTGAACTGGCGATCAAGGAATACGGACTCGACTACAAACTGCTGCCAAGCTCGGGCAGCGGCATGGTGGCCGAACTGGAGCGGTCGATCAGGAACAATAAGGCGATTGCAGTGACGGGATGGGTGCCGCACTGGATGTTCGCCAAGTGGAAACTCAAGTTTCTCGACGATCCGAAGAAGGTCTATGGCGAAGCCGAACATGTCGACAATATCGCCAATCCCGGCCTGGCGGCGAAGGCCAGACCGGTGAATGACTTGCTGACGCATTTTTCATGGAAACCGGGTGAAATCGACAGCGTCATGCTGGCGATAGAAAACGGCGCCAAGCCGGAAGCCGCGGCCAGGCAATGGCTGGATGCGCATCCGCAGCGCGTCGGTGAATGGCTGCAGAAATAGGCGGTTCAGCTTTTAAGCAAGGCAACCGCGGCGGCTTCCGCTTCGCCTAGCAGCCAAGCGCTGTAGGGTGAACACACGTGCCCACGCGGAATTGGCAGGAGGATGGGTATTTCAGCGTGGGCAATGAAACCTGCCCACCTTGCATTCCTTTGTCAGAGCGCGGGCGGCCGCTCCGCGCTGGCCGGGCTTGCGGCGGTTACCTTCATGTCGCCGCCAAGGGCCTGGTACAGCTTGACCTGGCTGTTGAGCAGGTTGAGATCGTTGTCCGCCACGGCGCTCTCGGCGCTACGCAGGGTTTCCTGTGCATCGAGCCAGATCTTCAGCGCCACCGAGCCGGCGCGGTAACGCTCCTGGTACAGGCTTTCGATGCGCCGGGCTGCTGCCAGCGACTGCGCCAGCCTGACACCCTGATCCTGGAACTGGCTGCGTGCGGACAGCGCGATTTCGACATCGCGCAAAGCCTTGTAGAAAGTCTGGCGGAAGTCGATCGAAGCCTTTTCATAATCGACCTTGGAGACTGCGATATTCAGCTGCATCTGGTTCCATTGCAGGAATGGAAAAGTCAGGCCGGAGGCCAGCGTGCCTACAGGATTTTGCAGCAGGTTTTGCAGGCTGGTGCTGCTGCTGCCGAGGGTGCCGGTCAGGCTGAAGGTCGGATAGTAGCCGCTGCGTATGGCGTCGGCGCTGGACAGCGTCTTGCGCAGGCGCAGTTCTGCTGCGCGCAAATCCGGCCGTCGCGCCAGCAGCTCGGCAGGCAGGCCGGCATCGACCGCAGGCAGGGTGTCGGCCGTGAGGCGGTAGTGCCCGCTGTCCTTGGTTTCAGGCGGCCCGTCAAACAGGATCGCCAGCGCACTGCGGGTTTCCACCATGTCTTGCAGCAGCAGCGTATGGCTGGCTTGCTGCGACGCCAGCGAGCGCTCGGCTTCCAGCACTTCCAGCGCGGAGACGGCGCCGGCCTCGTATTGCACGCGCACCAGCTGCAGGATCCTGGCGACATAGGCGATGCTTTGTTCGCTGAGGACGATCCTTTGTTCCAGATTGGCGATCTTCCAGTACAGGCCGGCGGTGGTGCCGATCAGCGACAGGGCCGCGCTGTCGCGGTCTTCCGCGGTCGCCAGCGCTTCCCATTGGGCAGCGTCGCGCTGGCTGGCCAGCTTGCCCCACAGGTCCACTTCGTAGGCGACGCTTGCCGTCAGCGACTGACTGCGGCTGCTGACCGGCGCGCCGGGCAAGCCCGGGATGGCGCCCGACGAGCCGTTCAGGTTGCGGCTGTTGCTGGTGTTCAGGCCTAGCGAGACGGTCGGATTGGTGGTCGCCAGGCCGGCTTGCAGCTGCGCCCGCCGCACCAGGATGGCCGCCGCCGCCAGGTCGTTATTGCGCGCCAGCGCCAGTTCGATCAGCTGGTCCAGCTGCGGATCGTTGAAGTTGCGCCACCAGCGATCATGCAAGACGGTGTCGCCGGCCACTAGCAGCGGCTGATTCTGCCAGCTTGTTGGCGTGCTCAGCGCTGCGGGCTGGTAGGGCGTATGCATGGCGCTGCAGCCAGCCAGCAAACTGGCGGCAAGCAGGCCGAGGATAGTGTTGAAATTGCGCATGGGGATAGGTTTCATTCTCGTGCCAGGGCTTCGACCGGATCCAGGCGGGCCGCGTTGCGGGCTGGTAAAAATCCGAAGATGATGCCGATCAGGGTGGAGCAGGTGCAAGCCACTACGATGGAAGTGAGCGAATAGTGCATCTGGAAACTGCCGCCGAAGCTGGCGAACAGCACGCCGATGCCGAGCGCCAGCCCGATGCCGAGCACGCCGCCGAGCAGGCAGACCAGCACCGCTTCGATCAGGAACTGCCGCATGATGTCGCCCTGGCGCGCGCCGACCGCCATGCGCACGCCGATTTCCTGGATTCGCTCGGTGACCGAGACCAGCATGATGTTCATCACGCCGATGCCGCCCACCGCCAGCGAAATCAGGGCAATCATCGACACCAGCAAGGTCATGGTGCGGGTAGTCGATTCGATCGTCTTGCGGATGCTGTCGCTGTTCAGGATGAAGAAGTCCTTGCTGCCGTGGCGCTGGGTGAGCAGCTTGACGATGCTCTTTTCGGCGGCGGCGGGCGAGGCGGCGTCGTTGATGCGCACCGTGATCGACTGCAGGGAAGATTTGCCAATGATGCGCGTCTGCGCCGTGGTATAGGGAACCCATAGGGTCAGGTTGCTGCCACCTCCGCCAAAGGAGTTGCTTTCCTTCTTGGCGACGCCGATGATGCGGCTGGGGATGCTTCCCAGCATCAGTACCTGGCCGATCGGATCATCGCGGCTGCCGAACAGCTTCTGGCGCGTATTGTGATCGATCACCACTTCCTGCAGCTGGTGGCGGATGCTGTCCGGCGTGAACGAACGGCCTTCCGCCATCGTTATTCCGTAGACGCGGAAGTGCTGTTCGCCGACGCCTTGCAGCGAGGCGCTCACCGAAATATTTCGGTAACGCACGGTGGCTGCAGTGGTGACGCCGGGCGTGGCGCTGTCGGCATACGGCTGCCGCGCCAGCACGTCGGCGTCGGCCGACACCAGCGTGCGCACCGCGGCTGCCTTTTCATCGCCCCAGTCTTTGCCGGGATAGATCGTGATGTTGTTGGTGCCGAGGAAGTTGATGTCCTTCAGGATTTGCTGGCGCGAGCCTTCGCCCAGCGCCACCACCGACACCACCGAAGCGATGCCGATGATAATTCCCAGCATGGTGAGGAAGCTGCGCAGCCGGTGCGAGCGCATGGCCAGCAGCGCCATGCGGCAGGCTTCGATCAGGCTGGCGCCGGTGGCGCGCCAGGACGATTCTTGCTGCAGGTCGATCAGCGGCCGCTGCGCGCCGGCCGCCGCAGGCTGCGCCGCCGTGCTGCTGCCGCCGCTCTTGCTGGGGCGGTCGGCGACGATCTCGCCGTCGCTGATTTCAATGATGCGTTGCGCATACTCGGCCACATGCATGTCATGCGTGACGATGATCACGGTATGGCCTTCGGCATGCAGCTCCTGCAGGATCTTGATGACTTCCTGGCCGCTGTGGCTATCCAGGGCGCCGGTCGGTTCGTCGGCCAGTATCACCTGGCCGCCGTTCATCAGCGAACGGGCGATGCTGACGCGCTGCTGCTGGCCGCCGGACAGCTGGCTGGGCCGGTGGTGGCTGCGGTTGGCCAGGCCGAGGCGCGCCAGCAGTTCCTGCGCGCGCTGCTTGCGCGCCGCCGCCGGCTTGCCGGCATAGATCGCCGGGATTTCGACATTGCTGGCGGCGTCCAGGTCCGGCAGCAAGTGATAGCGCTGGAAGATGAAGCCGAAATGTTCGCGCCGCAGCTGCGCCAGCGCATCCGCCTGCATCTCGCCGGTGGCCTGGCCGGCGACATGATAGCTGCCGCTGCTGGGACGGTCGAGGCAGCCGAGGATATTCATCAGCGTCGACTTGCCCGAGCCGGAGGGGCCGACCAGCGCCACCATTTCACCGGCGGCAATCGTCAGGTTGATGTTGTTGAGGACGGTGACGGTTTCTTCGCCGGACGGAAAGCGCCGATACAGTCCGTTCAGTTCTAGCAAGGCTGGCTTCATGGTCAGCCCATGATCATGGCGGCTTGTTCCTCAGCCGGCTTGTCGCCGCCGTCGCCGACGATCACTTTTTCTCCCGCTTTCAGGCCGTCCAGCACCTGCGCCTGGATATTGTTGATGCCGATCCGCACTTGGCGCATGGCCACGGTGTGCTTGCCGTCCTTGGTTTGCAGCACCCGGACCTGATAGCGGCCGTCCTTGCCGCGTTCGCCCAGCGCGGTCGAGGGAATCGTCAGCGCGCCCTTGGCTTCGTTGAGGACGATGGAGACTTGCGCCGTCATCGAAATGCGCAGCTTGTTGTCCGGATTGGGGATATCGAACAGGGCGTTGTAATACACCGGCGCCGCGGTCGCAGCAGTCTTGCTTTTGTCGCTGCCGTCGCTGCTGATCGAATCCGGCGCCGGCTCGACGCTGCGCAGGATGCCGTTGAAGCGATGGTCGGGATCGCCCAGGATGGTGAAGAACACCGGCTGCTGCGGCTTGACGCGGATGACGTCGGCTTCCGACACCAGCGCTTTCACGGTCATGGTGTTCAGTTCCGCCAGGATGATGATGGTCGGCGTCAGCTGGGCGGAATTGACGGTTTGTCCTTCCTTGGTGACGATCGACACGACCTTGCCATCCATCGGCGCGGTGATCTTGGTATAGCCGAGATTGAGCATGGCGGTGCTGACGGTGATCTTGGCCTGTTCGATCTGCGCATTGAGCGAATCGATATCCGCCAAGGTCGATTGCAGCGTGGCTTCTGCGGTTTCGTAGTTTTCACGCGAGCCGGCGTCGCCCGCCAGCAAGCGCTGCTGGCGCGCAAAACCCGAGCGCGCCTGCACCAGGCTGGCTTGCTTGGAGCGCAGCTGGGCGCGCACCTGGTTCAGCGCCGCCTGGGCGTTTTGCAGCGCATTCTGCTGCGTCAGCGAGTCGATCTCGGCGACCAGCTGGCCTTTCTTTACTTCCTGTCCCAGCGCTACCTTCAGCGATTTCAGCTGGCCTGATACCTGGGCGCCGACATTCACCTGCTGCAAGGCTTCCAGCGAGCCGTTGGCCAGCACCGTGTCCTGGATGTCGCCGACAGTGACCGGCGCGGTCAGATATTGCGGTTCTTTGCTGGCGGAAAAGAAATAATGGTAGAGACCAAAGGCCAGCAGTAAAAGTAGCCCTACGGAAATAATGTAGGCCAAGGGATTTTTTTTCAATAAACGCATGATGGGAGCCCACGGATTGCCGGATCGCCAGGTTCTTCTGCTCAAGAGGAGATGATGAAATAAAGAGTAGAGAAAATGGCACTATGTTGCATCTTAGCATCCGGGGTCCAGCCATGGTCCAAATGCGGCTAGCGCATTGCGCATGGCTGTGCCATCAGAAATCGCGGCAGCGCAAAAGTTCCCTTGCGATAAGCATGCGCTGCGGTTGTCAGCGCGTTTCCTTTGCCGTTACTATGGGTTCACGCCGCGCTGGCAACGTACCGGCAATCGGCCTTGTATCACATGAAGAGGATGCTTATGGATCTGCTTATACGGAATGCCTCGCTGCCGAACGGCAGGACCGGGGTTGATATTGCTATTGCCGGCGGCCGCATCAACGCTGTCGGCGTGGCGCTGGCAGTCATTGCCGAGCAAGAGATCGATGCCGGCGGCAACCTGGTGACGCCGCCGTTTGTGGATGCGCATTTCCACATGGATGCCACGCTCAGCTACGGCCTGCCGCGCGTCAACAGTTCAGGCACGTTGCTGGAGGGAATAGCGCTATGGGGCGAGCTGAAGCCGATGCTGACCCAGGAAGCGCTGGTGGCGCGCGCCATGCAGTATTGCGACTGGGCAGTGGCGCGCGGCTTGCTGGCGATCCGCTCGCATGTGGATATTTGCGACGACCGCTTGCTGGCGGTGGAGGCGCTGCTGCATGTCAAGCGCCGTGTCGCGCCTTATCTGGATCTGCAGCTGGTGGCGTTTCCGCAGGACGGCTTGCTGCGCAGTCCGACTGCATTCGCCAATCTCAAGCGCGCCATCGCCATGGGTGTCGACGTGGTCGGCGGCATTCCGCATTTCGAACGCACCATGGCCGAGGGCGCCGAGTCGATCAAGCTGTTGTGCCAGTTCGCTGCGGAGAAAGGCTTGCGGGTCGACATGCATTGCGACGAATCGGACGATCCCATGTCGCGCCATATCGAAACCCTGGCTTTTCATACGCGGCGGCTGGGCATGCACGGCCTGGTGGCGGGGTCGCACCTGACGTCGATGCATTCGATGGACAACTATTATGTCAGCAAGCTGCTGCCGCTGATCCGCGAAGCGGGCGTGGCGGCGATCGCCAATCCGCTCATCAACATCACCTTGCAAGGGCGCCACGACAGCTACCCGAAACGGCGCGGCATGACGCGCGTGCCGGAACTGCTGGAAGCAGGCATCGACGTCGCCTTCGGCCATGACTGCGTGATGGATCCCTGGTACAGCCTGGGGTCTGGCGACATGCTGGAAGTGGCGCACATGGGTTTGCATGTGGCGCAGATGACAGGACAGGAAGCAATGCACGCCTGTTTCATGGCGGTGACGGAAACGCCGGCGCGCATCCTCGGCCTCGGCGGCTATGGCTTGACGCCAGGCTGCAATGCCGACCTGGTGGTGCTGGACGCCGGCAGCACGGTGGAAGCCATCAGGCTGCGCGCCGGCAGACGCTATGTGATCCGGCGCGGCAAGGTGATCAGCCAGTCGCCCGCGGCGCAGGCGACCTTGAACTTACCGGGACGGCCGGCGGCGCAGGATTTCCGCCTGAATTCCGCTTGAGTGGAGCACGCGCCGGGCGGCCTCGATCTGTCAGAAGGGTAGGGTGGGCACCTGTGCCCACGCAGTCTCGCAGACATTCATGTACCGGACGTGTGTGCTCCGCTTCATCCGCGTGGGCACAGGTGCCCACCCTACGTGTCTGATCGGAAATGCGCAGGGCGGCTCCGATCTGTCAGAAGGTTTTGGTCAGGGACAGCACTAGCGTAGTGGCTAGCGGATTGGAGACTTCGGCGACGCCGGCCGAGTTCAGGACGCCGGTGGTGTAGCGGTCGTACACGCCGTTCTTGCCCCAGCCCTTGGTGACTGCGCCGGTCACGGACCAGCCGCCGTCGAAGGCCTTGGTCAGCGCTACTTTGCCATCCTGGAAGCTATAGGCGGAAAAATTCCTTACCCGCTCGTTACCGTAATGCAGCAGCAAGCTGTAGCCGCTGCCGAGGTCGAAAGTGCCGTTCAGGTCCAGATAGCCGGAGCCGCGGCTGTGCTGGCCGTTGCCGATGCCGAGCGTGGCGCTGTTGTAGCCGAAATAGTCCGGCGTGTAGGTTAGCCAGTATTTGACGTTGAACCATTTATAGGTGAGCGAGGCGACCGCTTCGCCATAGTTGTACTTGGTGTGGGCGAACGATGCTTCGGCGCCCGGGTAGACGTAGTAGTAGATCTGTCCGGTATAGGTCAGGTCGCCGGCGCTGCCGGTATAGCCGCCATACAGGTCCCATTCGACCGAACCGTTCTCGATGAAATGATCGCTCACGCTCGACATCCAGGTGCCGGCAAACAGGCCGCTCGGATGAGCATAGTCGACGCCGCCCTGTATCGCCGGCTTGCCCCAGGTCTGGCGGAAACCGCGCGAGACGTATTGCGAGGCGATGGTAACGTTGGCGGTAAATGGCGATGCCGGGGCGACGGCTGCTGCTGCCGGCGCCGCGGCAGTTGCGCTGTCGACAGTCTGGGCCAGCGCCGGCAGGTGCAGGGCGCAGGCCATCAGCGCCGCCAGCCATGGAGTGATCCTGATGCTGTTGAATTTCTGAAACATGTCTACTGCTCCCATTTGAATGCGTTTCCATTTTGATATCAATCGCATTTTATGACGATTGCCGGCGATTGCTGCAAACAGAAAACGAGACTGCATGAATGCGGCGGCAGTCGAACCGCTGCCGTGCCGTTGCGGTAATGCGCGCCAGGCTGCGCTACCTGGCGATAATTATTGTCCCGGTGTCGAAACACAACTCCCTGCAATTGCGACTAAAAATGATGGAATTGCGACATGCCGCCAGCACGCCGGCCGCCACCAGTCATGGCACGACACGTGCTTCGTCGTTTTTGAATAAGTGCTTGTCGTAAATCGTCATTCGGCCAAAGACCTTTGTCGCGACTATGTGATTAACGCTGAACGAAGTTTCCCTTGAATTTCCGCGATCGCGACGGTCGGGCCGAAGCCGCTGCTGCTTGTCTTTCCTGCTGTGCTGCACATACACTCTGCAGCAGTGGATTTCAAACAAGCGGGCAATGACCGTCAGGCTAGACCCGCACGCGAGCGATAGGTTGTTGCAAGGAATTGTCCGGACAGCAACTGATCGCATGCACTATCAGGAGACAGGTAATGAAGTCTGCAAAAGTGGTAGTCGACCGTTTGTACAAGGTCTTCGGCAACAATCCGCAACTGGCTTTGAACATGCTCGAAAAAGGGCATTCCAAGGACAAGATTTTCGCCGAGACCGGGCAGGTGGTTGGCGTCCAGAACGTTTCCTTCGAGGTGCAGGAGGGCGAGATCTTTGTCTTGATGGGGTTGTCAGGTTCCGGCAAGTCGACCCTGATCCGCCTGATCAACCGGCTGGTCGATCCCAGCGCCGGCAATGTCCTGGTGGATGGCCAGAACGTGGCGCAGATGACGAATTCGCAATTGATCAAGCTGCGCCGGCGCGACATGAGCATGGTGTTCCAGTCGTTTGCGCTGATGCCGCACCGCACCGTGCTGTCGAATGCCGCTTTCGGCCTGGAAGTGGCCGGCACCGGCAGGAAGGAGCGCGAACGGCGCACCATGACGGTACTGGAGCAGGTCGGCCTGGCGCCGTTCGCCAACAAGCTGCCGTGCGAACTGTCGGGCGGCATGCAGCAGAGGGTAGGGCTGGCGCGGGCGCTGGCGGTCAATCCGTCGCTGATGATCATGGACGAGGCCTTCTCCGCCCTCGATCCGCTCAAGCGCAAGGAAATGCAGGACGTGTTGCTGGATCTGCAAAAGGAACAGCGCCGCACCATCATCTTTGTCTCGCACGACCTGGAAGAAGCGCTGCGCATCGGCAGCCGCATCGCCATCATGGAGGGCGGCCGCCTGGTGCAGGTCGGCAGTGCCCAGGAAATCATCGACAACCCGGCGGAAGAATATGTGCGCGCCTTCTTCGACGGTGTCGACACCAACCGCTACCTGACCGCCGGCGACCTGATGCAAGCCAACGCCGTGCCGCTAGTGGCCTCCGCCAATGAAGTGCATGCCAGTGGCGAGCTGTATCACCGTAGCCGCTCCGATTACGCCTTCGTGGTGGATGGCGCGCGCAAGGTGCAGGGCATCGTCGCCACCCGCCGCCATGCCGACGCCAGCGGTAATCTCCAGGCCAGCGGCATGGAGCGGATCGAGGTGATCCATCACCGCAGCAACCTGGAGGACGTGATGGACAAGCTGATAGTCAGCCGCTCGCCCTTGCCGGTGGTGGACGGCGACGGCTGCTATTGCGGCGCGATCAGCCAGGCCATGGTATTGAAAGCTTTGTCAACATCCCGAGGTTCGCATGTCTGAGCATCTTCCGCTGGGACGCTGGGTCGACCAGTTCGTCCATTACATCCTCGATAAGCACGGCAACAGTTTCGACAGCTTCGGCAACGCCATCAGCTGGTTTGCCGAGTCCATAGAGCACGGCCTGCAAGTATTGCCGCTGTGGCTGCTGATGGGCTTCTTCATTGCGCTCGGCGTCTGGCGCGTCGGCTTCAAGTTTGCGCTGTTCACCGTGGTGTCTTTTTTCGTGATCTACAACACCGGCTTCTGGGACCAGACCATCGTCACCCTGGGACTGACCATCTCTTCCACCCTGATCAGCCTGGCGCTGGGCATCCCGGTCGGCGTCTGGGCAGCCAAGAGCAAGCGGGTGGCGATGATCGTGCGGCCTATCCTCGACCTGATGCAGACCATGCCAGCCTTCGTCTATCTGATCCCGGCCGCCATGATGTTCGGCCTGGGCCGGGTGCCGGGCATCATCTCCACCGTGATCTTCGCGATGCCGCCGGCGGTGCGCCTGACCGCGCTCGGCATCCGCCAGGTCAACAATGAAATCGTCGAAGCCGGCCAGGCCTTCGGCTGCACCAGCTGGCAGCTGCTGTACAAGGTGCAGTTCCCGAACGCCTTGCCTTCCATCATGGCGGGCATCAACCAGACCATCATGATGGCCTTGTCGATGGTGATCATCGCCTCGATGGTGGGCGCCGGCGGCCTCGGCAACGACGTGCTGGCCAGCATCCAGCGGCTGGATATCGGACTCGGCTTTGAAAGCGGACTGAGCGTGGTGCTGCTGGCGATCATCCTGGACCGCATCACCGAGAGTTTCGGCCGCACGCCGGAAGCCGGCAAGGTGCAGCGCTTTTTCCGGCTGCGCAAATGGTTCCGCAAGAGTCCGGCGCTGGCCGCCGGCTAACCAGGGCATGGGTAGTGCAAGCAAGATTGCAGCAACGTGATCCGCGCGCTGGAACGCCAGCGCCGGTAGCCAAAGATGGAGGCAGGATGTCTTCGCAGCAACTAGCTTCAAAACCGGCATCGCCGCACAGCGCGGCGCCAGCGCCGGTGGTGCATTTCGGCTTTCTCACCTTGCCGAATTTTTCGATGATCGCCTTCGCCAGCGCCATCGAAGTCCTGCGCATGGCCAACTACATCAGCCGCCAGACCTTGTACCGCTGGTCGGTGATCAGCATCGACGGCTTGCCGGCGCTGGCCAGCAACGGTTTGCCGATCTCGCCGACCTTGACGCTTGAGCAGGCCGGTACGCCCGACATCCTGTTCGTCTGCGGTGGGGTCAAGATCCACGAGGCGGTCGACGACAAGCTCAACGCCATGCTGACCCAGCTGGCGCGGCGCAACGTCATGCTGGGCGGAATCTGCACCGGCAGTTATGCGCTGGTCAAGGCGGGGCTGATGAATGGCTATCAGTGCGCCATCCATTGGGAAAACATTTCTGCCCTGCGCGAAGACTTTCCGCGCGTGTTGTTTACCGAGGGACTGTTTGCAGTGGACCGCGACCGCCTCACCTGTTCCGGCGGCACCGCGCCGATCGACCTGATGCTGAACCTGACCGCCAACCGCTACGGCAAGACGCTGGCGGCGGAAATTTCCGAGCAATTCATCCTGGAGCGGATTCGCGACGGCGCCTATCAGCAGCATATTCCGATTGCAGCCCGGCTCGGCTTCAGCCGCAAGGAACTGATCGAAGTGGCGCGGCTGATGGAAACCCATATCGAAGAAACCCTGTCGTTTGAAGAGATCGCCAGGCTGGTGGGCTTGTCGCAGCGGCAGCTGCAGCGCATGTTCAAGTACTACCTGGATGTCACGCCGACCCATTACTACCTGCAGCTGCGCTTGCGGCGTGCCCGTGAGCTGCTGTTGCAGACCACCATGTCGATCATGAGCGTGACGGTGGCTTGCGGCTTCCAGTCGTCCTGCCATTTCAGCAAGGCGTATCGCAATCAGTTTGGCCGTTCGCCGAGCAGCGAACGGCATTTGCGTCATCCGTTCCTGTCAGCGGTGGATGAACTGCCGCAGTTGCCATCCTTGCCGTCTTTACCGCCGACACCGGATGAGCTGTTTGACGCTGGCAGGCAATAGCATGTCGCAATCGGTCTAAGCCACCGCGCGCATGCGAGTAATTTCTGGTTTGTACCAAGACGCCTGGTTTTACACGCTGGCTGCGGCCTGGCGTTGAAGTGCAAGCCTAAGCGTTCAATTTATGCCGATGCAATGCAAACGGGGAGCGTCGGACTTTCGTCTTTGCCACAGGAGAAAATGTAATGAAATCATTCAAGCTGGCGCTGGCCGGCATGGGCATCGCCTCTGCCTGTTTTATATTAGTGTTGGGAGCCGCGCAGGCGCAGGAACCGCAATCGTGCAAGAACGTGCGCTTCGCCGATGTCGGCTGGACCGATATCGCTGCCACTACCGGCCTCGCATCCGCCGTCTATGAAGGGCTGGGCTATCACACCACCAAGACCATCGCCTCGGTGCCGATCACGTTCGCCGGCGTCAAGAATAAGCAGATCGACCTGTTCCTCGGCTACTGGGCGCCGACCATGGATCCCATCATCGGGCCTTTCGTCAAGGAAAATTCGCTGAAAGTGCTGGCCACGCCCAACCTGACCGGCGCCAAATATACGCTGGCGGTGCCGACCTATGCCTACGACGCCGGCCTCAAGACTTTTGCCGACATCGCCAAGTTCTCCAAGGAGCTGGACGGCAAGATCTACGGCATCGAGCCCGGCAACGACGGCAATGCCCTGATCCAGGGCATGATCAGCAAAAACCAGTTCAACCTCAAGAACTTCAAGATGGTGGAATCCAGCGAGGCTGGCATGCTGATCGAGCTGGGCCGCGCGGTCAAGCAAAAGAAATGGATCGTGATCCTGGGCTGGGAACCGCATCCGATGAATGTGCAGCAAAAGATCAGCTACCTGAGCGGCGGCGACGAAGTGTTCGGTCCAAACTATGGCGAAGCCAAGGTCTACACCGTGACCGCCACCGATTATGCGACGCGCTGCCCGAACGCCGACAAGCTGGCGGCCAACCTGCAATTTTCCACCGGCATCGAAAACCAGCTGATGGGCCGCATCATGGACAAGCAAGATCCAAAAGACGCGGCCAAGGACTGGCTGAAGAAAAATCCGCAGGTGCTTGACAAGCTGCTGGCTGGCGTCAAGACCTTCGACGGCAAGGATGGCTTGCCGGCAGTGAAGGCTGCGCTCGGCATCTGATCCGCAAAATAAAGAAGTGGGTGCAAGGCGCTCCGTCCCGGCGGAGCGTGGCTGCACTCGACTATCGCAGGCAATTCCCCATAATAATCTGACGCAAGGAGACAGCATGTCTGAAAATCGTGGCGTGGTTTATATCGAACAGGGCAAGGTAGAAATACAGTCCATCCCGTTCCCCAAGCTGGATAATCCGCAAGGCCGGAAAATCGAGCATGGCGTGATCCTGAAAGTGATCTCCACCAATATCTGCGGTTCCGACCAGCACATGGTGCGCGGCCGCACCACGGCGCAAGCCGGACTGGTGCTGGGCCATGAAATCACCGGCGAAGTGATCGAATGCGGCTCGGATGTGGAAACCATCAAGAAGGGCGATCTGGTATCGGTGCCGTTCAACGTCGCCTGCGGCCGCTGCCGGACCTGCAAGGAACAGCACACCGGCGTCTGCGAAACCGTCAATCCGGCGCGTGCCGGCGGCGCCTACGGCTATGTCGACATGGGCGGCTGGATCGGCGGCCAGGCCGAGTACGTGATGGTACCGTATGCCGATTTCAACCTGCTGCGTTTCCCGGATAAAGAACAGGCAATGGCCAAGATCCGCGACCTGACCTGCTTGTCGGATATCCTGCCGACCGGTTACCACGGCGCAGTCACTGCCGGCGTCGGTCCCGGTACCACGGTGTATGTCGCCGGCGCCGGTCCGGTTGGCCTGGCAGCCGCTGCCTCCGCGCGCTTGCTGGGGGCGGCGGTGGTGATTGTCGGCGATGTCAATCCTTTGCGCCTGATCCATGCGCGCAGCGTCGGCTTTGAAACGGTGGATCTGTCCACCGATGCGTCGCTGAGCGACCAGATTGCCAAGATACTGGGCGTGCCTGAAGTCGATTGCGCGATCGACTGCGTCGGCTTTGAAGCGCGCGGCCATGGCCACGCCGGGGCGCAGGCGGAAGCGCCGGCCACCGTGCTGAATTCGCTGATGGAAGTGACGCGGGTGGCGGGCAAGATCGGCATCCCGGGCTTGTATGTGACGGACGATCCGGGGGCGGTCGATAGCGCCGCCAAGCGCGGCAGCCTGAGCATCCGCCTCGGCCTCGGCTGGGCCAAGTCGCACAGCTTCCATACGGGCCAGACACCGGTGATGAAGTACAACCGCCAGCTGATGCAGGCCATCCTGTGGGACCGGATCAAGATTGCCGACATCGTCGGCGTCGAAGTGATCACCCTGGACCAGGCGCCGGCCGGTTACCAGCAGTTCGATGCCGGGGCGCCGAAGAAGTTTGTCATCGATCCGCATCATTTGCTGAAAAAAGCGGCTTGATGCAGTGCTGCTGCCGGCTGTGTTTTGCCGACAGCAGTATTTATCCGGCTGCGCTCAGCAGCGCCTGGAACTGATCCAGCGCCGTCACGACCTGCTGGTCGGACAACGACAGTAGCGCCTCTCCCACATACCATTCGATGTAACTCTGCTGCGGCAAGGCGGCGTCGCTGGCGCGGCCGAACAGCCAGACGCCATGCTCCCTGGCTAGCTGGTCGCGCGCCGTATTCGCTGCTTCGCGATCAACAGGCAGGTAGAGATGCAGCATATTGCAATGCGGCTGCCGTGGATTGACTTGCCAGTGCGGATAGCGGGCCAGCAGCTGATACAGTTCGCGGGTGCGTTGCAGGTAGGCCGGCATGCGCGCCAGCTTTTCGTCAAACTGCATGGCCGCCGCCACCACGTAAGGCGAGCGCTGATAAACATTCCCGCCCATGCGCTTCATCCATTCGGTGGCGCGGTCGATGAACTCCTGTGTGCCCAGCAGCATCGCGCCACCCAGGCCGCCGATGCCTTTGTAGAGCGAGACATAGGCGCTGTCGAAGCCGGCCGCCACGCTGGCCAGCGGCTGGCCGTAGCCCGCAGCGGCTTCCCACAGGCGCGCGCCGTCCATGTGCAAATGAATATTCTTTTCGCGGCAGTATTGCTTGACCGCTTCCAGCTGTTCCCAGGCCGGCAGCTGGCCGCCGATTTCACGCATGGGCAGCTCATATAGCGCGGCCCCCAGCCGATCCGGCACGGCTTTCAGGTCATCCGCGGTCCAAGGTCGGAACGGGCTGCCGACGTTGAGTACTTTGAAATGGTCGAGCAACTGGTAATTGCTGCTTTCGTGGCGCAAGATGTGCGCCGTCGGATGCAGCGCCACCAGCCGGCTGTTCTTGTCCTGGCAAGCGATGCGCAGCGCGATGGTCTGCGCCATGGTGCCGGTGATGAGGAAGCGGGCCGCCTCGAAACCCAGTAACCCGGCCACCTTGTTTTCAAAATCCTGGATCAGCGCACCTTCGCCATAGCTGTCATGCTGGATGTCGTTTGTCTCGCACCAGGCGGCCATCGCGGCAAAATCCTGGGCGGCGGAGCGCGGCGCCGATGAAGAAAAGAAGGTATGGCATTGCTTGCGAAGATCGGCGTTAGACATGTCGGGTGGCTGAGGCGTTTTTGGCCAGGTCAAGGAAAGGAAGCTTGCTATGCTACCCCGATTTGGCGTTTTCGCTATATGGGGCATTTCTCGGTTATGAGGAAAACGCGCAATGGCGAAGCAGAAAGTGCAATAGCGCCTGCTGCTTTATCTGAAAAATGCCTAATTAACAATAATAATGCATTTAACTTATCCCCTACAAGGAAATGTCATCGCTTTGGGATGCACACTTGGTCGTAAAATTAAAATTTGTCGTGCTTGTCGGAAAAGGACAAACACTTGTCAGCTACGGAAAATAGAGCGGCCGCTGCAAGGACAAAATGATGCCAAGGAATAGCACTGCAGTTATCGCTGATGGCGGCATTGATCAGCACTGTTGCACTGTACTCTGGCGTTGTGGTGTCTCGCGCGGCCGGTGTTGTTTGCCGAGAATAATGCTTCAACCCACCCAGGAGTTGTCATGAACGGATGCACTATGTTTTGCCAGCGTATTTGCAAGCGCGTTTGCCCAAATATGCAATCGGGTTCTCTATGAACATCAGCACATTTGATTTATTCAAGGTCGGTATCGGTCCATCCAGCTCGCATACGGTGGGACCGATGATTGCCGCCAATCGCTTTGCTGCTTATTTGCACGAGGTTAATTTGCTCGATGCGGTGCACGCAGTTCGCGTCGAACTGTACGGTTCGCTCGGCGCCACTGGTAAAGGCCATGGCAGCGACAAGGCGGTGCTGCTGGGACTGGAAGGCAACCTGCCGGACAACATCGATCCGGATCACGTCGAGCCGCGGCTGGCGGAAATCCGCAGCACCAAGAAGCTGCTGCTGAACGGTACGCATCCGATCGGCTGTGTAGAAAAGGAACACGTATTGTTTTTCCGGCGCGAGGCTTTGCCGCAGCATCCGAACGGCATGCGCTTCGTCGCCCTGGATGCGGCTGGCAACGTGATTGCAGAGAAAGAATACTACTCGGTCGGCGGCGGCTTCGTGGTCAGCAAGGAAGGCCAGCGCGTCAACCTGGTGCAGGCCGGCAGCGTGCAGCAGGAAGGCGAGCTGCCTTATCCCTTCCATTCCGGCGACGACTTGCTGCGCATGTCGGCGGAAAGCGGCTTGACCATCGCCGCCCTGATGATGGAAAACGAGAAACACTGGCGCTCGGCGGAAGAGGTCCGCACCAAGCTGCTGGGTATCTGGGATGTGATGGCGGCGGCGGTCAAGCGCGGCTGCTCCATCGACGGCGAATTGCCGGGACCGATGAAGGTCAAGCGGCGCGCCGCGGAACTGTACCGGCAACTGAAGGACCGTTCCGAGGAATCGTTTACCGATCCTTTATCGATGCTGGACTGGGTCAATCTGTACGCGATGGCGGTGAATGAAGAAAATGCCGCCGGCGGCCGCATCGTCACGGCGCCGACCAACGGCGCGGCAGGGGTGCTGCCGGCGGTGCTGCATTACTACACCAAGTTCATTCCCGGTTCGAACAAGGATGGCGTCATGACCTTCATGCTGACGGCAGCGGCAATCGGCCTGATCTACAAGGAAAACGCATCGATCTCCGGCGCCGAAGTCGGCTGCCAGGGCGAAGTCGGCGTGGCTTGCTCGATGGCGGCAGGGGCCTTGGCCGCTGTGCTGGGCGGCAGCACCGAGCAGATCGAGAACGCCGCCGAAATCGGCATGGAGCACAACCTTGGCATGACTTGCGATCCGGTCGGCGGCCTGGTGCAGATTCCCTGCATCGAACGCAATGCGATGGGCGCGGTGAAAGCAATCAACGCCGCCCGCATGGCCTTGCGCGGCAACGGCAAGCACTATGTCTCGCTGGACAAGGTCATCAAGACCATGATGCAGACCGGCGCCGACATGAAGACCAAGTACAAGGAAACATCACGTGGCGGTTTAGCGGTAAATGTCATTGAGTGCTGAGTAGCTTTCAGCGATAACTAGGATAGCTCTAAAACCGTAGCCTCAGCTACGCTGACCTGGCTCTCTGCCTGGTCGAGAAGCGCAGCTGTACGAAAGTACAGTGAGCATCGCAGAGCGGGCAGAGAGTCGCGCAGTAGGTTTTAGAACTATCCGTAACGGTTCCGGAAATTTGAGGGGTTTATGAGCAATTATTCGATATTCAGCTTGATCCGCAACAGCCTCTCTTACCATGAAAACTGGCAGCGGGCCTGGAAAAGCCCGGAACCGAAAAAGGAATACGACATCGTCATCGTCGGCGGCGGCGGCCATGGCCTGGCCACTGCCTACTATCTGGCCAAGGTGCACGGCTTGCGCAATATCGCCGTCATCGAAAAGGGCTGGATAGGCGGCGGCAACACTGCCCGCAACACTACCATCGTACGTTCCAACTATCTGTGGGACGAATCCGCCATGCTGTATGAAAAGGCGATGCAGCTGTGGGAAGGCCTGTCGCAGGACCTCAACTACAACGTCATGTTCAGTCAGCGCGGCGTGATGAACCTGGCGCATACCTTGCAGGATGTGCGCGACACTGAGCGCCGCATCAATGCCAACCGCCTCAACGGCGTCGATGCCGAATGGCTGACGCCGGCGCAGGTCAAGGAAATCGTCCCCATCATCAATCTCAACAGCCACTATCCGGTGCTCGGGGCTTCGTTCCAGCGCCGCGGCGGGGTGGCGCGGCACGATGCGGTGGCCTGGGGCTTTGCCCGCGGCGCCGACGAGCGCGGCGTCGATATCCTGCAGAACTGCGGCGTCACCGGCATCCGTCGCGAGAATGGCGCGGTGACCGGGGTCGATACCGTCAAGGGTTTCATCAAGGCCAAGAAAGTGGCCGTGGTCGCCGCCGGCCATTCCAGCGTGCTGGCGGAAATGGCGGGCATCCGCCTGCCGCTGGAAAGCCATCCGCTGCAGGCGCTGGTGTCGGAACCGATCAAGCCGGTCCTCGATACGGTAGTGATGTCGAACGCAGTGCACGCCTACATCAGCCAGTCCGACAAGGGCGACCTGGTGATCGGCGCCGGCGTCGACCAGTACACCGGCTATGGCCAGCGCGGCAGCTATCACGTGATCGAAGGCACTTTGCAGGCAATCGTTGAAATGTTCCCGCTGTTCAGCCGGGTCCGCATGAACCGCCAGTGGGGCGGGATCGTCGATGTTTCTCCAGATGCCTGTCCGATCATTTCCAAGACGCCGGTCAAGGGCCTGTATTTCAATTGCGGCTGGGGCACCGGCGGCTTCAAGGCCACGCCTGGTTCTGGCTGGGTGTTCGCCCACACCATCGCCAACGACCATCCGCATCCGCTGAACGCGCCGTTTGCGCTGGACCGTTTCTACAACGGCCACCTGATCGACGAACACGGCGCCGCCGCCGTCGCTCACTGATCCTGCTCCTCGATCCTTGATTCAATCCGCCATCTGTCTGGAGAACCACCATGTTACTGATCACCTGCCCTTGGTGCGGGCCGCGCGCCGAGAGTGAGTTCCATTGCGGCGGCGAAGCCGATATCGCCCGTCCGCTGGAAACCGAAAATCTGAGCGATCAAGCTTGGGGCGACTACCTGTTCATGCGCAAGAATCCGCGCGGCGTGCATCGCGAGCAGTGGGTGCATAACCAGGGTTGCCGGCGCTGGTTCATGGCCGAGCGCGATACCGTGACTTACGAATTCCTCAGCTACAGCAAGTTCGAAGCCAAGCCTGCCGCCGACGGCACGGGAGCCTAAGATGAGTCAATTGACCAAGCAGACACACAGACTGGCAAGCGGTGGCCGCGTCGACCGCGCAACGCCTCTGACTTTCACTTTCAACGGCAAAAGCTACCACGGTTATCAAGGCGATACCCTGGCCTCGGCACTGCTCGCCAACGGCGTGCATTTCGTTGCGCGCAGCTGGAAATACCACCGCCCGCGCGGCATCGTCACCGCCGGAGTGGAAGAACCGAATGCACTGGTGCAGCTGGAAAGCGGCGGGTTTACCGTGCCGAACGCCCGCGCCACGGAAATCGAGCTATACCAGGGATTGAGCGCGACCAGCGTCAACGCCAGCCCCAGTATCGAAAACGACCGCATGGCGATCAACCAGCTGTTTGCCCGTTTCATCCCGGCCGGCTTCTACTACAAGACCTTCAAGTGGCCGCGCAGCTGGTGGGGCAAGTATGAAGAAGTGATACGCGAAGCGGCCGGCTTCGGCAAGGCGCCGACCGAACTCGATCCGGACCGCTATGAAAAGACCTATGCCCATTGCGACGTGCTGGTGGCTGGCGCCGGCCCAGCCGGCCTGGCTGCCGCCTGGGTGGCGGCGCAATCCGGCGCACGCGTGATGCTGGTCGACGATCAGCCGGAACCGGGCGGCAGCTTGCTGTCCGGTCCGGCGCAGATCGACGGCTTGCCTGCGGCGGCGTGGATTGCGAAAATCAGCGCCGAATTGCAAGTCTTGCCGGAAGTGACCATTTTGTCGCGCAGCACGGCCTTCGGCTACCAAGACCACAACCTGGTGACCGTGACCCAGCGCCTGAGCGAGCATCTGCCACTGGCGCAACGCAGCGGCAAGGTGCGCGAGCGCCTGTGGAAAGTACGCGCCAAGCATGTGATACTGGCGACCGGCGCCCACGAGCGGCCCATCGTGTTCGGCAATAATGATCTGCCTGGCATCATGCTGGCTTCGGCGGTATCGACCTATATCCACCGCTACGGCGTGCTGCCCGGACGCCAGGCGGTGGTCTTCGCCAACAACGACGATGCCTACCAGACCGCTCTCGATCTGAAGGGCAACGGCGCCCAGGTAACCGTGGTCGATCCGCGTCCAGCTGGCAACAGCAGCCTACCGGCCGCCGCCAAGCGGCAGGGCGTGAACATCATCAACGACGCTGTGGTAGTGACTGCGCATGGCAGCCGCCACGTCAGCAAAGTGGAAGTCGCCGCTCATCGCGATGGCGTGCCGGGACAGTTCATCACTTCGCTTGCCTGCGATCTGCTGTGCGTTTCGGGCGGCTGGAATCCGGTCATCCATCTGTTCGCCCAGTCCGGCGGCAAGGCACACTGGAACAACGACAAAGCTTGCTTTGTTCCAGGTTCGGCGATGCAAAAGGAAACCAGCGCCGGTGCCGCCAACGGCGATTTCAGCCTGGCAGGGGCCTTGCGCGATGGCGCCCTGGCTGCGCAGCAGGCGGTCGAGTCGGCTGGCTTGAAAGCGGCAGCGCTGCCCAACTGGAAAGTGGCGGAACTGTCGGAAGCGCCGCTCATGCCGCTGTGGCTGGTGGGTGACCGCAAACAGGTCGGACGCGGCCCCAAGCAATTCGTCGATTACCAGAACGATGTGTCGGCCGCGGATATCTACTTGGCCGCGCGCGAGGGCTATCATTCGGTTGAGCACGTCAAACGTTACACTGCGCTCGGTTTCGGCACCGACCAGGGCAAGCTCGGCAATATCAACGGCATGGCGATCCTGGCCGAAGTGCTGGGCAAGAGCATCCCGCAAACCGGCACCACGACTTTCCGTCCGAACTACACACCGGTGACCTTCGGCACGGTGGCGGGACGCGAGCTGGGCGAGTTCCTGACGCCCATCCGCAAAACCTGCATCCATCCCTGGCATATCGAGCAGGGCGCCTTGTTTGAAGATGTCGGCAACTGGAAACGGCCCTGGTATTACCCGCGCGGCAAAGAAGACCTGCACGCTGCGGTGGCGCGTGAGTGCCTGGCGGCGCGCAACAGCGTCGGCATTCTCGATGCTTCGACCCTGGGCAAGATCGATGTGCAAGGACCGGATGCGGTCACCTTGCTGAACTGGATGTATACCAATCCCTGGAACAAACTGGAAGTCGGCAAGTGCCGCTACGGCCTGATGCTGGACGAGAACGGCATGGTGTTCGACGACGGCGTCACGGTGCGTCTCGGCGAGCAGCATTTCCTGATGAGCACCACCACCGGCGGCGCGGCGCGTGTGCTGGACTGGATGGAGCGCTGGCTGCAGACCGAGTGGCCGCACCTGAAAGTCAACCTGACTTCAGTGACCGATCACTTCGCGACGTTTGCGGTGGTAGGGCCGAACGCGCGCCGTGTATTGCAAAAAGTCTGCAAGGACATCGATTTCTCCAACGAGAAATTTCCCTTCATGTCTTTCCGCGAAGGCAGCATCAACAGCGTCTTCACCCGCATCATGCGCATCAGCTTTTCCGGCGAACTGTCGTACGAGGTGAATGTGCCGGCCAACATGGGACGGGCGATCTGGGACGCCATCATCGAAGCCGGCAAGGAGTTCGATATCACGCCGTACGGCACTGAAACCATGCACGTGCTGCGCGCCGAAAAAGGCTACATCATCGTGGGCCAGGATACCGACGGCTCGGTCACGCCGTTCGACCTGGGCATGGGCGGCCTGGTCGCCAAATCCAAGGATTTCCTCGGCAAGCGTTCGCTCTCGCGTTCGGATACCGCCGGCGAGAACCGCAAGCAGCTGGTGGGTTTGCTCAGTGAGGACAAGGATTTCGTGCTGCCCGAGGGTAGCCAGATCCTGGCCGAGCCAAGCAATGAGCCGACTGGCAGCATGATAGGCCATGTCACGTCGAGCTATTTCAGCCCGATCCTGCAACGTTCGATTGCCTTCGCGCTGATCAAGGGCGGGCTCGGCAAGATGGGGCAGGAAGTCAGCATATCGCTGGAGAATGGCCGCAATATTGCTGCCAAGATCAGCAGCCTGGTGTTCTACGATGCAGAAGGAGTCCGTCAACATGTTGAATGAAATCCAGCTTTTTCAGGTACAGCAGGAATCGCCGTTGGCGGAACTGGGACAGTTGCTGGCGCCGCTCACGGCAGGCGCTGACCAGCCGGTCCGGCTGGAAGAGAAGCCTTTCCTGGAGCTGATCAATATCAAGGGTGATGCCGGCTCAGCGAACTTCCTGCGGGCAATCAAGAATCTTACTGGCGCCGCATTGCCGCTGCAGCCGAACACCATTGCCGAAAGCGAGCAGTTCGTCATTTACTGGCTGGCGCCGAATGAATGGCTGATCCAGTCCCGGCAGCCGCGCCAGCCCGCACTGTGCGTCGGCCTCGCCGATGCGCTGGCAGGGGAATTTGCTGCGGTGGTGGATGTCAGCAGCGGCAACACCAGCCTGAGGCTGAGTGGCGTACAGGCGCGCGCAGTTTTGCAGAAGGGCTGCCCGCTGGATTTCCATGGCAGCGTATTCAAGCCCGGCCAGTGTGCACAGAGTCATTATTTCAAGGCCGGGATTTTGCTGCGGCCTTTGGCGGACGGCGCCTATGAGCTAATCGTCCGCCGCAGTTTCGCCGACTATTTCGGCCGGATCCTGTTCGACGCCTGCCAGGAGTATTTCTGATGAAAAGCGAGAACATCGCCAGCGGCGTACGCTGGCAGATCTTTGTTGAGGGTTTGGCGGCGATGACCAGTGTCGGGCTGCATCCGCACGAGCATGAAAAGCCGCAGGCGGTCGAACTGGACATCGAATTGTCGTACAAGACCGGCGGCGTCAGGGACCATGACGAAGCCGCTGCTGTGATCGACTACGATTATTACTGCGGCGTGGTCACCGCCTTTCTGCAAGCCAAGCCGCATACCCGTCTGCTGGAGACGCTGGCCTCGGAAGTCGCCAGCCTGTCCTTTCGCGAATTCCCCATGCTCGATGAAATACGGGTGGCGATCCACAAGCCGAAGATTCGTCCCAATACCGCGCGCCTGGGCGTAGCCTCGAGCTGGACGCGCTGGAGCTATGAAACCTTGCTGCTGGCGCAGGCGTTGGAAAGCGGGGCGACAGCATGAGCGGAGCGGGAAAATTTGTGTTGATATAAAGCAATAATTTATCTATGGCGCGTATTTGCCGATAAAAAGCCCGCATAAGCGGGCTTTTTGTTTTAAGTGCGATTTGCACTCGGAACCGGCTTGCGATTTTTTTAACGGAAGGCTGCAAGTTGCGCTAGTTTCGTCTACCATTTGCTATCGGCAGTACTATTCCAACGACAACTTCACAGAGCCTATTTCCTTTCCATTAAGCATCTTCATTGGCAGAAAACAGAACTGACGGGCGCCGCCGGGCGGACCGTTAAATCGTCTGCCAGGGCGTTGCCACATCATTCATCATCGTATCCAGGAGACCATCAATGAGCACCCCCACCACTCTTTCGGCGGCCGAGCAGGCCCTGCGCGACGCCGCGCTGGAATACCATCGCAGTCCGACGCGCGGCAAGATCGCCGTGGTGCCGACCAAACCTTTGTCGAACCAGCGTGACCTCTCGCTGGCTTATTCACCCGGCGTGGCCTATGCCTGCCTGGCGATCCATGAAAACCCGGACCTGGCGGTGGAATATACCTCGCGCGCCAATCTGGTCGGCGTCATCACCAACGGCACCGCCGTGCTGGGCCTGGGCGATATCGGCCCGCTGGCCGGCAAGCCGGTGATGGAAGGCAAGGGCTGTTTGTTCCATAATTTCGCCGGTATCGATGTCTTCGATATCGAGCTGGCCGAGCGCGACCCGGACAAGCTGGTCGAGATCATCGCGGCGCTGGAGCCGACCCTGGGCGGCATCAACCTGGAAGACATCAAGGCGCCGGAATGCTTCTACATCGAGAAGAAACTGCGCGAGCGCATGAAGATCCCAGTCTTCCATGACGACCAGCACGGCACCGCGATCATTTCCTCCGCCGCGCTGCTCAATGGCCTGGAACTGGTCAACAAGAAGATCGGTGAAGTCAAGCTGGTAGCGTCCGGCGCGGGCGCGGCGGCGATTGCCTGCCTCGACCTGATGGTTGAGCTGGGCGTCAAGCGCGAAAACATTTTCGTCTGCGATTCGCGCGGCGTGATCCATGACAAGCGCGAAGACAAGCTGGACGTGTCGAAACAGCGTTACCAGCAACACACTGACGCCCGTACGCTGGCGGATGCGATTGTCGGCGCCGACGTTTTTCTCGGCTGCTCGGCGCCTGGCGTACTGTCGCAGGAGATGGTCAGGGCCATGGGTACGCAGCCTATCATCCTGGCGCTGGCTAATCCGGAACCGGAAATCCGTCCTGAACTGGCGCTGGAAGCGCGCCCGGACTGCATCATCGCCACCGGCCGTTCGGATTATCCGAACCAGGTCAACAACGTGCTGTGCTTCCCTTACATTTTCCGCGGCGCGCTGGATTGCGGCGCCACCAGCATCACCGAGGCGATGAAGGTGGCTTGCGTGCGCGAGATCGCCGACCTGACCAAGGCCGAGATCAGCGAAGAAGTGGCGTCGGCCTATGCCGGCCAGGAACTGCAGTTCGGCCCTGAGTACATCATTCCGAAACCTTTCGATTCGCGCCTGATCTTGCGCATCGCGCCTGCGGTGGCGCGCGCCGCCGAAGAATCGGGCGTAGCGACGCGTCCGATCAAGGACATGGATGCTTATCGCCAGTCGCTGATGCGTTTCGTCAGCCACACCGGCATGTTCATGCGTCCGGTGTTCCTGGCTGCGCGCGGCGAACCGCAGCGCATCGTCTATGCCGAAGGCGAAGATGAGCGGGTATTGCGCGCGGTGCAGATCGCGCTGGAAGAAAAGCTGGTGCGGCCTATCCTGATCGGCCGCCCAGCCGTGATCGAGGCACGCATCAAGCGCGCCGGCCTGCGCTTGCAGGCGGGACGCGATTTCGAGCTGATCAATCCGGAAGACGACGCCCGTTTCCGCCAGTACTGGGAGGCCTATCACGAGATCAAGGCGCGCGACGGCGTGACGCCGGAGATGGCGAAGTCGACCTTGCGGCGCTCCAACACCACCATCGCTTCGATGCTGGTCAAGCTGGGCGATGCCGACGGCATGCTGTGCGGCCTGGTGGGCCGTTTCGACAGTCACCTGGAACACGTCAGCGATATCATCGGCTTGCGCCCGGGCGCTAAGGGCTTTGCTGCCATGAACGGCCTGGTGCTCGACAAGCATACCTTGTTCATCGCCGACACCTTCGTCAATGACGATCCGGATGCGGAGCAGCTGGCCGATATCGCCGCCATGGCGGTGGAGGAAGTGCGGCGCTTCGGCGTGCCGCCCAAGGTGGCTTTCCTGTCGCACTCGATGTTCGGTTCCAGCAACCGGCCGTCGGCCAAGAAAATGCGCGCTGCACGCGATCTGTTCGTCAAGCGCATGCCGGATGTCGAAGCCGATGGCGAGATGCACGGCGACGCCGCCTTGAGCGCAGAGTTGCGTGCGCAATTTCTGCCGAAATCGACCCTGTCGGGCGACGCCAATGTACTGATCACGCCGAACCTGGATGCCGCCAACATCCTCTTCAATGTGCTGAAGATGACCGGCGGCCAGGGCGTGACGGTAGGGCCGGTGCTGCTGGGCGCCGCCGCGCCTGTGCATATCCTGAACCCGTCGGCGACCGTGCGCCGTGTCGTCAACATGACGGCGCTGGTGGTGGCAAACGCGATTTCGGCTAAGCAGAAAGTTTGACCGGCCGGTAGTACTTGCCAGTAGTGTCCGCCAATAGAAAATCCCCGTGCCTGCATCCGCAGTGACGGGGATTTTTTTGCCTGTCCGCTTATTCTTTATCCGCTGGCGCCAGCGCATCTGCGTGGCGATGCATCAGCTTCCATGCGCCATCTTCCAGGCGAAATATTTCGCTGATGCGCAAACTCATCGACACGGCTGCAGCCCTGCCTTTCATCCGGACTTCGGCGTGCTGGATGCCGACCCAATATGCCAGGTCGCCGCTCATCGCCATGTGAAAAATTTCAAAACGGCTGTTGCTGGCCTTTTGGAACTGAGCCGCTGCCTGTTCATTGATCGCCAGGACCTTTCTGGCGCCTTGCTCGTAGCTGCCAGCCGGGCCAAAGAAAGTGGCAGGATTGAGGAGAGTGGAAATCCTTGCCAGCGGCTCTGCATCGCCGTTCACATAGGATTGCGCGACTTCTTCGCGCAGCTTCATGAATTGCTCGAATTGCTTGGATGCGTGGTCCATGATTTTCCTTAGATTGAAGGATTAGATGCCAGGGCATGAGGATGGATAAAGTTTAGTAACGATTTTTGCTTTGCCTAGGGTGAACGTAGCCGTTTATCGACGTAGGTGGATTCCTACAGTCCTTTGCGGCCAGCGCCGATATGTTTCTGCTGTGGGGCGCGCTAAAGTCTGAACTTGCCCAAGGTGGAACTTTCGCCTGAGCCCAAGGCTGCGCTTGCCGATGGCCGTTCCGGCCAGCAGCGCGACCGCAACGCTATCAAGGATTGCTGACATGAGCTTCGCTATTGCCCCCCGCATTTACTGCGTCAATCCCGTTCTGGTATCGCCCCAGAGCTGGCCCGCCTTGCTCGACCATTGCGCCACGCTCGGTTTTGATCATGTATTGCTGGCCAATACACTCAATCTCGGCCAGCGCGGCGGGGCCGAAGACGGGCCGCAGCTGGAGCAGCTGTCGGCAGCTTGCGCCGAACGCGGTTTGCGTTTGTTGCTCGACATCGTGCTCGACCGAGTCACGCCGGAAGATTCCCTGGTCGAGACCTGCCCCCACTGGTTCGACAGCAAATCCTTATCGGATGACAGCGTGTCTGCCGGCGGCCTGCCTTTGCGCATGGCGGACAGCGCTGTGCAGCACGGCGTATCGGCGCTTTGGCGCAGGCGTTTGCAGGCCTTGCTGGATGCCGGCGTGGCAGGCTTCGTCTGCAGTGTGCCTGCCGCGGTGCCGGTCACGCTGTGGCAGTCTTTGATGGCGGCTACCCGCGATTATTGCAGCTCGGTCAGTTTCCTGGCCTGGACTCCCGGCACTGCGGCGCCGCAACTTGATTCTCTGGCCGGCGCTGGTTTCGACGTCGTTTTCTGTCCCGGAGCATGGTGGGACTACCAGGCCACGCGCTACGTGCGCGAGCAGGATAATCTGATCGGCGACGCCACCATCATTGCCTTCCCGGAAACGCCTTTCGGTCCACGCCTGGCGGGCCAGCTTAGCTTGACCGATGCCCCTTCGCGGCGACGCGCCAGCCTGCGCGCACTGCGTTTTGCGGCTGCCAGCGGCAATGGCATATTGATACCGATGGGCTTTGAATTCGGTTTGACCGTGCCGCTCGATACTGCGCTCACACCGCTACAGTACGATAGCCTGTGCAAGGAAGCGGAGATCGATTTATGCGATGAAATTCAGCAAGCCAATCGTTTCATGGTCGACATCGGGCGCTATTTTTTAGGCGCACCGGTTGCATTGCTGCACAGCCCCGGAGGCGGACTGGCCTTGCTCCAGCGCAGTACGCGCGCGGGCCTCGGCGGTCCGCGCGACGACAGCGCGCGCTTGTCCTTGCTGATCGTGGTGAATCAAGACCTGTACCAGTCCTGGCAAGGCGATGTCGAGGATATTTTTAGCCACGTTGACGGCTACGTCGGCCAGGCCGACCTATCGGACTGGACCGAGGGCAGGCCGGAAGCGCAGGCGCTGCCGCAAGGCCCGTTGCTGTTCGAGGCCGCCGAAATCAAGATATGGCTGGCGCGGGCCGTATCGTCGAATGCCGGCAGCGGCGACAGCCGGCAAGCGGCATAAGTAGCATAGGTGGCTCAAGCAATCACGCAGCGCTCAGTATTCTGATTAAGAAGTGCAATCAGCTGGTCAGCATTCAGGCGTCCTTTGCCAGCCAGCTTTTGCAGCGTTTCAAAGGCGCGCACCATGCGCCGGTAGATCGAAATCGATGGCTGGTGCGAATGGATATCGCGTCCGGCGAACTTGGGAAAACGCTGCATGTCCTTGATCAGGAACGAGGCCACGTTAGCGTGCTCGAATTCGGTATCGCTGTCGAAACCCATGAATTTCACTTCCACCTGCTGCGGCGAAATGCTGGCGGCGACCCGGTCCTGGTCCTGCGAGCGCAGTGCGGCGTAGCCATCTTCGATGGCCGACCACATGTCCAGGATCGCCGCCACTTCCTTCACGATAGGCGGATCGGAGCGGCTATTGCCGTCATACAGGGCGCCGTATTTCCAGCGCAAGCCCCAGGTATTGCCGCTATCCAGGGCTGAGCGGACAAAGCCGGGATCGAGTTCGCCGGCGATGCCCAGGTGCGCGTGCACCTCGCACAGCATGGTCAGGATCAGTTTTTCTGCATCGCTCAATTCCATCGCTACTCCTGTTCAGTCGATTGCCAGAGTTGCGGACCCGGCAACAGATATCCCCGGCGCATCCCTCGCTGGCGCCAGCCGTTCCGCATTCCTATATACTACAGAATAACTGTACGTTTATACAGTGTTAAAATACTTAAAAATGACGCTTGTCGCGCCATTGAGCCTGCGCGCCCGGAACATGAACAAAACGCTGGAAAACCGTTTCTACTACCTGGACAACTTCGTCACCGTCGTGGCGTCGGTGCGCGCGCGCTATCGTCATATGCTGGATCCTGGCGAGCAAGCCTTCGTCGACGGCTTCGGCAACCTGCCGCAAGCGTCGGCGGCTTTGCTGGTGCGGATGGTGATGCGCAAGGGCGAGCTGTTCCGGCTCAGCAAGCTGCGTTACGACGAAATCGGCTGTGCCGGCAGCGCTGCAGCGCCGCTGATAGCGGCCGGCTGGGTCGAACCGCAGCCCTTGCTGGACATGGCGCAGCTGTTCCGGCTGCTGACCAAAGCTGAAATCGCCCTAGCTTTCCCGCAAGTGCGGCAGGTGGCGCGCAAGAGCGAGCAGCTGGATTTCCTGCTGCAGGCGGAGAGCGCTACGGCTGGGGTGCGCAGCCTGCAGCAGTGGTGGCCTGGCGCCGGCGATAGCCTGTTGCAGCTGTGCCAGCCGGTGGCCGCTCTGTGCGATCGCCTGCGTCTGATGTTCTTCGGTAACCTGTACCAGGACTGGTCGGAATTCGTGCTGTCCGAGCTCGGTGTCTTCAAATATGAACAGGTCGATTTGTCGCCTGCCGCGCAAGGCTTCAGCTGCCGCCAGGATATCGACGACTACCTGCACCTGTTTGCTTGCCGCGAACGCTTTCTCGGCGGCGAAGAAGCGCAGGCCGTAGTGGCCGATATCGCTGCCGTCGCTTATCCGAATCCATGGCTGGAAGAACGGCGTGGCAAGTTGCTGTTCCAGATCGCCCAGCATTACGAGCGGATGGGCGATCTGGCGCCGGCGCTGAAGCTGTATGCTGACAGCGACCGGCCCGGCGCCAGGCTGCGGGCAATCCGGGTGCTGGAACGCTGCGGCCAGCCGCAAGCCGCGTTTGCATTGGCGCGGCAGGCTGAGCAGCAGGCAGAGAGCGAAGCCGAACAACAGCAGCTGCTGCGCGTCATGCCGCGGCTGCGGCGCGCGCTTGGCCATCCGAAACTGGCGCCACTCGCTGCTGCCGCCATTGCTCAGCACGAAGTCGCCTTGCCGCGGCCCGCTGCTGGAATGTCAGTCGAGAGCGCGCTTGGCCTGCACCTGGCGCGCTCGGATGCGCCAGCGCTGTATGTCGAAAACGCCCTGGTTAACTCACTGTTTGGCCTGTTATTCTGGGATGCTGTGTTCGCGCCGGTGCCGGGAGCTTTTTTCCATCCGTTCCAGAGCGGACCGGCCGACCTGCACCGTCCCGATTTCCGCGCCCGCCGGGCGCCGCAGTTCGAAGCCGGCTTTGCGTTGCTGCACAACGGCGGCTACCGGCAAACCATCCTGCACAATTTCCGCATCAAGGAAAATACCCAGTCGCCGTTCGTTTTCTGGGGCGTGATCGACAAGGCATTGCTAGCCATGGCGCTGGATTGCCTGCCGCCTCGCCACCTGGAAATATGTTTCGAACGCATCCTGCAAGACATCAAGAGCAACCGTTCCGGCCTGCCTGACCTGATCCAGTTCTGGCCGGCGGAGAAGCGCTACCAGATGATTGAAGTCAAGGGGCCGGGCGACCGCCTGCAAGACAACCAGATCCGCTGGCTGGATTACTTCGCCCGGCATGAGATCCCGGTCGCGGTGTACTACGTGCAGTGGGCCGGGGAGGGCGCGTAATGGCTGCGGGTGCTGCGCAATATGTGGTCGCCGTGCGCGCGCTGTGCGAATTCACGGCCAAGCAGGGCGATCTCGACCTGCGCTTC
>Ga0210409_10001005_pt1 | contig 39632 bp, 37 predicted proteins | sample IncBWH17MmetaG_FD_161649 | JGI IMG/M metagenome (GOLD analysis project Ga0210409, IMG submission 161649) | Forest soil microbial communities from Barre Woods Harvard Forest LTER site, Petersham, Massachusetts, United States - Inc-BW-H-17-M | ecosystem: Environmental > Terrestrial > Soil >... | reverse complement strand
GGCCACGGAAAGACCCCCGGAAGGAACGAGGACAATAACGGCCTTGGGGTGGGCCAAATGAAAGTATCAAAGGTGGGCCAAATCAGGTTGTCAAACGCATGGGCACCTGCTCCAGCGAGGCCACCACCAAATCCTCAAAAGCAAATGACACCACTACGTGAAGATGCCCAATCTTGACTCGCCAAGGCGGCTGGGGCTATGACCCGAAACCGATATCAGACCTAAACCTGAAATTCCAACCTAAAACGAATTGTGAGACGCCGTCTTGTGCCGAGTTTCAGAGATCGAAAAGGCTGCCGGCGAACTTGAAGCCTCCCGAAGCTTCACACTGTTCCCAAATAGCGTCCACGCTACGGGCTACTCACCCAGTACCAAAACCATGAATGTGTCGGGCAGCATCGGCGGTGCTGGATGCGGCGCAACAGGAGTTGGATCAGGTGCAGGCCCGAACTCCGCTGTTGACAGGTAGACTCTGTGGGTCTTTGGGTCGAGGGCCAACGTCGTCGCTCTCGATGGAGTCTTGACATTTTCAACCATGCTGTACTTGTCGGGCGAGTCCTGATGGATGACTGTCACGGAGCCGTTGTTTGCAGTGAAAATCAGACCAGTCGATGGATCGAAGGCAGTCGCGTCGACATCAGGACCGATCGGCAGGGTGGTGATAATCTTTCCAGTATCCGAGTTCGCTACAGCCATAACTTCGTTGCCACATCCGATAAACAGCCGGCTCTCCTTGCGGTCAATCGCCATCGGCGCGGGTTGTACGCAGGGAGCGGTTGGCCAACGGCCAGTTACGGTGAGCTTATGCGCATCGATGCGAACCAGAGTGCTCCAATGTTCTAGATTGACCCACACGCTTCCTTTCCCGTCGCTGACAGGAGACTCAGGGTCCCCACCTAATTCAATGGTGCCTGCCAATTCGCCGCCCGCGGCTTCGAACACCGAAATGCTGTCACCGTGTTTGTTCAAGGCAAATACGCGTCCGGTAAAAGAGTCGTATAATATTCCATCCGGTTCAAGGCTTGCCTTGAGTTCACCAAGATGCTGCAGTGTCTTTAGGTCAAAGATGGTGACCGTGTTTAGCAGACCGTTGGTGATAAAGCCCCGCCCAAGCTTCGGTGCTACCGCAATTCCGTGCACCCCCTTCAAGTCACTAACCTTGCCCACGACTTGCTCTGAATCAAGATCGATCACATCCACTTGCGTTCCATGTGATACGTAAAGGCGGCGTGCGCCCTCGTCAACAGTAAGATAGTCCTTCGAGCCATTGCCAGGCACGGGAATCTTCTTCACCAGATGGTAACCACCTGAAGGAGAGGCTACGAGCAAACAAGTAAGAAAAGGGAAAACCAAAGCAAATCGGATTCTCAAATAACACCTCCAATCGAATTGTAAAGGTCGCCGACATCCACTTTCAGGAACGAGCAACAAGGAACCACAGCCGCGACGCCCCCCTCTCGGGGCGCGATTGCGTTCGAGTACTCGGTCCCTAGAAACCCCCAAGCCGAGGTACCAAGTTCTACCAAATAACTTTCAACGCAAACTGTATCTCTCTCGCCGTAGTCGTCGTCGAAGTCAACAATCCCGCGCTCCCGGTGGGAGCGCCGGTCCCATCGAAGATTTCGGCAGGAAACGGCGGCGGCTCAAAATTAGCGCGATTCAAGATATTGAAGACCTCCATCCGGAACTGGGCGTTGAAGTTTTCCGAAATCTTCTTGATGAGATTGTTCTTGAACAACGAAAAATCTAAGTTTACCAGACCTGGCCCGATCAAAAAGTTGCGGCCGGAGTTGCCCCGGAGATTAAAACACTCCGGGAACGGAACCGCGATCGGCGCGCCCTTCGGGCCAATTGGTGGCGTCGGGTCACAGTTCGCAGTCCAAAAGGCCATGTTGGGCGCAGAGGGGATACTGAAGCACTGAGTCTTGATGTAGTTTGTGACATTCCCTGGATTGGTAAGCGTTGAGCAGCCAGGTCCGGACAGGCGATCCGGATAGTCATAGGGGTCGCTGCTGTTCAGACCTAAGGGATCCCCGGACGAGCCGAAAATAGGGGTAAACGGCACGCCGTCGTTAGCCTTGAAAATAGCTCCTAATTGCCATCCATTCGTGAGCCAAGTCACCGCGGGAGGGCCAGACTTAAGTATAGGGGCCTGCCAGAGGCCATTGATCACCAAGACCCGCGAGATATTGTAATCGGACAAGCCACGGTCGAGTCTAAGATCGAACGCCGAGAGGCTCGATATCGAATTCGAAAATGAATCGCCGGCAAGCACCCCCGAGTTATCGTCAATGCTCTTCCCCCAGGTGTAAGACCCCTGGATTTGTACGCCATGGCTCATTTTCTTGACGATTCCAACCTCCAAGGCATCATAGACTGAGCTTCCGCTCCAATTGAGAAGCCGGATAGACCCGGCATTCGGGTTGAGCACCGTCCCACTGCCAACCGGAATGGGCCACACGTAGCCCGCAGATGTTAGCGTGGGAAGAACTATGTCTGCGTCATCGACGCGGAACGCCTGGTGGACGCCGTGCGAGCCGACGTAACCAACCATTACCGCTAGGTTCGGATTAAGTTCACGCTGGATATTGAAGTTCCACTGTTGGACGTAATTCCGATGTGGCGAGCGCTCAACGCTCCCCAATTCCAAAGCCCCTGTACCGATAGACGCCAACGCTCCGCCAGGAAACGACCCCTGCGGCAATTTACTGGCATTTCCGATATTGAAGAATGGGGCCGCCCGTCCGTTTAAAGTCACTGTTTGGTATAGCAAAGGAAGCACGTCAAAAATCCCAAACCCCCCGCGCACCGCGGTCTTACCATCTCGGAACGGGTCCCAGGAAAAACCGAGGCGCGGCTCGAAGTTGCGAAGGGTTGGGTTCAGGTAATAAGGTTCGCCCAGATGGGGGGTCGCGTCGGTGATGTTGTATAAATTGGAAAGTTTACCCTGAACCTCAGTCGGCACAGTTGACATTTCGTAGCGCAGGCCGAGGTTCAGCGTCAGGTTCGGGCGCCACCGCCAATCGTCCTGAAAGTAGATGCCGAAGATAGAATCGCGCATCCCACGCGGAGTGACCGAACCAGGAAGAGCAGCGGTTAAGCGCGCAGGGTTGTTAGTAAGAAAATTAGCTATCGAGCTAAAGCTAAAAGTTCCGTGGTAGTCACCTCCGCCAGTTGTGATTTCATTGAGCTGATCCCTTTCGAAAGCCACGCCGAATTTCAAAGCATGAAGGCCTCTGGTGAGAAAAGCGTCGTCATAGACCTGATACGCATTCCATCGATAAATATTGCCCGGAAGGGTTACTCCTCCCGGAATAAGCGTAAGTCCCGGAACCTTCGTTACTGGCGCATTCCGCCCGGGCACTGCGTCAAGAGACGGGTCCGTTGCCAGCGGATTGAGAGCTTGGATACCACCTGCACCGTTCGTAGCATCCCGGTCATAACCGAAGCGAATAGAGTTGATCAGACCCGGCTTGAAAATGTGGCTCTCCTCCAATACGGCAAATTGCCGCTTGGCGAAAGCTTGGTTCAGGACATTGTCGAGGCTATCGGGCTGCGTCAGGACGGAGTGGTCGTACACATAGGTTCCGAAGATGCTGTCCTTGTCAGAAAATTTGTGGTCCACTCGAGTGGTGAAATAATTTTCGCTGACAACCTGTTGCCCCGCAAACGAGAAGACGGCTCTATCCCCATTGCCAATGAGGGGCCCGTTGGGTAAAGGCTCGAGCCCAAGAAATTTCTGCACATTAGCATCCACTGGGACCGGCCCAGCCGCCAGATTTCCCGCCCTAGCCGCCTTCGAGAGCACCTGATCAACAAAGGTAAGGCCCTCGGATTGCCGTATCCCCTCATAGTCTCCGAAGATGAACGTCCGGGACTTGCGGATGGGCCCTCCTCCAGAAACACCGAACTGGTTACGCTTGAAGGGTGGAATCTGGGCTGGGTCAAAAAAGTTTCGCGCATCCAGAGCGCTGTTCCGCAAGAATTCGTAGATGCTTCCGTGGAACTGGTTCGTACCCGAGCGTGATATTGCGTTCACAACTCCACCGGAGGTCTTCCCGTACTCGGCCGAGTAATTGCTCGTCAAGACCGAGAATTCCCCAATGGCGTCCACGCCCAGGTTCCCACCCAAGATGCTCCCGGGCCCACCGTTCGCGTAATCGCTGATGCTAATGCCGTCGAGACGATAGTTGTTTTGTTGCGGACGCGCGCCGGAGATCGTCACCTGCTGCCCGAAGCCTCGGTTCACATCCACGGCAGCGTGGGTCTCTGCCGAATAGACTCCAGGCTGGAGACTGGCCAGGTCGGTCCAGGAGCGGCCGTTGAGAGGTAACTCGCGCACCGTCGTCGCGGTGACGACAGCGCTCAGTGCTGATGAAGTCAGCTCCACTGTGGGCGCTTCCGAGGTGACCTCAACCGTTTGACTCATCTGCCCAACCTGCATAGTGAAATCAAGGAGCTGCTGAGCCCCTACCGTCAGCGCGATGCCTTTCTGTACTTTCGTGCTAAAACCTGTCGCCGTAACACGAACCTCATACGTCCCAGGCAGCAAGTTGGGCGCTGTGTAAAGTCCCGCACCATCAGACGAAACGTTACGCGTAACGCCGGTGGCCACGTCTGCGATGGTAACTTGAGCGTTTGGGATGGTCCCGCCGGAAGTATCCTTCACTGTTCCGCTGAGGGTTGCCCCTGCAACCTGCGCATGCGCCTGACCGGCCTCCAAAATACTTATGACCAAAATCACAAATACGCAGACAACTGCTTTTCGCCTTTCAGCAAATAATCGAAGTAGCATTGGAATCCCTCCTCATTCACCGTGGGCCTGTGCAGCGGAGAATCTTACCCGAGTTAAACAAGGGCCGAAAATCTGGTGGGAGCATAGCTAAAAACTGCCGATCAGACCTGGTTTGTAGCTCTTGCAAAACTTCGGGTTTGAATTATTAGGAAGCACCCACAGGGACAATCTCGACCGTGGAAATGATGCGGTCCTCGATCCTGTTTGTCTCCTCTGACATGCCGCCTGGCTTATGATAGAAAATATGCCACTACCTACCTATGGCACGTAGTCAAAGACCATCAGATGCGCTGGCTCGGTTATCAAATTAGCAAGAATCGGTTGAACCGTACCTTCTTTTTGATTCAATTCCCGACGCAGGTCGGCTCTTATGTCCTTTGAACCATGCGGAGCGGTTAGAACAAAGTGTTGGGGGACAGCTGAGTAGTAGCGCTTCCATTCAGGCACCCAGAGCCCAGTTTTCGACACAGATCCGGTCGGAACTTTCCCAAGAAGCTGGAAATGATCCGGGTCAATCTCCTGAAATACGGCAACCGTGCCAGTTGTTCCCGGGAAGTAGATCCGCCCGGTTGCTGAGTCATAATAGACAGTGTCGTCTGCGCCTCCCACACTGTCCAGCGCTTGCACGACTTTTCCCGTCTCCGTATCCATCACTACCAGCTTCCCGGGTTCATACTGGTGTCCGCCTCCAAATTCTCCAGTGTTTGGTTTGATTCGGCTCCCCACGAACAGGCGATGATGATCTACGTCTATACCGGCCGTATGAGGTACTGGCCCTCCAGTGATCGGCCACTGAGCGACTACTGCGCGTTTTTCGAGATCAACAACCGCAACGTGACTGGCACCATCTATGATATCTCCCATAGTTACATACAACCTTTTCCTGGATGGATCGATTGCGACACCCGCGGGATCACCACCCGGCATCTTAATGCTACCCAACCATTCGGCCGTCTTTGTGTCCACTATTTCGATTGAGGCACCACTAGGAACGTGGTTGTCACCGCCACCGTAGGATATATCCGTGCCTCCCTTAAAAGCTTCCATAGCGTTGTCTTTGAAAGTTTCGATAGCAGCGTAGTAGAGATGGGTAGTAGGGTCGTAAGCGCCGTTATCTCCTCCCCTGTCCGGATCACCATGTGCAGACAATGGGACGGTCTTGGTTATCTCGTACGTTGTCCCACTAACGACAACAAGAGTGTTATCGGTCATATTCACCCAGACTTCGTTGGTATCGGGGAGATAGACCGGCTTTTTTGGATTCGCCGCGAGCGGAGTCTCGTGGACCACCTTGCCTGCCCGCAGGTCCACAACGATAAGAATCTTGTTGGTCTCGCCACAAATAAATAGGCGCTGGCCTTTGATGTCCACCGTTATGCGGTCCATGTACCCGTCGGTCGGCAATGGGATGGTCTGAACCAGCCTTAGAAGCCCCGACGTGGCCGGCGCGGGTAGGCTCTGGCCCTGGGCCCTCGGAACGAAGGCCACACACAACATTAAAAAGATCGCAAGATAGGTTTTCATTCTCTTCTCCTTAGTCCGAGATTTTTGCTTTCTCTTTCGCTCGCGGCACGATCAGAACCGGCACTGCTAGCAAACTCAACTTCCAAAAATTGATTGACAATGCATAAAGAATGGCCACGAATCAGCCTTAGTAAACCAAGAAATTTTCTTCGAACGCCCGACAGAGATTTGTTATTCTTGCGTTCCATGTTGGTGGAGGTCTACCGGTACACGGTTTATCTGCGACAAAATGACCCCCGCACCACTTCCTGACTGGTCGTACTCACACTCCTTTCTAAATCCCGACCCGACATTCTCATCTCTTACCCTGACTCTCATTACCAAACAAATTTGAGTGCAAACTGAATTTCCCTTGCCGTTGTTGTGGTTGAGGTAAGCTGTCCCGCGACGCCGGTCGGTGCCCCGGTGGAATCGAAAATGTCCGTATTGGTTGGGGTAAGCGGCACCGAAAAGTTAGCACGGTTCAAGATATTGAAGAACTCGACCCGGAACTGTGCGTTGAAGCTCTCGGAGATTTTCGTGACGTGGTTGTTCTTAAATATCGAGAAATCGAGGTTCGATAAACCAGGCCCGATCATGATGTTGCGGCCAGCGTTACCGCGAAGATTAATGCATTGGCCGGGCTGACCAGCGGTTGTGCTGCACAACGCCGCGACCGCGGGAGGAAGACCAGCTACGGTCGGGACTGCGAAGCACTGGGTCTTGATGTAGGCGTTGGGGTTCCCTGGATTCGTGAGCGTCGCACAACCCGGACCCGTCAGACGATTGGGAGCGTCCCATGGGTCGGAGCTGTTCAGGCCCAAGGGATCCCCGTCCGTGCCGAAGGTAGCCGAAAAGGGTGTGCCGTCGGTGGCGGTGTAGACACCACCCAACTCCCACCCGTTGACCACCCTGGCCGAAGGCCCTGTGAGTGACTTGAGTTGCGGCAACTGCCAGGTGCCATTGATCACCAGTGTGCGTCCGATACTGAAGTCGGAAAGACCGCGAGTCAATCTCAAATCGAAATACGGGAGGCTGGAAATGGAATTCGTAAACGCATCACCCGCCAGAGTCGCCGAGCTGGCATCAATGCTCTTGCCCCAGGTGTAAGAACCCTGAACCTGGAAGCCACGGCTCATTTTCTTGGTCAGCTGAAGTACCAGGGCATCGTAGCTAGAGCTTCCTGGATACGTCAAACTTCTTATATCGCCAAAGTTCGGGTTGAGCGTCGTCCCGCTACCTTGAGGGGAGGGCCAGATGTAGCCCGCAGATGTTAGCGTGGGAACAACAATATCGGCGTCATCGATTCGCAACGGCTGATGAACGCCGTGGGAGCCGACATAGCCGATCATCCCTGTCAGGTTCGGGGCCAGTTCGCGTTGGATGTTCAAATTCCACTGCATCACATAGTTGCGGTGGGGGGCATGTTCAATGAAACTCTGACGCAAGCCCTTCTGCGTCAAAAGCGGGAAAGCTCCGGTAAAAAACGATCCCTGCGGCAATTTCTTCACCGTGCCTAGTTCAAAGAAGGGGGCCGACCGATCCACCAGCAGTAGGACCTGATAAGGCAGCGGCAGTACATCAAACATTCCGAACCCGCCACGCACTGCGGTCTTACCGCTTCCGAACGGGTCCCAAGCAAACCCGACTCGCGGCTCGAAGTTGTGAAGGGTGGGGTTCAGGAAAAATGGGTCACCCAGATGAGCCGTCGCGTCGGTGATGTTGATCAGGTTCGAGAGCTTGCCCTGAACTTCCGTCGGGACCGTTGTCATCTCATAGCGCAGCCCCAAGTTTAGTGTCAGGTTAGGACGCCAGCGCCAATCATCCTGAGCGTAGAAGCCTAATAGGGTTTGGCGAATCCCCCGCCCGGTCAGGGTGCTTGGTATCATCAAAGTTAACTGCTTTGGGCGGTTGGTGAGGAAATTAGTCAGTGAACCGAAAGACCAGAGCCCATTGGGATTCGTAAGATCTAGCGCATTGAGTTGCATTCGCTCTACAGCACCGCCGAATTTGAAGGAATGACGCCCCAAGACTAGAAAGGCATCGTCGTAGCCCTGGAACGAGTTCCAGCGAAAAAGGCTCGATGATTGCCCTCCCAAACCTCCCTGGAACATAGTGAGGCCTGTGATCTTTATCTGGCCGGCATCCACGCCAGGGTAAGCACCCAGAGACGGGTCCGCTGCAAGCGAGTTGATGGCCTGTAAAGTCTGGACGGTATTGGCCAACGTTCGGTTAAAGCCAAACCTCGCGGAATTCACGAAGGTTGGTGTAAAGGTGTGGCTCTCTTCCAGGACAATAAGTTGTCTCCTCGTCAAGTTGCCGAGCTGCACGGAGTCAAACGGGTCGGGCCCTAGGAACGGTGTGTTATCGAACATGTAAGTGCCAAAGAGACTGTCTTTATCCGAAAACTTACGATCCAAACGGGTCGTGACGTAGTTTTCGTTTGTCACTTGTTGTCCAGCAAACTTAAAGACGCCTACGTCTCCATTCTTCGTCGTGCCTCCATTCGGTTGCGGATAGAAGCCGAGGTACTTTTGGACTGAGGGATCTACCGTTACCGTTTTCGGCGTGCAAGTCGGAGGCGTCCCCGGATTCGAACAGAGGTTTCCTGCCCGGGCCGCTAGGGATGGAACAAAACTAACGTTAGTCAGACCAAGTGACTGCCGTATCCCTTCATAGTCCACAAAGAAGAACGTACGGTCCTTCTGGATTGGTCCCCCGGCCGCTGCACCGAATTGATTCCGTTTGAATGGAGGGATGGTTGTATCAAAAAAGTTGGGCGCATCCAGGGCGCTATTGCGCAGGAATTCGTAGACAGCCCCGTGGAACCCGTTGCCTCCCGCCCGCGTAACAGCATTGACGACTCCCCCAGAGGTTTTACCGTACTCAGCCGAATAGTTGCTGGTTAAGACGGAAAACTCTTGAATGGCATCTACTCCCAAGTTACCACCCAGCGCACTGCCAGGCCCGCCGTTCGCGTAGTCGTTGAGGCTGACGCCGTCGAGGCGGTAATTATTTTGTTGCGGGCGAGCACCAGAGATCGCGGCTTCAGCGCCGAAGCCACGGTTGCCCCGACCGCCATTCAAGCCAACGCCAGGCTGCGTCGTTATTGGGTTGACGCCCGGCTGGAGGCTCGCGAGGTCGGTCCAGCTCCGCCCGTTCAGCGGCAGCTCTCGGACCGTGGTTGAACTCACTACTGCACTGATTTCCGAGGAACCGAGCTGTACAGTCGGAGCCTCCTCAGTCACGTTAATTTGTTGAGTGATCTGCCCGACCTGCATGCTGAAATTCAGCACTTGTTGAGCACCTACTTCGAGCGTTATCCCTGAGCGGACCTGTGTCGTGAATCCAACGGCCTTTGCAGTAACCATGTAGTTGCCCGGCTGCAATAGCGGAACCGTATAGTACCCGACGCTGTTTGATTCCGTGGCACGGATTACGCCGGTGTCATTGTTCAAGGCTGTTACGCTAGCCTTTGGCACGACGGCACCAGTGGAATCGGTAATCACACCCGAGACTTGTGCCGTCTGAGCAAAGCCGCAAGTAGCAGTTAATAGTCCTCCAATTAAGGCGGGTCCGAGAACCGCTAATCTCCGTCGAATCGAGAGCACGTTCATGGTTTTGACCCTCCTCTGTATCAGGGGTGCATTTGAGCCATCGAGATCGCGTTTCGCTCAAGAATCTAACTTTACGAATGCCCGAGGTCGGGTGCTGAATTGCCCTTAGTCACACATCGTTTATTTCATCTGCCACTATTCCTTGCCTCGCTCAAGAATGGTCCACTAACCTGTTGATAAAGCGCCGGAAGTCTGGTTTCGAGCTCAGTCAGGGCCTTCCACAATTCGCCCTCAACAGCCTGCACTTCCGAAAATGAATCACCTGACCCGGCGAGAAGAGCGGCTCCGTTGTCGTGCACTCTTTGTGTTTCCGAGAAGACTATAAGGATTGTGCTGTGCCAATCGCTGGTCGCCCCTTCCGGGGATAAATGTGCGTCAGGCATAGACGTCAGTGGCACTGACTTCACAGGAGTGGGAGAAAGAAATGGCGAAACCCTGTTTCGCACCTCATCCACGTCTTGGCGAAGCGTTGAGACGTGGTCGCGGATCAATAGCTCCAGGGTTTGTTGTGACCCACTTCTAAGTTCCGTCACCATGTCGGGCGTGTACCGATTGCCCAATCGTCGTAGTGCCCAGGCCTGCGCCATGGCATCTTGCAAGAGCTCCAAGGTTTCGTTGACAAATGCCGCACGGTTTTCAGCGATCGGAAAGAGCTCTTCCAATTGCTGTTGAAGCGCTGGCCTGCCAGCAGTGGCAACTGCAGATCTTTCGAGTCTAGTCACATCATCGCTTCCGTCCGCGGCTCGGAAATCTCCTGCGGGAACGTCTTTAGCAATTTCGGGTGCAGCAAGCTGCAACTTGTCTGCTGCACTTTGATTCTGTTGTAACTGGGCTTCTTCCACTGTTTGCAAGCGGAGATCAACGTGGGGAATACCCCGAAGGGCAGCTACAAGGTCATCTTTACGCTCTACCGTGCTGATGATTCCTTGGACTAACACTGAACGCTGGCCCAACCTTGATGGTGTGCGGACCAACTCTATTTGTTCGCCCAAGTCTGCTTTTTCGTCGTGGATAGCTAATCGAGCTTGGAGCTCAGCTTCCGCAAGTTCAGCATCAGTCAGACCTGCGGGTTGAGGAGCCAGACTTGAGGGATGTCCGATCCCAGCAGACTGCATAGTCTCTGATGCGAAAATGCTGACATTTATCGCTTCCATCGGCAAGACTTCCCATGCCAGCTCATGCACTTCCACTTGGCGAGTGTCTTGCAATCGCAAATCTTCTTCAACCGGATGGAAGTCAGAGGCCCGCACTGTAATGCGCGCCTCCGAGATAGGCCCTTCTGAAGTCGTCGTCTTGAGCGTAATTAGGTCATCAGTGACTGCCGACACTTCGACTAGTTTCTCGCCGAGACTTTTGTACCAAGCGCTGTAGCTGGCAGGGGACAACGGGTCTTGCCAGTTGAGGCGGGCGTTTTGAAAAGTTCGCCGAAGTTCGGCATCCGGGGTTTGTACAGTATTGGGCTGGCTTTGTGCCCGGCTTTGGGAGCTCACATCACTAGCAAGTTGCCCACCAGCTCCCTCAGCTGCATCTACACGATCTGCTTGCCGCAATCCGATCGGATCACGGTAAATCGTGCGCATGACAACTTGGCTACCGACTCGGATGCGTAGTTTTTGATACAACACAGGTCTCGCTACACTATGCAACGCGCGAACCTCGGACCCTTGAGCGTTCTCAAGGAGTTGACTCGCGGAGACTTTGGGCACTTGCCACAAACGCTGAAACGAAAAAAGGGCAATACTCGCACCGAACAGAATGACGATCCAAACGTACTGTGGTACCGGGACTTGTGGAATTGCTACCAATGCCTGAGGCCCCCTCAGTATCCTCTTCCAAAGAGGAGGTCGACCAACACTGAGTGCCAGTTGCTCCAGTCGAGTGGCGAACATGGACCGTCCGCCCAAAGGCATCGGGAAATATGGCTTCATCAAGCGATCGCGGTACTCCACGACATCTTCAATGGCCTTTTCGATCTGCTCACGGCGCGCACGGCAAGACCAGCAAGCCTCTAAATGACCCTTCACCTGGGCTGCTTCCTGAGCCGACGATTCACCGTCCAGTGCTAACAGCAGTTGCTCATCGGAGAGGTGAGGGTTCTGCTTAGATTTCTTATTGTCTGCCGACCTATGGTTTCGGCTTTCAGTGGGGTTATCCATGCGACTCCCTGATCAGCTTCTTGATGGCACGGCGAAGCGACTCGGCGACAGTGGAAATTGTGACCTCAAGAATTTCGGCAATTTCGCGGTAGCGAAAACCCTCTGCGCGTAAGTACAGGCACTGCCTCTGCTGTTCTGAAAGTGTCGAAATCGCGGCGTGAATGGAAGCCATCTTCTCCCTGCGCAACAAGAGTTCTTCGGGACCAGGTTGCGGATCGGCGGTAGACATTTCCAACTCGCATGTTTCCCTACGCGCGATTGAGAAAAGGCGGTTTCGCTTTTTGAACTCGTTGATGCCAATGTTGTGGGCGACGCGGAAAACCCATCCCCGCAAATTGTCTTCTCTACCTCCAGCGTTAAGGTGCCTGTAAAGTCGTAGGAAAGTTTCCTGTATAATCTCGTCCGCCTCGGTAGGACTTGCACTCAAGCAAAGTAGATAGCGATAAATGGGCTCACGCAGCTCATCGAATATCTGGGTAATCTTCTCTTCAAGCTTCAGTGTCCGTTGGCCTTCCTGGCCGAGGATAGTGGTAGGGACGCACAGGCCCACACTCACCATTTGGCCACTCTGAACTTTCATGCGGGATGACCCCGTTGCACTCGCGGCAGCAGCACCGCCGCGTCCTAAGCGCCCTGTCTGTTAGTACGATTGCCAGAAGGTCCCTGTTACGAACACCTGCACTAATAACAATCAAGGGCGTGCTTTTTGTGACAGCACGTGAAATTATTTCTGCACTCTGCGTAGGATAAGTGTACGGATTCTTATCGTCTTTTACCTCAATCGAGCCGCTTTTGCTAGGTGAAAAGAAACGAGAAGCGGGCTACGTGACCGTTGTCAGTACATGCTTCCTTGCAGCCATGGCGACTACGGTCCTATCGCCCGAGCCTATGGTTCGATTCGGGACCGATCAGGCCCTCACGGGCCGACGGTTACTAGATCCACGGGACAGCAACAGAACACACGTTCTGTTGCGTTTCGCTGGATCGGGGCGCTAAGAACACAAGCGGTTAAGACGGGTGAGCGATGCCTACTGCAGTGACGTAATGTTGCATTTCAGAAGATTTCCCAAAATTGTTACTCGGCGCGGCGCACGAGTTCGCTAAGTCTCAAACCGAGGGCCGCGGCCAGAGAATTCGCGATCTCAATTCCCACATTCACTTTACCCAACTCGATCGAGCTGATATATGTACGGTGCACGTTGGCTCGTTCCGCAAAATCTTCTTGCGAGAGTTTGAGTCTCTCCCGAGCCAAACGGATCGCTCTCCCGAAGGTGAGCCGCGAGAATCTTGTTGCCTTTGCCACTCCATACTTCTAGTATCCTGAACACGATCAATCTACAGACGATCCTCTACAAGGATGAGCAATGCTGTTCAAGATCCTTACCGTCATCCTCCTGATTTTGTTGGCTGCAGAGAGCGGCTATATTCTGATCCATCGCCATCCAAGCGACAGATTTAAGGTCGTTCGCGATTATGACTATGGGATTGTGGCTTTCGATTCAGCCACTGGCCGGCTGTGCAAGACACTGCGAACAAAGTCTGCAGCGGAAATCGAAAAATCGGACGCAGCGGCAGCCAAAAAGGCAGCGCCATGTCCTCCTCTGCCCGCGCCTTCCGGTGATCCGTTCCTCGATGAGATAAATCGCGTTGGCATAAGCAAGAGGTGCGGAGGCAGTGACGAAGATGTCAGTCAAAAATCGGACGCCGACTCGGCGCTAGAGTTTGTAGCTGGGCTTCCGGTCTGCGCGGATATTCGGTAATGCAGCGCACCGAGATGCGCTGGTGCGATTGGGATTGGCTAAGAAACGGAGTCATAGAAGAGTGGACGGAGGCGAACTGACGTGGGACGCGAGTTCATCGGAGAATGCCCGGTATACAAAGAAAACCCTGAGTTCGAGACTTATGAGGGAGAACTGGCTATCAAGTACATCAAACGGGAGTGCGGGCCGCCTCCTCTCGGCGTCGATATCCAAATCACGTCGGAAGGCTACGAAGTCGGCAACGAGGGTAACGAAGTCAGTTATCCCGTTATTTCAGTCGTTTGGGATGACTCCATCACCGAATACCCCGACGAATACATCGGGAAGTGCATGGAAGCCTTTGAACGCTTTGATCTTCCCGAGGAGATCTACCAGCAGGGGCGTCTGCTCACTGAGATTTTTGTTCAGGCGCACAAGTTAACTGACCCAGATTGAATCCGTCGCTGGTCTGCTCTTCGCAGCTGGTGTCTTCGTGAGCAAAAGGCGCGAGCAGTATCGTGATTCAATCAGTTTGGTGGGAGTAGCGCTCAAAGAACTTCACTCGTCTTGCTTGACGCCCTACACGCAACTCCCCACGCCCTTCCATCTCTGCGGAGCACCTCTTTGCACGGATGAGTTCCGCGAATCGGGGATCACCTTTCACTGCTTGTAGGCGCTGCATTTTGCTCGGGTCTGCCGCAAATTTCCGAACCAGCTTCTGAAGCCAGGTGTGGCTAATTCCAAGATCCCTTGCCCAAGCACGGCCGGAGGACCTCGTGCCGCGGCACGTGACCCATAGAAAGACGAATCGCTGGATCATTCGGGACTCGTCAGGGCTTCGCCAGGGCCGGGGCGGGCGCCCCATTGCCCGCGCTTTTGCGAGATTTCGCATCGAAGATTCGTACGACGGCACCCGCACCTCCCTCCCCGCAGGTTTAGCGGAGTTGCCAGCCTTCAGCCGCTTACCCCGAGACGGTTCTAAAGGACTTAGCAGCACCAGCGGAAATCGCTGGCAAATTATCGTTACAACTATTCATTCCACTCTGCGAACACTTCTCTAAGAGCTCCTGTGCTTCCGGAAATCCTATCCGAGCGCACAGTTTTAACATTTTGATCTGCTCCCTATGCAACGGACCGCGTTTGGCATCCTGCTTAATACGCTTGATGCTGTCGAGGAAGTCGGAAGCTGCCTGGGCACGCAAGGATGCCATGGTGCAATCATGGACTCGCTGCTTTTCCCAGTCCGTCATGGGCCGGTCCTCGAGAAACGCGCGGGCGAGAATCTGATCTGATTCCATCGTCGCCATGCGGTAACGTTCCATGTATTGCCACTTCTCTATCCCATCGAGGTAGTGGCCTAGCAGTTGGTGGGAAGTGCCGAGCTGCCAAGCCAGCGCCCTCAGCGATGGCCGCGACGATTCAGGAGTCTGCTTCCATGCTATGAGCCTCCGGCGGAACTCTGCCGAGCGGGATTCCTGCTTGGGCTTCCTTCCTCTCATTCGTTTCTGTCCTCCTGCAAGTAAATTTTTGTCAATCTGGAAAACCTGTGCATTCATTCGCCTCAGCTTCCATGGCCACTAGCGCAACTGCGTCTTGATGGTCCATGTTTAGTTTAGGTTCCGTCCGTTAAGGTCTTATTTAAGACCTGATCCCCTTTAGACCCGCATAAACACTGGCGATTTCATGCCCGCTTTTCGCGGCACGGTGTATCCCAGTGCTGTCCGATTGAGTGCTGCTCTTTCGCCGGCAGTCACGATTTTCGGTGCATTGGTCACTGCTGGCACCTTTATGTTTTCATTCACGAATCCTCTTTCGCTCCGTCGAATCCGTCAGGAGCGCACGATTCGGGGATGTGGGCCACTGTTCTTGCATTCCCCAATGTCTGGTGTGGTGACCGTGGCGGATCTGCCCGCGCGCGGAAGCGCCGCGATTTGCCGCCAGGTCTTAAATAAGACCTGAGCTTCATTTATCCATTGTGTTTTGTGCGACATGCAGAGTCATCAAGTCCAAATTTGGACTATGCTCGTTCTTCCCTTATGTTCGTCGAGCCGTTTTACATCAAATGCCGGCCATCCACGGCGTGGCATGAAAATCGGTCACGCCCGGTCTGAACTGGCCTCAGCTAGCATTTAGCTTCATCAGTGGCCAGCCTTTGAGAAAACCGCACCGCCGCACAACCCGCACAAGGGCCTATAAATTCCTGAAAACGGTACTGTTTTCTACGACTTCATACCCCTTGTGCACCTTGTGCAGTTGTGCGAAAGCGTGTCAATCAGCGCCCCTCTTAAATTGGTAGAGCTTGGCGATGTAGGTGCCACCGCCGGAGTGGCGTTCAGTTTCGGTCTCATCCCGAGTAACTGTGAACCCGTCCAGAGTTAGGCAGTCATTGGCCTTGAACAGCCTTCCCATAATCGAGCCGATCAGGAGTTTGCCTTTGTCTTGGTCGGGCTCGAACAATCCGGGGATGCCCACCTCGGCGCTGAGGGCAATCTCGTACAACTCGGACGCAATCAACGATTCGCCGAGCCGGTCTTGTTCGGCGACGGCCAGCGCCAGATTTCGGAGGAATGTCAAACTGGGATTACTGACACGTTCCTGTGCATCTTGGTGCCCTTCCATCAACGGTCCTTCGCCGAGGATATTTTGCACAATCCAGTCGAGCGTTTGTGCCCACTCGCGGAAGTCATGCCGGGTCTCGTTGGAGCGTGGGCGGCCTTGGTCAATCCACTCACGGATGATGGCGAATACCGCGCCCAGATAATAGGACTGGCAGCCCCTGATATGCTCGAGTAGATCGCCTTCAGGATACTGAAGAAACTTGTAGCCATCGCGCTTCCGATTCCGCACGATGCTGCCACGGTTAGCGAAATCGCGGGTTGTCTCGACACCGTTGCTCGTCAGCATCACAAAGAACCGGCTGGGGTCAATCATGACTTCCCGGCAGTGCGGCACGCGAGCTGGGAATGACTTTTCCGCCGTCAGCAGCGCTTCTATGTGCGGTGAATCAAACTTGCCTCGGAAATTGTCCAATTGGATGAAAGGGCGCCCAGCAATCAATTGTGTGTTCAGACTTTCGTCAACTGAACCGACGCCGCCGCTGCGGCATGTCACCAACGATGCGGTCTCGTTGTAGACGGCGGCAACGAGCCTCTGCCGATATGTCTTGCCCGATTGCGACTTGTCGGCCTCGGCCACGTCCGCTGGCACATTACTGTGTAGGTGTCCGCCCAGCTTCAACGCTGGCGTGATAAACGACGCCAAGGCGCGCGAGCGGTCCCCTGGAGACTGAAATACATATTCACAGACGAGATCCTCCAAAGCCCGGACGGCGTCTGAAAGTTCGACTTTCAGCGGTATCTGCCCACCAGTGATGAATAGCCCGGTGCCGGAATGATAGCCTCGGCCGACGATCTGGGCGCCGTCATCGGTGCTTACAATCACCGGACAGTTAATCAGCCCAGTAATTGTCGGCAGAAATGTTCGAGCCTCTTCGGATTCAAGCAACGCCGTCGCCATTTCTTGCGCGAGGACGGCCGGCTTCAGTACCGGCTTGCCATCGCGGCCCGACCGATAAGCAAGAAGCGTCGCGTAGGATTCAAACCGGGAACGCGCGGCGGCTGGGCTGATTACTTCAATCGCCGACGCACCATTATTCTCGATGATGCCCATCACCGCGTTTCCGCGAATGAACAGACTCTCCGTCGGCGCGATACGTTTGAAAAGTGCCGCTGCTGTCGATTTGATCGTGACCCCCGAGCCGGGCAGGATTACCGCGCCGTTGATACTGGCTGCGCCGATCTCGACGGCATAATCGTGCAACATATCTTCGGCTTGGGCGGTCTTGTTCACGGGGATACTGGCCCGCCAGCGGGATTGAGATACAGGACACGCTGCCAGTTGTTTTTCTCGGTCCGGAAGTGGCCAGGCATCCGCGATAATCGTGCTTCGTTTTTGCACGCCCCATCTGCGCCCACGGCGGTCAGGAGAGAGAATAGCTTGCCCTCGACACGTCGCGCCCATTCATCAGTATTGAACGCATCGATCCTGACCCAGCCATGAATCGACTTTCCTCCAGAATCGAGCAGCGCCACGACCGGCAGCGGTACTCCTGCCCAGAATTGAATTTGCTGTGCCCGTGGCATCACGTCGAATTCGATGACGGCAAATCTAAATCGCTCGACGCAACTATCAGCCCGATAACTTGGCTTGCCATCCTTGGTCTGACCTTGCTCCCCAGTCAAGGGGTTTGGGATGATGTGTTCGAAGATGGGGATCCCACACTCAAAGCGCGAAATCCATTCTGATAGCGACCGGACATGCTCGGCACCTGCATCATGCCGCGCCCCGATGAACAATTTATCCTCGGGAACATACAGCCGCCGCAAGACCTCGGTGGCATCATCTTCCGGCGGCCAATCAATCCGCACCGGCGATGCTTCCCACAGTTCCGCCTCGTCAAATTCAGCGCCGCGTTCCACAATGGCATTCAGCAACTTCGCGCCGTCCACAGCGGGGTGCATGTAGGGCCGCGGTGTGATCGCGACCGGCGCATCGAACGCCTTGATTACCGCTGCCCTGATCTCTGCCCCAGTGACTTTGCGGGTGCCATGGACGTACTCCGCTAAGTCTTGTGTGACTTGGTTCGGATTGACCCCAGCGAGCCGTCCGAAATTGGCGACGCGGAGCAGCGCCGTATGGCATCCTCCGCCGCCCGACGCCGGCATTTGGCGGAGTGCATCGTTGTAGCGATCAAGTTCCACGCGTGCGATCATCGTCAGCGGCTTCTCACCTGTTCTATTTGGTTTTTGGAAGGACAACCCTGCGAACAAATCCGCAGAATTTCGCTTTCGGGAATAAGAATCCGTCGCGCGACATAGACCGCTTTCAACGATCCTGTCTTGATCAAGCGCCTGAGGGTGAAAATAGAAACACCTAGACGTTCGGACGATTCTTTAAGATTGTTAAGGCTGTCACTCATCGTTGCTCCGTTCTGGCCACCGATGCCTATTGACGTATGCTTGTGTATATGCTGTACTATGCACACAAGCGAATAACTAAGCTGGAGTATACTTGAGAGAAACGCACAAAGGAAGATCGAAACAACCTAAGGAAGTCACTGTCCAAGCGTTCTGGCCGAATCGTCTAGCACCCGAAACGAAAGAATCCCTCTATGCCGGACTCGAGGAATTCGTCAACCTTGGAGATTCAGACCAAGATTTGTCGACCTTTGCTGCCAAGTGCCCAACCTTCTGGCCCTTCGACACGCAGGACACTAAGGCCGGGCTCTTGCGGTGGATTACCGCGGCTAGACCGGTGCTACTTGTGTTTCGCGACTATCTTCGCAAGGTTTGGATTTCAGATTCTGAGGCACATGAGAATGGCTATCTCTCGGTGCTTTTGGGTCTCGACGTGCGTTTTGCTGATGAACCGGAGATTCAGTTCTGGTCCTCTCAGCGACAGCCCCTCCACGAAGCATGGGCGCAACTCAGGAAAGTTCATCCTGAGATCAGCATTGGTATCCGTCCTGTAGTAGATCCCGTCTGGGGATTAGCCAGTTTTTCATATGGCCCCGTGAACGATTTCCAGAAGGCAGTTTATCAATTGTTTCTGGAAAACTGGCGTGCGAAAGTCTGTTCACGTTGTTCTCAGTATTTCATCGCACAGAAGGCCGCCCAGATCTACTGCTCAACGAAGTGCAGTGGCGGAGTTAAGCGCGCACGTTCCCTCGAATGGTGGAAGCTAAAGGGGGCAGCAAGACGGATGGCAGCACAAAGGGCGTCGAGGAGGAAGAAGAAATGAGTGTCTACAAACGCGGATGTAATAAGAAAAGCCCGAACGGTATGTGCAACAAGTGCGGCGGGCGTGGCTCGTGCGGCGTCTACTGGTATAAATTCATGTGGCAGGGAAAGCTCATTCGCGAATCCACAAATCAAGGAAATGACCGGGTAGCCCGCAATATGGAATCGGCGCATCGCACATCACTTGCAAAGGGCGAGGTGGGTCTCCGTGAAAAGAAGCCTTCGCCCACGCTATCGGAATTCATGGAAAGGCGATTCGAGCCGTGGGCAAAGGCACGCTTTGAACATAACGTACCGAAGACATGGCTATGGTATCGAACGGCAATGCGCGCCATCTTGAAGTACAAGCCGCTTGCGTCTGCTCCACTCGATAAGATTACGAGTGAGAGAATTTCGGAGTTCGCTGCGCATAGGCAATCACTAAAGATGCAAGTTTCGAGCGTCAACAATACTGTGCGAGCGCTGCGGCGCATGTTGCGGCTAGCCGTCGAGTGGGGCGCACTGGAAAATGCTCCGCAAATCAAGATGCTGCCGGGCGAACAACACCGCGAGCGAGTCGTAACGCCAGTCGAAGAGGCGAAGTACCTTGCCGCGGCCCCAGAGCCTCTTTCTTCGATTGCTTCCGTGCTCGCCGATACGGGGATGCGTCCTGAAGAATGTTTCCGGCTGTGCTGGGAATCTGTTACTTGGGTGAATGGGCGCCATGGGACACTGTTCGTGACGCGCGGAAAGACGGCCGCGGCGCGGCGTGTTCTGCCAATGACCCCGCGCGTCAGGGGCATCCTGGAAAGCCGCTGGGAACGCGCTGGGAAACCTGTGGAGGGCTGGATATGGCCCGCTCCGACACGCAGCGGCCATGTCGAAGTCTCGAGCCTCAGAAAGCAACATGCAAAGGCGTTTGAGGTAGTCGCCAAAGAGGCAACGAAGAACAATCAGAAGCCCGTGCGCCCGTTCGTGCTCTATTCCTTGCGGCACACATTTCTGACTCGCCTGGGCGAATCCGGCTGCGATGTGTGGACCTTGGCCCGCATCGCCGGCACAGCCAAATTGGTATATCATCTCGCTACGTTCACCCGTCCGAAGATGCAATGTTCGCGGCCATGTCTCGGCTGGGTGGGCACAAAATTGGGCACAACGAGGAAATCGTGATTCCCGAGAATCAGAATCACATGCATCTAACTCGGTGATAAGATTGCAGTAACTGACGGTGCGCCCGTAGCTCAGCTGGATAGAGCATCTGCCTTCGAAGCAGAGGGTCGGGAGTTCGAATCTCTCCGGGCGCGCCACTTACTTTCTCCCCATCATGTTTTTGCGACCTGAACGCCTTCAGCGAAGTTGGGAACACTCGTATCTGCTGGAACGCTAGATGTGTTGGTGAGTTCAATGCCAATGCTTTGGCGCTACGCAATTTTCTTTAAAAAAGCTCATCCTCTCTGATTTTGCGCAGCGAGCAGGCGGATGAAGTCGGGCATTTCATGCATTGAAATGACGCCACCTGACGGGTTGTGCATCGCCAGCCGCTGGGCTTCGTCGGGATCGTTCATCATCAGGATGGGATGCACACCGATGTTGCGGGCGACCTTAATGCCCTCCACGGTGTCCGTGAGGAACATAGTCTTCTCCGGTGGAAGGGACGCGCTGCCGAGCGCGTTGAGAAGCGGCGCCGACTTCACGCCTCCGGCGTCGTCGCGTGTGCACACACCGGACAAAAATTCGCCAAGCGAATTCCGCTCGATGAACATCGCTGCCGCGCGGCGCGAAAGCGACGATGCCATGAAAAGCCGGATGCCCATGGATTTCAGCTCTGCAAGCGCGGGCACGACGTCTTCATAGAGGCTTGCTGCATCCACGGCTTCGACTTCCAGTGTTTCCACGATGCTTTTCTTTCCCGCGTCGAATGGCCTGTCAGCTCTCTCGATCAGATTTAGCAGACGCCAATAAGTCACGCTGGCGGACGGAATGGCTTTTCCTTTGCGGCCGAACAGACGGACGGCGATTTCATGGAAAGGAGGGGATGGAAATTCGGCGAGGCACCCGACGGGCTCGAGGAGCAAGGCTTCAATTGTTTGCATGCCGCCTACGTATTCAATCTTGCGAGGCCGCTGGCGAGGAGTCCCTTGGCCATGTCGATCTTGGTGGCGTTGTATTTGAGCGGCGCTGCGTCGGCGAGGGCCACGGAGACTGCTTGCTCGCCCAGTTCCGCGTTCAAGGTTTTGCCCTTGAGGAAAGCCTCCACTGTCTTTTCGCGATAAGGCTTGCCGGAGATGCCGCCAAACACCACGCGCGAGTCTTCAATCGTCTTGTCGCGAAGTTGCAGACTGATCCCCAGCGAGGCCATGGCGAAATCCCAAACACCTCGAGGCCGGAGCTTCTCGAACGATGCCCGCACGCCGGGTTTAGGGGGAGGAATGACGACAGAAGTCAGAATCTCGTTGTAACGCACGACGTGCGACTGAATTTTCCCGTCCACCAGCATATCGCCGGGAACCATTTGCTCGATGGAAAGTTCTTTCTCTCCTTGAGGCGTGGCCAGTTTCGCGCGGGCATCGAAAGGAATCAGCGCAGTGGCTGCATCGCCCGGATAAACCGCATAACACAAACGTCCGCCCATGGCCGAGTGATAGTAGCTGTTATCGCCGATGGCGCCGTAGCACAAATATCCGCCGTTTCTCCAGCACGAATATCCGCCGCGCAGATATTGACACCATACTTCCTGCAGCAAATCTCCGCCGAGCGTCGAAGCATTACGCAGTTCCGGAGAGGAAATCTTTCCGATCGCCTCCACAAACATCGGATACTTTTCTTGCAACAACCGGGAATCGGCCAACTCCGCGAGTTTCGTGGCCGCGCCAATTTCGACGCCGCCCTGCGCATCTTCATTGATATAGCGGAGGTGATCGATCCTCTTGATGTCAACCAGGTAACTGGGCGCCTGCTCCAGGCGGTTTTTCAAGCGAACGAGCAGGTCCGTGCCGCCGGCGTAAACGGACGCGCTGGAGCCGTGCTGCGACAGGATCTGGATCGCCTCGTTAACGGTGGTTGGCCGGTAGATGGAAACTTTTTTCATGCCTGCCTCCCTGGAACCTGCGATGCGCGTCTCTTCGCAAGTCCGGCCATAATTTTCTCTCGCGTGATGGGATGCTCGCGGATGCGGACGCCGCAGGCGTTGAAAATCGCGTTGGAGATCGCGCCCGGCACCGCGCCAATGGTGGTTTCGCTGAAGCTCTTCACGCCGTAGTACCAGCGCGGCTCCAGACTGTCGATGTACACCTGCGTGCACTTGGGAATATCCATGATGGTGGGGAGCCGGTAGGACAGGTACCCGACGCTGTAATGCCGGGTGCCGGGAAATTCACGGTCCCAGGGAATGGATTCCGTGCCCACCTGAGTGCTCTCCACGAGCGATCCCACCATGTCCGACTCGGATACCACGGGGTTGATCACCAGTCCGGTATCGTGCGTATAAACCGCCCGAACAAAGCGCCAGTTGCCAGTCCAGGTGTCCACTTCCACTTCGGCGAAGCACGCACCCACGCCTTTGTTTAGCGCGGTTCTTTCGCCGCCAGTGGTGCCGCGGCCGGTCTGGCGAATGAGGCCGTTGTTGAGTTTGGCCAGCGCGGCGAACGTCGTGCTCTTCCTGGGATCTTCGATCGAGGAGATCACGCCGTCGCGGATGGCAAGTTTGGCGGCGTCAATCTTGAGGAGGTCAGCCGCTCGCGCGAGCAGGTCTTTTCGCAACTTGTCGGTTGCGTTGCAAATGGCCGCTCCTTGCAGCGTGATGGTGCGGCCGCCGTACCACTCATCGCTGAGCGGCGCGAGGTCCGAGTCGCCCCAAACCAGGCGGATATGGTCGCAGTTCGTGAATCCCAGCATCTCCGCGACCATCGCTGCCTGCGCCGTAGCGGCGTTGGAACCGCTGTCGGGAAGCGCGATCTTCATGGTCACGTTGCCGTCGGCGGTCAGGTCCACGTCGCTGCTGAAAATGTTTGCTCCGGGGAGCGCCGCGAGTTTAGCGAACGCTTCCTCGCCTTCGTGATAGCCCATATTCCCGCCATGATGCTGGGACATGCCCAAGCCAAAACCGCGCTTGAATCTTCCGGGCTCGCCGCCCGGAACGGGATTGCGCTTTTCCCATCCGAATGCTTTGGAGCCTTCCCGCAGCACCTCCACGGTGGGCATCGTTTCATAGGGGTGGCGCGTGTCACCCGGAGTCAGCTGGGTCATGTGCATCATGCGGTACTCAACAGGATCCACATGAAAGGCGTCGGCCATTTCGTCGATCATGTTTTCCCAGGACCACTTCGTTTCCTGCTGAATGTGGCTGCGCGACGGACCGGGACGTGGCGCATTAGTGCGATAGGCGCACCACGTCGATCGCCAGTAAGGAACTTTTGCCGTGTACAACTCCGTTTGGTTGGCCGCATTGCCGGGACCGTCGGCGTGCACGCCGAAATCCAGGTCGCCAATGCTTACGTACACTTCGTGGTCCAAAGCCACAATGCGGCCGTCTTTCTTTGCTCCCACGCGGAACTTGGTGATGGTCTCCGGCTTAATCTGCAACTGCGCCAGTTCCTGATCTTTGGGCAGCATGACCTTCACCGGCCGCCCAGTGACTTTCGCCAGGTGGGCGATCATCGGATAAAATCTCTCCGCGGCCATCCGCGCCGCGCCGAACGTGCAACCGTTCCACTTGTTGATCAGGCGGATTTTGGAAACGTCCATGCCGAGCGCCGCAGCCAGCGACGCCCGCACCGGATAAATGCCCTGGCCCATGCCCCACATGGTCAGTTTGTCGCCGTCCCATTTGGCGACGCTGCCGCTCGGCTGCATCGGGACGGATACGCCCCCGGCAAATCTGTAGCTGAATTCCTTGATCACCTCGGCTTCGGCGAATCCCGCTTCGATGTCGCCACGCTTATCCGCCCAGGTTACTTGCGGGAGATCCGCGGGCGAAAATGAATGACGGATGAGGTTCCCTTTTCCATGTCCCAGATCGGGCGCATCAGCCGCCATGCTGTCCTTCAGCAATGACGCGAATGGCAGCACATCGTAGGTTACCTTGATCGCGTCGGCGGCATCCTGCGCCAGGTCCTCTGTCTCCGCCACCACGATGGCCGCAACTTCACCCTGAAGATTCAGTTCCCGAGGCAGTGGTTCAGCCAATACTCTGCCCCTGGCAACGTTGGGGGAGTGCAGCTTGGGCGCATTCTTGTAAGTAAGAATGTATTTCACGCCCGGCATTTTCTCCGCGGCCGACGCGTCGATGTCCTTGATATAGGAGTGCGGGTGCGGAGACGTGAGGAACCTGGTGTACAGCAGATCGGGGAACCACACGCGGCTGGCATATTGGGCTTTGCCGGTGAACCTCGGAATGGAAACTTCGGGCAGCGCAGGCCGCGCCTTGCCTAAGACGTTGAGATTTTCCGGTGGATATCCCTGCCACTTCTTGGTGACGGTCTTGTTCGCGCCTTCGATGACTTCAGCGCCGGCCAGGTGCCCGCCACTCGTCGAGTAGTCCCGCACCATCGGCATTTGGATGTGCACGACGGATTCCGCCTCGGCCTCGATGGGCGTCTTGCTTCCGCGCATGACGGCCGCGGAATCCATGACGGTCCGAATGATATTGGGGTACGCAGAACACCGGCAAATGTGGCCGGCGAGCGCCGCCTTCACCTGCTCCTCGTTCGGATTCAGATTCTTGTCGAGGAGCCCTTTCGCGGTGACCACCCAGCCCGCTGTGCAGAAGCCGCAATCCGCGCCGACACGTACGTGTCCGATGCGCTGCAGCGGGTGCAGATTTTTCTCGTCGCCTACGCCTTCAATGGTGAGAATTTTCTTGCCCACGGCTTCGGTCGCCAGGGTGTGGCAGGAGTAAAACGGCGTGCCGTCCAGCAGAACACTGCAGGCGCCGCAAGAGGCGCGATTGCAGCTGCGGTTGGTGCCCGTCATGCCCAGCTTCATTGAAATCACTTCCCACAAAGTCGTGCGCGCTTCGTATTCGGCGGCATAAGCCTTGCCGTTGACCAGGAACGTGGCTTTTTCACTCGAAAACGCACCGGCCATGGCGGGAGACATGGGAGGAGAAGCCAAAGACGCCGCGAACAGTGAGTCCCCACCCACGGCCGTGAGTACCACGCCATATCCGGCGGCCTTGAGAAAATTTCTACGGGAATAACTCATCTCGACCCTCCCTCCTTCGGATATACGTTCGGCCGGTACTGCTTGTGACACGTCGTGCAGGAAGCGTCCACGGCCCCGGCGAGCGCTGCGAGCGCGTTGCCGTCTTTGGCCTGCGCGGCTTTGTACGCGGAGTTTCCGACGTCAGCCAGCAATTTGGCGTCCTTCATCCAGTCCTCTTGATCCCGCGCGCGGCCTCTCATCGTCAGCATGTTTCCGGCTTCCGCCAGCGTCACGGCGCTGCGACGTACCGCCGCCCATTCCTTTTCGTCTTTAGGCCCTCCGCGGTAGATTGCCAACAGGATGTCATTGGAAGAGGGATAGATAAGGTCGAGCATCAGTTGCCTGACGCTTGCCACGGGTGGAGAGGATTCGGAAGGGGCCTGGGCAAAGGTAATCGAGCCAAGGGAAAATCCGCCCGCAAGGGCGATTGCGGAAATAGCGCCAATCCAGACCCGCTTCATATGGATACTCAATGGCATCATTGTCATTTAGCGCTTTGAAGTCAAGCATCGGAAAATCGCTGAAGAGCCGGCGTCGGGGCTCTGGGAATTTCGACGAATCGTTTATAGAACCTATCGGGAGTGGGCTGGCAGGAATGCGGGAAGGAAGAAATTTCTTGGTGTTTCTCACCCTCGTAAAAAGTACGACACTGAATGGGAGAGGAATTCTTCGACGATTCTCCCACGTTCGGTTGGGTCATCGAGAAAGGGCGAGCGACCGGCGTTCATTCCATGCAACCGGGGGGTTGGCTTCCGCTCCATAGCCCGGCGCGCATCATTTCACCGGCCGAACGGCTCGCGTTCTCCCCCCAGAAACTGCGCAGGAATGCGTACGCGGCGCAATCGTTCTGCGGTGAATTCATATTCCGGAAGTGCGCCATGCAGCGTGGAGGCGGCGAATAATGTGAATTGAGTTAGGAAGTCGGATTTTTCTTTGGAAACTCAGCGATCGATTCGCCGATGAATTCGAGATAGTCGCGGACATGGCCTTCCAGGTGATCCGTGAAATGCCCTGAAATCTCCGTGGCCCTCTCTTCCAGGCTGCTCTTAGCGTCGTCCGCGGCCGACGTGATCATGGCCCAGATGCTGTCCCGCGCGACGTTCTCAAACGTTTCTGAAAGCGCCAGCAATTTTTGGTTGCACTCGGTCAAGATCGCGGCGGAGCTTTTGTCCAGTTCGTCATGAGTTTGCAGCAATTTCGCAGTCACGCCATTTTCGAGTTCGCGGGTGACTCGCACGTAAATCGCTTGCGATTCTTCCTTGAAAACCGTCTGTGATTCCACCAGCTTCTGAAGATCCGCCTTGGCTTCTTCCAGCACAGGCGCGACTTGATCTCGCAGCCGCGATACGAAGCGAGCCGCAGCTTCGGTGCGCGAGGTTTCGAGCGTGCGTTGCAGTTGCTCAATCGTGCGGGTGGCCATGCTGTCGACGCGTTGGTTCAATTCATTCCCCTGAATCAACATGCGCTGCCTGGCGCCTTCAACATCCTGCTCGATCGCCCTAATCAAGCGCTCGTGGCTGGTTCGGACTGTGGCTTCCGTCGCCTCGTTCAATGCTTTCAGCGCCCGTTGAGCTAGCTCTTCTTTCGAGGTCTCGATCACGCGCTCAATCGTTCCGGCCGCCTCGTTCTGTAGCTGGACGCGAAACTCGTCCAGCATGCGGTTCCTTTCATTCGCCAGGGTCAGCGCCGCGATTTCAGAGACCGTTGCTTGAATCTGACTGCTCAAGCCGCCCATAAGGTCGGAAAACCAGGGGGACAGTGCGGCGGCCGCCTCACTTTTCTTCAAAGCGGTAGCCGGAGTTCTTCCCCCGCTCCAGTTCTGAATTTTTTGGGATTCGGTCCGCGTGATGAGTCGCAGTTCTCGTCCGGAATTTGGCTCTATCGCTCTGCTACCCTGCGCGGGAAACCAATCCTCCGGCGGCGACGTGATGCCCCAAATATTGCCGGCGATTTCAAATTCCACCGCGACGTGGTATGCCGGGTCCGCAGCAGTACTGACTTTTTGTATCCATTTCACCCGCGCCCGACTGGAGCTTTCCGAGTGGTCTTTCGCGCGCTGCCCCATATCCAGGACCACGATTTCGCCAGGACGAACCTCACGTTTCATTTGGTAGGTGCATCCGTGACAACTGATGGTGGCCGTTGTAACTTCCTCCCGAAAGGGCGCGCGGAGGGTATCTACACCCTGCACCGCCAGCGGTACGGCCTTTTCAATGCGTGAGCTGCGTCGTTTTTGTGCGTATGCGACCGGATTAGATGACACAGAACCCTCCCACTACCCCATCCAGAGCGGATCAAGGCGGTTGCAAGTCAGGCGTAGGATTCCCGAGCCCACTGTAATCGTCTCTCAGCGTCTGCGGGGATTCAACTGGCCGCTCAGCCAGTTGTAGCTTGTACTTTCGCCTGCCCGAATGTCCCTGACCAAATGACTCATGCACCAGAATCACCTTCCCCTTGAACTTCGATGATAATTTCTTCTTTCTTTCTCGAGCGCAAAACGAAAAATCGCGGTCGGTCTGCGGCAATGGACTCGGCCTTGGGCGGAGTAAGCGGCTCCGGGCAATGTCTGCGAACATGGCAAAGTTCGGTGAGGATGCTGGCGTTTCCGTCAAGAGTTTAGGTAGAGTAGGGGCACACGCGCGTAGCTCAGCTGGATAGAAGTTGGCGCGCCGACCATTCGCAGCAGACGGTTGGGAGTTAGCCGCCGTGCCGGGTTTCCGGGCGCGCCACTTTTCCCAATATTCGGGTTATGTATGACAAATCGGGAGGAGCCAATGAAAATCGCACGTCTCGTGTTTTTCGTTCTGGGCGCCGCTATGTTCCTGCAGGCCGGCGTGGCGCGCGCAGCCATGAAAACTCATTGGATTGACTACAAGCAGGGTGACGCGCCGCTATCCGGCTATCTCGTCTATGACGATGCTGTCCAAGGCCGGCGTCCGGGTGTGCTGATGATCCACGACCGGTCCGGCTTTTCCGAAGGCACCCTCGCGGACGCCCAGATGATCGCCAAGCTCGGTTACGTCGTCTTCGCCGAGGACATTTTTGGCAAGGGCGTGGTGCCCAAGACCGTACCCGAAATGATGGCCACGATCGCGATCTACGACAAGGACCGTGAGCTGATGCGTGCGCGCGCCCTGGCCGGGTTGGATGTGCTGAAGGCGCAGCCGATGGTCGATCCGGCGAAGCTTGCTTCGGTCGGCTACTGCTTTGGCGGGACTACCGGAGTCGAGCTCATCGAAACCGGTGCGCCGCTTTTGGGATTCGTCTCCGTGCACGGCGCGTTCCAGAAATTCACGCCGGAAGGCGCAAAGAATATTAAGGGACGCGTCCTGATCCTGCACGGCGCAGAAGATCCGGTCGCGCCGATGGAGGAACTAAATGCCGTGATTTCGCAGTTCCGCGCCGCCAAGGTGGACTTCGAGGTCAACCTCTATAGCGGCGCAGCGCACGGGTTTACGAAGCCGCAAAATCCCTCCGAAGTGCGCGCCGATGATGAATACAAGGTGGCGATGGCGCGCTTTCTCAAGGATCTGTTGGGACACTGAGAGTTTCAAGTGGCGCGGGCTTCAGCCTGCTGGTTTTGGTCCTTGCAAGCACCAAGTCCCGTATTCTGAAGCCCGCGCCACTTTGTCTTATCTGGATTTTGCGGGCTCAAGCCCGCTCTTCTTAATGGCAGCGTAAGCGACCGGAGACGCAAGCCACTCGATGAGCGCCTTGGCCGCCTCCGGATGCGTCGCCGTTGCCGGGATGCCTGCGGCGAACACGGTAACCCTTTGCGCGCCGGGCGGCAGCGGACCGACGATGTCAATACCCTTCACGGGACGCAACTCGCTGATCTGCTGGAAGCCGATCTCAAATTCTCCTGTCGCGACCACCCCGCCTACGGGGTCAGCCTCGATTTTTTTGCTCTTGCCTTTGATCTGGTCCGCGATCCCCAGTTTCGGAAATAATTCGGTGGAGAGATAGACGCCGCTGGCGCTGTCGGAATAGGCAATCGATTTTGCCGCGAGGAGCGTGCGCTTCAGCGCCTCCACGGTGCTGATGTCGGGCCGGGGCGCTCCGGCCTTGACGGCCATGCCGATCAAGGATTGAACGAGGTCGACTCGGCTGCCCGCGCGGACCTTGCCCTGCTTGATTAAATCGTCCAGCGCGGGCGCGGCCATGATCACGACGTCGATCGCTTCGCCGCGCTCGAGTCGTATGGGAATGGCGTTGTGCGTCGTTCCCATGGAGGGCCCGAACTCGGTCGCCAGTTTGTTGTGCGTGGCGGCTTCATATTGGGGGACCAATTCGAGATAGGCTGCGGTGAACCCACCGGAAGTCACGACCTTGATCTCATCCGCGCGCAGCGTTGCCGCGATAAGTAGCGCGCAAATTGAGGACCAGGCCAGGAGAGCGGCAAATTTTCTTCTGGAAATCGCCATCATGAGATTCCTTTTCCCTCGTTCCTGCGCGGATGTTTCAAACTTCTCGATCATAAGGTATTTCGATTCGGTATGAAACCGCCATGTATGCAGGCGGCAGTTCAGTTTTCGGTTTTAGCAGGACAGCCACTCTTGGCTGTCCCCACCAGCCTGGCGGGAACTTGCAGGGACAGCCAAGAGTGGCTGTCCTACCAAACCGGGCCGGGCATTGCGTTCCGGGGCGGTCGGATGTATGTTGGCGGGCAGCCCGGAAGTCAAAATCGAAATTCCCGCAAAAGGATACACAACGGAGGAATTCCAATGAAATACGCACTATGGATTGCCGCGCTTCTGCTGGCCATGGTTCCACAGCACCCGGCCCTTGCCCAAGGAAGCGGCGATACTCTTGTGAAACAGGCCGTTACCGCGGAAGGCGGCGCCGACGCGCTGCGCGGCGTGAAAGGCCTCGCCATCAAGGGCGATGCAAAATTCTGGGAGCCGGGGCAGTCGTTCGCTCCCGACGGCGAAACCCGCTTCATGGGGGATGCGACGTTTACGATGACCTGGGATCTCGCGAGCGGAAGCGCCCGCACTGCGTGGGTGCGCGATCAGAAATATCCCGACCCGATCATACTGAAATATACAGAGACCTTGATGCCCACGATTGGGTTCGTTACCGATGAAAAGGGCAGCCAGCCCATGTCCGGCATCCGCGAGGCCGCGCAACTGCGCGAGCTTGAGCGCGTCTCGCCGTGGCTGCTGGTCAAAGCCTTGAACGATCCAAAAAATGTGGACGCCGCGGGATCGCAAAAGCTCGGCGCGCAATCCTTGCCGGCCGTTTCCTTCGCTGACGGAGGGACGACGTTCATCATTCTGTTTGATCGCAAGACGCATCTGCCCGCGGCCATCCGCACGCGAGATGACGACAACATCCACGGCGATTCGAACTACGACGCCGTGCTTACGGACTGGAAAGCAGTCAACGGCGCGCAGATCGCCCAGTCGCTTTCTTTCCAAATCGGCGGCGTCGAGGTGGCCAAGTTCAACTATCGCGACGTCACCGCCAATCCGGCCATCGCCGCGGATACGTTTGCGGTCCCTGACTCCGTAAGAGCGGCGGCCAAACCGGTGGCGACCAGCAACGTGCCGTATCAATGGGTGATGCGCCGGCTTTTCCTGACGCGGTTCCTGGATAGCGACAACATTATTTATCCCAACGGCGGCGGCCTCAAGCTGGTCGAGCTGGCGCCCAACGTGCAGCATGTCGAGGGCGGGACAGCCAACAATCTGATCGTCGCGATGAAGGACTACTTGGTGATCTTCGATGCGCCGTACGGCGAGTTGCAATCGCGCTGGACCATCGACGCGGCGAAAGCCAAATATCCGGGCAAGCCGATCAAGTATCTCGTCCTGACCCATCAACACATGGACCACACCGGTGGAATGCGAACCTACGTGGCGGACGGAGCGAATGTGATTGTGCCGAGTCCGGACAAAGCCTATTTTGAGAAGGACGTCAAAGGAGTCCACACGATCGTTCCCGACGACTTGCAGAAAAAGCCACGCACTCCAGAGATCATCGAGGTCAAGGACGAGATGACCATCAAGGATGACACGACCCAGATTCACCTCTATTTCATTGCCAATCCGCACGTCGTGGGAATGCTTATCGGAAACGTCGTCACAGGCAACGCGAACATCGTATACGTGACCGACCTCATCTCACCGCGCGGACCGATTGAACGCTCGGAAGCCACCGCCTCGGTGGGCACGATTCTGAGGAAGTACAACATCAACGGCGCCTTGATTGCCGGCGGGCATGGCACAACTGTGAAGCAGGCGGACATTACGGCTCAGCTGGCCGCGAATTAGCACTTGGTGGCGCGGGCTTTAGCCTGCGGGGTTTAGTCCTTGCAAGAACCAACCCCCACAGGCTGAAGCCTGCGCCGCTAAAACCTCAACCCCTCTGTGTTGGAAAGCACTTCCCGCGTGCTACTTCTTTTCGGGTTTGGCGTAATCGCGGCCGGGAAGTTTATCGGCGTGGTTGACCCTGTCATCGTATTCCTTGATCGCGGACAGGGTGCAGGGATGCGCGTCCAGCACCCAGTCCTTCCTCAATTTCCAGAAACCTGTCATCGACCAGGGCTTCGCATAATTTTTTGGGTCGTCGAAAGTAAACACAATCTTCAGAGTGTCCTGGTCCAGGCGCTGCCAGCGCTCGGACTGGTGCATGGACTCGCTGATGGGAAAACCCTGCCAGGTAAGGAACGCCTTGCCGTTGTAAGCGGCCGAGTCGACAACAAAAGTGTCCCCGTCCCAACGCCCGATGGAATACCCCATGTATTCGGGATCCACATCCGCGGGGATTTTCCGCCCGTCTGTCCAGATCTCGCGCCAGTTGTCGTAATACTCGAAGTGCTGCACCAGCCTGTCGTGTGTCAGAAGGATCTCAAAGGGCCTGGGAGTAAAAAAGTTGCGAGAAACGCCAAACGGATCGCAATCGAGTACGGCTCCAGCGGCAATGAATTTTGCGTTGGCCAGGTATTGCGCTTCTCCCGCGGGCGTGAATGGAGGCAGCGGGTTGGGATGCCCGCCGAGATCAAGTGGATTGACCTCGCCCTTCGGGTGCATGTATGGGGCGGGATTCCAAATTCCAGTAAGGTCATGCGCGTTGAAGGCCGCGGCCTTGGAATCCGCCTTCGCCGCGCCGGAGCGATCCGTTTGCGCGCGCCCCACCGCCAGGAAAGCAAGCGCCGTCGCAAAAGCAACTGCCGAACCTATAAATCCGTTTCGCATTCTGCAACTCCTCAAGTCGAATGGCTCTCAGCCGCCGATTCAGGTTGGAGTGCCTGGATCGCGCGGGAGCGCCGAAAACGAAAATGTGCCAGCCGGAGCCGCCGCTATTGCTGCGGTTGCTCGCCCAATGCGCCGCCATTCAGTTCCGAGCCATCGGGGAGCACGACCTTGCGCAGCATTCCCACCGGCGTGCCCTTCTTGCTGGGCACGAAAGTGATCGCGATCTGGTCGCCGGAATGCAAAGTTTCCCGGGACCAGCCGGCCCTCTTCAGAACCGCCGGAGCGAGAGTTTCGATCGTCCAGTTTACGGCCTTGCCGGAATCGTCCTTCACATCCAAAAAGACCTGGCAATGGGGATTGGACCAGTAGAATTCCGTCACGGTTCCCTTGAGGGTTTTGGGATGCTGTATGTCGTAGTCCGATCCCCCGTGGTGCGCGAAAATCGGAACGCACACGATCAACAGGCCAACAACCAGGCCCAAACTCTTTACCATCGTCCATTTCATGTAACACCTCTCGGCGTGAAGAGAAATCTTCCGGCATCCCGACTTTCCAGACACCTCTGCCATTAATATACCAGCTTCGGGGACGCTTAGAATGTTAGGTACGCCCAGCGGTGCTCACTGTCAAGAAAAAATGCGGCGTCACTGGCTTTCCGAACTTCGCGCCTCACGACACATGGGGATGGAGCTGGATGAATCACAAAGGGGGAACCTGGCGGCTCCCCCTTGTGACACTCTGGTTTTTGCGTGGCGGCGATTCAATCGCTCCGCCCGCATTGTGCACCGCGTGTGCGGTGTAACCTAAACTGGTATTCGTCTTCTTTCTTACTTCCTTGCAAGCTCGGTGGAGTCATTCTCCTTTCCGTGGCATTGCTACCTTACGCATCCCTTTTACTATTGTTTGATGGCGAAGCATATGATCGGGGTCACGGTTGCCTGTGACTGCCGTCACGCGGCAGCTTCGGTGAAACGGGCCGGAGGATTGCCTTCCGTGGCGGTTGGATATATGTTGCCGTTCGGACTGTGCGGCGACAATTGAAACCCAGTTCACGCAGCCGGGGTTGGGCATTTGCGCGACCTCAGGAATTCACATTGGGAAGATTCGGAAATGTGGGGCGCCACGTTGCGAAATATTATTTTTGCATGATAGTTTGCGGCCGCGGTCATGGCCGGCTCTGCTGCGGCGCAGGACTCGACCACATCGCGAATCGTGCACGCCGGCAAGGAACCGCAGAACTGCCGGCAATTTATCGCCCTCGGTTCCGGGGGAGGCTCGGAGACGGAACGCCGGCTGGCGAGAATATATCCCGAAGCGGCGGCTCATATCGCGCAACCCGCTTCCGCGCTTTTTGTTTTTTCGCTACCGGAAAAGGAAAAGTAAATTCGTGGAAAACTTTCGTAAATGATCCATTTTTCAATTGGGGCGCCACGGAATCATGACCCGCAAGAACGACAAAGAAAAAATCAGGGAATTCTATGACCTGGTCAGCTCCCACTTTCACGAATTGTGGGGCGAGCATTTGCATCACGGATATTGGATTCGCGGCGATGAATCGAAAGAGAGGGCCCAGATCCAGCTGATTGAGCACCTCGCGCAAACGGCGAACATTCAACCGGGCGGAACGATTCTGGACGTGGGTTGCGGCACCGGCGCCAGCAGTATTTATCTGGCCAAGCGGTACAAAGTGGAAGCAACCGGCATTACGATTTCTCCCGTTCAAGTAGGCCTGGCGAATCAGGCGGCCGCCAAGGAAGATGTGAATGCGACTTTCCTCTTAATGGACGCCGAAGCGATGAAATTTCAGACGGCGTTCGATGTAATTTGGTCGGTGGAATCCATATCGCATTATCAAGATACCGGAAACTTTTTCGCATCCGCCGCAAAGTTGTTGAAGCCGAATGGCACCGTGGCCGTGATTGATTGGTTTAAAAAGCCGGATCTGAATCCGGCGGAGTACAAAAAGGCAATCCTCCCGATTGAAAAAGGAATGCTGGTCGAACTTGGAACGATGCAGGAGTACGAGGCCTGGATGAAATCAAACCGCTTGAAAATTATCAAGAGCGAGATCTTGAACAAGCACTGCGCCAAAACGTGGGACCTCGGCCTGGACATCATCAAGAGCCGGTCCTTATGGAAACTGGCCGCCACGAACGGCTCCATGTTCGTCGATTTTCTGAGAGCGTTTCGGGCAATGAGGGCCGGCTTTGCCACCGGAAATTTCATTTATGGGCTGGTTGTCGCGCAAAAGATTTAATCGCATCGGACCGAGAATAAATCGAGGTAGCTACTGTGTTGAATATGTCCATGGACGATCGTCTCATCAAGCTATTAAAAGAAATTGAAGTGCATGGTTTGGAGAACGACGCGCGCGTGATTGAACGCCCGCGCAAGATGCTGAACCTGGAGCCTGCGAGCGCGCAACTCCTGAGCATTCTGGTGCGCGCCAGCGGAGTGACCCGCGCGATCGAGATTGGCACCTCGAATGCTTACAGCACCATCTGGCTGGCATGGTCGCTCAAGCCGGCCGGCGGCCGAATCCTCAGCATCGACCGCAATCCCGACAAGCACGCCCTCGCGCAGGAGAATCTCCGCCGCGCGGATTTGCTCGACCGCGTGGAGTTGCGCACGGGCGACGCCGCCGAAATTGCCCGCCAGCTCGCTGGGCCGTTCGATCTGGTGTTTCTGGATGCCGATCGCCGCAGTTTCCCCGAGCAGTTTCAAATTCTGCTGCCCAAGCTTGCCCAAAAAGCACTGGTCGTCGCCGACAACGTTCTCTCCCATCCCGAGGAAATCGCCGATTACCTGAAATTGATTTCCAGCCTCGCGGATTTTCAGCACACCATCGTGCCGGTCGGCAAGGGCCTCAGCATTGCTTATCGCGGATAGCCTGGTGGGTAGTGTGAACTTGACACTAAACAGTCGTGGGCATATGGTTTTGGAGAAGGATCGGGTGGAAATGGGAACGTCCCATTGCCTTCATGTGCAGCGCCAGGATTCCTCAAAACTCACAATAATAGGAGGAAACGGGAATGAAAAAGTCGTTACTTCTCACCGGTATTACTGCGTTGGCATTGATCGTCGCTTTTTCCGTCGTTCTTGCCGCCGCTCAGCAGAAGAGTGCGAGCTATAGCGGCACGCTGGTGGACAGCAAGTGCTATTTGGATCACGGACAAACCGCCAACGATCATGGCCCGAACAAAAACTGTGGAACGCTATGCCTTAAGGGCGGAACGCCCGGCGGCCTGCTGACCAGCGATAAGAAATTCTACGCATTGCTGGCACCATCCATCGCGCTTGCTCCTTACGTTGGCCAGGAAATTCGCGTTTCCGGTTCCATGGTCAACGGTTCGATCAATGTTTCCAAAGTCGAAGTGAATCAAAACGGTAGCTGGCAGGAAGTTAAACTAAGCCCGACAGCCTAATCACCGGCCGGCATCGGCACCCGGGACTCCATCGGGAGCGTTCGATTCCAAGCCGGATTCCCTCCGGAATCCGGCTTGGAGAGAACCCCAACTATGTGCGGCTCGACCGCCCAAGCAGGGCCGATCGCATACTCCAAAATGAAAATCGCTATCTTCATATTGGTTCTTCTTCTCGTTGCGGGCGGCGTACTTTTCGCCACGCAATTCAATTTGAGCGCCAGCCCCGAACCGTCTCGCTGGGAAGCTCGCATTGCCACGATGGGCAAACACTGGATCGTTTCTCGGAGCGCGCGCGAGCATCACGTTCCCGAACCTTCCAGCGGCCCTTCCAGCCTGGATTCCGGTGGAATGACTTTCAACGGAGATTGCGCCTTCTGCCATGGACAGGATGGGCGGACCCCTACGGATGTGGGCCAGTCCATGTATCCGCGTGTGCCCAGCCTGGCCAGCCCCGAAGTGCAACAATGGTCCGACGCGGAATTGTTCTGGATCATCCGTAACGGAAATCGCTTCACAGGAATGGGTGCGTTCGGAAAAACATTAACCGACGGCCAGATTTGGGACCTGGTACGCTACATACGAAGCCTTGGCAATTCTCCTCCCGCCGCGAAATAGCTGGAAATGAAATACGACTCTGTGTAGCGCCGGCGTCTCGCCGGCATTTTCGTAGCGCGTCGGAAGTAAAAAAATCGCCGGCGAGACGCCGGCGCCACGCAAGCCCGCATTCCTTCGCGAATAGGATTGAATACTTTTGCCGCTTGAGTTCGTCGTGAGAAATGCGCGCTGAACACACATGCCAGAGTTCTGGCGTACTTATTCTACTTGCTGCCCACGATCTTGAATTTTTGCACTCGGCGGCCATCCACGGACTCGCCCACATAGATGTTGCCCCTGGAGTCCACCGCCATCGTGTGAGCGTGCATGAATTCGCCCCCTTGATGGCCGGGACGGCCGAAGCTGCCGAGCACCTGCCCGGTGGCGCGGTCCGCCACATCAACCTCCTCGTCGATTTCATTGATTACGTACATATACTTCTCACCCGGATCGCGGGAAAATTCAACCGAGGAGCACGATCCCACCAGCGCCGCGTCTCTCTGAGCTCCCGTTCCGTTCGCGGACGCCGGGGTCCACACCTTATAACTGAACGGCATGTCTTTCTTGAAATTTCCCATTGTGTCAAAAAGCTGTAGACGGTTCATCCAGCGGTCGCACACGTAGACGACGCCGTCGTTGCTCACTCGAACGCAATGGGGAGTCGGCCGGGCCGCCGTGGCTGCTTCTTCCGGCGAGCGATGCAATTTCCATTGGCGAAGATAATGTCCGGCGCGATCGAATACCACGATGCGGAAATTATTCCCGCCTTTCCCTTTCGCGTGGCCGTCGGCGACATACATGTCGCCGTTGCGCGGATCGAACGCAATTTCCGACACTCGAAAGAATTGCGAAGGGCTCGAATTGAAAGGCGTACCATTGACGGTCCCATCCGAGGAATCGAACACGCCCTTCTTTCCAATCTGTAGCAGCATTTCTTTTCCGTCGTGCGAATACTCCTGAACGATGCCGTCCTCGGATCCGTCGAGCCACACATGGCCGTCGCGGTCCACGGCGCAGCCGTGCAGGTCCTTCGGCAGGATCCTCGCGTCTCCCCAGGAATTGAGCACTGTCCCCTCGCCGTCAAATTCGAGCACGGGCGGAGCGGCCTGGCCCGCATTCAGTTCGTCGCCGGTCAGCCCTTCCAGGTGGCCGTCCATGCCGCCGACGTCACTCACGCGCTGGACGACGAAAATGTGATCCTGGGAATCGACGCAGACGCCGCCGATTTCTCCAGTCACCCAGCGCTGCGGCAGAGGCTTGGGCCAATAAGGATCCACTTCGAACTTGGGGGCGCCGCCCTGAGCGCGCAGCGGCGATGCTCCAAACATTACAACTGCGAACATCAAGGCGCAGTAGGCCGCTGCCATTCTGGTGGAATTTTCATTTCGCCACATGCTCACCTGTTTTCACCCGACCCCTGGAATGCGCACACTGCCGCGCAGTCTTATGACTCTTTCCGAATCATACTAGCTCAAAAATCTATTTAATTCCTCAAGCAGCATGTCCGGTTTTTCTTCGGCGATAAAGTGCCCGGTCGGCATCTCTTTGCCCGTTACGTTCGAGGCCCGCTCTCTCCACACCTCCAGCACGTCGTAAAGCTTCGGCCAGGCGCCCCGCTGGCCCCATAACACAAGAACGGGGCAGGAGATCTTGTGGTCCAGGTCGGCAGCGTCATGTACAAGGTCAATCGTCGCCCCCGCGCGATAATCCTCACAGGAACCATGAATGGAGCCCGGGAGCGTGAAACTGCGCAGATACTCCGCGAAGGCTTCCTTGCTCAGAACGCCGGGCGGAATTCGCTCAAACCGCGAACGCAGCCAGAATTCGGCGCTGTTGCCGATCAATGTTTCGGGCATCGGCGCTTTCTGGATGAGGAACCACCAATGGAAATTGGCCGTGGCCAGTTCGTTGGTCACGCTGTGCAATACTTTATAAGTCGGAACGATGTCCAGGATGGCAAGCCTCGTGACGCGATCCGCGTGGTCCAACGCCATGCGATGCGCCACCCGTCCGCCGCGATCGTGACCCACGACCGCAAACTTCTGAAATCCTAAGCTGGCCATCACTTCCACCTGGTCCTGCGCCATAGCGCGCTTGGAATAGTTCAAGTGGTTTTCGCCGTCGGCGGGTTTGCTGCTGTCTCCGTACCCGCGGAGATCGGCCGCCACAACGGTAAATTTTTTGGCCAGTTGAGGCGCAACACCGCGCCATTCAATGTGCGTTTGCGGATATCCGTGCATAAGAAGCAGCGGAGGCCCGCTTCCGGCTGTGACAAAGTTAATTGTCGCGCCGGCGGTCTTGGCGGAAAGACGCTTGAACCCCGGAAAAAAATCAGGCGCGGGGGTCTTTTGCTCCGCTTGGCTCGACGCGCTGCCTGCGCCGGGAAATGCAGCGTCGGCGGAAGCAAGCGCGCCAATACTCAGAGCTGCCGCCTTTTTGAGGAGATCTCGACGCGTGTTGTCAATCATGACTTCGTTCCTCCCGGTTGTAAGTAGGACGGGCTTCAGAGTCTGTGTGAGAACTAGCCTTGACGCGTCTCTTATACTGCACGAGAGGGGAGACGCGATGGGGAAATTTTTGGATTACAATCCGGATCAGGCGTATTTGCTTCCTCCGAGTGTGGGCG
>Ga0210409_10001004_pt1 | contig 39645 bp, 34 predicted proteins | sample IncBWH17MmetaG_FD_161649 | JGI IMG/M metagenome (GOLD analysis project Ga0210409, IMG submission 161649) | Forest soil microbial communities from Barre Woods Harvard Forest LTER site, Petersham, Massachusetts, United States - Inc-BW-H-17-M | ecosystem: Environmental > Terrestrial > Soil >... | reverse complement strand
TCGATCTTTACAACGACGCCGCGCGCATGCTCGAACTGGTAGATCGTGTCCTGGAGCTGGCGGTCCAGGATGACGCGATCCGTGATGACCACCACCTTGTCGAAGACTTTGACGTCGTCAGCGGAGTGCAGCGTCGAGAGACGGTGCGCGGCCCAGGCGATGGTGTTGGACTTTCCCGAGCCGGCTGAGTGCTGGACAAGGTACGAATGTCCGGCTCCATTCGCGGTCGCATCTGCCTCTAGCTTCTTGACCGCGTCCCACTGGTGGTACCGGGGGAAGATCACTTTCTCGGCTGCGCGCCGCGCCGTGATCGAACCCTTGTCTGGCCGATCGACATGGACAAAGCGGTGCAGGATGTCGAGCCAGGCGTCCTTCGTCCAGACTCGCTCCCACAGGTACGACGTCTTGTGGCCGGTGGGATTCGGTGGGTTGCCCTTGCCTAGGTTGTGACCGAGATTGAACGGCAAGAAACGGGTCGCCTTGCCCTCAAGCCTCGTGGTCATGGCCACCGCGTCGGGGTCCACGGCGAAGTGGACGAGCGCGCGGCGACCCAGCGTGATGTTCTTGGGGTCGCGGTCGTTGCGGTATTGCTCGATCGCGTGCTCAATGTTCTGGCCGGTGAGGTGGTTCTTAAGCTCCCCCGTGGCGACCGGAATGCCGTTGAGGAACAAGCAGAGATCGACGGTCTTGTTGGAGTCGGGGTCGAAAGGAAGCTGTCGCGTGATGGTCAGTCGGTTCGCGTCGTAGCTGGCCACGAGCTCGGGGGCAACCCCAAACGCGGGCTTGCGATACGAGAGGCGAATCTCAACGTTCTGATCGCGGACGCCGTGCCGCAGCACCTCCACCGTTCCGCGCTCGTCGATCTGCTGCGCGAGGCGTTGCACGAACCTCCGGCGGGCGAGTGGATCGTTACCGCCGTGAGCCTTCACGAGGCTCTCCCACCCCGCACGTTGCGTCTCTTCGATGAACGCGAAGAGCTCGCGCGTGTCAAGCCCAATCTTCGCGTCGAACTCGGAGCGCCACTCCGGATCCGTCCCGATCTTGCACACTCGGTAGCCGCCGCCTGACACGAGGTAGCTGCTGACCTCGTCCTCAAGCAGTTTCTCGCTGACCGAGCTCATGCCGCCTCCGGGATGTCGATTTGGCCCGTGATTGCCGCTGCGATGAGGGCCCGCCGTCGCTCTTGAATGGTCGCAATCTGTCGTTCGATCACTCTCTGCGTTCGCCACGAGTGGCTTAGTTGTAAGTCGAGTTGCTCCGCCAAGCGCACCTGAGTGCCAAATGAGGGGAAGGGGACGATCACGGTTCGCAGGTCATCCCAATTGACCCGCGGCGTTCGTACATTGCCCTGTTCAACGCCGCCAATGCCTCGCAACAGCTTCTCCATTTGGCCAACAAACCACGGAGACCGCAACAGGTGGTTCAGGTAGGCTGGGGACGCGTCCGACGACGGACGCAGGACTGCGTAGTCTGGACTGACGATGCCGGCGACGGTAGCCCGCCCAACGCCGCCCTGAAAGGCACGCATCCTGTTGAGGATGATGTCGTTGGGTTCGCACCGCTTGTAGTTGCCGAGGTCATCGGCACGCGGAACGCGATCGGGGTTTGCCTCCACAAACGGGATGACCCCGTGGTGAATGGACACCGACAACAGTGGAGGCGGGTCACTGCTACCCAAGCGCTCATCGATCTCACGCATGAGGTATCCCAGCCTCGTGCCCGGCACATCGCGCCACCCCTCTGCAACGAGGGTCTCGCGGGCTGAGTGTCTTCGCTCGTCTAGTAACGCGACCATTCGTCGCTTCGTGACGAGGAGCGCCTCGATCCGTCCGGTCTCGCGATCGAGATACTCGGCGATAGCCAGTTGAGCGACAGCGGGCGGTACGACCAACGGGAAAGCGGCCAAGGCGTCTCCCGACAACTCTACGAACGTTGATCCCTGTCCCCAAGCCTCAAGCCGGTCAGCGAGCGACCACAACTGATATCGGAAATATCTCAGGACTAGGGGCACGACCGGTACGAGGCCACGGCAGCCTTGGTTAAACGCTGTTTGGACGGACGATTCGGCGACGTACCCGATAGGTGCTCGTGTCGATAGGACAAGAGAGCCACTGGGAACGGCGCGGCTGCCGTTCCTCAGCCCCTCCTCCGTCAAAGTGCGCTCGGTGGCTGTTAGCACGCCCCCGTTGACCTGCGCTAGGTCAACGGGTGTTGCCCATTGGACATCGCCGCCCCAGTTCGCATCTTCGGCGGTGGGGGTTCCCCCGTTAACCACCGCGAACATCCTGCGAACCGGAAGAGCCGGCCAGTCGGTCACCCCGCGACCTCGGCCAATAAGCGCTGGATCTCGTGCTCCAGTCCCTTGAGCTCGGCGTCGATCTCTACCAACGGTCGAGGCGGCACGTACTCATAGAAGTACCGCGTGAGCGGGATTTCGTAGCCGATCTTGGTGCGATCGTAATCAACCCACGCATCCTGAATGTGGGGGCTCACCTCGTCCCGCAGGTAGTCATCGACCGTGGTTCGATACTCCAGCGTCGCGAGACGGCCGGTCGGGTCTTCGACGAACGATACGGGCACTGCTGGCAGCGGGACATTCTCGCTGTCGCGTAACTCGGTATCCGGTTGCGCATTTCCTTTGCGGTCCGTAACGACCGAGGCCTCGCCGTCTCGGACGGCTACTGCCGACCAGACCGTCGTCTGAGCGGGCACTGGTAGAGGAATGGCGGCCACCGCAGACCCGAGGGCCTCGACGAGTTCGCGCCGTGTCGCGAAGCGGGCACCCCGGTGCGCCTCCAGCAGCTCGCGTAGGGCTAGTTGGACGTGTTCCGCCAGCTTCTGGATGGGCTTGGTCCCGAGGACTGTGGTAATCGTTTCCTCGGTGAGTTCCCAGCGCAAGCGCAGCGGCTGCTCGACGGTGATCCGCAGAAAGCCGAAAGCCTCGTTGGGGAAAAGCTTGACCTTCTCGCTTGCCGTGAAGTCGCCGTAGAGGCGGGTGATCTCCTCGATTTGAGCGTCGCTGATCTGCTTCCGCTTTTCACCGAGCGACTTGCGCATCTTCACGAAAGAGTCGCGCGCGTCCACGAGCTGAACCTTGCCTTGGCGCTCTGGCGCCTTGCGGTTGGTCACGATCCAGAAGTACGTGGAGATGCCTGTGTTGTAGAAGAGTTGATCCGGCAGCGCGACGACAGCCTCAAGCCAGTCGTTCTCGATGATCCATCGGCGTATCTCGGACTCGCCCGAGCCTGCGGAACCCGTGAAGAGTGGCGAGCCGTTGAAGACGATCGCAACGCGCGAGCCTCCCTCCTCAGGCCGCTTCATCTTGGAGATCATGTGCTGCAGGAAGAGAAACGAGCCATCGTTGATGCGAGGTAGGCCCGCGCCAAAGCGACCGTTGAACCCCTTGGTTTCTGCCTCCTTACGAACCTCGTCCTCGACCTTCTTCCACTCGACGCCGAACGGCGGATTTGCGAGCAAGTAGTCGAAGCGCTCGCCTTCATGATGATCTTCGGAGAAAGAGTTGCCGTACGCGATGTGCGAGGCGTCCTGGCCCTTGAGCATCATGTCGGAGCGACAGACCGCGTACGTCTCCGCGTTCAACTCCTGGCCGAAGACCTCAAGGCGCGCTCGCGGATTCAATGCCCGGAGGTGGTCCTCGGCGACGGAGAGCATCCCGCCCGTGCCGCATGCAGGGTCGCAAAGTGTCTTAACGATGCCCGGCTTGGTGAGGATGTCATCGGCGTCATCGATGAACAGCAGGTTGACCATGAGCCGGATGACCTCGCGCGGCGTGAAGTGCTCCCCGGCAGTCTCGTTTGATAGCTCCGAGAATTTGCGGATGAGCTCCTCGTAGAGGTAGCCCATCTCGATGTTCGACACGGCCTCGGGGTGGAGGTCGATTTCGGCGAACTTGCCGACGACCTGGTAGACGACGTTTGCTTTGCGCAGCCGGTCGATCTGGATGCCGAAGTCGAACTTGTCGATGACGTCCTTTGCCGCCTCGGAAAAGCCGCCTACATAGAGGTGCAGCGAGTCGGCGATGGTGTTCGGGTCGTCGAGGAGCTTGGTAAACGTGAGCGGGCTCGTGTTGTAGAACTGCTGGCCTGCGACAGCCTGCAGGACGGGCTCGACGTTTTCGATCTTGTCGGCGAGCTCCTTGTGCTTATCAAGGACCGCCTGCTTGGTGGGCTCAAGGACGCAGTCGAGCCGGCGGATGACGGTAAGCGGGAGGATGACCCGGCCGTACTCGGATTGCTTGTAGTCGCCGCGGAGCAGGTCCGCGACGCTCCAGATGAATGCGGCGTGGTTGCGGATGGTCTCGGTCTGTGCGCGTGGAGCGCTGGAGATTGCCGTCGCCATGGCTGGCAAGCGTAACGGCAGTCGCGGCTCGGTCGCCGGCGTTCTTAGGCGCGAGCGGACACCTTGGCTAGCTCCCGAAAACCAATCGGCACGGCTACGCCGCACCACGTCAGCCGAACGCCGGCTTGTAAGGACGCTCGGGTCGGTGCTCGAGGACGCCGTCGAATACGACCTCATCGCACGCAACCCGGCGCGGGGACGCCGCCGCAAACTGCCGACGCCCACGCCCACAAGAGCGTTCTTGGAGCCAGAACACGTGAGCTCCATGCTGGCAGCCGCCGGCGAACTCGACGATCAGGACCGCGACGGGCGCAAGATTCGCCGACCGCTGCTTGCGACGCTGGCCTTCGCCGGGCTTCGTATTGGGGAGCTATTGGGCCTCCGATGGCGTGACGTCGATCTCGCGGCCGGGCGTCTGCACGTCCGCATCTCCAAGACCGCCGCGGGCGTGCGTTACGTCGACGTGCAACCCGAGCTGCGCGCAGAGCTGGTCGGCTGGAAGCTGTGCGAGAACCCCGAACCGGGCGACCTCGTCTTCGGCACGCGCAAAGGCAAGTCCGACAGCCGCAACAACGTGCGCCGCCGGGTGCTGCTTCGTGCCATCGAGCGGGCGAACGAGAATGTGGCGGTCGCCAACGAACGCAACCTCGGCCAATCGGAGGACCTTCTCATCCCCGAGCGCGTGAGTCCGCACGCGCTGCGTCGCTCGTTTGCGTCGCTTCTTGTCGCCGACGGCGAGGACCCGGCCTACGTCATGGCGCAGCTCGGTCACACCGACCCGAAGATGACACTCGGGCTCTACGCACAGGCACTTACGACTAAGGGTCGACGGGCTAATCGGGCGTCATCGACCGAGGCGCCGCACCGCACGGAGCAGCTGGCCTCAGGCGCCGCAATCGAGCAATGAGGCTCTGGCGTCGTCCGAACAACTGTGATCGCCGTCGCCGGCTTCGTGGTGGCAGGCATCGCGCGGAGGTTGGAGCCGCCTTCCTCGCGGTTCGCCTTCGGCATTCCGTGTGACTAGGGTGCTGCCGTCGCCGTCACCTTGTGGGATTTAGGTCGAGCCCACGGCCAAGGCCATTCGGAATGCAGGGTGCACTACTAGGGAGTGGCCGCCTGAGTCAACAAGGTGGACCAGTCTCGGAATGTTGTAGCGCATGTTGTAGGCGAACTGGTCCGCTGCCTCGCCGGCACCGGCTACGCCAAGGAACCCGTACCAAAGGAGCAGCTCCAGCGCCTCGTCGAGCCCAGTCGCGGCGACACCGGACGCGAGAAGGATCTCGGCGACCTCGGCCTTCGTCAGCGTTGTCGTCACCCCCTGAAATCCATACAAAGCCTCGGAGAGCTCGGGGTGCGTGTCTTCGATTTCGTAGACCAACGCGATGAGCATGTCCTCGCTGTATTCCCTCTCCCCCTGTAACAGGTCGTCTACCTCTATCTTCTCGTGTCCTCGGTCCACCGCGACCTGAATAGCGGCACTTATGAACTGCAGAAGGTCCCTGGGACGCCCAAGCGTGCGGTCCAGGGTGTATTGGAACGAGTCCTCGACGCCAACGAGGGGCGGCGCAAGCTGCACCCACACTGCATCGAAACCACCTGTCAGCTCGACGCTCGCAACCACGCGACGCCGCACAATCTCCCGAAACACCTCCGGGTCGTCCCAGTCCAGCCGAGTGATGCTGTCCTTGCCTCGGTCTGGGGTCAATCCTTGGAGACGCTCGTACACGTCTGTCCTGAGGAACACCACTCCGTGGAACACCACGTCTCGCGCCTCCAGCGATCTTTGCAGCTGAGCCGTCGCGTCGAGCAAACCGCGGAGAATCAGGATGTCTTCCTCCGTACTCCCACGAGTCGCCCAACTCTTGTCAAGGTTGTCTAGGAGCAACCAAACTTCGTCCTTCTCCCGCGTGACGTACTCGGCGACGGCGGCATTCAACGTGCTGACATCACCTCCGAACAGGATCTCCGCCAGGTCGTCGCGGTCGCTGATCTTCCCAGCGTCCCGCAACCGCGAAGCAATGCGATCAACCTGTCGCAGAAACCGTTGCGGAAGGTCGTCGGTCGACTCCAAGTCGTGAGCCCGATACGCCGCCTCTAGTCGGCGATACGACTCAAAGGTCTTGGGGTCCCGCTCCGCGTCCCGACGCTCGCGCTGGGAACTAAGAAGCTTGTGAGCTACTTCCGCCGAGAGGAGGTAAGCCCAGAACGCGGCCATCACATACTCCTGCTGGCCAACAGTGAGTTCTTTGAGAACGGCTTCACGCAGTCGTGTGAACTGGTGACCTTCGGGCTTCATGTCGAGGATGAGGACCTCTCGCCCGCGCGAAATCGCGTCCCTCAACCCATAAAACATGGCAGACTTCCCGGCTCCCTTGCGTCCGATCACAAGCTGCGCGTGTCCTTTCCGCACCTGGTCAAACCGCCCTGTACGCACGAAGTAGTCCCGCAAGCCACCTATCTCATTCTCCGCTGCGACGTCGCCCATATCCAACTCGCTGAGGAGGCCCTCGGGCCTAGCCGCTGGCCCACGAACTGCTTGCTGCATCCTGTCGACGACCTGAGGCAAGAACTCGGCCATGTGGTGCTCGATAGCGCTCACCGCAGCGTACGGCTGCACTAGGTCTCGATAGTCGATCGGCTCGGTAGCCTCGCCTTCTCGGAGCATGAGCACGGGCTTTTCTTCCGCCACCGCAATCCCACACACGAACGCAGAAAGTGCGTTATGCACGTGCGAGCCGTCCCTTTCAGGCCCGAGTAGGTGCGCCACGACTCCGAAGGAGCCCGCCACTTGCTCCCTCGCCTTGTGAAGCGATAGCCGAGGGATCTCGCTCGGGTCGTGTGTGCGAAATCGTACGCGCGACTTCTTGAGCACGGACAAGAGCTTTACTACGCCATCTGTGTCTAAGGGACCCTTCAGGAGGTACACCGGGGTCTCGCGATACTCGCGTCGTACGAGGGGCCCTAATGGCCTTCCAGCCCCCGTGGCGCGGACGAAGTTCGCGAGCTCGCCGGCATTCCTAAAGTCCAGATAGCCAAATGTGTCGAGAACACCTAGAGCGTCGAATGCGCGCCTGTCGCGGATGAACGACGAATCCCGTATCGGCCGAACCGCAAGGCCAAGCCCGATCGCGAACCCGATCTCGAACAGGAGATTGAAATTAAGCGTCGTGACATCGGCGTAGACCGTTGCCGCGCCACGCATCCGCTTGCAGATCTCGCAGAAGACCATCTGCCCCACGAGGTCCATGTCGCGCCAAGTGGCCCAGGCGCCTTCGCCAGTCTTGAGCTCGTCGACCGCCGCTTCGATCGTCGCTGCGATCTCTGGCGGTTTGGAGGCGAACAGAAAGAGCCCCTCGACCTTCTCGATGGCCGAGAAGTCTTGGTCGCAGGGCCCCGCAGCGTAGGCGCAGTACGCGGGAGGCTTCAGGAGGTCGGACGACGAGGCCACCAGCGCATATTACGGTCGCCAAGTGCTGGTCTTGCAACCTCGCGACGCGCGTGTCTCCACTGCTCTACAACAACCAACGGCGCACTACGCCGCACCACGTCAGCCGAACGAGTCGTCTCCGGTAGCGTTGCCCGGCCGAAAGCCGTCCTCGTCACGCCACAACATGGCCACACCGAGGGAGTCGAGCATCCGTCCTGCGCGCGCCCCAATCGGCCGGTCCGACACGATGCAGAGCTCGTCGTCTGGCTCCCCATAGAAGTACCGATATTCGAGGAGTTGTCCTAGCGCTCCGCGTACTCGGCCAACTGAGGCCCGGGAGCCCATCGTCTTCGCCTCGAAGATGACCCGGTGCCCGCGACGCGGCGTAGCCCAGAGGTCGACGGCGCCTTCAATCTCCTCGATATCGCTCCAGCGGTCGCCTTCCAGCCAGACAGCAAGCCGCACGAGCAGCTCTTGGTGGCCTTTCCGCGCCTTCTCCTGGAGCGCGAGGATTTCCTCGGGCGTACGGGTCCATCCTTTTGGCCGCGCAGGCTTGCCGACCCTTCCAGGGTCGAACGGGCGCGGTTTGCGGGCATGCTCTGCGGCCCTGTCAGCGTCGCTAGCGTCGTAGGGCTGATCGGTAGCTGCCAGAGCCGGCTCGGAGAAGCGCAACCGGAAACGCAGGACTGAACGCTGCTCGCCGTCGCCATCAGGTGCGGTATCCGTCCACTCGCCGACGCACCGGGCCGCTCCCACGTACAGGAGCTCCCGTGGGGCGCCGGCAGGCTGGAAGACGTGCAGCGTGCCCCCGTTTTCACCGACGTCCCGGTTCGCTCCTGTGCGCTCCTGGTCACCGCGTTGGCCGCGACCGGTATAGACGAGCTCGTCGCCGTCCCAGTAATCGCCGTAGTCGAAGCTGCGAGCTCCGCCCGGATGGGTCATCAAAAGGATCGAGTCGTGCTGGGGCCGCGCGATGATGCCCCCGGCGACGCTGAAATACGCCGGCTTGAAGTCGAAGCGCTCGCCGAGCTCGGCCCAGCTGTACGTCGCACCAGTCGCCAGCCCTTCCCCTCCGATGCCCGTCACGCGCCCAGGCTATCTCGCATGCCGGCAGGCGAAGCTGCCCACCCAGCATCCGTGGCTTCGCGCCGACTCAGGGAGGCCTCGCACCGCGCAAATCGGGCGCTATCGGGCGCTGGCAACAGCGAACCCTCAACGTGCCGCCCAAAAATGGTCGCAAGTTGAGCCGTCGCCTCCGGATGCGTGGAGGCGGGCCTTGCGCAGGCTCGCGCCTGTGACTGCCTGCCAGGGCGGTAGGAATGCGGGATTTTGCCCTCCGGGTGACCGCCGCACAACCTCGGGCGGAGGACGCCGTGTTCGAGTGGAGCCTGGTGGGCTAAGACTAAACCGTAAAGCTCGGGTCGAGGCTTTACGTAGAGCGCTGCAGGATTCCGGCGTCCACGGCTAGCCGTCGAAGGTTGGCGGGTCATCCGGATTGACCGGGAAGTCGCCTTCAAGTACGGCTAGGAGGCGGCTCAGCCATTCCTCAGCGCCGAGCTCCTCGATGAGCCGGCGGTTTGCCTGGATCCACTTTTGCTTTGGGACTATCGGCTCGCGCTGGCCTTCCAGGTCCGGGTGAATGGATATTGAGTAGATCGGGTTGATCAGGGTGTTAGCGACCTCTTTGCTCCACATACAACATAATACTCATTTACTTAGTAGTGATTATACCCTAAGCACGCCGCCGGTGACAGGCGCGCGCGCTCGCCGGCAAGTTCTGAGGGCGTACCCCGACTAACTCAAGATGCCGTGGGACCTGTCCTCAACCGTCTGGACCCGAGACGCGAGTCCGGATTGGGCCAGACGGTAACGCCGTCGGCTGGGAAGAACGGGCTCGCCGGCAATGCCTGGGGCGATCAAGCGCTATTCGTGAGGTTGGGCCACGGGCCATATGACCATAGGGTGCTAAGGTCTATACCTTCATAGTCTCTGGACCGCTCAAAGGGGTGTGGAATGGCTCGCAGAGTAGACAGCTTTCAGACGGAGCGACCCGAAACCGCCCGGCGCTATCCCTGGGCGGAATGGACTGACGAGTCGATCTGGGAAATTCGCCAGTTCGATGACTACAACGTGCCAACCGAGAACATGCGCGTCAACCTACACGAGCGCGCAAAGCAGCAGGTCATGACCGTGAGAACCGAGATCGTCCGAGAGCCCGGCAGCGAGGGTCTGCGCTTCCAGTTCACCAGCATGATCGTCGAGGGGCCCGTCGAGCTCCCCTCGGATCGAGACGGCCGGCTCTTCCGCTACCGGCGCGGGGGGATCGAGCAGAGCGTCTTTGTCTCGATCTCGGGCACAGTGATGGCTTGTGACCCGTCGACCTTGCCAAAGCCCGTTGGATCGGCTGTCCAAACGCTAGGTCGAAGCGCCGTGGAAGAGCGGCTTCGCCTCGGGCGTAACCCCACGCGAATCACGGTCGACTCGGTAGGCATTCGCGAAGAGTCTGCCGGCGAGGTCTCCACAGCTGCGTCCCACACGCTCCCAGTGGTAGGTGGCGATGCGCCTCGTGGACCCGACGGCCGAACCCTCGATGAACACCTCGGAGGGCGCTGACGCCCCACACGGGAGTGGCGAGCTAGCTCCCAAAAGCTAGGGAGTCCACAAGCGACTTCGCGAGCAAGGCCGTCTGTTTGCGCGTCAAGTAGCCCTCGCGCACGGCGAAGCGGACGGCCTGTGGCAGGGCGGATATCGGGAGCTCGCCGCCACGGCTGCGATGACCCCGCTTGTCGAGCCGCGCATACTTCAGCGAGCTGTCATCGTCACTCCACGACGAGGTGCCGAGTAGTAGAGCGTCGCCCTCGCCGCCATTCTTGACCGGCTCTTCACGCGTGGGCTTCATCGGCGTCTCCTCGCTTCGTTGTCCTCGACACTCTAGCCCGCGTGGTTGACCGTGGAGGCGCCGTTGAACTTGATCGATTTGCCCTAGTTGACCCGTTTCGAGCGGGGCGTCCGCCTACTATGCGAACATATGTTCGTATGGTTGGCCAATCGCATGCTCCAGCCTCGGGTGGCTGTGCGGCGCCCGGGGTCTGCGCGACGATCTTGCGCTCGGAGCGGGCTGCTTGCTTTGGCCGCCGACCATCAGCTGCCAAGTCGAATATTCTCGCCTGATGCCAAGCGGAACGGGGCCGACTGGGCGAGCCATCGAGACAGACGATGTAGTTGTCTTGCTGGTAGGGGCGCCGGGCGGACCGGAGCCGCCGGGAGATCTTGATGGGGTTACCAGACTCGAGAAGCTTGTGTTCTTGCTCGAGCATGAGACGCCCGTTCGGTCGTGGGTCACCGAGGGCGCCGACTTCAGATCCGATAGGTTCGGCCCGTTCTCGGCGAAGATCTACTCGGCAGCCGACTCGCTGTCCGCGTACGGACTGCTTCGCGACTCGGCACGCGTCTCTGAGAACACGGAGGATCGCTGGGAGGCCGTCAATGTCGTCGGCGATGAACCGGATCCCTACACCACCCGAACATTCCAACTCACCGAGCGCGGCCGCAAATACTACGCCGCGCTGATTCAGGAGCTTCCGCCCGAGGCGGAAGGGCTCTTGACGCAGTTCAAGGACCGGTTCGCGCGGCTACCGCTACGCCAGCTTGTTCGCTACGTCTATGAGCGCTACCCAGAGTTCACCGACAAGTCTGAGATTCGCGACGAAATCATGCGATGAGCCTGTCGGCTGGCGACCAGGCACAGACGATTGGCGTAGGCGTGGCGCTACTGATCGCCAGTGGTGCCGGCGTCTGGAGAGTGGCGACGCTTCGCGGCAATGTCAACGCCCGATGGGCTGCGAGGGTCGCATTTGCAATCGCCGCTCTCGACGAGAAGACGATTCGGCAGCTCCAGCTGCTCCGTGATGAGGTCGACGCCGCGCTTCCCGAAGGCGCCTTCGATCCAGGACAGGCAATCGCCGACCCGGCTCCGCTCAGCATTCGGGCCGAGGAAGCCGTCAGATTGCAGAGGACAAGGCGGCAGATGCAGTCCTCGATCGCCGGGCTAATGAGGATCGGAAGGGCTGCGGTTGTTGGTTTGACCGCGTTCTTCATAGGCGTGGCCTGCACGACGGCGCACTACGCCGAACTCTGGGATTGGACCACGCTTCGACTTGGCGGGCTGATCCTCGTCGGCGGATCTGCTCTCTTTCTCGTTGGCGTCACCGCGACCTACGTGCTGCTAGAAGATCGCCTCGCGAGCGCCGAGGCTCTCGCTGGGACTGCCGGCCAGGTGGAGCGCACCACGACGTGAGCCCGACCGAAGAGATGGTGTATCGGCACGTTGATCAACTCGGCGACGTCGGGAGCGGCGAGTCGTCGCTCTTGCCGTGGTTGATGCGATGGCTGATCGCCACCGGGCATATCCGATCGCGCACGTACGTGGCATACGAGGTTCCGTGGCTTGGACGTCGAATCGACTTGGCGCTTCTCACGTCACGCGGAACGACCAGCGCATTTGAGTTGAAGCTCGGAGGTCTGCAGCGCGTACTCGAGCAGGCCTCATACAACGGGCTGAGCTTCCATCGCAGCTGGGTTGTCGTGGGCAGCGTTCCTCAACCCAGCGGCCTAGAGTGGGCCGAACGTCTTGGGCTCGGCTTGATCGTCGTACAAGCGCCCTCGGTCAGATTGCTTTTACGCCCGGTCATCCGCCCCCCCGACGATTCTGTGATGCGACGACTTCGCGCCGCGATAGCCACACGCGCCGCATAGGAGCTGACGATGCCCCTCTTCACGACCTTTGCACACTACCTCGCCTATCTGGCGACTGATCAGGAGACGTTCCGCGATCTCCGCGCGTCCTACGATGGCGTTCTTGTACCCGGAACAATTGCGGCGTGGCAACGCCAGGGCACTGGTGGGTTCGTGCTCAGCCTGTCGGCCACCGAGGCGGCGCCTCCGTACGTCATCGACCCGCGCTTTCCGCTCTTCCAGCAGACGTTGCCCCAAGCCAAGCAATCGCATAGCGCATTGGCAGAGATTTTTGGCGATCCGGCTCTCGTTCAGACGAAGTTCGAGCCGGTGGCTGGTCAGTTCACGGACGCCCGCGTACGGGCGCTTGCCCGGGCGTGGGTGGACTTCAACTTGGCGTATGACGAGACTTCGAACGAGAAGTTCGACAAGTACGCCAAACGGCTCAAAGAGGAGGTCCCCAAATCTGTCGATGCTCGCGCGCCCGAGCTGATCCTTGCTCCCTATTTCGTGGCTACCGGCCCACAGGATCCTTGGTGGGATAGGTCCAAGTTGCTCTTCACCGAGACATGCGCTATTGCCAGCGGCGTCAGCTGCGCGAGAGTGGTCGCAGCCGAGGACGTCTTCGCGATCGACGGACTGTTGAGCGATGTTCCGGCCGAGAAACTCGTCGTCTGGGTCTCGGGGTTGAACGAGTACAAGGCATCAGTCGACGAACTCATGGCGTATCGAGGGGCGCTCCTCGCAGCAACGGCCCGCGGCCAACACATGTTCGGGCTGTACGGAGCCTTCTTCAGTGTGCTGCAAGCGTCAGCCGGACTAACGGGCGCAGCTCACGGCGTCGGGTTCAGCGAGCATCGCGACTGGCGCGAGCTGCCGCAGTCCGGCGCTCCGCTCGCTCGCTTCTACATGCCGCGCTGGCATCGATATGTGCCGGTCGATTTCGCGCAGACTCTTTGGCAGCTTGATCGGTCGCTCTGCCAATGCGACTGTGACCATTGTGGGGCCCAACCGCCCATCGCAATGAGCTATCACGAGCTGATGAAGCACTCAGTCTGGTGCCGTCAGAAGGAGATCGATCGATGGGCCGGCACGACGTCACCTGTGCTTGCAGCTGCAGCACTGCGTTCGGAGTACGAAGCGAGCTTGAAGCAGCTGGACCAACTTACCTTGCTTGCGCCCGTCAGGGCAAGGGCCTTGGACCTCATCTCGCATCTACCGCGTTGGGCGGACGCACTGGGCTGAATGTGTCGCACAAGCGGCATTGTTCGAGAACCAGAGGACCTGGCGGGCCGGCCCGCCAGAAAATCGAGGTCGCCGGTTCACTGCGGTGTCGGCTCGCCGAATTGGCTGCCTGTCACGATTCGCTCCTCTATCTTCGGAATCAGCTGCTCGGGGCTGCCGAAGTTCGACCGCACCCACCGCCGGAGCGTTTCGCCTAGCAGTTTCTCAGTGGCTATGGTGACCTCCTCGACGGATTGTGTCGTCGAGCGTTTCGTCGGCGGTGTACCGTGGACAATCTCGGACCGCAGGTTGTAGGACTCCTTTGCGCTCTTGCGTACCGCCGTGCGCTCAGCGTCGGACCTTCCGAGCAAAATTGCCAGCCTCAGCGCCACACGGTAGCTGATCTCAGTTTCACCCTTCCGGGAGAGTAGCGACTCTAATGCGATCCATGCATCAACAACGCGGTCGTCATCCCTAGTACGCTCGTCGCAGAGGTTAAACCGCTGGATGGCAAAGCCGAGCGCATCATCAGACTGTCCCTGATCGAACCGCTCGATCCAACTCCTTATCTCGCGCGCGAGATCTGGGCCTACTCTAAGCGGATCCGAGGTCGGCGTCCAAGGGACTCCACGACGCGTTCTTCCGATCGACGACGTCGGCATTCTGATGAATCCGCTGATCACGGCCGGACCGAGGGTCCAGCTCACGAATGGGATCAGACGTCGAGCTCCGTGAACACGCAGGGTCGTGACGGCAGCCGCGAACTCGGTCTCGGCCTCGTGCAGCAATGGCCAGCCGTCGCGGTCGGTTGCGACGGTCTTTTCCAGAACCGAGTCAAGACTCCAGACGACCCCGGAGTCCTCCTGTCCGAGCGATGTCCCGTAGCCCGCACCAGGTCCGTGTGCGGCCCACAGCTCCATCTTGAACTGCTCATCCGCCACGCGAAGCACGAGATCGTCCGAAAGGTTGTGCGGGCCGTCAGACACTGATGCGCCCCGAAGCGCTAGACGTAGCCGCCACGTGACCTTGGGCATTGCGCAGAAGCGCTCGAACCGCTCTATAGCCGAGTCGACCGCTGCCTCCCGGGGCGCTCCATTTGCAGATCCCGCAACCACGTCGGCGGCTATGCCGACAAGCGCCGCCAGCCCTAAAGTCCCATAGTAGTGGTCGGACCGTCGCTCATTGAGCTCGTCGAGCCACGACGCGCCGGCAGTGCTCGCAAGCGTTCTAGCCGCTGGCGCCATGACGCTTACCGGCAACACCCCCGGATCAGCGCATCGGCAAGTGAGGAGCCAGGTATCCGGCTCCATCGTGGCGCTGGTCGTCGGACCCATCACCACACTAGGGTCGGACTGCTCGATCGGGGCCTCCATGCACGGTCGCGGCGTGTACGGCACCTCGCCGCGCACCAAGCGACGTAACGCCTCGTCGACAATCCGATCCAGCGCGACCACAACGAGGTCCCTACCCGCGGCGTCCATCTCTAAGGTCTACCAGGTCGTGTCAAACTTAGAACCCGCTGACATGAGACGCCATCTGGCCGATTGTGCGTGCGGTGTAATCCAGAACGGGAACGCTCGTCAGCTAGCCGGTATGGCCCAGCCTCACATGCCCTTCAATCGAGTACACGATCTCTCCCGACGAGCTTACCGCCTGTTTCCAGCACCCTGCTTCGGAACCGATTCCCGGGACGGGTTGGAGCGTCGCCGTCCTCGCGTCGTATTCCTCTACGCCCGTCCCGTCAAAGACCGCGTGTTCGCCGTTTTGCGTCAGGCCGCATAGATACGGGTAGTCGCCGATTTTCTTGCCGTCGTATCTGAGGCCTACAGCCGAGGAACTGAGAACATGGGACCCTTCCTCGCTCGGTATAAGCTCAAAGATGCACGGAAAGACGAGTTTCCCTTCGCAATCATATTTCGCTGTTTCCATCAGGGTGTTGGTCGCGAGATTCATCGTGTAGCCCGCTTCCACGCCGCAGCCGTCGCCCACGACGCCCGCATATCGCGTGTTTTCGAGATCGACGTAGTCAGTGGCGTTGGGGTTGGGTTCTTGTCCGTTGGGGCATTTCAGCTGCGTGAGTTCGCCTGTGACAGCATCGTAGATCTCGCCCGCCGCTTGCCCGGCCACGATCGTTCGCCCGTCGTTCTCGATCCCGTAGCTGAAGTGGTGCGCAGACCCACAGCAGAGGTAAAAGACGAGATACGGTATTGCCGTGGTCGCGCCCGTAACCTCGTCAACCACGTACTGGCCGGCGCCTCCGAACACGATCGCGTAGCGTCCGTTAGGAGAGATCGCTTCGAGCGCCTCGTAGCTGCCTGATCCTGCGCCTGGCAGGTCGATGCGGCATGTCGTATGGGTCGTCAGGTTCCGGACGTATACGGCCACTGCCTCGTTCATCGGAGCAGTGACAAGGTTCGCGCTCGACTGAAACCACACGAGATCGCCGCTCCGGTTGAGCTCGGGGGCGTACCCGCCGCCGGGTTCACCGCCCGGGCCCACGGATACTTCGTTTGATGGAGCCGCCGCGCTGGGGGTCGCCGTTGCGCAGGTATCAAGGACGCCTCGCGGTTCTTCGGGGTGTTCGCCAAGACCTCCCCCGCCTCCACCGCCACCGCCGCCTCCGCCTCCGCCTCGGCCTCCACCGCCGCCTCCGGTCGCAGGGTGGCATCCGTGCCACAGGTGCAGCTTGTAGTGAACGAGGGCGTGTTGAGGGAATGCCCGAGTACGGTGACGCCGGGCGGCCGGGGCGTCATGAAGGCGATGCGATTACGACAGGTGCCCGCGATAACTCACGTCTCGCGCTTTCGGCCAGGTGGGTTCTTCAGACGCGGCAGCCATCTCCAACGGTACCGCGGGCAGGAGCACCCCGAGCAGTTCATCCCGTATCGGTAGTGCTCGTGCATATGCTTGGGATGGCCGCAGCGGCACATCATCCGGCCAAGGTTCACGGACGCGCCCGACCGACTGCGGGTAGGCGATGACGATGCCGGGCAGGACGCCAGCCAGGTCGAGTTGGGTCGGGGATCCAGACGGCTGCGGTCATAGCTTCATCCAACCAAACGTTCGCCGACACCTGAACCCTCGCAGCCGGGCAAGCGTCGGGCCGAAGCCGCCAGGCAAGCCACCGGCCCGGTCCGTCCGCGAGCTGACGGACACGCGACGGCGAGAGCGGGCGGGCCAAATCTACGACGCCGGGGTGCAGCCCGCGAGGCGCTGGCGATAAACACGCTTTGCGACGCCCGGTTTTCGGATTGCGCGTAGGAGACGCTGGGCTTCTTGCTTGGTGACGCTGCCCCTTCGCGGCGGGATCCTTTCGCCTCTGCCGTACAGCGTCATCGTGAGTGCAGTGTAGGCAAGCGCCTGATCGGGACACCACGCGAGTTCGCCAACCTCCGCCGTCGCGGCCCACTGTCTGAAGCCGTTGCGCATGATGCCTATAACGCTCGCTGTTGGCCCTCCCCAGGACCTCCAGGCCATACGGCAAAGCCCAACGTAGCGGCCTCCCCGCGGTGGCGGGGGCATCCAACTCACCGGTTCGGCGTAGCTTCCGAGCTTGACAAGGCCGCTAAACGTGCAGTCTCCGCGCACTGCTGCGGCCTGTTCGCCCCGGTCGTGAGGACTGAAGTACGCCGCGGTGATATGACACGGGAATCTGCCCGCTTGTCCTTGGGCCCAATACCGCGGCTTTGGGACTCCGGGCGCGAGTGCCATTGCGTAGGTCGTGTAGATCAGCTGCCCTCCACAGTTCGTGAGGCCGCCAAGCGTGATCGTGACTGGGCTGGTGGCTGTGCCGGTCAGAAGCATGACCTGGCCCACTCCGGTGGCTTCTGGCCCTCCCCACGAGATCCAGTGGATAGCCCGTGCGTAGGTTCGAGCTTCGATGTATGGGCCCGGGCCCTCGTCGGGGCCGAACGCTTCAGGTCGTTCGGCTTGCGAGGCGTATTGGGTGTTCAGAAACACTGACGGGGCGGCAGCGCTAGCCGGGACCGTCAGCGCCGACTGCGACGCTGCACCTCCGGCGAGTGCCAGTGTGGCGACGAACGTTGCGCGGCCTGCGTTGATACCTGTCCTCGTCATCTCGGGCAGCGGCAATATAGCGGTCGCGTCTCTGGCCGGTCGGCGTCGGCCTGAGTGGCGCCACGACATGCACAAGGCCCGAGGAGGCGTAGAGAGCCTTCTTCGGGCCTAGGGTGGGCCTAGCCTTTCAGGGCAGATTCGTCCAAGCCGGACTGGCGCAGGATTGAGCGCAGGGTGCCGCGGGGGACCTCCCTGCGCCCAGCCGGCACGATGACCGTCCGGGTGGGTTCGCCAGGCTTGCGGTACTTGGCGTGGCTGCCCCTCTGTGAGACAAACTGGAAGCCTTCGCGGTCTAGGGTCTTGATGATCTGGGCCGACGAGTAGAGCTTAGGCATGTACGACGGTCAGCTGGCGCACCTCCGGAGCCTCCACCGGGGTGATCGCCGTCACAGGCATGTCCTCGAAGTACAGCTCCAACGCCTCCTGTAGGCTGGCGAGTGCTTCCTCTTCGGTATCACCAAAGCTCGAGACATCGACGTTGAGGCATTGAGCCACGTAGTGCTCATCCTCACGATAAACAACTGCTTGTACAGCGTATTCGTGTTGTTTGTCCATAGATTGCAGGCTCCTGGTGAAATGGGTAGCGCCTTAAATTATACCGGGACCAGGGTTAAGCTACAACCAAAAGCACTATGTGGCGTGGCAGCCGGTGCGATCCTCTGTGAATCAGTTGCGCGAACTATGCCTTCGCCAGGTAGCCGTCGGCGTTCGTCGGATCGTGGGGGTTGCGTGGGAAGTCTCCCTCGAGGAGTGTTAGCAGGCGTTCCAGCCATTCCTCGAGGCCGACCTCATCAACAAGAATGAGATTGGCCTCAATCCACTGAGCCTTTGAGATGATCGGCTCATGTTGACCTTCAAGATCAGGGTGAATGGAAATCGCATAGATCGGATTGATGAGGAGCTGCTTCATCTCGTCGACGTTCACATTATGGTTCCTTGTCTCGTATCAGCCAGTGTACAGGAACTGCCACAAGAGATAAAGTCGTCAGTTGCCAACATCGGGTAGGGCAGCGCGAGTCACTTGCCGTCGCCTTGTGCAATCACGGTCTCCTCGAATGGAGACGATCAACTATGGGGCGCCGACCAGGGGACGAGGCCGGTGCGGCACTTGCCGTAACGGGTGACTGCTGAAGCTTCGAGAGTTCCGAAGGCGTTGACTCCGGACACACCAAACGCCCCGTCGACCCGGCCGCTGAAGCCGAGGCCACCGAGGTAGACTGAGAACGTGCCAAGGCGTTCGATTTTTTCAGTGTCGGCGGCGCTGAGGAACGACTCGGTCATCCGGACGGAGTGGTGTCGCGGACAGACATAGGTCGCCGAGAAGGTGAGGCCCGCGAGCTCCTTGCCATCTCCCGCGACCGTGAGGCCAATGTGGCCCTCTTGGTTCGTCCAGCCTTTGTAGCGGCCCGCGGCCGCGACACGTGAGGTTGATGCAGCCGCCACGGGACGATGGGCGCTCCAAGATATCGCGCCGGTCGAGCACAGGCCGTAGCGCCGGGTCCGCCAAGTTCCCCTCAGTATCCCGCTCACGTCCCCGCGAGCTGGATCGATGGTCCCGGCGATGGCCTGGTTTTCATAGGCGCGCGCAAAACCGATGGAAAACGTATGGCTCGGCGTGATCGATTCATACTCGCGGTTGCTCAAGCCTTCCAATGGCTCAGTCAGGCTGTGGCCGGATCGACAACGGTAGGTGAGCCTCGTCGCAATCGCGGTGACGCGGCTACCACCGGCGCCGGCCACGATTCCCAGGGCGGCCCCTTGACTGGTTGAGCCTCGGTAGACGCCCTCGGCGGATGGGGGCGGTGCCGCGGGCGGTGGAGGAGCGGACGTGCTCGCCGCAGCCGCGGTAACAGGCGGCTGAGGTGTCGCAGGTGGCGGAGGCGGTTTGAGGGCTTCAGCCCAGGCGCGCACCCACTGGGACACCAGCGACGCACGAGTGAACACGTCGGGCGCCGTGGTCGAGCAGTGGCCATAGCCGCCACTTGTTATGCCAATCTCCACGAATTCGTGTGTCCCCGGCCGCAAGGCGAGGAGCGGCCCGCCGCTGTCGCCCTCGCAGGTCCCGACTTCGTATTCAGGAGGATTGATCGCGCAGAGCTGCCCGACGGGATGAAGACCTGGCGCGTTGTTCTTGCACCATTCGGGGCCCTGCACCCCCGTGACCGCCCATTGCAAGAGTTCTGTGAGCGTTCCTTGTTCGTAATAGGTCCGTCCCCACCCGGCGATGACTGCCGCGCCCCCCGGCTGCCAAAGTTCAGCGTCGGCATTGGTGGCAAGCGGGACGGGAGGCGAGCTGATTGGGGCGGCGAGCACCAGCAGCGCCGCGTCGCCCCAGCCTTCGAGCGGTCCGCTCCGTTCGTAGTACGGATAGACGATCACCCTCGAGACGAGCGAAACCTGCTTTTCCGTCGATGGAGCCGCCCAGTTGACGTTCCCGGTAACGACTCGGTAGCCGCCCGGTTCATTGACGGCGCCCGTTTCTACGTCCTCAGCGCAGTGCCCGGCCGTGAGGATCAAATTCGACGCGACGACGGTACCGGTGCAGACGCCGAGTCCTTCTCCCCTGAAGTCGGCCACCCAAGCCAGCCAAGGGAGCGTTCCCTTTTCGGCCGGTTTCCCGCCGACGATTGCGGCGTGCGCGCGAAGCTTGCGGAGCGAGCGGACGCTGGGTTCCTGGCTGATCAGGCCCCGATGACCTCCGGCATCGTGTCGCGGGGTCAGGCGGGCGGTTGCCGGGGCGGGTTGCGCCATGAAAAGCCCGAGTGCCGCGAGGGCTAGGGAGACCTCCCAGCGGCGACCTAGACGGGAAGGCTCCACTGAGTCGCTTCCTTCGAGCATGCGGATCAGGCGACTCCGCCGGGAAGCGGCTCACGCGACCCCTCCGATGGCACGGGGCGGGCGCGGATCGTAGTCTGCGCACCGACGGCAGTGACGCTGGACGAGGCGAGCTCCAGGACCTCGAGCAGCGCCGCAACAACGGCGGGGTCAAACTGCGTGCCTGAATTGCTCGTCAGCTCGGCGACGGCGACATCGATGGACATTCCCTTGCGGTAGGAGCGAGTGGTCGTCATGGCGTCGAAGGCGTCGCACGCGCTGACGATGCGAGCCTCGAGCAGGATCTGCTCGCCGCACAGGCCGTCGGGATAGCCGCCACCGTCCCAGCGCTCATGCGAGGAGCGCACGATCCGACCCACGCTGCGCATCAGGCCGCCGACGGTCTCGAGCATGCGCTGACCCTCGATCGTGTGCATCTTCACGACTGCCCACTCCTGCTCGTCGAGCTTGCCCGGCTTGTTGATGATCTCGTTCGGTATCGCGATCTTGCCAACGTCGTGCAGCAGGGCGCTGAACTCGACGTTGCGGCAGCGATCAGCGTCGAGCCCCATCGCACGTGCGACGCTCACGGACAGCCGTACGACGCCGCGACAGTGCTCGCCGGTATAGGCGTCGTCCGCCTCGACCACGTCGCCGAGCACAAGCGCGGTCCCACGGTATGCGTCGTTGAGCTCGATCAGCTGCTCCATGCGGGCTTCGCGCTCTCGCGAGAACACGCTCATCACGCCGAATAGGGGCAATACGGTCAGCACGGCCCAGCGGTGCTGCTCGGTCGCGAACGCCACCGCCAGGCCGACCGGCGAGAGGGCGACGTCCATCAGGTAGACGCGAGAGACTTCAGCCCCCAGCTCCCTCGCGGTCGGCCCTCCTCGCATCCGCTCGCGCAGGAGGTTTGAGAGGAAGTCGCCGGCGAACTGGGCGGCCAGCGCGACCGCCAGCACGCCGGGATGCCCGAGAGGATGTCGATCGCCCTCCGATACGAGCACGAGCGCGGGACCGATGGCAAACCAGCTGTTGCCGGGTGCCGTGAGCAGGCGGCTGGGTGCGAGCCGTCCGGTGAGGACCGCTGGAAGCATGCCGAGGGCCCAGGCCATCATCACAAGCAGCGGCGTCAGCGCAGCCGGTACTGCCAGCAGCATCGGAACGAAGACGACCTGAATCGGGACGGTGATACCGCCTCCGATGTCGAAGCGGACTTGCGTCGCCGCGGCACCGCACAGGACGTAGGCCGCGGCGAGCCCGAACCCTACGTGTCCGAGACGGGGCGCGAGCAGAGCAAGCGCCGCGGCGGCGAGAAGGAAGCCCCCGCCAACCACCAGCTCGGCCCGCCGCTCGGTCGAGACGAGCCGCTGCGCGCGGCGGCCGAGCGACACGCGCAGCCGCTCGGCCTCAGTCACGGCGTCGGCCGGCACGTCCTCTGCTCCGTTTGCGCTCTCATCGCGTGCCCCGCGGATCTACGAAGACATCATCGATCTGTGACGCCCCGAGCACGGCGGTGAAGCGAAGTGACAGCTGCAGTGTTCCGCCCGAGAGCAACGCGCCGGCGAGCGACCCAGTGAGCATCGGCAGCGTGGGTCGCCACGTGGGGCTCAGCGTGGCGGCGCCGACCGGCAAGGCCACCGGGCCGAGGAGCGTCGGATAGACGACCTGCACGGCGACGCTCGACAGCAGGCTGTTGTTGCGGGCGAAGAAGCGGAACGTGGGGTCGGAGGCGTCCACGCACATAGGCGGCGATTGGGCCGAGGCGCCGGCCGGAAGTAGCAGCGATGACTGACCGACCCTCCCCGTCGCGCCGTAGGGCTCACTCCCAGCGGTCTTCGTGGCTCCTCCGGTGAGCGACCAGCCTGCCAGCGAGCTCTCGAAGCTCCCGCCTGGGACGAGCTCGTATGAGTTGGAGTCGCCCCAGGCTGCGAATGGTTGGCTCAGGCTCGCGGTGGGGCACGTCCCGCCGCCGATGAGAGCGGCGCTGGCAGACGTAGTGGCCGCGATGGCTGAGACGACCAGCACACCAGCGATTCACGCCAGCAGAGCGATCGCTTGGATCGGGGTCCGTTGAATCGAGATCGTGAACACGAGAGCCTCCTAGGCTTCGTGCTGGCGGCCGAGCTATCTCCTATGGAGACCTCTGGCTTTGCGCCCCCGCCTCACGACGAGTTTGCCCTTGGCAGCCTTTATTGATAAACGTGCCAGCTGTTTCGGCCAGGCCCCACGGTCGCTGAATCCACCTGCGTGGCTCGTGGACATGTGTTGAGAAGCCAAGCCTTCCCGGGAACGCCGGTCCAGAAGGCGCAATCGCTCAGGTGAGGCGCAAGGTCAGCTCGACCTCAAACTTCCCGCGGGGCAGACCCACGCCGCCCGGCCCGAGCAGGTGCCCCCTGAATAAACGCGCCTGCCGGGTCTCGTCGAGGATGAAGCGTGCCGCAGGTTCGAGTAGTGTTTGGTGGACTGGAAGGGTTGGGGGCGGAGCTCCACGACCGGCTTTCGGAAAGACACCTGGACGATGCCGAGCGTAAGACGAACTCACTCCGCGAGGTCGAACGGTGGGACCGATCTCGCGGGGTCGCCTCCGAGTCTGCGCGACCCACGCTACTCGCAGTCGCTGGAGCGTGGCCTGGCGATCCTCGAGTGCTTCACGCCGCAGAGTCCGGTGCTCGGGATCGCTGACATCGCCGATGAGCTTGGAATGAGCCGGTCCACTACTCATCGGTACGTCATCACGCTTGTGGCCCTGGGCTATCTCGACCAGGGTGCCTCGCGCAAGTATCGCCTCGGCCTGCGCGTCACCGATCTGGGCATCTCGGTGGTCAACTCAACGGGGCTGCGCGACCACGCCCATGCTCACCTTGAGGAACTATGCGATCGGATGTCATACACGGCGAGCCTCGCCGTGCTGGATGGCTCGGAGATTGTGTATCTCGATCGGGTGCGCAGCTTTCGGCGCGGTCGTGAGATCGATCTCGGCCTGCAGCCTGGCTCGCGCCTACCCGCACACTGCACCGCGATCGGCAAGCTGCTCCTGGCCTACCTGCCCGATGCGGCGCAGCGGGACCTGATCGCAAGTATGCAGCTCACCAAGCACGGCCCCAACACGATCACCTCGAAGAAAGCCTTGCGCTCCGAGCTCGAGGAGGTGGAGGCCGCGGGCTTCGCGGTCGACGACGAAGAGCTCGCTCCCAAACTTCACTCGATCGCCGCTCCCGTGCGCAACCAAGCGCGTGAGGTCATCGCCGGTATCGATCTCTCAGCACCCAGCGTGACGATCTCGCTTGCCGAGCTCGTCGACGCACTGACCCCACACCTCGTCGCCACCGCGGACCACATTTCCGCGCGGCTCGGGTACCGGCGAGACGACGAGTAAAGCCAAACCAGGGCACCGCGGCGCCTACGTTTCGTCGGTGCTCGCGAAGATGGAGCCGGCGGTTGAGCTGGAGGCGGCATCGAGGAGTAGCCGTCGCAAATCGACGTTCGCAGTTCTGCCGATACTCGCCGGGTTGTGATGGCGGCGACGGCCAGCACAGCTATCGCAGTAGCTCGGGACAGTCACGGGCGGAGTCAGGCGCGACGCACTCGCTGCCTCGTCGGGTGTCACGTATCCACCAGCGGTCAATTGCCGCCGTGTGCGGCGAACCTGTGTCGGTCGCGACGGGCGACTCAGTGGGGACGGACATCCCGATCTCGCAGTCGTCGGCCCGCCTGGCGCAGTTGGCGGGTTGACGCGCACAACCGGCCTGTCTGTGAGTCACTCAGAGGTCGCGAGCGAATTGCCTTAGCGGCCCGCGGAGACCAGGACCCGCACTCTGCTCAACGGGAAAAGCCGGGAGCGGGCACGTGACCCGAGGCCCACCACCCGACCACGCCGCACGTGCCGGCTATGCGCATGAACGACTAGCGCGCGGCAATTCGCCGCGGCAAGAAGACGCTCAACGTGACGTAGATCGCTTCCGGTCTTGACGGGCGGAACGACACACGGCCTCCCCGCGGAGACGATGATGCTCACGGCTGCGCCCGGGCCTAGTTTGGTGCCGGTCCCAGGGCGCAAGGACAGGACACCGCCGCGACCCACGCTCGAACTCCCAGAGTAGCTGACTTTGCCGAGGGAACATGACGCTGCGACGATGCTTCGCTCAACAATCGCAAGGCTGGTCCCAACGTGGAACCTGGGCACCACACATGGCGGGGGCGGCGGGATGACGCTCGTCTGGGCGCTCGCGCTCAGCTCTGGCGGTGATCCTGTGTTCGGGTACTCGAAGTAGGCGCAGAAGAGGTAGCTGCCGGGCGAGCTGAGGGACTGATTCCTGGTTTCCGTGAATGGCCCGCCCGTGACGTTCCAGTATCCGAGGATCTGGCTCTCGCCTGACGCCGCCGCGGCTGCGGCCGCGTTCGCTGGACAGACGGCGCCTGTGTTCGGCATGACGTACTCCCAGACCTGCCGTTCCGTCTCCGCCTGTGCGGTCGTCGCGACCTGGAAAGTCTGCTGGGGCTGCACGCTGGTGGGTACGCTGATCGAGAGCGTGAGGTGGGGCGGGCGCACCGTGAACGTCGTTTCCGCGGACGCCTGCACTTCTTCGGGGCCCGTCGTGACCCACGCACATACCTTGTAGGTGCCCGCTGCTTGGAACGTCCAGTTCTGGGAGGAGTGCACAGGGTTGGTTTCGGAGCTCACGAATTCATTGATCACGGGCGCGCCACGATCAGCTTGCGCGTTTGCGCCACAGCCTTCCCCGCCCGTCGGCTTGACGTGCATTCTGAAGTAGTCGTTCCCCGCATTGTTGACGACCGCGCCAAGCTGGGTGGTGATCGACTCCACGGGTTCCACGGTGCCGCGCGTCAGTTCGATCGTGGGCGCCGCGAGTGCGTTGGCTGCGCTGCCGAAGGCGAGCACGACACCCGCGACAGCGACGAAGATGACACCCCACGGCCTGTGCAATCTAAGCATCAGTGCTCCTATTCGAGTCGGATCGAAACGGCTAAGAGATGGGCCTGGCGCGCTTCTCACCCGCGGACCAGGATTTCGTGACAGGCCCCGCTCAGAGGGAGCGTGCGTCGGCCGCTCGGATTGAACCATGATGACGTCCCGGACGTCTTAACGGCGACAAGCCGTGTGTAGAAAAGCTGCCCGTGACAGCGTCGGCTCAAGCCACTAAGAGTGATCACCACCGAGACGGGACGCTCTTCGGCGGGTTTGTTTGGCAGTGCCGTCGCTGTGGCGTGGGCGACCGAGCTTCCCCAATCCCGCCAGTGGGCTGCCGAGATCCGGATTAGGTCTGCGTCATCCTCGGGCTCTCCGAAGACGTCGCATCTCGATGGATGGACCCGTGCAATCGGTCCGTGTTCGCCGAAGCACATGAGATACGCAGCCTTGGCTATCGACGTGCCATAGCGATGTCGGGCGACCGCGACGCACCTTGCCCGCCGATGTTGGGGCCGGATTTTGCGGCACTCGGCAACCGCCCGAGCCAAAGCTGCAGCCGCCGTCCCAGCGCCGAGGCTGCTGCTCGCGAGAACACCACGGGCGGGCGCAGCAGTTGGACTGGGCTTCGTCGTGCTCATCGGCGTGGGCGGCGGCAGTTGGAGTGCGCCCGCAGGCGTGACGCTGTTCGACGGAGGCGATTGCACGCTGGGACCCAACGCGTTCGAGGCGGTCACCGTGAAGGTGTAGCCCGTTCCGTTAGCAAGGCCCGAGACGGTGATCGGCGACGAGGATCCAGTCGCACTGATCCCGCCCGGCGACGAGGTCACGGTGTAGCTGATGATCGGATTGCCGCCTTCAAACGGCGGCGGGGCGAACGAGACCGAAGCCGACCGGTCCCCACCAGCAGCTGCGGGCGGGCCGGGAGCCAGAGGGACGCTGAGGCCCAGGTTCGCGACCCATGCCGTCTCCGTGTTGACGTAGCCGAACGGAGTGGGCACGTCGACACGCGACTGGAAATCCCCGCCAAGGGCGCAATGCACCTCTAGCGCCCCGGACCCAGTCATACCACCGTTGAGGCCAGTCAAAAAACACATGTCGCTCTTGCCGTCGCCGTTCACGTCCGCGAAGAACGGCATTGCTGTCTGCGTAGTCAAGTAGCCGAAGGATGTCGCGACGTCGATCCGCGACTGGAAATCACCGCCAAGTGCGCAGTGCACCTCCAGGTTTCCCGATCCAGTCGTGCCACCATTTAGGCCGGTCAGCAAGCACAGATCAGCCTTGCCATCGCCGTTGACGTCGGCAAAGAACGGCATCGCCGTGCGAGTGTCGAGATAGCCAAACGACGTGGCGAAGTCGACCCGCGACTGGAAATCGCCGCCGAGGGCGCAGTGCACCTCGACGTGTCCCGATCCAGTCGTGCCGCCATTCACGCCAGTCACCAAGCACATGTCGCTCTTGCCGTCGCCGTTGACGTCCGCGAAGAACGGCATCGCCGTCCGCGTGTCGGCATAGCCGAAGGTCGTGGCGAAGTCGACGCGCGACTGGAAGTCACCTCCGAGAGCGCAATGCACCTCGACCGCGCCAGATCCCGTGCTGCCACCGTTGAGCCCGGTTAGCAAGCACATGTCGCTCTTGCCGTCGCCGTTGATGTCTGCGAAGAATGGCATAGCTGTCCGCGTATCGGCGTACCCAAACGTCGTCGGGAAGTCGACCCGCGATTGGAAATCGCCGCCGAGGGCGCAGTGCACCTCCACCGCGCCCGAACCAGTGACGCCCCCGTTCACCCCGGTCAAGAAGCACATGTCCGCCTTGCCATCCCCGTTGACATCGGCTAAATAGGGCATGGCCGTTCGCGTGTCGATATAGCCGAACGGCGTCGCGAAGTCGGCGCGGGCCTGGAAATCGCCGCCGAGTGCGCAATGTGCCTCGAGATCGCCCGTGCCGGTTGTGCCGCCGTTCACACCGGTAAAGAAACACACGTCACTCTTGCCGTCCCCATTGACATCGAACGGGACATGCTTGGGGGGCGGTGGCGGCGGTTCTTCTTCTTTCTTTTCATGCCAGTAGCGAGTCGCGCCAACGTAATTGCTGTAGAGACTGTGTAGCGCCACGGGGACGTGCTCGGTCTGCGCGTCCCACATCTTGCCGCCGCCCGCGTAGACACCGGCATGGGTGTAGTGGGCCAACGATGGACCGAAAAACACGAGATCACCTGGCTGCAGTTCGGATCGCGCGACAGGCGTCCCACCTGGGGCAGAGTTCTGGCCGACGCCGTGCGGCAGCAAGATGCCGGTTGCCTGATAGACCGCGTAGAGCGTCAAGCCCGTGCAGTCAAAGCCCACCATGCCCGGGGGCCCGTAGCCACCCACGCCGCACTGAAGGCCATTTTCGGGGTCGCGCGTGCCGGGGGTTGGCCCAAATTGGTTGCCGCCGTCCCAGCAGTACGGCGTCCCGGCCCACTTGGCCGCTTCGCGGACAATCACGTCGCCCTGAGATGCGGCGGTCGCGGTGGCGGTCAAGCAGCTCAACGAGAGCACGACTACGCACACCGACACCAAGGGCAACGCACGACCAGGCTTGCGTCCGCCGTGGGCGCGCAACGCCTCCATCAGCGACAGCCCGCCCGGGCACCGTCGCTCGCCCGACTCTCCCGAGCGGCAGCATTGCCTGGCGTGTCCCCATAGATCATCGATAGCTCGCCCCGTCGCGGAGAGTATCGAAACGGGGGTTGTTCCAGCAGGCCAGAGTCGGGCCGCCAACCCAGTGTGACAGTAAGAAACCCGGCCACGCCTATTGTCACACATTGACGCGCACGCGAGCGCCTACGATCTCGAATCCAGGGGGGAAACAGGACGCAGGCGCTCGCTGGCGCCGCAGCCTATGAGGCTGCAGAGAGCTTGTCAAGCAGCGCTTGGCTCCCGCCTGATCCGAGCCTATGTGACGGATCTAACTGGGCCCGCTGTGCTGTAGGATCGCGCTCCAACAATCGCGCTCCAACACGATCGGTTACGAAAACGGGGGGATGTGTGCTTCGCACGAAACGAGCGCCACATAACCGTCGATGTCTCAGACGACGGTGGCTACGGCTCACACTGATTGGCACGGCGCTTGGCTGTATCTCCGTCCTCGGGGCGATCACTCCCGGCTCTGTATCTGCCAGGTCGCTGCACGCTCCGCGAACCGCCGCGCGTCCGGGGTCGCACGGGTCTACGGCGAGCCCAACGTTCCCACCCGTTTGGCTCACGACCCCCCGTACGGTCCGCCCAGGATCGTCGGTCTCGCTCGTGCTCGATCCCGTCTCGGCGGTGCGCTGCGAGCTAGCGTTTCGTGGACCTCACCCCGGACAGCAAGTCACGCAGCCAATAACCGGTGGCGGGGAGATCGCAGCAATCACGCTAACGACGCGCCGCCACGCGACCGCAGGTGTTTGGTCGGCCATCGCGACCTGCCGCGAGCCGAACGGACAAGTTCAGGTCACGAGTGCCGCGATGACCGTCACCGGTCGGGCGCGGGCGGGCGGCTTGCTCGTCGGTCGGCGAAGCATTGCCGTCCGACGTCGAGCCTTGTTTGGCGGACACGGCGCGGCTGGCCGCGTGCGGGGACTCGGCGCGGGAGCAAACCCGTTCGACCCCCGGCAGTGCACTTGGTGGGCGTTTGCAAAGCGCGCCGACGTGTACGAACAGGCCGTAAAAGCTGGCGTACCGAAGGGTGGTCTACTGGCGCATCCCGCGTTCAGCGAAGATTGGGTATGGAATGGGAAGCGATGGGCGGAAAACGCCCGGCGAGCTGGCATCCCGACCGGCATCATTCCCGTGGAAGGAGCTCTCTATGTCGATACCAACGGGAAATATGGCCACGTTGCGTACGTGGAACACATGAATCCCGACGGGAGCTTTCAGCTGAGTCAGCACAATCTGAGCGGCTGCGGCTGCTCGACGGCCACGACAACGTCAACGCAGTACCCGGGACGTAGTGGCGTGGAATTCGTCTACGGGGGCCCAGCGATCAATCCCTACGCCCCCAAACCGAGCAACTACATCGGGCACGTCGTCCAGTGGAACGGCGACAAAAATCCTCAGAAAGCGGCGTGGCTGGTAGGCGCCAACGGAAAGCGGTACTGGATTCCGACCATCGCCATCTACTGGTGTCTGAGGGAACAGGGTCATCCGGGACCCGATGTCCTGCCTGCACCAATGCTCGAACAGCTCCCAGATACCGGGGAATGGGCAAGCTGCTCAGGCGGCAAAGGTGGTGGCACGCCGGAACCCTTGCCGCACGAAACACCACGTGAAGAAGCGCCGCCGCCGCCTCCACCGGTGACGTATTCCGAGACGACGGGCGGAGTCACGCATACCTGGACCGACTACACAAGCGCTGGTGGTTCACAGGGACCGTCCATCACTTCAAACGACACCGTACAGATCGCGTGCAAGGTCACAGGCTTCAGGGTCGCAGACGGTGACACGTGGTGGTACCGAATCGCCTCGAGCCCATGGAACGGCACCTATTACGCCTCGGCCGACGCGTTCTACAACAACGGTCAAACATCAGGGACCCTCAAAGGGACTCCGTTCGTTGACCCAGTCGTGCCAAACTGCTAGGCCGCTGCCCCGACTATGCGATTGCCGAACCACGCGAGGGAATCCAGCGGACTGACCTTGCCCGCACATCGGCGTCTCGCGCGCGCCCGAAACGCGCGCCCGCGGGCCGTCCTTCATGGCATGTAACGCCTGCGCGAGAACATCACGCCAAACTCTGCAAAGGGGATCGATGCGCGACCAGAAACTCAGCCGCATAGCACCTGCCGCGATCCTCATGACCGTTTGTGGACTAATCGTTGGCTGCGGGAGTAGCACGATCACCGCCAGCACGCGTTGCAAGGACTACCTTGAACAGTCTGCAGAAGTTCGCCACGATGCCGCTGTGCGTATCTCAAGCGAAAGCCGGGTCAGCGATCCCGGTAATCCGATGTGGGGTCTGAGCCTAGACGCGGCTTGTGGCTCGCAGCCAGACATGCGCATCGAACAGTACTTCGGAAGTAGTTCGGCTCGCCTGACGCAGGCCGAAGCGTCTACTCAGGGTAGTTCCTCCGATTCAAGCGGAGCGACGCACAAAGCAAGCCCAGAACTGACGCTGCCGCAGTCGACTCTCAGCGAACCAGCCTTTGTGAATGCAATTAAGGAACTAGAAGGGTATAGTTCCATCGCCCTTGAAGGCTCGACCGTGATCTTCTACCTCGCTCCGGTCTTCGAAGACTCTCCGCTTCCTCCGCATGCGAAGGAGATCCAAGAATCGCTTGAAGCGTCGTGCACCTCGATTCTCCACTCCGAGCCCTTTAGCGCTGTGAAGTTTCAGTACAAGAGCGGGCGCGTCCTGGTGCACTGCTGAAGGCAGACGACTAATTTCAACTTAGACAGTGCCTGACCCTCTCGTTTCGCGTCGCACAATCGGCGATGTGCGCCACCGACTCCTAGCGACCGCGTCCAGTTCCGCCATAGGCGCTGGTGACTGAGGCGCGGGAGTAGTTGGGAGGCGGAGGTTGCGCTTGGCTGAGGAAGGTCTAGCCGATGCGGGTAGCTGCGGTGACTAAGTCCAGTTTGTTGCGGACCTTCACCTCGCCCACTGGCTTCGACGTCTGGAGACTTGAACGTGAGCGCTTCAAAGTAGGCCGAGAGCGTGACGTGCAGGCCCCGGCCGGTCAGCCTCTACGGGCAGGAGCATACGCAGCCCAGGGCGCCGAATAGGATGAGCGCCATGCCGCCCGACACCACCCGTGACGCATCGCTAGCCAGCCAGGCCTTTGGGGCCGCACTCGAGGTGGTCGCCGCCGTGGCGCCGGAGGTGGCCGCCGCGATCCGCAGCGAACTCGAGGACCAGCGACATGCGCTGAAGCTGATCGCGAGCGAGAACTACAGCTCGCTGGCCGTCCAGCTGGCAATGGGCCAGTGGATGACCGACAAGTACGCTGAGGGCGCCACGGGCAAGCGCTGGTACGCAGGCTGCGAGAACGTCGACACGGTCGAGGGCGCCGCGGCGTCGCTGGCTCAGGAGCTGTTCGGGGCGGACCACGCGTACGTGCAGCCGCACAGCGGTGCCGACGCCAACCTTGTCGCCTTCTCGACGATCCTCGCCGAGCGCGTCGAGAAGCCGTTCCTCGAGGAGCAGGGCGTGCGGGACACGCGGCTCCTGTCGGTGAAGCAGTGGGAGGCGCTGCGCCAGCGCCTCGTCAACCAGCGCATGCTCGCGATGGAGTTGACCTCCGGCGGCCACCTGACGCATGGCATGCGGGCCAACCTGTCCGCCAAGCTCTTCGAGGTCGTCCCATACGGCGTGGATCCTGAGTCGGGCCTGCTCGACTACGACCGGGTGCGCGAGCTGGCGCTGGAGACCCGCCCGCTGCTCATCCTCGCGGGCCACAGCTCCTACCCTCGCAAGATCGACTTCCGCCGCTTTCGCGAGATCGCGGACGAGGTCGGCGCGGTGCTCATGGTCGACATGGCCCACTTCGCCGGTCTCGTCGCCGGCGGCGTCTTCCAAAACGAGTTCGACCCTGTTCCGCACGCCCACGTCGTCACGTCGACGACACACAAGACGCTGCGCGGCCCCCGGGGCGGTCTCGTGCTGTGCACCAGCGAGTTCGCGGACGCCGTCGACCGGGGGTGCCCGATGATCCTCGGGGGCCCGCTACCCCACGTCATGGCGGCGAAGGCCGTGTCCTTCCACGAGGCGCTCGCCCCGTCGTTCCGCGACTACGCGGCGGCGATCGTCGCGAACGCGCGCGCGCTGGCCGAGGCGCTCATGGCCGGCGGCGAGGTGCTGCAGACCGGCGGGACCGACAACCATCTACTGCTCGTGGACGTGCGCCCGCACGGCCTCAACGGCCGCCAGGCGGAGGCGGCGCTGCGCCAGTGCGACATCGTGCTCAACCGCAACGTCTTGCCGTACGACCCGAATGGCCCGTGGTTCACCAGCGGCATCCGGCTCGGGACCGCGGCTCTGACCACGCGCGGCCTCGGCGAGGAGGCGATGGGCCAGATCGCCGGGTTGATCACCACCGTCCTCGGCTCGGCGGGGCCGATCGAGGACCTCCGCGGGAAGCCGGTGCTTCCGGACGCGTTGGTCGACGAGGTGAGTGCGGCCGTCGAGAAACTCACGGCGGCGTACCCGCTGTACCCCGATCTCGTAGTCTGACACGGGTCCCGTGCGGATCGAGACGGGGGCACAGCCGGCTTGCCGCCGCGGTGCAGGCGGTGGCGAACACCTCGTCCCAGAGAATGCGGGTATCGGAGCGACGCCCGCCATCCTGGCGAACTGGGCGTCGTTTGGAAGCGCTCAGCGCCTGCGGCCTGCCTATCAGGAGGTGGGCTTGTGCGCCAGGAAAAGGTAGCGGTTGAGACTGAGGAAGTAGTTGGGGCCGAGTTCGGTCAGGTCTTGTGCCCATGCTGTGGCTTCGGCCTCGCTCACGCCGTTGCGATCGGCTACGAACGTGGCGATCAGCTCGAGCATTCCGGCGCTGTAGGTGTTGGGGTCATAGCCGGCGTTGAACAACGGCACGATTTGGCGGTCGGTGACTTCCAGTCCGGCATCGCGCAGCAGCCGTGTGAGCGTGCGCGGCAGGTGAGGGTCAACGAGGTGCTCCTCCCACGCGGCGAGCACCCGGTCCATGCGCTCGTTGTTGCTCGAAGCCCATACGATCGAGTCCCAGTCGGTGTCAAGCACGAGCGCCCGCCCTCCCGGGCGCAGCACCCGCTCTAGCTCCAGCAGTGCGGCGGGAACATCATCGACGTACTCGTAGACCTGTGTGCAGACTGCGACGTCGAAGCTCGCGTCCGCATAGGGGAGCGTGTGCGCGCCGGCTTCTTGGTACTCGATCGGGCCGCTGCCGGCTGGTGGTCTGCGCGCCCTGGCGAGGGCAAGCATATTCTCGCTGACGTCCACCCCGCAGATCCGCCCGCTCCTCCCGACAGCAGTGGCCATTTCGCACGCGAGTAGACCAGGACCCGAGCCGATGTCGATCGCGCGCTCGCCGGACCGGAGCGCGAGTGCCCGCAGGATCGTTTGGCGCTGTTCGATGACATCGGGCGTGGTGTAGATCCTCTCTACGCGCCGGGAGGCGTCCTCGTCGAATTGGAGTGCGGCGCTCATAGTTCGCCTTCGGTCGGGTGAATAGCTCCCTCTTGGGGGAGCGCCAGGGTACACCTGATGGTCGATACGGTGTCGGGTCGTTAGGCGCCCGCACCGTCTCTGTGGGTGTCGCCGGAACGTCGTCAGCGATCAAGTCGATGACCCGCTGCCATGATGCCGGCGGCAGGTGCGCGATGCCACGCAAGGCGTCACGCTCGATATCTCGCCTGTCGGGTGCCGCTCGACAACAGCCGTGGACAGCGTCGCACAACCGGTATTCTGCGACACCTCGACTCAGCACCGCGGGTAGCTAGAGCCTAGTGCGAATTCGTGCCATCTCGTCGAGCCCTTCGGAAACGCCGACGTACCAGCGTTCCTTCAGCACTTCGATTTGCCGATTCAGTCCATCGAGTCGCCGTTGCTCCTGGCCTACAAGAGCGGCGTCCCGAAGCTCCCTGGCGACGATCCCAACCTGGTCTGCTAGCTCGATCGCAAGCTCAGTGAGAAGCGCGTTGGCCGCCGCCCGGTCACGGTCGGGTGTCAGCAGGACCTTGACCTGCTCTCCTCTCGGCTCGGTCGGCAGAATCCGAGCGTCAGCGTGTGCACCCCGTGAATAGAAGTTCCACTGACGCTCAGATTGGCCGACTGACCTGGCGAGCTTACCCGAGGCGCTTGCCTTGCCTGCCAGCCACTGCTTGGCGTACTCACCGCCCGCGTCGGTGCGCAGCTTCTCGGTGTGGTGAGCAGCCTCGGTGATGCGGCGCTTGAGCGCAACGGCCTCCTGCACGTACCCCGTGCCAATGACGCGCATGCATGCGCGAGAGGTGCGCAGCATGATCGTTGAGAGATGCGCGAGCGCCATTTTTCTCCTGCCGTCGACAGAGTCCATATCAGCTGCGGCCTCGGTGTCGACCAACATGTCGTACAGAAGCAAGGTCGCGGCATCGACGGCGCCTAGAGCCTCCAAGTCTGCCGGCGCGGCGTCATGCAAATGTGCCTCCCACTGAACGACTACATGTATCGGTGGTTGCCGCGGCCGTGCCATGCCCGAAGGCTACTCGTGAGCCAGGGGTCGACGAACGTACGGCCGTGTGAGCGGGCGTATCCGACGTCGCACGCTCGGCGTTGCCGGTCGCGATCGGTAGGGTGTCGAAAACACTGCTCTCCTTGTGCGGGTTGGAATGGCAGACGGGTCGTCGGCGGATGAGATGCTCTCGGCCCTCGGGCGTAGGCGAAGCGGATCGTCACTGCTGTCCGGTCGTTTCGCCAACGGGTTCAGCACCCGCGAGGCCAAGCAGGCGCGTCACGTCGATGCTCGCGGGCATCGGCGTACTCTGGGTCCTGTGGCTATCGGTAAGGGTGCACTCGGTCGCGCTCGAGCAGTAGGCGTGGATATCGAGGATCTTGAGGGGGTTTTCGCTCGTAAACGTGAAGCGCTCTGGGTACTTGGTCCCGTACTGCGTCGGCACCAGCCATTCCTCGTGGTTGGCTTTCATGGCTTCGATCCAGAGAGGTGTGAGGCCGCTGGGAATTTCGACTGCATGCGTGCCTTCGCCGGCCTCGGTGCAGGACTGCAACGCGTCTTCTTCGATGCCTGGCGGGCCCCCGCCAATCTGATTGCGTACGAAGACCGTAGTGCCGTGCGTCGTCGTGACGGTGTAGATGTCGCCCTGATGCTCGTGCTCATGCGAGGTCTCGCTGACGAGAGCTTTGGCCAAGGCTTCTTCCTTCGCAAACTTGGCGGCACGGTAGAGAACGATTGCACCCGTGCCGTCGGGCGCCGCAAGTGCGAGTCCCCGCAGCTGGCCCTTGCACGTGCCTGCAGCAACCCAGATACCAGTGGCAGCTATGAACTCTGCGGCGTGGATGCAGCCGGCGTAGATGCCACCGAGCCCTTGGCCCTTAAGGAACCACTGGTCCCAGAGGATGCGGCGCTGGGGTTCCGGGACGTCGTGTCCGAGTTCTGCTTCGGTGCCGGGCTTGCCGCAGATCGCTGAGTAAGGCGGGCTTTCGCGGTGTTTGCGGCCCTCGGGCTGCGGGGTGGAGGTCGCGGTCTGCGTGCTGGTCGTGGGCGTGGTGGGGGTTGGGGTCGTGGTGTTGGATGATCCAGAGCGTCCGGTGGCAGTCTTCGTGGGCACGCTCTTGATGTGGGAAGCAAGGAGGATCGCATCGGCGCTCGCGACCGCGAGCAGAACGCTGAGCACCGCGATCACGATGAAGCTGACTGCGTTGGGTGCTGTCTTGCGCAGGAAGAACTCGAAGACCGTCATGAGGCTGAGCTGCTCTGCGACCCATCGGAGTCCTCGGGCGGCGCGGCACTGCTCGGCGTGCTCGCTGCCGCGCGGATAGCGCAGACGCGCCCGCAGCACTGACATTGCGAGGCTGTGGACGAGAATCGCGACGAACAGCGCGCCGGTGATGATGAGCTCGTGCCCAGCGATCGGACGTGCGTGGCGCTTGCCCGCCTCAATCACTAGCCAAGGGCCAGCAGCAAGGAAGGCTGCGGCGATGAGCGCCTCGAGCGCCACCATCGCGCACATAAGCTTCTGGCCCAAGCTCCCCCAGCGCCAGTAGCGGAGCTCCCAGTGTGTTGCTAGGCGGGCGAGAACGAAGAAGGAGCAGCCGATGATCGGGACCGTGAGCGCGACCGTGAAGAGTTGCGAGGGGATTCGCCCAAGCGTGCCGGCGATAAGGCCGATGACCGAGGCAGCTACACTCGGGGCAAGCGCCGTCAGGGCCAGCGTTTTCGGGGTCGTGGTCGGGTATGGGCCGGGGTCTGGTGGCACGGCAGTCAGGCCTCCCCAACCCCTCTGACGGACCCCGGGGTTTGACCGGCGTGAGATCGCACTAGGCTGGGCGCCTCCGAGCGTCCGCCGGCAGGAGGGCAAGCCCGTGGATTGGGCCTAGGTTGGTCTGCTCGGCACATCGCGGGCGCACCTCAAGATGCCTTCCCGCACGTGGCTCGACCAGGGAGGTAGAGCCGTAGACCGCGCAGCAAGACGCTGTGCTGCTGATGCCAGCCGTGGCTCCGTCTCAATCCCTGCGTCTCTGTAGTGGAGACGCGTATCGGCGACTCTTGCCGACTCCATGCTCCTCCCGGTTCCCCGAGGTTTGGTCGCTGAGGAGCGTATCAGATTTGCCTACGCCTGCACAAAACCATCGCCCGATTGTCGCGAAGGCTTTGTTTATGCATCTGCCTGTATCTGGGCTGACACTTGGACTGATCTGCTAGCGTCAGCGTTGGCATGTGGGGGCGGGCCACCTTTTCTCCCGCCGCACGGCCTCGTACGATGCCTCCACTTCGATGAGTCAGCCACGACGTAGCCGCGACGCGACGGCGCCGAAAGGGTCGAGGCCGCGGCCCACGCGCGACGTCGTGGAGTTCATCTGGCAGCACGCCCCAGTAAGTCAGCTCGAGATCATCGAGCAGACCCAACTGTCGCGAGGAACCGTGTCGACAGTCCTCAAGCGTCTACGCGAGCGCGAGCTTGTTGTCCCAGTTGACAAGGATCACAGTTCGGTGGGCCCAGAAGGCGGTCGCCCAACCGAGCGTCTCACGCTACGTGGCGATGCCGCCAAAGCGTTGTGTATCGATGTCGGGCGCCGCCACGTCGATGTCGCACTAGGGGACCCGTCTGGCATACAAGCAAGCCTGAGCTCACCTGAGATGAGCGTCGCTGACGACGCGCGTGCAGCCCTCACCGAAGCCGTCCGGCTTGTAAATACGCTGCTCAGCGAACAAGTGCCCGTCGTTCAGCCTGAGGACTTGGTCGGCGTTTGCGTCGGTGTCCCAGCGCCGGTCGATCATTACCGCGATCAGCTCGCATCAACACTCGGCTTGAACACGTGGACCGGGCTCAGACCGGCGAAAGAGCTTCGCCGCCGGCTTGGCCCCGCGTGGGACGACGCATACTTCGTCCTCGAGAACGACGCTACCCTTCGAGCGCTAGCCGAGCTCTCGTTCGGCGCCGCGCGAAAGCACGCAGATGACCCCGATCACACGGTCATGTCATGGAAGTGGAGCGATGGCATCGGCGGTGCCCTCATTCACGGCAATCACGTCTTCACTGGATGGCGCGGTCTTGCGGGCGAGGTGGGTCACACTTGCATCCCAGACCCAGACCCCGATATCGATGACTGCCCTCGCTGTGGGCACAAGTGCGTCGAGGCGCACGCCGGGGGCCGGGCGCTAATGCGGCGCGTCGAAAATAGTCGTAATGGTTCGTCGCCCGAGTACTTCTCAGACTTGATCGCCCGTGCGGTAGGTGAGGATGGCCTTGAGCGTCAGGTGATGCGTGACGCCGCGGTTCGAGTCGGTCAGGCGATGGGCTGCCATATAAACGCGGCGAACCCCCGTCTTGTAATCATCGGTGGACGACCGTTCGTCGACTCCAAAGTGGACGTTGCCGCTTACGCCCTCATCGGAGACGCAGTCCGGGATGGCTGGAGACAAACGGGCTTCCCCGCGTGCATCGAAGATGTCGAGCTTGTTCTGTCCAAAAGAGGTCGTCTTACGTCCGCAGAGGGCGGTATCGTGCGCGTCCTTCGTTCAGGCCTCACGAATCACCTTGAAAGACGGCTCCAGACTGCTTGACACCTTTAACCTTTTCACCGAAACTGGACCTGGGGTGTAGGCGGGACCACGGCGTCTCCCGGTTTGAGGTTTGGTCACTTCCAAAGGAACTCCAGGCCCTTCTACACCCCTCCACCATACTCATGTCGTCGCTGCCGTCAACCGACTCGGCGTAAGAGCCAGGTTTTCCGAAGACTACGAAACCGTCGCACGCCTGATCTGCCGCTCGTGCAACAACCCCCGAACACGTACGGCACACGTTGTAGTCCGATGGAGATTCCGGTACCCAAGCCGACCATCTCGATATCGGCTGACAGTCTTCTTACTTGCGCGGAGTTGCGACTCACGACTACTTATTTGATCCGGACGTAGCCCCGCTGCGTCTGGATCGAACTTCACACGTCCTCATTCGAGACTGCATGTACGCCTTGTGCAACGGCAAGACTTACAGACCTACGGTTGCGGCGTCGCACAAGTGCCATTGGGCGAAGGAGCCACGGCGCCTAGCTTTGTCGCAGTACCCCGATCGACCGGGACTCGGTGCTCCTTAGCCAAGAGTTCGACCGGCGCTTGAGCTGTCGGCCTGGGCAAAGGCCGGCGCAGCAGGGTAGCTAGCGCCACCCGTGACGTTTCTCAACCCGTCCGAACCCGTCCGCGCCGAGCACGTTGCGCTGCTGGCTCGCTGCGATTACGCCGACGATAGGCGCCGAGCCAGCGCATGAGGCGCTGCCGTTGACTTGGACCGTTGCGTTGCGCTAGCCTGCCACCCGACGTTTTTCTCGGCAAGGGCGGATGAAGGCCAGCGGGGTCTGCTCGAGCGTCCCGGGGCCCCCTGGGGCGCTCGAGGAGGCCCCGCCGTCGAGGTTGCCAAGACGCCGCCGGGTCTGCGCGTGCGCTTACGCGACGCAACCGGCCGACAGTATTAACTCCAACCACTTTGCCCGCTGTGTCACATGCCTCCGATCCTCGGTGGCATCTCCCTCCACGAACTCGAGCGGGGCTCCGCGAGCAGGTCACCTAACTCCTGCTCGGACAATTCTGCTGCACGGGCGATGTCATCCGCAGACACGCCTTCGGCTCGTGCGACGCGACAGGCTTCTCGTAGATCGCCCATCGCTAAACGGTGCAGTTCGTTAGCGCGTTCGCATCGCGAAACGGCGCGACGGATCACTGTGATGGCCCGTGAGCCGCTCATATCCATCCTTGTCTACAAGGCACCCCGGAATGCCCGCCCTACCTGATTTGCATCCCGGAGATCGCGCGAGCGATTACGAGCTGCTGGATCTCCGCGGTGCCCTCGAAGATGTCGTAGATCTTGGCGTCGCGGTGCCAGCGCTCGACGGGGTACTCGCGCGTGTAGCCGTTGCCGCCGAGGATCTG